>LSQX01053541.1_pt1 | contig 185023 bp, 141 predicted proteins | sample 654561 | NCBI WGS metagenome assembly LSQX01 (sample SAMN04489861, study PRJNA283612) | anaerobic digester metagenome | isolation source: 4 biogas reactors fed with cattle manure at either 37C or 55C with and... | place: Denmark: Kongens Lyngby | collected 2014 | reverse complement strand
TCCTGGAGCTGAAGAAGGTTCCAAGGGTTGGGCTGTTCGCCCATTAAAGCGGTACGTGAGCTGGGTTTAGAACGTCGCGAGACAGTTCGGTCTCTATCTGTGGTGGGCGCAGGATATTTGAGAGGCGCTATCCTTAGTACGAGAGGACCGGGATGGACGAACCTCTGGTGTACCAGTTGTCGTGCCAACGGCATAGCTGGGTAGCTACGTTCGGACGGGATAAACGCTGAAAGCATATAAGCGTGAAACCCACCTCAAGATTAGATATCCCTCCCCTTCGGGGGCTAAAGACTCCTGGAAGACCACCAGGTTGATAGGCTGGATGTGGAAGTGCAGTAATGTATGAAGCTTACCAGTACTAATCGGTCGTGAGGCTTGACCATAAAATTTGCCCTGCTTGAAATCCGGCCTTCCTGAGGCATGGATAGAAAGCCTGTCGTTATCTGATTGTAGGATTTTTCGACTTTCCGGTGACTCTAGCGGAGGGGTCACACCCGTTCCCATCCCGAACACGGAAGTTAAGCCCTCCAGCGCCGATGGTACTGCATTGGCAACGATGTGGGAGAGTAGGTCGTCGCCGGATTTAATATTAAAAAGGCCTCAGTTCGACTGAGGCTTTTTTTTTTCCTGGTGCGGGCCGTTTGGATTCCCGGCTTGCAATGCCTGTCGCTCCTGCTACCATGGTGCGAAGCATTCGAGGAGAAACGCCGCTATGACTGAGAATCGCCTCGGGCACGATGAAGACGACAAGGGCGCGGAACAGGAACCGCGACTCATTCTTGCCTCCGAAATATTACCCGAACATATCCCTATCCTGCCGATCCGTCCCCGTCCCCTCTTTCCCGGTTTCCCGGTTCCCCTTGAAATCGGAGCGGAGCAGGTCGCGAGTGTGAAAAGGGCGCTCGAATATGCCTCCAAGACGATCGGGGTGGTGCTGGTTCGGGATCCCGGCGGCACGGATAGTCCGGAAAACCTGCATTCTGTGGGGGTCGCGGCAAAGATCCTGCGGGTGTTCCAGGGGGAGGGAGAAGGCACCAGCATCCTGATCAACTGTGTGGAACGTTTTACGATCCTGGAAGCGAGAAAGGCCGAGTTCGGCATTACGGCCAGGGTGCGTCATCACCTCCCCCTCGAGTCGAAGCCTACGGAGGAACTCCGGGCCTATGCCATGGCGGTGATGACGACCTTGCGCGATCTCGTCAAGTACAACCCCCTACAGTCGGAAGCGATCAAGATGTTTCTGGGGAGATCCACCTTCGATGACCCGGGGCGGTTGGCCGATTTCGCCGCCAACCTGACCACGGCGAGCGGAACGGAACTGCAGGAGGTGCTTGAAACCTTCGAGGTCCGTCCGCGCATCGACCGTGTCCTGGTGCTGCTCAAGCGGGAAGTGGAGATCTCCAAGCTTCACGTGGAGATCAACCGGCAGATCCAGGAAAAGATCTCGGGACAGCAGCGGGAATTCTTTCTCAAGGAGCAGCTCAAGGCCATCAAGAAGGAACTGGGACTGGAGAAAGAGGGGAAAACGGCGGAAATCGAGAAGTTCCAGGAACGTCTCAAGGATCTGACCCTGAACGCGGAAGCGCAAAGGGTGGTGAATGACGAGATGGACAAGCTGCAACTGCTCGAGCCTCATTCGCCCGAGTATTCCGTCAGCCGCAATTACCTGGATTGGCTGACCTCGCTGCCCTGGGGCAAATTCAGCGAGGATTCCTACGATGTGGCCCACGCCCGGAAGATTCTCGACCGTGACCACTATGGGCTCAGCGACGTCAAGGACCGGATCCTCGAGTTCATCGCCGTGGGGAAGCTCAAGGGGGAGATTTCCGGATCGATCCTCTGCCTGGTGGGGCCCCCGGGAGTCGGGAAGACATCGGTGGGGAAGAGTATCGCGGATGCGCTGGGACGGACCTTTTACCGTTTTTCGCTGGGCGGAATGAGGGACGAAGCGGAGATCAAGGGGCATCGGAGAACCTATATCGGGGCAATGCCGGGGAAATTCCTGCAGGCGATGAAGACGGCCGGTACTTCCAATCCCCTGATCATGCTGGATGAAATCGACAAGATCGGGGCCTCGTTCCAGGGGGACCCGGCATCGGCGCTGCTGGAGGTGCTGGACCCGGAGCAGAACAACAGCTTCCGGGACCACTACCTGGATGTTCCGTTCGATCTTTCCAATGTTCTCTTCATCGCTACAGGCAACCAGCTCGATACCATCCCGCGCCCGCTGCTCGACCGGATGGAGGTCATCCGGCTCTCGGGCTATATCGCCGAAGAGAAAAAGGAGATTGCGCGCCGCTACCTCATTCCCAAAGCCTTGAAGACGAACGGGCTGAAGGGGAGGCAGGTGGTCCTGCGCTCGGGCGCGCTCTCGCAGTTGATCGAGGACTACGCGCGCGAATCGGGAGTGCGGAACCTTGAGAATCTCATCAAGAAGATCTGCCGGAAGGGGGCCATGCAGATCGTGCAGGAAGGGAAGGACCGGATCGTCATCCGCAAGGAGGATGTGGAGCGCTACCTCGGCAAGCCCGTCTTCACCGCCGACGAGGTGTTCGAAAGCACTCCGGGGGTCGTGACCGGGCTCGCCTGGACCAGCATGGGCGGAGCCACGCTCCAGGTCGAGGCGACGGCCGTGCTCACCAAATCCAAAGGCTTCCAGCAGACGGGGCAGCTGGGGGCGGTCATGGTGGAAAGCTCCAAGATCGCCTACTCCTACGTGATGGCCCACCTCGAGCAGTACGGCGCCCGGGCCGATTTCTTCGACGAGCGGTTCGTTCATATCCACGTCCCGGCCGGGGCCATCCCGAAGGACGGTCCCTCGGCCGGGGTGACGATGGCGACCGCCCTGCTGTCGATGATACTCAAAAAGCCGGTGCTCAGGAAAATGGCCATGACGGGGGAATTGACGCTCACGGGGCACGTGCTGCCGATCGGAGGGGTGAAGGAAAAGGTCATCGCCGCCCGGCGCGCCCGGCTCAAGGTCCTCATCTTCCCCGAGGGGAACCGGAAGGATTTCGAGGAACTTCCCGATTACCTGAAGAAGGGGATTACGGTGCATTTCGCGGAAACGTTCGAAGACGTGTTTGCCAACGCCTTTCCCAAGTCGGCGCAAAGGGCCGGATGACGATCCTCGTCGTCGGCGGGCATGCGCGCAAGGTGGGCAAGACGGCGGTGGCGGCGGGCATCATAGCCGCCTTCCCCGGGGCTGACTGGACCGCTGTCAAGATCAGCTCCCATTTTCATGGGAAGGAGCCGGACGGAGACTGTTGCCTCATCCGGGAGGAAACCAGCCGTGCGGGGGAGAGCGACAGTTCGCGTTTCCTCGCCGCCGGGGCCCGGCGCGCCTTCTGGGTCCGCGTCGACAAGAAGCGCGCCGGATCCTGGTTGCCCCGCCTCGAACCGATCCTGAAATCCAGTCCTTTCCTGATACTGGAAGGGAACGACATCCTCAACCACGTCCGTGCCGATCTGCACCTCATGGTGCTGCGATACGGGGTCGCCGAATTCAAGGAGAGTGCGCGCGCCCTCCTCGGCCGCGCCGATGCCCTGGTGGCCATCGGAAAGGCGACGTCTCCCTTCCCCTGGGACGGCGCAGCCGGCCCCGTGCTTTCCGGAATTCCCGTCTTCACCTCCCCCGATCCACAGACCCTTCCCGCCGGGCTCGTCGCTTTCCTGGCCTCCCGCTTCCCCGGCCTGCGCTGATCCCCCTTTGCCGGAGGAGTTTTTGGAACCGTTTCCCGGGACCTTCCGTGTATTGGAATTGCGGAACCTTTTTCCTGGGAGGATGTGATGAATCGATACCTGGTTTCATTGATGGCGGCCGCACTCATGATTCCTGTCGCGGCGCCGGGGCTCAACGCACAGACCTTTTCTTCATTCCTGGAAGCCGGCGGGGCATGGCTCGGTATCGGCATGGAGGACCTGGTCGACGGTTCCGGGTCGCGCCCCGGGCTGGATCTGCAACGGGGTGTCGTGGTTCGCTCCGTCTCCAATGGGAGTCCCGCCGAAAGGGCGGGGATCCGGGAGGGGGACGTCATCGTCGAATACGGTCCCTTCCCGGTATGGTCGGCAAGCCAGCTGTCCCGGCTGGTGCGCGAGACACCCATCGGCAGGCAAGTGGACCTGGTCATCCTCCGGGCGGGGAAGAAGATGACGCTGACGGCGACGCTGGCCGAGCGGGGAGGGGCTTTGTCGGACAGCCTCGGGAACCGGGCGCAGCCCGGAATGGAGCGGAGGCAGTTCCTGTTCCGCATGCCTGAGGGAAGGCGGGGCGATTCCGAACCGGCCCCGGCCGGGAAGCCGAGGCTGGGGGTGACGCTTCAACCCCTGACGGAGCAGTTGGCTGAATTTCTGGGAGTGCCGGGGAAAAAGGGCGCCCTGGTTTCCTCGGTGATCCCGGGAACCGCAAGCGACGGTCGCCTCAGGGCGGGCGATGTAATCGTCTCCGCTGACGGAAGGGAGATTGCCGGGCCGGAAGAGCTGACGCGGGTGGTCTCGGGCGCCCCGGCGGGAGAAATGCGCCTGGGGATCATTCGGGACAAAAAGGAGTCGGTCATCACCGTCGATCTTTCAGCTGACCCGGATTCCAAGGGTTACCGGCTGTAGCCGCGCCTAATGATCAAAAAATCGGAAACATTTGGTTGACTTTCACCTTTTTATCACCGATAATTTTGGTGATAAAAAGGTGAAACCATGAAACTGACCCGGCGACAGAAGGAAGTCCTGGATTTCATTACCCGCTTCATCGAAGACAACGGGTATTCCCCCAGCATGGAGGAGATTGCCGCCCATTTCGGCATCGCCTCCCTCAACGCCATCTTCAAGCACCTGGACGCCTTGGAAACAAGGGGCTATCTCCACCGGGACGCCAACCGGGCGCGCTCCATTCAACTTGCTTCCTACGGCGCCGGGGTGGAAGCGATCCCCCTGTACGGTTATGTGGCCGCGGGACGTCCCATCGAAGCGATCGCGTCCCCGGAGACGATGCCGATTCCGGAACCGTTCCTCCCCAAGGGGGGGAAAGGGTATGTGCTTCAGGTCAGGGGGGATTCGATGATCGAGGAGCATATCCGGGACGGAGACTATGTTGTCATCGAGTCGAGGGAAACTGCGCGGCCGGGGGAGACGGTTGTCGCCCTGGTGGATAACGAAAATGTAACCCTCAAGAAATTTTACCCCGAGGGGGGCCGCGTGCGGCTTCAACCGGCCAACGAAACCCTCGAACCCATGATCCTGGATGCCGGAAGGGTACGGATCCAGGGGGTGGTCGTCAGCGTACTACGCAGGTATCACTAGGGGGCGTCATGAATAAGGTCTATTACGTTACCATTCAGGGCAGGACACTGGAAAGCCGCAATCTCAAGCTTCTGCTGTCTCGGGCCGTTGCCGCCAAGAAAAGCCTGGACCGCGAGGCCCGGTGCGGGCTCTCCCGCGCGGGACATCCCTCCCGGGAAGAGGGCCCTGATCTGTACTCTCCTTCGTGCCGGGCCGTCGGGGCCTGACCCCGGGGGCGCACAACCCCGCTGTTTCCAAGAGATACGGGCAGGGGGGAACCCGTGCACTTTCTTTATGCAAAGCGGTGGGAAGTTGTCTGTGCTCAACCGCTTATTCCTGTTAAAAACCGGGCTTTCCCACAGTTTTCCACACATTCTGTGCATAACCTGCACGGGAGGGTTATATCCTCCGTAGGCGCCCGAGCGCAGTAGGGCCGACAGGTTTTCCTCCATCCCTGCGGCACCAATGTAAACAGCTGACGATCTCCTCGCGGCTCAAAAACTCCGCGGGCATGCCCAGCGCGTCCCTCGGCGCGAACCCCAGGAAGGCACCTAATACGGCGATCCTTCATTTTGAGGTTCATAAGATCCATCCTTTTATGAAATTATAGCGTGCATGAATTTGATCTAGGCGGTGCCGCGGATGGAAAGACGTGGGCCGTCGATCCGTGACGAATGGAGCGCGGAGGGGGGATATGCGGCTGGGGCTCGTGGACTGGATCGCGGTAGCAGCCTATTTTCTGTTCAATATCCTGATCGGGCTCTATTTCCGGAGGCGGGCCACCAAGTCCACGGAGGATTACTTCGTGGGTGGACGGAAGGTGAGCTGGTGGCTGGCCGGAACCTCCATGGTGGCGACCACCTTCGCCGCGGACACCCCGCTGGCCGTCACCGGGATGGTGGCCGCGCACGGGATCGCGGGGAACTGGCTCTGGTGGAACATGCTGATGAGCGGCATGTTGACGGTGTTCTTTTACGCGCGCCTGTGGCGTCGGGCGGGAGTGCTTACCGATGTCGAGTTTGCCGAAATCCGCTACGGCGGCCGTCCGGCCGCCTTTCTAAGGGGGTTCCGGGCGCTGTACCTGGGTCTTCCCATCAACTGCATCATCCTGGGATGGGTCAACCTGGCCATGGTCAAGATCCTGATGCTGGTCTTCGGCATCGGGAAGGCCGAGGCGCTCGGGATCGTTTTCGGCATCATGGTTTTCACGGCCCTGGTCTCCACCCTTTCGGGGCTCTGGGGCGTCCTTGTCACCGACCTGTTCCAGTTCGTTCTGAAAATGGGGATGATGATCCTGCTGGCCTATTTCGCGGTCCGTTCCGTCGGGGGGATGGAGGCCCTGGTGGAAAAACTCCTCGAACTGGATGCCGGTCGCCAGGGCGGAGGCTCGATCCTATCCTTCGTTCCCGATCTCGGGTCGGCCTGGATGCCGATGATCACCTTCGTGGTCTACCTGGCGGTGAACTGGTGGGCGACCTGGTACCCGGGCGCTGAACCCGGGGGGGGAGGGTATATCGCCCAGCGTATCCTGTGTGCCAAGGATGAAAAGAATTCGCTCCTGGCCACCCTGTGGTTCAATATCGCGCACTACGCCCTGCGCCCCTGGCCCTGGATTCTGACCGCCCTCTGCTCCCTGGTCCTCTACCCCGCGCTCGCGGACAAGGAGTCGGGTTTTATCATGACCGTCATCGACCCGGCCGTGGTTCCGGCGGCGCTGCGCGGCCTCATGATCGCCGCTTTCGCCGCCGCCTACATGTCGACGGTCAGTACCCAGCTCAACTGGGGGGCTTCCTACCTGGTCAATGATGTCTACCGGCGCTTTTTGGCGCGCGGTCGCGGGGAGAAACACTACGTCATGGTATCCCAGGCGGCCACCCTGCTGATCATGGTGGTGTCCTGCGTTGTCACTTACTACCAGGATTCCATCGCCGGGGCCTGGAAATTCCTGATCGCCATAGGCGCCGGCACCGGGAGCGTGCTCATCCTGCGCTGGTTCTGGTGGCGCATCAACGCCTGGAGCGAGCTGGCCGCCATGGCGACCTCCTTCGTCGTCTCGATTTTTCTCCAACTGGTTGTTGGGATGGACAACGACGATCCGGTGGAGTTCGCCTGGATCGTGCTCCTGACGGTGGCGATTTCCACGGTGGCCTGGCTCGCCGCCACGCTGCTGACACGGCCGGAAAGGATGGAGATCCTGACGGCGTTCTACCGGCGCGTGCGGCCCGGCGCCGCCCTCTGGGGCCCGGTTGCGGCTGCGGCCCCGGACGTGGATCCCGGGGGCGGCCTTGCCTTCAACCTGCTCGACTGGTTTTCGGGCTGCGTCATGGTCTATATGGCCCTGTTCGGCGTCGGCAAGCTGATCTTCGGGGAGACCGTGCTCGGCATCGGTCTGCTGACCGTCGCGGTGCTCGCCGGGGGGGTGATCTACCGCGACCTGAACCGGCGGGGCTGGGAAAGCGTGATCCAGTAATGACCGGGAAGGGAGGGGGCATGAGGGGAGGGGCGGTTGCGGCGGTTGTCCTGGTCCTTTTGGGAGTGGTCCTTGCGGGGGCTTTGCGCCTGCCCGGTGCGGAGCGCGCCGGTGCGGTGCAAAACGGCGTCGACGTGCTGCGGGAGAACGGCTTCGCCCCGCTGGCGGGGAAGCGGGTGGGTTTGATCACCAATCACACCGGGCTCGCCTCCGACGGCGTCTCCACCATCGACCTGCTCCACGGCGCGCCAAACTGCACTCTGGCGGCGCTGTTCAGCCCCGAGCACGGGATCCGGGGAACCCTGGACGAGGAAATCATCGACTCCTCGGTGGACGGGCCCACGGGGCTTCCGGTCCACAGTCTCTATGGCACGACGCGCCGCCCCACCGCCGCCATGCTGGAAGGGCTCGACGCCCTGGTGTTCGATATCCAGGACGTGGGCGCGCGCTTTTACACCTATATCACGACCCTGGGCTACTGCATGGAAGCGGCGGCCGCGGCGGGGATTCCTTTGTACGTCCTGGACCGGCCGAACCCGGTCGGGGGGGTGCGGGTCGAGGGGCCGATGCTCGACCCGGACCGGACGTCCTTTGTCGGCTACCTGCCGCTTCCGGTGCGTCACGGAATGACCGTGGGGGAACTGGCCCGCTATTTCAACCAGGTCAAGCGGCTCGGCGTCCAACTCGAAGTGGTCCCGATGCGGGGGTGGCGCCGGGACGATTACTTCTGGGATACGGGCCAGCTCTGGGTGAACCCCTCGCCCAACATGCGCACCGTCACCGCCGCCATCCTCTATCCCGGCGTGTGCCTGCTCGAGCAGACCAACGTATCGGTAGGGCGGGGGACCGACCGTCCCTTCGAACTCGTCGGGGCTCCCTGGGTGGAACCCCGGCGCTTCGCCGCCCGGCTGCGCGCCGCCGGAATCGCGGGGGTGGAATTCGTCCCGGTCTACTTCACGCCGGAGGCGGGTCCGAACCGGGGAGTGCGCTGCGGCGGGGTAAGCCTGGTGCTCCTGGACGGGAAACGGCTCGAATCGGTAAAGCTGGGCTTGACTATCGTTTTAGTTCTGCAAAAATTGTACCCTAACAAATTGGAAATCGACAAGATGATGACATTGCTGGGGAATGCCGAGGTCCTGGAAATACTAAAGCGGGGGGCCTTCCCCCCGGCTTCGACCCTGGAGCGCCACCCCGATTTTCGGAAATTTCTTGACCGGCGCCGGGCTGCTTTGATCTATGATCTACCGTTAGAGCGGGAAAAAGGGGGAGAGTGATGGTAGCGGCGGGGCGTAGGAAGAAACGTAAAGACGAAATCCAGGTCACTATCGGCCCCTTCCGTGATCTGGAGGACTACAAAGCCTGCGAAGACATCCAGCGCGAAGTCTGGCGCATGAACGATATCGACATCGTGCCTGTGCCGCTGCTGGTGGAGGCCGGCAGGAGCGGCGGCGTCCTGCTGGGTGCCGCGAGCAGCCTGGGAGACCTGGTGGGCTTCGTTTTCAGCATGGCCGGACAGCTCGACGGCCGGCCCACCCAGCACTCCTTCATGGTGGCCGTCCGGGCCGCCTATCGGAATTTCGACGTCGGGTACAAGCTGAAGGCGGCCCAGCGCAAGGAGGCGCTCAAACGAGGGGTCCATCTCATCACCTCGTGTTTCGACCCCATGCAGCCGGGTGACGCCTACTTTGCCTTGGGGAAACTGGGCCAGCGCGCGGTCGCGTACGAGGAAAACTTCCACGGCGAAACCACCCGGCTGCCCGACCGGGGCCTCCCGACCGACAGGGTGCTGACCCGGTGGGACCTGAAGGATGCGGACACCGTCCGGCGCCTTGACCAGGGGCCGCCGCGGCGCGAGCTGCGCCGGGAACTGAAATCCGGTGTTTTCATCAACCGGCTGGAGGAGACGGCCCCCGGCCTGCTCACTTCCTCCCCGGTCGAGCTCAACTGCAACGCCGACCGGTTCCTTTTCGAGATTCCCTACAACCTGCAGGAGATCAAGAACCGCGACCTGGGGGTCGCCCTGGAATGGCAGGGGCGGATGCGGCAGGTGTTCCGGCACTATTTCGGGAAAAGCTACGCCGTCGTCGACTTCTGGGTCTGCGAAGCCGACGGGCACCTGCGCGCCTTCTACGTGCTGGAGCGTCAGAAAGACTGATATCTCTTGACTCCCCGGACCGGTGCGCCTATAATTTTTCCATTATCGCGGGGTGGAGCAGTCTGGTAGCTCGTTGGGCTCATAACCCAAAGGNNGTGGAGCAGTGGCAGCTCGTTGGGCTCATAACCCAAAGGTCACAGGTTCAAATCCTGTCCCCGCAACCAAGAAATAATATAAAAACATACATTGTAGGAAGGGAAAACGGGGGCCCAAAGGCTCCCGTTTTCGTATGGCGCCAACAAGTCCCTGCTCCGCTTTTTCGCTTTGAAAGCGTTCCCAATATCTAATCCTTAAAACCTGGTTTTTTCGCTCCCGCGGGCCTCTGGGGCGCCGCTTTTTTGAGTGTGATTGTTCAAGAGCATTCCCGCGCCTGAGAACTGCGCGCGTTTCGACGGCCGTCAAACGGGGTTTGGGTGGTGGATGGGGGGCTGCCGGTGTTTTTACGCTCTTCCGGTGGGGGAGACAGGGGACACGCGGCGGGCGCCCGGTAGGATACCGGCCGGGCGCCCGCGGGTCCGGATTACTTCTGCTTTTTGGCTTCGATGATTCCCTTGAGTCGACCCCATTCCTCGCGGAAGAGGTGCTCCGGCATCGGCCGCAGGTTCGGGGAGATCTCGGGCTTGAACTCCATCTGGGGCAGGATGTCCTTTTCCAGGTCGATGCCCGGGGCGATCTCGATGAGCGTCATCTTGCCGTCGATCAACTGGAACACGGCCCGTTCGGTGATGTAGAGGATGGTCCTCCCATTGGCCGCGTACTTGCCGCTGAAGGTGATTTGCTCGACGGTGTTGAGGAACTTCTTGCGGCTCCCCTCCTGGAGGATCTTCAGCTTCCCGTTTTCCGCCGTGGTTTTGAGCCCGCCGGTGGTGAAGGTGCCGCAAAAGGCCACCCGCTTCGCGGTCGTGGTGATGTTGATGAAGCCGCCGCACCCGATCGGCCGGCCGCCGAACTTGCTGACGTTCACGTTCCCGGAACTGTCGATTTCACCCATCCCCAGGAAGGTCTGGTCGATCCCTCCGCCGTCGTACCAGTCGAACATGTTGGGGTGCATGATGAAGGTTTCGGGGTTGTACGTCATGCCGAAATTGGGCCAGCCGGCGGGCACTCCGCCCACGGCGCCCGCCTCGGTCGTCAGGGTCATCATGTGCGAAACCCCCTCGTGCCCGGTCAGGGTCGCCATGCGGTCGGGGATGCCGATGCCGAGGTTGACCACGGAATCGGCTTCGAGTTCCATGGCCGCACGGCGCAGGATGAAGAGGCGTTCATCGAACGGGAGTTCCGGCAGGGCGCCCAGGGGCATGACGACGTCGCCGCTGAAGGCCGGATGGTAGTAGACCCCTTCGCTCTGCATGTGGAATTCCTGGGGATTCTTGGCGACGACGATATGGTCCACCATCACGCCCGGCACCTGGATCGACTTGGGGTGCAGCGTCCCCGCCTTGGTGACGTACTCCACCTGGGCGATGACGATGCCGCCGGAATTCTTCGCCGCCTGCGCCACCGGAAGCGCCTCCAGGAAGGCTCCTTCCTTTTCCATGGAGATGTTGCCGCGTTCGTCCGCCTTGGTCCCGCGGATCAGCCCGACATGAATCGGGAAAGGCTTGTACCACAGGTACTCCTCCCCGTTGAAGGTCACGACTTCGTTGAGGTCGGGCGCATTCCGGGTGAGTTCGTTCATCTTCCCCCCCTCGATGCGGGGGTCGACGAAGGTGCCCAGCCCGATCTTGGTCATCACTCCGAAACGCTTCGCGGCGATTTCCCGGTACATGTGAACCACGACCCCCTGGGGGAAGCAGTAGGCCAGCATCTTGTTGTTCTGGATGAGGGCGCCGATGTTGGGCGACCCGTGCGTGTGGGCGCCGATGAATCGGGTGACCAATCCCTCTATGCCGATTACGTGGGGTCCCTTGTCCTTGTGGTTGCCCATGGCGGAACCGCAGACCAGCGTGAGATCCTTCGGGTGCTTCGTTTCCTCGTAGCGCTTGGCTATCGCCCTGGCAATCTCCTCGGGCCATCCCGCCAGGCCCATGATGGGCGCACAGATGGTGACGCCATCCTGGATGAGAGCCGCGGCCTCCTCGGCGGAGATGATCTTGGTCCCTCCGGATTTCGTAACATCGGCCATTTCTGTCTCAATCATCGCACTCCCCCTTGCTCATCAAGTTATCGTTACAGGCAAATGATTTGTAATAGGGCAGCCTGATCAAAATGTGGATTTGCGGGGATAGGTAAAACGCTGTAACCGACTCCCCGGGGGGATCGGCCTGCCGCCTGATCCGCCCGGCCTGACCTTCACCCCGGGCTCACCCGGAGATTGCCGCAAATGGCCTTCCATTGTATGCCAAAACCGGCCCCCGCCAAACGGTTAATTTGGATCCGGGGCTGATTCCTGTTGCCAAAGCGGCGCGCCTCTCCGAATATGTCAGGGTCGGCGGCGGGATTTCCGTTCCCGGATCCGGCATTGTATTGGGGGAAAACAGTTTGATGAATTCAGGCCATCCGGGGGACGGTTTCGGGGAGACCTCCGGCCGTGCCTGCCGCCATTGCGGCGGCGCGCTCCGGTTCGAGGCCGGAACGTCCGAACTGCGCTGCTCCCACTGCGGGGGTGTCAGCCCGATTTCTCCTTCCGGGGAGGTGGCGGAACGGGACTACGCCGCCCATCTGGAAGCAGCGGCCGGGGAGCGGGAGACCGGGGAGTTCTTCGAGGCGCCGTGCGAAAAGTGCGGCGCCCGGACCGTCATCCCGGAGCACGAGGCCGCCGGGTCCTGTCCCTTCTGCGGCTGGCCCATGGTATACGGGTACGCCGCCCGCAGGATGCGGCCGGACGCCCTGCTGCCGTTCGCCCTGTCACGTGACCTGGCCGTCGGACGTTTGCGGGCCTGGATTGCGGGGCTCCGGTTCGCTCCGGCGGGGCTGGGGCGGCACGCGCGGATCGACGACGCCGTCTCGGGAGTCTACGTTCCTTTCTACACCTACGACGTCCTCACCCGCACGCGGTACCGGGGGGAGCGGGGGGAGTATCATTACACCACCGAAAACCGGACCTTCAGGGAGGGGGGACGCACCGTGACCCGGTCCCAACGGGTTCGACACACGCGCTGGAGCCCGGTCGGCGGGACGGTGGATCTTCCTTTCGACGACATCCTGGTCCATGCGGGGAAGTCGCTTCCCGCCCGCCGCGCCGATCTCATCGAGCCGTGGGATCTTGCAAAGCTGGTCCCTTACTCCGACGATTACCTCCGCGGCTTCCGGGCCGAGGCCTGCCGACTGGGGCTAGGGGAGGGTTTCGCGCTGGCCAGGGAAAAGGCGGCCCCTGCCGTGTATTCCGCCGTCCGGAAGCGGATCGGGGGGGATGAGCAGCGGATCCATTCCGCCGAGACCGAATACTTCGATATCACCTTTAAATATATCCTGCTGCCGGTCTGGATGAGCGTCTTCCGCTTTCGCGGCAAGTCATACCCGATCTTCATCAACGCGCGCACGGGGGAGGTGGAGGGGGAGCGCCCCTACAGCGCCTGGAAGATCGCCGGCGCCGCCGCCCTGGCTCTCCTCGTCCTGATCCTCGCCTTGGCCTGGCTGCGCTGACCGTGTTTGCGGCGCCCCGGTTGCTTATCCGGCCGGCTTGTTCCTTCCCCGGAAGATCTTCCGGAACTTTTCGATCCTGGGGGTGATGACGGCCCGGCAACGGCACAAGGCCGGGACGCCTGGATTGCCAACGGCCGCGGAGGACGGGCCGGCCAGAGACCGTTTGCATTCCGGGGGGAGTTTTATCATACTACCCGTTTTGACGAGGAAGACTCGGCTGCGCCGCCCGGATCGGGGACGCCGCCAACGTGGATTCGAGGCAACGGTCGTCTATGCCCTACCTTCTGATTCTCGCCTGCTTTCTGATTTCCGGGATCACGGGGTTGATCTACCAGGTCCTGTGGACCCGCATGATCGTCGGGATCATCGGGAGTTCCCCTTTTTCGGTCACCATCGTCCTCTCCGTCTTCATGGCTGGGCTTGGACTGGGGAGCGCCATCGCGGGGAGGACGGTGGACCGGGTCAAAAAGCCCCAATGGCTGATCCGGATCTATGGTTTGCTCGAGCTGGGCATCGGGCTGTACTGCCTCGTGCTTCCCCTGCTGCTCCTGCTCTTCAAGCCCCTGTATGCCTGGATGTACAACCGGCTGTTCGACCACTTCCTTCTTTACAACCTGCTGACCTTCGCCGGGTGCACCCTGCTATTGATCCTCCCGGTCACCCTGATGGGGGCCACGCTCCCCGTGCTCAGCCGGTTTTTCGTCAACACCCTCGACCGGGTGGGGACCCACGTGGGAAGGCTGTACGGGCTGAACACCATCGGTTCGGCCGCGGGGTCGCTGCTGTGCGGCTTCTGGCTGATCAACCTCGTCGGCGTGCAGGGGGTCCTCGCCGTCGCCGTCTGTCTCAATGTCGGCATCGGCGTCCTCTGCCTCCTGGTGAGCCGGCGCCGGACGGGATGGATCGAGTCGAAGGAGACGCCGGAGCCGAGCGCGCCGCGCGCGGCGAAGGTGCGCAAGGCCGCCCCCGCGGCAGGGGAGAGGGTGCCGGTCGGGGCGGTGCTCGCGGTCTTCGCGGTCACCGGGTTCTGCGCCATGGCCTACGAGGTGATCTGGACCAGGCTCCTGGGGCTCCTCGTCGGTCCGACGACCTACTCCTTCACCGTGGTGCTGGTCACCTTCATCACCGGGCTGGCGCTCGGGAGCTTCTTCTTCGGGTGGCTGGGGGACCGGGTGAAAAGCCCGGCCGTGCTGTTGGTGCTGACCCAGATGGCCGCGGCGCTCACGGCGCTCCTGGCAAGCCAGGTCATCGGCGACAGCCAGATCTTTTTCGCCAAGCTGATCGCTATCTTCCAGGACAGCTTCGGCTCGCTCTACCTCATGAAGGGGGCGGTGCTGTTCGGGTTCATGTTCCTGACCACCTTTACGCTCGGAGCCGCGTTCCCCCTGGTAGGGAAGATCTGCACCCGGTCGCTCGCGGCCACCGGCCGCTCCATCGGCTATGCCTACGCCGTCAATTCCATTGGGGCGGTGCTGGGCTCCGCGACGGCGGGTTTCGTCCTGATCCCCTTCCTGGGGAAGGAAAACGGCCTCCGGCTGGTCATCGCCCTGCAGCTTGGGACGGCGCTGGCGGCGTGGCTCGTCATCGCCGCCCGGCGCCGTGCCCCGCTCCCCGGCCGCCTCGCCCTGGCCCTCCCCGCGCTGGTCGGGTTCGCGCTGATGGCCTGGTTCCCCCGCTGGGACCACGTCATGCTCTCCATGGGGAAATACCACCGCTTCGACCGGCCGGAGATCCGCGAAATCGGGTGGCTCCAGTCGCTCTTCGCCTGGGAAAAGCATTTTCCCGACCTTAAATCGGAAAAGCTGCTGTTTTACGGGGATGGCATCGGCGGGTTCACCACCGTCCTCGAATCGACCGGCCTGTTGGGGGACGTCAACTACAACCTGTGCAACAGCGGCAAGCCGGACGCCTCCTCCACGCGGGACATGGACACGCAGACGCTCCTGGCCCATTTTCCGCTCCTGTATCACCCCGCCCCCGACGACGTCCTGGTCATCGGCCTCGGGAGCGGGATCACGGCGGGCGAAATCCTTCACTACCCGGTCAAACGGCTGGATATCGTCGAAATCAACGAACAGGTGGTGGAGGCGAGCCGGTTCTTCACCCCCTGGAACAACCGGGTGCTGGAGGACGCGCGCACCCGCCTGATCGTCCAGGACGGGCGGGCGCACCTGGAGTTGTCGAACCGGAAGTACGACCTCGTCACCAGCGAACCGTCCAATCCCTGGATGTCGGGAATCGCGGCCCTGTACACACTGGACTTTTTCGAACTGGTGGCGGAGCGCTTGAAGCCCGGCGGGATGTTCGTTCAGTGGATCCCGGCCTACCAGATGGACTGGGAGGCCTTTTCCATGATCGGGCGGACCTTTTCCGCCGCCTTTCCCCGGAGCCTGCTGGTTTCGACCAATCCTGCCCGCCCCTCGAGCTTCCTCTTCGTGGGGATGAAGGGGGAGGGGGACCTGGACGACCGGACGGCGGCCGCGAACCTCGCCTACGCAGGGGCTTCGAAGAACATTCTTCTCAGGGACAGCCGGGTGTTCCAGAACCTGATCGTCAGCGACAACCTCCCGTCCCTGTTCGTCGATGGGCCGATTCACAGCGACAACCACCCGTTGCTCGAGTACCACGCTCCCCGCGCGATGCACATGATGGACGACACCATCATCCGCAGGATCAGTTCCGCCGCCGGCTGGAGCGTCAGCGCCGGGCTGGCGGCGGCCATCCGGGAGAACCAGGACGACGTCGGGCGGCAGGTGGCCTACGCGGAATACTTCCTGAATTTCCGCGGGAGCGACAGTTCGGCCCTGCAGTACCGGGTCAACCTCTCCGCGGCGACGCCGGCGGAGAGGGAGCGGCACACCGCGAACGTCGAACGGTTCTGCCGGATGAACCTGGTCACCGAATTCGGGATGCTGGCCGACCCGGTGCTGCGCGAACGTTGTTACACGGCCCAGGAGGAGGCGGTCGCGGCCCGTCTCGAGCAGGCGCCGGATCGGGCGGCGATTTATACCCACCTCGGGGCGATCAGCCTGCGCAACCAGAGGCCGGAGAAGGCGGTTGACTATTTTTCGCGTCTGGTGGCCCTGGCCCCTTTCGACAAGGCCGCCAGGAACAACCTTGGGACGGCTTACTCCTCCTCGGGCCGGCACGCGGAGGCTATCGCGGAGTATCTGCGTGCGCTGGAGATCGACCCCGGCTATGCCCAGGCGCACGTCAACCTCGGTCTCTCCCTGGCAAGCCAGGGGGGGGCGCGGATCGGCGAGGCCATCGTCCACTTCCGGGCCGCCCTGGCCATTGATCCCGGGGACGCCGATACGCACAACCATCTCGGTTTGGCGCTGATGGCGCAGGGGGATATCAACCCGGCCATCGTCCATTTTTCGCGGGCGCTGGAGATCCGCCCCGGTTTCGCGCCGGCGGAGAACAACCTGCGGCGGGCGCTGGCGCTCCTGAAATAGGGGGGCGCCGCCGGTTCCGGACCGCCGGCGGCCGTGCGGGGAGATCCGGATGTTTGCCCGGGGAGCTGCGGCCGGGGGATTGATCAACAGGGAAGGATCGGCAGAGGGAAGGGAATCGACATGAAAAACATCCAGCGCATCGGGATCATGACTTCGGGTGGGGACTGCCCCGGGTTGAACGCCGTCATCCGGGCGGTTGCCAAGGCCGCCATGGGATCGCACAACCTGGAGGTCATGGGGATAGAGGACGGGTTCCTGGGGTTGATCCAGAACCGCATGCGGATGCTCGACAACAAATCGGTCAGCAATATCCTCACCCTCGGGGGGACCATCCTCGGGACCAACAACAAGGTGTCGCCGCGCCAATACACGGTGAAGATCAACGACAGGATCGAGACCCGGGACGTCACCGACCGGTGCCTGGAACATATCGCGCACAACCATCTCGACGCCCTGGTGGTGATCGGCGGCGACGGGTCGATGGCGATCGCGGCCGATTTCGTCCGCCTGGGTGTCAACTGCATCGGTGTCCCCAAGACGATCGACAACGACCTTTACGGGACCGACGTCACCTTCGGTTTTGCCACGGCCGTCAGCGTGGCGACCGATGCCCTGGACCGGATCCACACCACCGCGGCCAGCCACCACCGCGTCATGATCGTGGAGGTCATGGGGCGCAACTCGGGCTGGATCGCGCTCCATTCCGGCATCGCCAGCGGTGCCGACGTGATCCTGATCCCGGAGATCCCGTTCGACGTCAAAATCATCTGCGATTACATCACCTACCGGGCACGGCACGGCAAACGCTTCAGCATCGTCTGCGTCTCCGAAGGCGCCATCCCCGTTGGGGGGAAGCCGGTGGTTGACCGGGTGGATCCCACCAGCCCCGACCCCATCCGCCTTGGGGGGATCGGACAGGTCCTGGCCGAACAGGTCGAGGGCGCGACCGGGATCGAGACCCGGACGGTCAAGCTCGGCCACGTACAGCGCGGCGGAACCCCGGTGCCCGCCGACCGCGTCCTGGCCACGGAATTCGGCTTCAAGGCGATCGAGATCCTCTGCGCGGGGGAACGGTCGCGCCTGGTCGTGATGAAGGGGCGGACGGTGACCCATATCCCGCTTGAGGAGGCGGAAGGGAAGCAGCGGCTGGTCCCGCCGGACGACCCGCTCATCCTGGCCGCCCGCAACATCGGGACCTGTTTCGGGGACTGAGGCGCTCCTGTCAGTCCGCTTCGAAGGGGAACCGGTAGGGGAGCCCGAGTTCGTCGCGCATGGTGCACAGCTCGGCCTGGATGACGGGGTCGAGCCGGACCCCCTTCTTCTCGCGTTCGAGCCAGGCGAGATGCTCTTTCTCCCCGCAGGTGTAGATGCGCTCCCGGCCGGGGCTCTTCCTGGAATTCCGCAGCGTGCGCAGGATGTCGCCCGCCGTTTGCTTGAAGGCCGCGAGGTCGGTGAAGCACTCGATGTCGATGGCGATGAAGAAGTGGCCCAGCGCGTGGGGGACCGGGCGCCCGGCGGCGTCCACCCCGGAGAGCTGCCGGAGGAAGGCTCCCTGTTGCAGGGCGGCGGAGAGGATTTCGACGGCGGTGGCGAAGCCGTATCCCTTGTAGCCCCCGGTTTCCTCGCCCAGGCCTCCGATGGGGGTGAAGGCGCATCTCCCCCGGACGAGGTCTGCAAGGATTTTCCCGGGGTCGGTTTCGCTGTTCCCCTCGCAGTCGACGACCAGTCCCTCGGGGCAGCGTTTCCCCTCGCGCGCGTATTGCTCGACCTTTCCTCTCTGGATGACGCTGGTGGCGTAGTCGTTGGTGAAGGGGAAGGGCTCGTCGGTCGGAATACCGAACACCAGCGGGTTGGTCCCCAGCAGGTTTTCCACCCCGTGGGTGGGGGCGATCGAGGGGCGCGCGTTGGTCCCGGTCACCCCGATCATGCCGGCGGCGACGGCCATGAGCGGGTAATGGGCCGCGTAGCCGTAATGGGTGGAATTGCGGGCGACCACCATCCCCAGGCCGTGAACCCGGGCCTTTTCAATCGCCATCTCCATCGAGCGGCGCGCGATGACCATGCCCATCCCGTGGTGCCCGTCCACGACCGCCGTGGCCTTGCAGTCGCGCACGACCTCCAGCTGCGTCACCGGGCGCTGAACCCTGGTCTTGACGATGCGGTCGTAGTAGATAGGCTTCAGCCGCCCGACCCCGTGCGAGTCGATCCCGCGCTTGTCGGCGGTGATCAGGACTTCGGCGCACACGCGGGCGTCCGCCTCGGGGACCCCGATCCCCTTGAAGACGTCGACCATGAAGGCTTCCAGTACATCAAAAGGAATCCAATCGTTCGTGCTCAAGGCGTTCTCCCCTGCCCGTCAATCTCGTACGCGTCCGGCGCGCACGGACAGTCATCTTAGCATCATTCCCGGCGGGCGCAAATGGCCTGATCGTTCCCCGACCGCCCGGGGCGCAAACGTCGTTTGGGGGTTGCCGGGGTTTCGGTATATGATGGAGCCGTTGCCGGCCGACCGGTCGATCCCATGGCGACGGAGAACGATACCACGGTATGTACCTCGAATACTTTGACCTGAAGGAATCCCCGTTTTCCCTGACACCCGACCCGCAGTATCTTTTCATGAGCGGGCGGCACCGGGAGGGGCTTGCCCATCTCCTGTACGGAGTGCAGCAATCGGGTGGTTTCGTGCAACTGACGGGGGAGATCGGGTCGGGGAAGACCACGCTCTGTCGCTGCCTGATCCGGCAGCTCCCCCCCGATACCGATATCGCCCTGATCCTGAATCCGCGCCTGACGGTGACGGAGCTGCTCGCCGCGGTGTGCGACGAACTCCGGGTCCCCTACCCGGAGAAGACCACGAGCGTCAAGGTCCTGGTCGACGCCCTGAACGAGCGGCTGCTCGAGTCGCACGGCCAGCGTCGCCGAACGGTGCTCATCATCGACGAGGCGCAGAACCTCGACGGCGACGTGCTCGAGCAGGTCCGCCTCCTGACCAACCTGGAAACGGCGCAGGAGAAGCTCCTGCAGATCATCCTGATCGGTCAGCCCGAGTTGCTCGCCATCCTCAAGAGCCGCCGCCTGCGGCAGCTGTCGCAGCGGATCACGGCCCGGTATCACCTCGAGCCCCTGTCGCGCGCCGAAACCTACGCCTATGTGCGGCACCGGCTCCTGGTCGCCGGGAGAAGGGAGCCGTTGTTCACGCCCCGGGCGCTTCGGAGCGTGTACGCCTGCAGCCGCGGGGTGCCGCGCGTGATCAACATCGTCTGCGACCGGGCGCTGCTAGGGGCCTATGCCCAGGATCGCAGGCGGATCGGTGCGGGGATCGTGCGCCGGGCCAGCCGGGAGACCCAGGGGAAGCTTCCGCTCCGCTCGAGGTTGCGCCCCGGCCGGGCGGCCGGGGTGGTGCTCGCCGCGCTCCTCCTCGCCGCCGGGGCCTTCCTGTTCAGCCCCGCGGTCCGTTCCCTGTTCGAGCGCAACGCTTCGTTTGCAGACGTTTCGTCCGTAGACGCCCTGTCCGTAAACGCGCCGGCCCCCACGCCCGCTCCGCCCGCCGTCGGAGAGCCTGCGGCGCCGCTCGAGGCTGTGCTCGCCGGTACTGACAACGCCGCCGCGAGCTTTACCGCCCTGTACGAGCTTTGGGGCGAGGATATCCCGGTCGGTTCCCCCGATTCGGGGTGCCGGGCGGGGGAGCGGGAGGGGTTTGAATGCCTCTTTTTGACCGGTAACTGGCCCAAGGTGCGCCGGTACAACCTTCCGGTGATCCTGGAACTGGTGATGCCGGACGGGGGGCGGCGCCGGGCGACGCTGGTGGAACTGGGAGACGACCAGGCCCTGCTTGACATCGGCGGGCGCAGGCAGCGGTTTTCGCTGGAGGAGATCAACCGGTTGTGGGACGGGGCTTTTATCCTGGCCTGGAAGCCCCCTTTCCCGGCGCGCATCCTTTCGGCCGGGATGCGGGGGGAGGAGGTGGGGTGGGTGCGCGGCGCGCTCGATCGGTTGGAAGGGGCGGCCTCCGCCCCGGGGGATCCGCTCCTTTTTGACGAGGGTCTCAAGCGGCGCGTCTCGGCCTTTCAGGGAAGGAAAGGGCTGATTCCGGACGGGATGGTCGGAACGGAAACCGTGGCCCGCCTGCTGCTCGATCTCGACGGGGGGCCGGTGCTGAGGCGATAACATGTCATACATACTGGACGCGTTGAAAAAGGCGGAACGGGAACGGGGGCTGACCCGCGTGCCGAACCTGGGTTCCGTTCACGCGGAGCTTCCCGAGCGGGGGCGTGGAAGGTGGGTGGTTTTTGCGGCCGGCGTGGCCGCCCTGGGCGCCCTCCTCTGGGCCTTCTACCCCGGGGGGAATGGTATGCCCTCCCCGGTGCCGCGGGCGCAGGAAGCGCCGCCCGAGGCGCTCCGGCCGAAGGCCAGTGGCGTGTCCGTGCCCGAGGCGCCTGCCGGGGATATTCCGGGCGCCGGACGTGGGGAGGAATCGTCACCGTGGCGGGAGACACCCGCCGCCGCGGCGGTACTCCCTCCCGTGCCCCGGCGGGTTGATCCCCCGGCTCCCGGGTTGCCCGAAACGCAGAATCCGCCGGCTTCCGCCGCCACGCCCGCCTCTGCCACCACGCCCGCCTCTGCCACCACGCCCGTGGCGGCCGCCCCCGACGTTCCTCTTCGCGACGCGGTGGCGGGGATGATTCTGAGCGTTCATATGTACAGCGAGCGACCGGAGGACCGCATGGTTTTCCTCAACGGGAGGCGCTACGTCGAAGGGGACCTGGTCGAAAAGAGGTACCTGCTTGAAAGCATCACGCCCGAGGGGGTGGTGCTGCGCCTGGGCGGGGAAAGGGAGACCGTGCGCCCGGGGAACTGACGCGTGCGCACCCGGTCGCTTCCGGCTACGATACCTGATGCCTCCGTGTGCTACCATGAAGGGATGAACTGGTTCGCGCTGCTGCTGATACTGGAATCCGCCCTGGTTGCGGGGATCGACAACGCGCCCCGGGAAGCAGGGGTCTACATGCTCCGCGGTGATGCGGAATGGGTCGAACTCGAACCCGCCCCGGTCGCCGGGGCCCGTACCCGGGGGCTGGAAATGTTCATCGAAACCGGCGGCTACACCCGCTTCTTCGTGGACATCGCCTTTGCGGGGGAGAAGGCCGCGTGGCGCACCACCGATCGTTCGCCCCGCTTTTTCTTCCGCGGCCCCTTTTCTCCCGCCGACCTCCTGATCGTGCGGCTCACACCGCGGGGGGGGCGCCGCCTTGGCCGGACCTCGCCGGGATCGGCCTCGGTGACGAACAAAGCGGGCTTTCCCCACGCAGACCTTGTCCGGCTCCGGACGTCGGTCCGGGACGACGGATCCTTCCTTGCCATTCCCGAGGATCCGCTCTCCCCCGGCGAATACCTTCTGGTCGCGGGCGACGTTGATTCCGGGCGCGATTTCGGCGTCGATTAGGGCACTACGGCGGGGGACCGGCCTGTGCTATCCTGGAGGGGAGGAAAACGATGAGTGTCACGGTCCGCATTCCTGCGATCATCCGCCAGTTCGCCGATCAGCAGTCGGAAGTCCGCCTGGAGGGGGCGACGGTGGGCGAGGTCCTGGAGAGCTTCAAGGCCCGGTTTCCCGTCGCCGGGGAGCGCTTCTTCGCGGAGCGGACCCTGCGCTACATGAACCTCTACCTGAACGAGCAGGATGTTCGCTCCCTTGCGAACCTCGAAACCCCGGTAGGGGATTCCGACGTGCTCTCGATCGTGTTCGCCGTAGCCGGGGGGTAACCCTCGTCAGGACGTGGCTCCGCCGTTTTCCAGCGCCCAGGCGACGGCCGCCTCGGCCAGGATCCCGGTCGCGTCGAAGATGCGGTAGCCCGCCCTCTCGACGTCGAACGCCAGCGGGATTTCGGTGCAGCCCAGGATCACGGCCTGGGCCCCGCGGCCCACGAGGCTACTTCCTTCCCGGTGAAAGATCTCCCGCGTATTTGCATCGTGGGCGCCCGCCTTGACCTGCATGATGGCGCGGTGCATCCGCTCCTGTCCCGGCGTGTCGGGGACCAGGACCCGGATCCCGGCCGACTCCAGGGCCCGGTGATACACGCGGGCGTGCACCGTGCCCGAAGCCGCCAGCAATCCCACCGTTTCGACCGCCGGCCGTTCTTTCACGACCCTGCGGCAGGTCTCCCCGATCATGTCGAGGATCGGGATGCCGATCAGGGGGGCGATCCGGGGGAGGAAATGGTGCGAGGCGTTGCAGGGGATGGCGATGATGCCGGCGCCCCCGCGCTCGAGCAGTCGCGCCGATTCGACCAGCGCCCCGAGCGGGCTCGGCCCCTCTCCCAGGATCGCCCGGGTCCGGTCCGGGATCTTCGGGTTGGAGTAGATGAGGACCCGGGGGTGGTCCTGGTCCCGCGCCGCCGGCACGAGGCGGATAATCCGGCGATACAGATCCAGCGTCGCTTCCGGCCCCATCCCCCCCAAAATCCCAATCATGCGGTCCATCCGCGGATTATAGGTCCACCCATCCCGGGCTGCAAGGGCGCGAATCTTTGGCTCATTTCGGCCCGCCTCGGTTAGATAGGGGCGGCCCCCGGGGCGGGAAAGGAAAATGAATGCACGAAACCGCCCCTGCTGCCGATAACTATCCCGATGGACGGATGCGCCTGCGCGGGCATCCCCCTTTTCCGGGAAGGTGGCCGGCGGAAGTGCCGCGGGCCGCAGGTTCCTTTCTTGAGCGGATCGGACGGAGATGGCCACTCGAATCGGAGATTTGCTGATCCAGGAAAACCTCCTGACGCAGGAGCAGCTCAACGTTGCGCTCAAGCACCAGCGGGACAACGGTGGGCGGCTGGGATCGATTCTCATCCAGCTCGGGTACGTCGATGATGACGACATCACCGCCCTGCTGAGCCGGAAATACGGGGTACCTTCCATCAACCTGACCTACTTCGAGATCGATCCCAGTGTCATCAAGCTGATCCCGATGGAAGTGGCCCAGAAGTACATGGTGATCCCGCTGAGCCGGGTGGGGAACACCCTGACGGTGGCCAGCACCGACCCGACCAATGTCTTCGCCATGGACGACATCAAGTTCATGACCGGATTCAACGTCGAGCCGGTAGTCGCCACGGAGGCCTCCGTCCTGGAGGCGCTGGAAAAGTACTATGGGACGGCCCACTCCATCGAGCTTAAAAAGGTCTACGAGGCGATCGCGCAGGGGGACCAGGACGGCCTGGAGCTGAATCTCGACGCGGGCGGGGACGAGGAGGAAGTCTCCATCGACCAGCTGCAGCGCTCGAGTGAAGACGCCCCCATCATCAAGCTGGTGAACCTGATCCTTTCGGAATCGATCAAGCGGGGGGCGAGTGACATCCATATCGAGCCGTATGAAAAGGATTTCCGGGTGCGCTTCCGGATCGACGGCATCCTCTACAACATGATGAACCCGCCGCTCAAGCTGAGGGACGCCATCACCTCCCGCGTGAAGATCATGGCGAAGATGGATATCTCGGAAAAGCGGCTCCCCCAGGACGGCCGGATCAAGATCCGGACCTCCTCGGGCGGAAGGAAAAAGGAGATCGATTACCGCGTCTCCTCCCTCCCGACGCTGTTCGGTGAGAAGATCGTGCTCCGGATCCTGGACAAGGACGTGTTGCCGCTCGACATGAGCATCCTGGGGTTCGAGCAGTGCTCGCTCCAGAAGATCGAGGCCGCCATCGCCAAGCCCTACGGGATGGTGCTGGTCACCGGTCCCACCGGCAGCGGCAAGACCTCCACCCTGTACGCCGCCCTGAACCGGCTGAACACCCCTGAAACCAACATCATGACGGCCGAGGACCCGGTCGAGTACAACTTTAAGGGGATCAACCAGGTCCAGATCAGGGAGCAGATCGGGTTGACCTTCGCCGCCGCCCTCCGGTCCTTCCTCCGGCAGGACCCGAACATCATTCTGGTCGGGGAAATCCGCGATTTCGAAACCACCGAGATCGCCATCAAGGCGGCGCTCACGGGCCACCTGGTCCTGTCGAGCATTCATACCAACGACGCGCCCTCGACCATCTCCCGGCTGCTGAACATGGGGATCGAACCCTTCCTGGTGGCGACCTCGGTGCATCTGATCTGCGCCCAGCGCCTGATCCGGAAGATCTGTCCGGATTGCCGCACGGAGGTCAAGACCCCCGTCCCGGCGCTCATCAAGGCCGGGTTTTCGGCCGAAGAGGCCGAAACGCTGCAAACGTTCAAGGGGGAGGGGTGCAAGACCTGCAACGACACCGGTTACAAAGGCCGGGTCGGCATGTACGAGGTGATGGAAATCAGCGAGGCGATCCAGGAACTGATTCTCGTCGGGGCCTCCGCCCGGGAGATCCGGCATAAGGCGGTGGAGGAGGGGATGCTCACCCTGCGCCAGAGCGGGCTGGAGAAGATCCGCGCCGGGATGACGACGCTGGACGAAGTCCTGCGGGAAACCGTTGAGATCTAGCCGGAGACCAATGACATTCGAGGAGTGAAACGATGGCCACCTTGCCCGAACTGCTACACAAGACCCTTCATTCCGGGGCTTCGGACCTGCACCTGACCATAGGAGTGCCCCCCCAGATTCGCGTGGACGGCCGGCTGCAGCCGGTCAACGATGAAATCCTGGCCGCCGCCGATACCAAGCGGCTGGCCTACAGCGTCATGACCGACGGGCAAAAGCACCATTTCGAAGAGAAATGGGAGATCGACTTCTCCTTCGGCATCAAGGACCTGTGCCGGTTCCGCGCCAACGTCTTCCACCAGCGCGGGGCGGTCGCGGCGGTGTTCCGCATCATTCCGTTCGAGATCAAGGGGTTCCGGAGCCTCAACCTCCCCCCCGTGGTGGAGAAGCTGTGCGACAAGCCGCGCGGGCTGATCCTTGTCACCGGGCCGACTGGGAGCGGGAAATCGACCACCCTCGCCGCCATGATCGACAAGATCAACAGCGAGCGGCACGAGCATATCCTGACGATTGAGGACCCGATCGAGTTCCTGCACTCCCACAAGAACTGCATCGTCAACCAGCGCGAAGTCAGCTCCGACACCCACTCCTTCTCCGACGCGCTCCGGGTCGCGCTGCGCGAGGATCCGGACGTGGTGCTGATCGGCGAAATGCGCGACCTGGAAACCGTGGAGGCCGCCCTGCGCATCGCCGAGACCGGCCACCTGACCCTGGCCACGCTCCACACCAACAGCGCCGCCAGCACCATCAACCGGATCGTGGATATCTTCCCTTCCGGGCAGCAGCCGCAGATCCGGGCGCAGCTGAGCCTGGTCCTGGAGGGGATCCTTTGCCAGGCGCTGATCCCGCGGGCGAACGGCTCCGGGCGCGCCATGGCCATGGAGATCCTGGTGCCGACCACGGGCATCCGGAACATGATCCGCGAGGACAAGATCCACCAGATTTACAGCTCCATGCAGACGGGACAGGACAAGTACGGCATGCAGACGTTCAACCAGTCATTGTCCCACCTGGTCCTGACCAAGCAGATCAGCAGGGAAGACGCCCTGAACAAGTCGTCCAACCCCGACGAACTCCAGGACCTCATCCAGCGCGGGGTCGGGCTCAACCTGCAGGGAGCGGCGCACCGCCTACAGTCGGTCCCGGCCGGAATGCGTCAATGATACCGAAAGGATAAGCCATGCCTACCTATGTATACCGCGGGCGCAGCCTCCGAACCAACGAAAGCGTCATGGGCGAACGCTTCGCTACCAGCCCCCAGGCTTTGGCCGCGCTGCTGCGACGCGAGCAGATCGCCCCTTCCTCCATCCGCGAGAAAAAGGCCCCGGGGTTCAATTTTTCCTTCAAGAAAAAGGTGTCGCAGAAGGAGGTGGCGATCTTCACGCGCCAGTTCTCGGTCATGCTGGGGGCCGGGTTGCCGCTGATCCAGGCCCTGGACGCGATCGGCAGCCAGCACCCGAACAAGGAGTTCAAGTCGGTGCTTGAACAGATCAAGGGGGACGTCGAGTCGGGGACCACCCTTTCGGCCGCCATGGCGCGCCACCCGGGAGTGTTCGACACCCTCTACACCAACATGATCGCCGCGGGCGAGTCGGGCGGCATCCTGGAAACGATCCTGCAGCGCCTGAGCGTTTTCATCGAAAAGATCGTCAAGCTCAAGGGGGCGCTGAAATCGGCCCTCATCTACCCGTCCACGATCCTGACCATCGCCGTCGGGGTGGTCGCCGTCATCCTCTGGAAGGTGGTGCCGGTGTTCCGCACCCTCTACGAGGGGTTCGACGTCGACCTGCCGCTGTTGACCCGGGTCGTGATCGCTATGTCGGAGATCGTGGAACGGTTCATGATCCCCATCGTCATCCTCCTGGGCCTGCTGGCGTTCGGTTTCAAGAGCTACTACAAGACCGACAAGGGTCGGCACGTGGTGGACAAGGCCATCCTGAGGATCCCGGTGATCGGCGAGGTGATCCGCAAGATCGGCATCGCCCGCTTCACCCGCACCCTGGCCACCCTGCTCTCGAGCGGCGTCCCGATCCTCGAGGGCCTCGAAGTCACGGCCAGGACGGCGGGGAACGCCATCCTCGAGGACGTCATCCTCGAAGTACGCCAGCGGATCGAGGCGGGCGGAAACATGGCCGACCCGATGCGCCAATCCAATTTCTTCCCGCCGATGGTGATCCAGATGGTGAGCGTGGGGGAATCGACGGGTGAAATTGACGCGATGCTCACCAAGGTGGCCGATTACTACGAAGAAGAGGTCGACACGGTTATGGCCAACCTGATGACCCTCCTCGAGCCGATCCTGATGGTTTTCCTCGGGGTCGTCGTCGGCGGCATCGTCATCGCCATGTACCTCCCCCTCTTCAAGCTGATCCAGGTGTTGTCGGGAGGCTAACCTCTCCGCGGGGGGGCGGCGCGCCGCCCCCCCGCCTCTCATCCCGCTGTTTACTCCTTCCCGAAAAGCGTTTATCCTCCCAAGTATGAAACCCCGGGATCTCCATCGTCACCTGTTCGAGCTTCTTGTCCTGCGCGTCATCGTGCTCCTGGTCTGGCTCAACGTCTCTGACCGGCTGGGGCTGCTTCCGGAAGAATTCCTCTCCTACCCCTTCCTCCCCTTTTTCCATTTGCTGACCCTCTGCCTGTCGCTCCTCTACCTCGTTGCCTGGTTCGGCCGGCGCTTCCTGCGGGCCCAGCTCGTGGTGCAGGCCGGCGCCGACCTGGCCTTGACCACCGTGCTGATCGCGTGCACGCGGGGGATCGAAAGCCCCTTTGTCTCCTTCTACCTTCTCATCATCATCTACTCGAGCCTGCTGATGGGAAGAAACGGCGGCATCCTCGCCGCCGCCCTGAGCACCATTCTCTACTCCGCCACCCTGATCGCCCCCCACTTCGGGATCGCGACCTTCCCCGGCTTGAAAACGGACACCCTGCTCTGCGCCTTTCGGATCGCGGGGCACGCCCTGGGATTCTGGGCCGTCGCCTTTCTCGCGACCTACCTCTACCGGCGGCTGCGGTTGGTGGAAAACGAACTGCGGGAGAAGATCGACTCCCTCGAGCAGCTGCAGTACCTGAACGAGCACATCATCCGCAGCATTCGCAGCGGCCTGGTCACCACCGATCTCTGGGGGACGATTGCCACCTTCAACGATGCGGCCTGCGAGCTCACGGGACGCGAGGAGGTCGAGACCCTCGGGATGCCGGTCGAGCGGATCATCAGCACCGATTTCTGGCGCCGGGTGCGCTCGGCCGACCTCCTCGGCAGCGCCCGGGCGTTGCGGCACGAGGAATGGATCGAACTGCCGGGCGGCGCCCGGAGCTACCTCGGCTTCAGCGTCTCCCCCCTCCTCGGCGCCGACCGGGGGCTGATCGGCTATATCATTTCCTTCCAGGACCTGACCGAGATCCACCGCCTGGAGGAAGAGGTCCGGCTCAAGGAACGGATGGCCGCGATCGGGCGGATGGCGGCAGGGATCGCGCACGAGATCCGCAACCCGCTCACCGCCCTGCGCGGCTCGGCCGAGATCCTGAAGTCGCGGGCGAGCCTGCCGGAACGGGACACCCGCCTGCTCGACATCCTCATCCGGGAGAGCGACCGGCTGAACACCTTCATCGAGGACTTCCTCGATTTCGCCCGGCCCAAGACCTACGCCCGGGAGCCGCTCGACCTGGTCCCGTTTCTGAATGATTCGGTGACGCTCCTCAAAAACAGCCCCGAGATCAGGGCGAAATACCTGGTCACCCTGAAGGAAGAAATCCCCTCCATCCCCATCCTGGGGAGCGCGGATCGGCTCAGGCAGGTATTCTGGAACCTGGCCCAGAACGCCATCCGGGCCATGCCCGACGGGGGGGAGTTGACGATCACCGCGCGCGGGGCGCCGGACTGGGCGGGGGAGGTCGTGTTCGAGGACCACGGGATCGGGATGACACCGGAGGAGTTGGAGCGGCTGTTCCAACCCTTCAATTCCGGCTTCTCGAACGGGATGGGACTGGGACTGAGCATCATTTTTCAGATCATGGAGGAACACCGGGGTAAAATCAACTTCGAGAGCGCAAAGGGGAAGGGGACGAAAGTGCACCTCCTCTTCCCACTGGAGTCCGACCCCGCCGGGGCGGGGGCGGAGTGCGCCGGACAACCGGATGCGGGGTAGGAGATGCCAAGCGTACTGATCGTAGACGACGAGCCGAACATCATCGAGATCCTGGGGATCGTGCTCGAGGACGAGGGGTTGGAGGTCCACCGGGCTTCGTGCGGGAGCGAGGCGCTCGCGATCCTCAAGAAAAAAGAGATCGATGTCGTCGTCAGCGACATCCGGATGCCCGACCTTTCGGGGGTCGAATTGCTCCGGGAAGCCAAAAAGATCGTGCCCGACACCGTGTTCGTCATGATCACGGCCTACGCGAGCACCGAGACCGCCATCGAGGCGGTGCAACATGGGGCCTACGATTACGTCACCAAGCCCTTCCAGCTCGACGATATCCGCTCCGTGGTGCGCCGCGCGCTCAAGGAGCGGCGCCAGCAGCAACCCGACGCTCCCCCCTCCCCCGCGGACATGGCGGCGGCGCAGGGGCAGAGCCTGTTCCAGGCGCTGCAGGGGAGCCACGTGGTCGGCCGCAGCCCGCGCATGGTGGAGGTCTACCGCACCATCGGGACGGTGGCGATGGGGGACAGTACCATCCTGATCACGGGGGAGAGCGGCACGGGAAAGGAACTGGTCGCGCGGGCGATCCACGAGGCCTCGCGGCGGAAGGAGAAGCCCTTCGTGTCGATCAACTGCAGCGCCTTTCCCGAGACCCTGCTCGAATCGGAGCTGTTCGGCTACATGAAAGGGGCGTTCACCGGCGCGGGCAATAACAAGAAAGGGTTGTTCGAGGCCGCCGACGGCGGCTCGATCTTCCTCGACGAGATCGGGGACATGACCCCGGCGATGCAGGTGAAGCTGCTGCGGGTGCTGCAGGAGCGGCGGTTGCGCCCGCTCGGGGGGACGGCCGAGATCCCGGTCGATGTCCGGGTGCTCGCCGCCACCAACCGCGACCTCGAGGAGGGGATCCGCCAGGAAACCTTCCGCGAGGATCTCTACTACCGGATCGCCGTCATCAATATCCACCTCCCCGCCCTGAGAGAGCGGCGGGAGGATATCGCGCTGCTGGCCGCGAGCTTCCTCGACCAATACGCCCAGAAGGCGGGAAAGCGGATCGCCGAGATCTCTCCCGAAGCCCTGCGCCTCCTTGAAGCCTACGACTGGCCCGGCAATGTGCGCCAGCTCGAAAACGTCATCGAGCGCGCCGTCGCCCTCGAAACAACCTCCGCAATCCAGCCCGAGCGCCTCCCCGACGCGGTGCGCCACCCCGGAGCCGATGCCGACCCCGCCGACCTGTTCACCCTTCCCGACGGTCCCTTCGACCTCCCCGCCTTTCTCGCCCGTGTCGAAGCCAGCCTGATCACCCAGGCCCTTGGCCTCACCGACGGCAACCAGACCCTGGCCGCCCAGCGGCTCGGTATCAGCAAGGGCTCGCTGCGTCACCGGATGCTGACGCTCAACATCAAATCGTAACCCCGAAATCTTTCTTGGCACTCCGCCGCACCCGTTCATTTGAGTAGAGGGCGTCCGTGTGTCCCCTAGGGTGCGGAATCCCATCACCCCGGATGCTGAGATTCAGCATCCAATGAGCCTTTCCAACCCGCGCCCGAACCGGGTGTTTTTTGCGCCCGTCTTTTGGTGCCGGGTAAATGGTTGAAAATAAAGCAATAAAAAATTTATCGCAATTGTTGCTTTTATCGGCCGCGTTTGGCACACCGATTGCTCTATCTGAGGGCGTCATGCAATCAAGTTACAAACTTAACCAAACAGGAGAAAAAGACCAGATGAAAAAAGAACAAGGCTTTTCGTTGATCGAGCTTCTGATCGTCGTGGCGATTATCGCCATCATCGCCGCCATCGCCGTCCCCAGCATGCTGACCGCCAGAATGGCCGCCAATGAAGCCGGCGCCATCCAGGGCTGCCGCACCATCGGCTCCGCCGAAATGGCCTATGCCGCCGTAAACAACCAGACCTTTGCAGATTTGGCTGATCTGGTTACAGACAACTTCCTTGACGGTCGTTTCACTGCGGCGGGTGGATTCAATGGATATGAATATGATGCTGGTACCGTTACCAACGGCACCCCCTTTAACGCTTCAATTGAAGGTTTCTTGGCTAGCCCGAGTACTTCTGGGAGCACCGGGCGGTATACCTATGGTATCAGCGCCGACCAGGTTGTGCGCTACATGGGTGCGGGCGCTGGTTTAGCAGAGGCGAAATGTGGAAGTGATGATTGTGCTAAAGGCGATCCAATCGGTATAAACAAATAGCTGATTAGTCAGGCGTCAGTCTCCATCAAGGGGTGGCCGGGAAAAGCGGCCACCCCTTTTTCATATGGGGTGCGCTCTGGATGGACGCACCCCCCGGAAGGTGAAAATCCCCTGCCGACCCGGCCAGGGGAACGGTTGGCCGGAAGCCATGGGTGCCCATCCAGGGGCGGGATCCGGAAACCTCGGGAAAAGCACTGAATCCAGTCTCCGCCCGCTGCAAGAGAATAATCCCCAGATTGCAGATCCCTCAAAGACCGTTGCACTTGCGCAAGAACCGGTTCTGATCGGAGTGTCTTCCCGCATTCTTTTATCGAGCTTGAGCAACCGCGCGAAGGCTTGGTATCTTCCGGGGCGCCCGAAAAGGAGGCGGCATCGGCCTGCCATGAGGGCGTCTTTTTTATGCATGCCGCTTGCCGCGGTGGAGCCGGCGGGAGCGGGTTGGTTGGGGTGTGGGGCTAGTTGGGAAGAATGACGAGGCGCCCCCCTTCGATGCGGATGTCCTTGATGTAGGGAGGGAGCTGGAGCTGGTCCCGGTTTGCGGGGGAGTTGAAGATACGGTCGGCGGCGGTGCGGAGCACCACTGAGGACAGCGGGAGGGAGCCCAGCTTGCCTTGGGTCGGCTCGAGCGCCAGGTGCCCGTCCTCGTTCCGGAGCCTGCCCTCGAGTTCGAGCGACTGGCTTTTTCCGTAGAGATCGACGACCGCGTAGACCCTGAGGGAATCCTCGAGAAGCTCGATCTTGACGTCACGCACACTGGAGCGGACCCGGCTCCCTTCCGTAAGGGCCGCGGCCGCGTCGTTAACCATCCCGATGATCGGTTCGGAGGTGCTGTTGGAGGGGGAGAAGCCCCGGGGCCCCGAAAGGGCCAGGTTCTCCCCGAGCCACCCGTTCAGTTCCGCTTCTGCGAGGATCAGGGGCGCCCCGGTGCCGTAGAGGGCGGCCGAGCGGAAGGCGCGGATTTTTTGCTCCGCCTGTTTTGCGGCGTCGGGCGTAACTTCGATCTCGGGCGGGGGGGAGTTTTTCAGGACCAGGAAGAGGGTGAGAAGGGCCAGGGCGGGCACCGCCCAGCGCGCGATCCTGAAAAGCCTGCGCAAGGCGCCGGGGGCGTCATGAGCGGGCCTGGTCGGCGTGGAGGCCGGGGGCGGCGTTTCCCGCCCGCGCCAGCGGGCGAAGACGAGGCCGCAACGGGCGCATTCGCGGCCGATCTCCTGGCTGAAACCGCATTTTGGGCAGATCATTCCGATCTCCAGCCGATCTCCAGGGGTTGCCTGCGTTTCCGGGGTTTCAGCTAAGGATCGGCCGACGGGGCGGGAAAAGGCAAGGTTTTTCGCGCGTCCCATATCTTCCGAAAGGGGGCCTGGTCTGTTCCCGGAAAGGGAAAGTGAATGATCGCAATCATGAAGTCGAGGCCGAAAACCGCAACCTGATCGGGTTCATCCGCCGGCCGGCTGAAGTTTCCGGCCCCGACCCTCTTCCCGTAAGGGAACGGTTGAGGTGCATCGGGATCCGTGTGGTAGAATAAAAAACATCAGGGCGGCGTGGCCGCCGATGCCTTTTTCCTGTCTTACACGGTTCTGGAGGGATTCCCATGGTCGATGAAGCAATGAGATTGGAGTTGGAACAGCTGCGGGCGGAAAACGAGGCTCTCAAAAAAGCGGCATCCCGGGAGCTGTCGCTGAAAGTGAGCCAGAAGGGGGCCCTGTCGCTCTACGGCCTCGGCCGCTTTCCGGTGACGCTCTACAAGGAGCAGTGGCTGCGGCTGCTCGAATTCGCGGAGGAGATCAAGGCTTTCATCTCCCAAAACGAGGCCGGTCTCAAAGTAAAGAAATGACCGTCGGCGGTTCCGGGCGTCCGTTACCGGGCGCCCGGAACGCGCAGGGAACGGGGCGGACGGCTAATCCTCGTAGGGATAGTGCGCCGGCCGCTTCCTCTTTCCCTTGGCGGTGATGATCTGGTCCGTCAGGGTTCCTTCCGCGAAGGTGAGGCATTCGGCCGGGGGGGTGCTGATCGCCATCGGTTCCCAGGAGGGGTAACCTCCCTTGTAGACCAGTTCGTACCCGGAATCTCCCACCATGATCTTCTTTTCCTTCTTGATGCGGATGACCTCCTGCTTGAGGTATTCCAGCTCCGGGCTTCGGTTCGGAGGCGGGAAGCTTTCAATCCTTACCCTCAGGGTGAGGGTCTTGAAATTGCCATCATAGACCAGTTCCACCGCCTGCCCATTGAATTCGCCGTAGGGGATTACTATTTCCTTCTGGGGGTCGTAATCCGCGGCGGCGGCGAAGGGGAGCAGGGAACAAAGGGTTACGCCCAACAAGGCCATAGCCACTCCAAAGCCGTGTCTCATCGACAACCTCCTGGTATGGAATGCAAAGGTTTGTTCAGGTGTTGGGGAGTATTCTATGACAAAGTGGCGTCGGCTCAATAAAAATTTCGCACTCCCGCCGCCGGGCGCGGTCGGCCGAACGTTCCGATTCGCGGAATATCGGGGAGTTGCGGCGGTTGATCCGGGCCGCAGGTTTGCCGCAGTTTGGACTGGATGGTCTTCTCCAGCTTCCGGTCGCGGGAATCGTCGTCGAGGACCGAACCGCCAGAGAGGTGGCGGCATCCACGACCGGTAATCTCCCATGGGAATCCGTGGTTATTCAATCCCTTTCCGGTCGGAGGGCTGCGCCGCCCGGGCCGCGGGCCGGCGGCGTGCGAAATAGAGAAAGGCGGCCAGGAGCGCGTATCCCAGGGTGATCTGCCACGCCAATGGGTCGTCGAGGCGCCAGGGGAGGTAGACGCTCCCCGCCGGGGAGACCGAATGGATCAGGCCGAACATCGCAGCCAGCGCGCACATGAGGGCGTACGCCGCACCGGTCCGGATACGGCCGTCGATGAGGCTGGCCAGCAGCCCTCCCCACAGGATCGCCGTCAGGATGAAGCCGTTGCCCAGGGCGCGCAGGATGCCCAATTCGGCCGTCACGGCCACCGGGAGCGCGGGCGCCGGTCCCAGTTTGTCCAGCAGGCTGTCCGTGTGGGTCAGCACCAGGTACGCCACCGCGGGGAGGATGGCGAAGGCGACGGCCGGGGCGTGTTTGCGGGGGGATTCGCCGAAGGCCTGGGAGACGATCTCGATTCCGACAAAGAGGAGGATGGGGGTTATGACGGCTTCGGGGATCGCCTCGATGACGAAGGAGAGGGCGCCCAGCGCCCCCCCGACGCCGATGAAAAGCCCGGTGGCCAGGGTGTAGGCCGCCCTTCCTCCCATCGCCTTGTAGGCCGGGTGCCCGATATAGGGGGTGGTCTGCGCCACCCCTCCGAACAGGGCCGCCACGATCGTCGCCAGCGCCTCGGTCAGGAGGATGTCGCGCGTGCGGTAGGGGTCTCCGGCGACGCGCGCGCTCTCGGTGTTGTTGATTCCGCCGATGATGGTGATCAGGGCGAAGGGGAAGGCGATCGGCAGGTAGACCAGCGCCCGGTCGAGCCCGTGGAGGAAGCCGAGCGTGGGAAGGGGGAGAGACGGGTGCAGTTCGAGCACCGGCGCCGCCGCCCGGGCGCCCAGGATTCCCAGGTTCCCCATCAGGTAGTAGAGGAGGCAGCCGACGGCCACGGCGAAAAACGCCCCGGGGATGCGGAAGGGGAGCCGGCGCCGGGCCACGATGGCGTACAAAATGATTCCCAGGGAGGCGATCCCGGCCACGGGGGCCGAGAAGATCCTCACAAGGGGAAAGAAGGCCAGCAGGGTGACGCCGATCCCCGCCAGCGAGCCCAGGAGCCCGGCCTGCGGGATGCGGCGCCGTACCCAGCCTCCCAGGAAGGAGAGGGCCAGTTTGAAGATCCCGATGATCATGAGAGTGGCCATCCCCACCTGCCACGCGGTCACGGCATCCCGGGTTTCGAGGTACACCGGGCCGATTACGGCGGCCGCGATGCCGACCGTCGAAGGCGTATCCAGGCCGAGCGGCATCGCCGTGATGTCGCTCCGCCCCGTTTTCCGCGCCAGCCGGAAGGCGAGCCAGGTGTAGATGGCATCCCCGACGAGGACCCCGAGGGCGGTCCCGGGGATCATCAGCCGGTAGACGCTTTCGGCGGGATAACCGTAAACCCCGACGAGGATCCCGGTGAGGAGGACGAGGTTGGTGACGTTGTCGAGCATCAGGCCGAAGAATGCGTTGAGATCGCCCCACTGGGCCCAGCGGTATCCGGATGTGCGCGGCATCGATCCCTCCCTGTCTGATCCCGGGATTGTACACCAGCATGCGGATGGGGAATATTGCATAGTGGGGACAAACAGGACGGATCATGGCAATGCCATTTTGTTCCCTTCCCGCGCATGCCTTCCCTCCACGCTTTGACCATCCCCGGTTCCTGCCGGATCCGGCATCCCGGCTGGGTTTCCTTGTCGATGCCGGGAGGATTCATGGCCAAAAGGATGCGGTTGCGTGAAACTCTTAGGATTCAGAAAGCGGGCGGGTGTATGGGCCCCGACCCTCCGCTCGGACGCCCGGGGAGTCCTTTTCGATTCCCGTTCTCACGGGATCGTTCCTCGGGGTGCATGGCGGCTGTCGGCCGCATGGACCAGCTTCGTGATCGCCGGCTCGATGGCGATGGCGATTTCGGGTGATTTGCGCGCCCGCTCGAGGACGCGTTCTGCTTCCCCGGCCCAGGCGGTCGGCGGCGCCTGGGCGGCTTCGAGCCGATCGAGCGCCTCGAGTCCCAGGGCGCAGGCCGCGGCGGCGCTTTCGGCGACCGGGACGATCTCGGCCAGGACAAAGGAACGTTCGAGGACAGGCACGGCTTTCAGGGCGCCGCGACGCCAGTGCTCGAGCGACTCCCGGATGGCTGCCCGGTCGGCCGGGGAGGGGACCGGGAGGGCGCGGTCCACGAGGAGATCGAAATCGCGCCCCACGGCGCTTTCAGGCGGAAGGATGTCGACCAGCCGGCGGAGCGGCGTTTCGCGGGTGTACCTGCGCGCGCGCTGGCGCTCGGCCAGCCCCCGGGGGCTGAGGATCTCGGCCAGGGCGGCGACCGGGAGGGATTCCCCGCCGGGAAGGATGTTCCGCAGCAGGCGCGGAAAGGAGCTGCGGTGCCGCACCCCGAGCCGCTCCAGTTCCGCGTCCACCGAGTCGAGCCGGCGGTACATGTCTTCGACGTCGGTAACCCCGGCGGGAGACCAGAGCCTCTCGGCGATGGCGGCCGCCCGCGGCCAGATCCGGGACTCGATGATCTCCTCGTCGACGAATTCGGCCCACATGCAGGCCTCTCCCCCCAGGATCCGGCCCGCGTCTTCCGTCGTCAGCCCGGCGCCGGGGTCGATGCCATAGTGCCAGGAAGCCGGGTGCATGTGGTCCAGGTAATAACCCCGGGAGAGGATGCCCGGGTAGCCCAGTTTCAGGGTTTCGGCAAATCTGGGGGGGAGCCGCCACGTCTGCACCGTCACCGTCGGCGGGACCGAGGGGTGCACAATCTCGTCCCATCCGACCATCTTCTTGCCGTGGCGGTCGAGGATCGCCTCGAGGCGCCGGGTGAAGTAGGCCTGCAGCTGCCGGTTGTTCTTCATCCCGTTCCCGGCCTTGAATTCCCGGATGCGCGCGCTCGAGTTCCACTGCTTCCCGTTGACCTCGTCCCCCCCGACGTGGAAATACCCGTCGGGGAAGAGCGAGGCCATTTCTCCGATGAAGGCGTCGAGGTGAGCGTAGACTTCCTCCCGGCTCGGGTCCATGGAGGGATCGAAGACACCCCAGGCACTCTCGACATGGTAGGGGCCCGGGGCGGCGGCCAGTTCAGGATAGGCCGCAAGCCAGGCGGTGGTGTGTCCCGGCATTTCGAATTCGGGGAGCACGCGGATGCCCCGGTCGCGCGCGTAGGCCACGACGGCCCGGACCTGTTCCTGGGTATAGTACTTTCCTTCCCCTCCGATTTCGTGCAGGCGGGGGAAGCGGCGGGACTCCACTCGAAACCCCTGGTCGTCGGACAGGTGCCAGTGAAAGACGTTCATCTTCACGGCGGCCATGGCGTCCAGGTTTCTTAGGATGACGTCCACCGGCTCCCAGTGGCGGGCTACGTCGATATGGAGCCCCCTCCAGCGAAAGCGCGGGCGGTCCTCGATCCGGAGGCAGGGAAGAAGGTAAGAGGTGGAATCGAGGGCGATCAGTTGCGCGATCGATTCCAGGCCCCGCAAAATCCCCACCGGGGAGGGGGCTTCGAGTAGGATCGCCCCGGGGGAAATATCAAGGATGTACGATTCGTCGGTGTTGGGCGTCTGGACCGGTTCCCCGTCTCCGCCGCAGCGCAGGATCAGCGACGCCTGCCGTGGATCCGCTCCCGGGGGCTGCGGGGGAAACCCCGTTCTCAGGCGCACCCTCTCGAGCAGTCGCCCGGCCGCGGCCGTTACGCGCCCGTCGCGGCATGCCTCCAGGGAGAGAGTCAGGTTTTGGGTGAGGCGATGAACCCCGGGCTTCGATTCCAGCGATTGCGGCCAGGGCATCAGGGACGGTGCTCCGCCCCCAGGCCCTCCGCCTTCCGGAGCCGAAGCCGGCAGCGTGGCCGCCATGAAACAGAGGGCAAGAAAGAGACTGCGGGCTTTCATGAAACCTCCCGGCGTGACCGCGGGACGGGAGACGCCACAGGTTCCATCATAGCCGAGTCGGCCCGGTTTTTCATTCCCGATGACATGTTGACAGGGCCGAGCCCTGTCGGTTACCTTGCCTCGATCGGGAGCCGTGCAACGGCGCCCGGGCCCTTCAGTAAGGAGATGAACATGGACAACATGGACATATCGATTGTCGGTGAGCCGACCATCATCCCGGAGACCTGCCTGTTCAAGGTGGACCGCCCCGTATATCCGGGGGGCGCCGCCTGGTTCGGGAGCCGGGAAGCGGCCGAGCTTTCCCCGCTCGCCCGGAGGATCTTCGAGATCGCGGAGGTGGAGAGCGTTCTGATCGCGGAGGAGCGAATCACTGTCACCAAGTCGGGTGCCGATCCCTGGCCCGTCATCGGACGGCAGATCGGCGCCAGGATCCGGGAACACATCCGCTCGAACGATCCCGCCGTCAGCGGGGAGTACGAAGCCCGGATACCGCCCGAAGCGGAACTCAGGAAAAAAGTCGAGGAGCTGCTGGAGAGGGATGTCAATCCCGCCCTGGGGGCGCACGGCGGCTACGTCGAACTGGTCGATGTGCGGAAAAACTCGCTCCACCTCAAGCTGGGCGGCGGATGCCAGGGGTGCGCCGCGGCCGGCATGACCATGAAGCTGGGGGTCGAAAAGGCGATCCGGGCCCGGCTCCCCGAGGTGGGGGAGATCCTGGACACGACCGATCACGCCGCCGGTCTCAATCCTTTTTCCCGACCCTGAGGCCCCCAAAACCGGGAAATCGGGGCCTTGAGGCGCCGATGGCGCTCGGACAGCGATTAATAGGGGGTTTTAGTAAAATCTTCATTGCTTTTTTCTGGAATTTACGGAAAATGACCGTAGCCTGTTTGCTGTGTTCCAAAAAGTTCATACTAAAGTTTTCGGGAGGAGATTGATGGCTGGAAAAGTGATGACGAAGGCTCAGTTGGTTTCTCTGATAGCTGACAAGGCGGATATTACCAAGGCAGCGGCAAACCAGATTCTCGAGATCATCGCAACCACGGCGGTGACCGAGACCAAGAAAAACGGCCAGTTCACCATCCCTGGAATTGGCAAACTCGTGAAATCGCGTCGCAAGGCGAGAATGGGTCGGAATCCCCAGACCGGCGCCGCTATCAAGATCCCGGCGAAGACGGTGGTGAAGTTCCGGGTCGCCAAGGCCTGCAAGGACGCCGTTGCCCCGGAAAAAAAGAAGTAAGCGAAATACCGCGGAATTGTAAGAATCAGGCCTTCGGGAGCCTATCCTGAAGGCCTGATTCTTTTGCCCCCTTTCTTTTCCGTCCCCTGCAAAAGCAATTCGATATATAAAATTGGATTGTTTGCGCCCGCCCGTGGATTTATAATATCCCCGTTAGCCCCTCGCCCACTCCGGATGTGCCCCGAATGTCCGGTCGCCCGCTACGCTCGCGGGACCGGGCGGGAGCTTGTCCGTCGCTTCCGCATCCATTCGTTGGTACTGACAGTGAACCGATCCTTCCGGGAGGAAGGCTATGAAAGCAGGTCAGGGGAAGCTCAAAGAGGGAACTATCCTGGCCCGGCGGTACCGGGTCGAAACATTCCTGGGTTGTGGGAGGGCGGGGGAGGTCTACTCCTGCCGGGACCTGTGCGACAGTTCGGGGGACCTGGTTCTCCGGCTGCTGGGACCCGTGGATCCGGCCGGGGAGGAGGGGCGCGCGCTCCGGAGCACCTTGTCCCTGCTGGTGCGCCTGAGGCATCCGAGCCTGGTCCCCATCCTGGACTTCGGGATCGCCGAGGGTCCCGGGGCGCTGTTTTTGACGGAGGAGCGGGTCGAGGGGGCGAGCCTGCGAACTCTCGCCGGAGCCCTGGCCCCGGAGCGGGCGCTCGCCGTGGGCGCCGAACTGGCTGCAACGCTCCACCATCTGCATGGCAGGGGGATCGTGCACGGGGACCTGCGCCCGTCGAACATCCTGCTGGTGGGTGAGGGGGAGGCGGCTTGCCCCGTTGTCCTGGGCTACGGCCTGCGACGGTTCCTCCCCGATGGCGCCCACCCCCCACCCCCATCCTGTGTCGCTCCCGAGGTGCTGCTGGGGGGCCGGCCTACGGCACGGTCCGACATCTACGCCCTGGGAATTCTGATCTACCTCCTGGCCTGCGGGCGTTTCCCCTTCGAAGACGACGATGAGGGGTATCTGATCCAGAAGCAGCTCCAGGCGGGGGTGGACCTGCGCCCGATCGAGCGCTTGCGCAGGGGGGACTCCCTGGCCCCGCTGCTGGGCAGGATGCTCGAAAAAGACCCCGAAAACAGGACGGTCACGGCCCTGGAAACGGCTGCCGCCATCGGGGCCCTCATCCGTTCCGATGGGCCGGCCTGGGAGCCAGAATGTCGTTTTTCGGCCGCTCCCTTTGTAGGGAGGGAGCTCGAAATGGAGCGGATCGAGGCTCGCGCCCGCAGGGTGAGGGAAAGCGGGAGGGGATGGACCATTTTCCTGACGGGAGAGGCGGGGGCCGGGAAGACCCGGCTCATGGAAGAGTTGAGAAGCCGGGCGCTGCTGGAGGGGTGGCACGTGGCCGAAGGCGCCTGTGGTGGCCCGGAGGAGGCGGCCTACGGCCCATATCGCCGGGTCCTGTCGCAGTTGGACCCGGAAGGGGAACCCTTCCTTTTCGAACAGACGGCCCGGACCGGTTTGTCGGACCCGGGAGAAGGGGCGTCGGGGTATGCCACGGGACAGTTCCAGGATCAGCTGACCCGGGAGTTGTTGCGCCGGCTCGGGAATGCGCCGACGCTCGTGCTGCTGCACGATTTTCACCATGCCGACCGCTCCAGTTGCGCCGTGCTCGACTACCTGAGTGCCGACATCCAGGCCTGCCCGGTGCTTCTCTGCGTCAGCCTTCGCCCGGGGGAAGAATGTCACGGGAGCCTGGAAGGCGTCATGGAATCGGGCAAGCGCAATGAAAGGGGGGAGGTACTTACGCTCGAGCCCCTGGACCGGGAGAGCCTCCACAGGATGGCCGAGGGGATCATCGGTTCGAACGATCTTCCCCCGGCGCTGAACGACTGGCTCTACCGCGCCGTCGGAGGGAATCCCTTTTTCCTGGAGCAGATGTTGAAGCACCTGCTCGAACAGGGAGCCCTGCTCCGCTGTTCGGGGGGCTGGAGATTCCTCGAGGAAAATGCCCAGGCACTGGAGGTGCCGGCCGAGGTCGGGTCGGTCCTGGTGCAGCGGCTGCGATACCTGCCGGCGCCGGCGCGGAGCCTGGCCGAGTGGCTCGCGCTCTGCCACCGCCCCGTGGCCGCCGGATCCCTCGCCTTGTCCATGTCCTGGCGCCCCGGGCAGGTAGCCGGGGCGGTGGCCGAACTGAAACGGCGCCAGATGGTGAGGGTCGAGAGCTCGGGAGGGCGGGAGGAGATCGATTTCAGCCACGACCTCATCGCCGAGGTCGTACGGCAAAACCTGCCGAAAGGGACCGCGGCGCGCATGCACCGGAAAATCGCGGAGGCGATCCTGCAAGAGCACGGGGAGGACGGGCGCCTGCACGAACTGGCCCACCATTATATCGAGGGGAGGGCGGGAGATTCCTCGATGCGCGTTGTGCTGGCCGCCGCGGCCCGGTCGCGGGCTGAATTCGCGCACGAAAACGCCCTGCGCTGTTTCGAGCACGTCTTCGGCCGCCCCAACGGCCTGACGGACGAGGAGGCCTGCCGCGCGGCAATCGACGCCAGCGACACGATGTTTGCCCTGGGCATGGCTGGGCGCGCCCTCGGCCTCCTCAAGAAGGTGCTCCTCCGACACCGATCGGTCGGTCCCGAAGCCCGCGCGCGCATGTACATGCAGTTGGCCCTGGCCTGCCAGCACATCGGCGACACTCGGATGCAGGAAACTTACTGCCGGAAGGGTCTGGCCATGTTCGGCCCCCGTCCGGCCCCCGGCCCCAACCTGACTCGGGCCATGCTCTGGGCCGAGCTCGCCTTCATCGCCGTGCTACAATCCAGTCCTCGCAAAGGGCTGAAATGCCTGGACCGGGCAGTCGAGGCATGTCCGGAAGAAAACGCCACCACCCTGAGGGGGCGAATTCAGAATTTGTACGCATGGTTATATAGAGTTGCGGGCGATTTTCGGAATGCAATTAAGGCGGGAAGGACAGCTGTGAACATTCTCAGCCAGTCGGAAGGGTCACACCTTGCATGCTCGGCTTATTCCACACTTGGGTTTATTCAAATGGGCTTAGGGAGACTTCCGCTTTCGCTTGAAAACCATGTTCAGGCAGTTTCATGGGCTGAGAAGAGTCGGTCCGTGGATCTCAGAGCACAGGCTCTCGCAAACCTGACGGAGTGTCTTTGTCGAATGGGAAGAATTAAAGATTCGCTCAAAGAATCCTTGCTGGCTTCGGACCTGATTGAATATTCTAAGATTCCCACTATCAAAAATCCTTTCAATGCCATTCTAGCCGAGCTTTATTTCGTTTCAGGACACTATCGCGAGGCTGGTGATTTGGTTTTGAATATCTGTGGGGAAGGGAGGGATAATGCTTCCAGCTTTACAATTGGACATGTGTACTACGTCGCAGCGGAACTGAACTGTTATCTGGGCCGGTTGCCGGAAGCCTTGCGACATATCGAAGAACTGTCCAGATACGGCACCGCCGAGGCTCCTCTCTATGAGCATGAACTGGCGGAGGCGCTCCGGGCGCGCATCATGGCCGAGCAGGGGCTGGGGGAGGAAGCGCTACGGAAGCTGGCGGCGCTCGATCGCGCGGTGACCCGGAAACACTGGCCCTACCAGATGTGCATCGTCCGGCTGCATATTGGCGAGGTCCTGCTTCAGCAGGGGAGGGCGGGGGAGGCTGAAAAATATGGCAGAAACGCCCTCCGGCTGGCCCGGGGCATGGGTGCCGAGCCGCTGAAGCAGCGGGCTCACCTCCTTCTTGGTACAATCTATTCCCCCTGCCGCGGCCGGTCGGGGGAAACGGTCAAGGATAGGGCGAAGGCGGTCGAGCAGCTTGACCGTTGCCTTTGCAACGACCAGCAATTTGTACACCAGGAATCCCTTTGGCGTGCCCATGCGGAACTGAGCTTACTGTATGGTGAAGAGGGGGACTTGAGGCGAAGTTTCGAGTCCGCCGAAAAAGCCTACGCCCATCTCTGCAGGATGGAACGCCAGCTTCCGCCGGAGGCGCTGGTCTCCTTCTACTCAGTCTTTGACCGGAGCCGGTTGAAGCTGGAACTCCTCGGCGCCATTGAAAAGGGTCGGGTGCAGCGGCTCATTCCGGCGGAAGTTGAGGGGCCGCTCGACGACCGGAATGCCCGTACTCTGCAGCGCCTGAGCGCCGCAATCACGTCCGCAGAGGACCTGGACGATCTGCTGGAAGCGCTCCTGGATCAACTGTTGCCAGTGCTTGGGATGACCCGTGCTTTCGTTTATCTATGTGAAGAACCAGGTGGGAAGTTGCGGCCTGTCAAATCGAGGGGGCTGGGCGGGGTCAATCTGGAGGAGCGCGGTTCGGTCTATCGGGAAGTTGTAGAGAAGGTTTTCCGCGAGGAGACCCCGCTCATTAGCGCCGATTGCCGCCGGGACCCCCGGATCGTGAACTCCCTCACTCGCAGCGGAGGGAGGGGGAGCCTGATGTGTGCTCCCCTGAAGGCTCCCGGCAGGGTGATCGGGGTCCTGTGTGCCGAGCATGGCACCCCTGTAGACAGTATCGCCGAGCCGGTGATCGGTCTGTTTGCCACCGCCTGTTCCCTGGCAGCCCTGGGGATTGCCCACATGCTCGTACGGCCGCATCCGCCCGCAATTCATTTTGCTGCCGCCGGTGCGCGGTTTGACGACAACGATCCTTATCCGGAGATTGTGGGGGAAAGCCATGCTATCCGGGCGTTGAAAGAGCGGATCGAGCTGGTTGCGAACTCGGGTCAGGATGTATTGATTACCGGAGAGAGCGGAACGGGAAAAGAGCTGGTGGCACGCGCCATCCATCGATCAAGTCCGGGAAAGAAGGGGCCGCTGATATCGGTGGACTGCGGCGCTCTGTCAGAATCACTGGTGGAATCGGAATTGTTCGGCTACCGTCGGGGAGCCTTCACGGGGGCATTGGAGGACAGGCCCGGGTGTTTTGAAGCCGCTGACGGGGGAGTTCTTTTTCTTGATGAAGTCGGCAATCTGCCTCTAACGGTGCAGGTAAAATTACTTCGGGTGACGCAGGAACGGGAGGTGCGCCGGATCGGGGAAATGCACACCCGCAAATTCAAAATCCGGATCATTACCGCTGCCAACCGCAATCTCCTGGATGAGGTGCGCGCGGGCCGCTTTCGCGAGGACCTTTACTACCGGATCAGAATCCTGGAAATCCATCTTCCTCCTTTGCGCGAGCGCAGGGAGGACATCCCGTTGCTCATCGACTGGTTTCTCAAATCGTGCGCCAGGGAAAAGGGGTTTTACAAGCAGGTGCGCCCCAAAGCCATGGATCTGCTCCTGCGCTATTCCTATCCGGGGAACGTACGCGAGTTGGGGAGCATGATTCGGGGGATCTATTACAACGTAAAAGGCACTAGTATCGACGTTGGGGACCTGCCCCCGGAGGTTTGCTGCGGGCGGTTTTCCGGACTCCTGGTCGACCAGGATCCAGCCGAAAGGATCTATCACGCCATTGTCGAGGGACAGGGTGATTTCGATGAAATGGTCAAAATCCCCTTTCTCGATCACCAGATCAATGTCGAGATCGTGCGCGGGGTTATTGTGAAAGCGCTGCGGGAAACGTTCGGCAACTATACCCGGGCGTTTGGCATCCTCCGGGTACCCGAGCGGCGTTACTCTTCCACACTTCAGTTTTTGAAGCGGCACAGGTGTTACGTGGACTATCGTTCTTTCAGGCGTCGTGGGGGAGGGTGAGGCGAGGCTTGACACGCATCCGGGAGAGGGGTTAGTGGCGGAAATCGATGATGTTATCTCCCTGGGGTATTTCTACAGACGCCGATTTGATCGATTCCAGGGCGGCCTGAAGAAGGGCCGTGACAGTGGCGCCGTCCTTAGGATGAACGGCGATGCCGGCCTTGAAATCGACGGTAATCCCCTGGACCGCGTTGGTGACTTCCCGTCTGATCTGCTGCCTCAACCGGTCGGCGCAGTGGATCGCCTGCTGTTCCCTCATCCCGGGGAGGAGTGCCACGAACCCCTGGTTCCCGTAACGCACCAGGGTATCGGTGCCCCGGAGTTCAGGCTTGATGCAATTGGCGATTCTGCGGAGCAGGGAGTTCCCCTGGTGGCCTCCGTAGAGGCGGGTGATCTGGCTCAGATTCTTGATTTCCAGGTAGATAAGGGCCAGTGGAGCCTTGCTGGCGGCTGCCGTGGCAAGGAGGCGGGGGGCAATGGCTGCAAGGTAGGAGATCCGGTGGATCTGGGTGGCGGGATCAAGCAGGTCCTGGTCTTCCGAGCCCTTGCGCTTTTTGGCGTCGACAAGCAGGGGGGCGATAAGGTCGGCCAACATCTGCAGGTGGTCCTGGTGCTCCTGGGTATAGAAGCCCTTTTCCTGCGCATAGAGGGAGAGGGCGCCGAGGGGCTCGCCCTCGTAGACTACGGGGACGGAGAGCGCATCGGTGAGGGAGCTGAAATCGCCTGCCAGACCGATGAAGTCGAGTTCGGGACCCGTGTTGCGTATGGGGCGGTTGTAGGCGGCCACCCAGCCGCTGATTCCCTGCCCCTTGTTCATTCCGTGCCCCCGGAGAAGCGGGGCATGGCGGCCGGACACGGAGACGGCCTCGAGGCGGCCTTGTTCGTTGACGAGATAAAGTACGCAGGTGCTGTAGGGTAGAAAGGGCTCCAGCTGGTTGAGTACCACCGGGAAAACGTCCTTGAGCTCGAAGTAGCCGGACATGGTATTGCAGAACTCGGCGACGCGGACGAATTCCGTCGGTAGGTCGGTTGCCGGGACCGCAAGCATCGGGGCAACGCCTCCCGGGTGGTCGGGCTGGAAATACTTGCGGAAGGAGAGTTCCGGGGCGTTTTCCGATTCCCGGACGGCCTGCTCCTCCAATTCGTGGATGTGCTCCACCAGCAACTCCACCAGTTTGGGATCGAAGTAGCTCCCCGATTCGGAGCGCAGCACCTCGAGGGCTTCCTCGGTCGTCATGGCGAGTTTATACGGCCTGGAGAAGCGGATGGCGTCGAAGGCATCGACGACCGAGAGAATCCGGCCTCCCAAGGGGATCTCTTCTCCCTTCAGCCCGTCCGGATAGCCGTTCCCGTCCCAGCGCTCGTGATGGCAGCGCACGTACTTGGCCACGGGGAAAGGGAACCGGACCTGCTGCAGGATTTCGTCCCCGGCGGGCGCGTGTAATTTGATCTTTTCGAATTCCTCGCTGGTGAGTTTCCCGGGCTTGTTCAGGATGAAGTCGTCCACGGCCAGCTTGCCGATGTCGTGCAGGAGCGCGCCTGTTTCAATCGCCTTTAATTCATCGGGATCCTGGATGCCGCAGAGCCGGGCCAGCCCCATCGCGTAGACCCGGACCCTGCGAATATGGCCGTAGGTGGTCTGATCCTTTGCGTCCACCGCCAGGGCGAGCGATTCCACCGTCCTTAAATATAAATCCTCTTGTTCTTTAAGGTGCTTCTCCGCTTCCATGATGCGGGCGTTGTTGGCGATGATGCGGGACCGGTTCTGCTGGTGGTATCCCCAGACGAGGCCCAGGAGCGGAGCCAGGACAATGGGCAGGAACTCCTGCCATCGGTGCAGGATCACGAAGGTAGTGGCGATCCCCGCCGATGCGGAAAATTCAATGACCAGCGGCATCATGGTTTTGGCCCAAATCTTCGTAGCACTTTCGTTTATCGACCAGGATATGGCAATCGCCACCAGGCTGGAATTGGCTGCGAAGTAGGTAATGGTCAATATGGCGGAGCCCACGACAAGATCAAGGATCTGGTCGTGGCCCCCAACCATCTTGTGATAGACGAAGCTGTAGAGCCAGGCCACGCAGACGGTGCTGGAAACATTGAATACGATTTGATGGGTCGGAATTTTAGGGCGTTTGGCGAAAACCGAGATCAGAAAGGTGTGGCAGAAGGTGGCGACCACGCAGGGTGCTATGCCGTATATCATCCCGATGGCCATGACAAATGCATCGCCAATGGTAATTGTTGTTTTTTCTGAGTCGATGGAGACTTTGAGTGAAACGGAGATGATGACTAAGACGAGAAATAGGAGCCAGCCCGGGCTATATGAGTCAGTGAGGATCTTTTTAGAAGTCCAGACAACTATAGGTATAGCTATGATGGACAGGAGTATTATATATGCTTGTAGCTTTCGTGGAAGACTATTCCATTTCATGGATTCCTGCCGAATATCATAATTGACCATATCGACAGCGGAACCCATAAAAGTTATAAAATCCTCTTGGATGGGAGCCAAAAAAGAAGGCAGGCCGAGGTCACTCGGCCTGCCTTCCGTTCATCCAACGCCCCTAGGGCTGACCAATTGTCCAAAGCACTCCAGGCGTTTCACGGCTTTCGAGAATTTCAATTTCAGTCTGCATTTAGAGTCTCCACTTGGTTTTGGGTGAGCCTAATGATCCTTGTTGACCACCGGCTACAGCCAAAGAATCGCACTTGCCATAGCTACCCTCCTTTTCAAGCGTGGGAGTGGCAATTGACAATCCCTGATTAAAAGCACAAACACACCCTCCCCGGCCCTTTGGGGCCAAAGGGTTTGCATTTGCAACACTATGAGGTTGACCACAGGATGGTTCAGCGCCCATGCCGCCGACCGGAAAAACTCCTAATGGATCCGTCCGCCTTGCCGATAAATGCGAACAGGATTTATCGGCAAAAACCACAACCTGCAAGGCAGAGCCTTTATCAACCCCAGGTTAGCGCTCTTACTCAGATTGGTAGTAGCACTTGGTTCCGCTTGAGCTTTCGCCAAATGACCCAAGCACTCTTCAAGATGAGAGAGCTATTCGAGAAACCTACTGTTGCCCTCGGATCCGCAAAACCGGAAACCATTTGCGTTCGTGCCATAACTTCCGGCAGCGTCTCCGCTTGCGACAAATCTACTAACTGTGACAATTTAGCAGCAGGTTTACAGGTCTGTCAACCATATTCAATACTGTAGCGTTAGTATTACGTTGAGGGCTGCCGACCGGAAATTTTTGTTGTCAAAGGCTTTTCAGGATTTTCCTGTGCGTGCGCGGTCAGGGGAGATATTCCCAGAATTCGGTTCGAATCCACCGTACAGCCCGGCGGAAGGCGATGGCGAAGACGGTGCGCTTGCCGCAAAGGATCTTCCCGACCCCCGTCATTCCCGATTTCAGGCTGCCGTCCTGGTTGGTCAGCTCTCCGTGGACGAGGACGGTGCGATCCGTACCGGTGGCGGCGGCGACCGGCGCAATGCTTTTGACGTGGGCCTCGTACCATCGGTTGGGATATCCCCGCACCTTGAGGCTGATCGGCATCCCCACGCTCACTTCGCCGATCTCTTTTTCGGGGACCGGCATCTCGATCAGCATGGTCCCTTCGCTGACGATGTCGCAGAGGGGATTCCCCATGTCCAGGTACTCCCCAATTCGGTTTTTGAGGTGCGCCGTGGCCACGATCCCCGCTATGGGGCTGCGGATCTTCAGCTGTTCCTTCTGCTTTTCGAGAATGTTGAGCTTTTCCTCCAGTTTCGATACCTGGGAGGCGCTGGCGCGCAGCGATTCCTTGCGCGCTCCCGCCAGCAGGATGTTCAGTTGGCTTTCCGCTTGGGCGAGCTCCTTACGCTTGATGTCCCGGTTCCGGTCGGTCTGCTCTTCCAGGATGCTCAGCTGCCCCTTGGCTTCGGCCAGTTCCTTCTGGTGAACCTCGAAGGCGGTCCGGTCACGGTCGGCCTCGATCCGGGCGATCAAGCCCGAATTGAGAAGGCTCAAGGTCCTTTCGTAATTCAGCTGCGCGTTTTTCAGCTCCGACTCCCGCTTGGAGATGGTTTCCCGCAGCAGGGCCCGTTCCTGCTCGACCCGGGTGGCGTTATACAGCTCGGCCCGTTTGGTTTCCACCTGCCGGCGCGCGGTTTCGATCTCCTCCGGGCGGCTCCCCGCCTTGAGCAGATCCAGGGATGCCTGCTGCGACGCCAGTTCCCCCCGGGTTTCCTCGTAACTGTTGGACAGTTCCAGGTTTTCGATTTCCGCCAGCAGTTGCCCCACCTGCACGCGGTCCCCCTGGTCCACGTGGATGCGCTTCAGGTTTCCGACGACCTGGGGGGTCACCGAAACCTTCTGAGCCGCCGTGATGACGAATTCGCCCGAAATCTTAAGCTGCCAGGGGAGAAAGCCCACCAGGAGCGCAAGGAGGAGCAAACCCATGTAAATCAGTGGTTTTTTCCGGATTCGGATGATCATGCCCGATAACAGCCGACGCGAGGTCTCGACGTTTTCTTTGCGGGTGATCGGGACGGCGGCCAAAAAGAGGGCCGAGGTGGCCAGAATGCCCCAGAACCGGTACTCCCGGATGATCCACCCCCCGATACGGTGCAGCATGACGGCGACGAGGGCCACGGTGAACAGGGAGGAGGCCAGGCCGTACCAGGCCAGGATCCGCCGTTCGCGCCGGTTCACCTCTCCTTCCGGCGCGGGCGTTCCGGTGATGAATCCCACCACCCGGTCTTTGAGGTAGGCGAGCGCCTTTGGTCTCAGGTTGGGGATCTGGACGTAGTCGCTCAGCATGTAGTAACCGTCCAGCTTGATCAGCGGGTTGAAGTTGAAAAGGGTCTGAATCCCCGAAAAGGCGATGACGATGAGGCATACCTGGCTGGCCAGGGTCTCGGGCGCCAGGATCCTCCAGGCGATGGTGGCCAAGGCCCACAGGAAGATTTGGATGTAGCCTCCGGCTACCGAGACCAGCAGCCGCTCGCGCTTTCCCATCATCCAGGCGTCGCTGACGTTGCAGTAGAACGCCGGGATGAAGTACAGGAGCATCACGCCCATCTCCTCAACCCGGCCCCCGTAATGCTTGAGCGTGAGTCCGTGCGCGAATTCGTGCACGGTGACAACGGCAAAGATCACCAGGAGGATCAGGGGTATGGAGTAGAGTGAAAAGAGCGCGCCCATGGAGAAGAAAAGCGACCGGGCGTGCACGACGGAGATGATCCCGGCGATGATGACGGCGGCCCAGAAGAGGGGCGCAAAGGCAGGGCTGAAGAAGAAACGGAGCCTTTTTTCCAGCAGGGTCAGCGTCCGGTCCGGGTTGAAGGCGTGGATCCTGATCGAGAGCAGGTTTTTAAAGCTTCTCTTCGAGCCCCGGGCCGCGGATTCGAGCCGCATCCAGCAGTAGGGGTGGTCCAGCAGCAGCAGTTGGCGCAATTTCCCGACGAAGTCCTCCAGTTGGTGCTCCAGGACCTCGGTCCGGTGTTTCGCGGAGGCGATGGCGGCGATGGCGGCCAAGTCACGGCTGCCGTCCAGAAGCTCGAGCACGGATGCCTGTACCGGAGTGAAGCGGTAGAAGCGGCGGGTGACGGGGTCTTTGACGATGATGCCGGAAGTACCCTCGGAGGAGATCTCGAGATCCCTTCGCAATTTCTCCGGCGCTGGTGTCATCTTGGGCCTCGGCGAGCGGTTGGACATCGCGGTGACATTGCCCCGCCTGGCTGCGAATCTTAGTCAATAGGCTGCTGCCATTGCAATAGTTATGTAACCTTTTAGTATAATTGACTGGCGAATGGAGGTATTGTATAAATCGCGGATCACTTGGTAACAGCGTAATCATGGAGGAATGGATGATGGGGAAGAAAGTTCTGATGGTTCTTGCCGCACTGATTCTGATGTATGGCCTGATCGCCTGCGGGAAAAAGGAGGCGGAGCCGCAGGAAGAGGCGGTCGCGGAGCAGGAGGCGCCTGCAATCGTGCCTGGCGAGATGGTGCTCATCCCGGAAGGAGAGTTCATCCTGGGGACGAACGACAAGGAATCGAACGCGTATCCCGAGCAGAAGATCAAGCTGCCCGCGTACTGGATCGACAAATACGAGGTCACCAACACGGAGTTCCTGGAGTTCTCGATCAAGAACAGCTATGCGGGGGAGGGGGCCAAGGAGGGGCACGACTGGAGGCTCTTCTTCACATCCGAAAAAGGGATGTTCCCGGTGGTTTATATCACTTGGAACGACGCGGACGCCTATTGCAAGGCCCAGGGAAAGCGGCTGCCAACCGAGGAAGAGTGGGAAAAGGCCGCCCGGGGCACGGAGGGGTTCATCTACCCCTGGGGGAACGAGTGGCAGGACGGCATGAGCAACACGTATGAGTCTGGGCCGGGCAAAGCGGTGGCCATAGGGGAATTCAACGATGTCAGCCCCTTCGGCGTGCACGACATGCTGGGTAACGTGCAGGAATGGACCGCCTCGTGGTATTCCTCCTACAAGGGGAACCCGAAGCGGGATCCGAAGTCGGGCCAGACCCTGCGCGTGGTCCGCGGGCTCGCGTCCCGCTACCGCGGGAAGATGGGGCATCTTTACGATCGTTCGGCGCAGCAGCCGAACGCGCTGTACGATTTCGGTTGCCGGTGTGCCAAGGACGCCACTCCCGAAGATGTCGCCCAGGCCGCCCAGGCCAGGTAGGATCGATTCTGGTCAGGCGCCGGGAGGGAATCCCGGCGCCTGACGCGGCGGCGCCGCGCTACAGGGCCCGCAGGATAAAACACTTCAGGTAATACGTTTCTGGCATTCCCGCCAGCATTGGGTGATCGCTTGCCTGTCCCCGTTTTTCGATGAGCTGAAGCGGGCGCCGACAATCGCGCGCCGCCTCCGCGATCAGGTCGAAGAAGTCGGCCTCCGACATGTGGTAGGAACAGCTCGAGGTGATGAGCACCCCCTCGGGCCGCAGAAGCTTCAGCGCGCGCAGGTTGATCTCCTTGTAGCCGCTGCGGGCCCCCGCGAGCGATTTGCGGTTTTTGGCGAAGGCGGGGGGGTCGAGGCAGATGGTGTCAAAAGCCTCCCCCGCGCGTTCGAGCTCGCGCAGAACATCGAAAACGTTCCCCACCCGGAACTCGGTGTTGTTGAACCCGTTCAGGGCGCTGTTGCGCGCGGCCAGGGCGACGGATTCCCCGGAGATGTCCACCCCCTCCACGCTCCGGCAGCGTGCGGCGAAATGAAGCGCGAAGGCTCCGGTGTGGGTGAAGCAATCGAGAGCGCGTCCCGAGGCGTGCCTTTTCGCGGCCACCCGGTTGTCGCCCTGGTCCAGGAAAAAACCGGTCTTCTGCCCCCGGCGCAGGTTGACGAGGAAGCGGATCCCGTCCTCCGCGATTTCGATCTCCTCGGGGATTTCTCCGCGGAGAACTCCCGAGGTTTCTTCGAGCCCCTCAAGCCTGCGCGCCTTGACGTCGTTGCGTTCCAGGATCCCCAGGGGGTGGAGCGTGGCTTCGAGAATATCGCAGATCAGCGGCTTGAGCGCCTCCGTTCCGCGGGACAGGGTCTGCAGCACGATCCGGTCGGCATAACGGTCCACGATGATCCCCGGGAGGAGATCCCCCTCCCCGAAGACCAGGCGGCAGGCGGCACCGGTCCGGTTCCCTCTCCGCCCTATGGCGGCGGCGATCCGCGCGGCGAGCAAATCGGGCGAGGGGACCTCGGGGCTGCGGGTGAACAGGCGCAGACGGATTTGTGACCGGGGGCTGTAGAAGGCGGAGCCGAGGTCGTTGTTCGCTCCGTCCACCACCCGCACCAGCACCGGGGTTCCCTCCGGTTCGGAGAGCAGGTCTCCCGAGTAGATCCACAGGTGCCCCCTGCGGATCCTCCGCACTGCGGCGGCGTTTACCTGGACTGTTTGGGTGAGCGAAAATGGGTTCAATCGAAGCCTCGAGTCTGTGAATAGGATTTAGGTTCGGCCGTGCCGCTCCCGCAGGTACCGGAGCGCCTCCTCCCGGGTGGGGAGGACGCCCTCGAGCTGGAGGTCGCGAACGGTTGCAAGAATCTCCCGGAACGCCGGTCCGGGCCGGAGGCCCAGCGCCACGAGGTCGGTCCCGTCTACAAAGGGGGGAGACGGGGGGGATTCCCGGTATTCCCTCAGGCGTCGGCGCCATTCGGTGTGGAGCGAAGAGTCCTCGGAGCCTGCCGCCAGGGCCGCTCCGAGCAGCCGCAGGTGGTCTTCGATGTCAGGCAGCGCCGCCAGTCGCATCCACCCACTCCGGCTCATTTCGCCAAGCTGGAAAAACCTGGTGTGCGTCTCGACCAGGTCGACGATGGCCTGGATATCCTCGTTGGACATTTTCAGGCGCCGGCAGATCCGTTCGACCGTTCCCGTCCGGTTCCAGTCATCTCCCGCACCTCCGGCACCGGCGACGGTGCCGACATCCTTGAGCAGCGCGGCGAAGGCCAGGCGTGGGGAAGCCCCGCGGAGACGGGACAGGACGGCCGAGGCATGGGCCAGGAGGTTGCCGGTGCGGGGGTGGGGTGAAGGCGCCAAGGCTGCGACCTCCGGCAGGAGTTCGGTGAGAAGGCCGCTCCGGTGGAGCAGTTCGATCCCCCGTCCCGGGTCGGGGCCGGTGAGGATCGCCGCCAGTTCCTCCCGGATCCGTTCCCAGCTGACCTCGGTGATGCGGGGCGCAAGCGCAACGATGGCGTCCCAGGTTTCGGGGACGATGTCGAAACCAAGGCCGCAGGCGAAACGCAAGGCACGCAACAGGCGGAGCTTGTCCTCCCGGAACCGCTCCCGCGGGCGTCCGATGGTACGGATGAGACGGTGTTCGATATCCGCCCGGCCGCCGACGTAATCGATGAGGCGTCCGTCGGCGGGGTCGTAGAACAAGCCGTTGATGGTGAAGTCCCGGCGCCGGGCGTCCTCCTCCGGGCCCGAGAACACCACCGAGGAGGGGCGGCGTCCGTCAAGGTAGTCGCGGTCGCTGCGGAAGGTGGTGACCTCGAACTGGCGTCCGTACATCGATACCTGTACTACGCCGAAACGCGCCCCGATCGCGCGCGACCGGGGGAAAAGGCGCCGCACCTCCCCGGGTGGGGCGCTGGTGGCGATGTCGATGTCCTTGGGTTTTCTCCGGAGCAGGAAGTCACGCACCCACCCGCCGGCGAAATAGGCCTCGTACCCGCCGAGGCGCAGTCTGTCGACGATCCGTCGCGCGGCTCTGATCATTGTTCCTTCAGGAAGCCCGTGTCGGGGGAGGCGCTCTGCGCGTCCCCTCATCGGGATTAAGAAAGTTTGTCGAGCTGCTTGTTCCAGTTGTCGTCCTTGAAGAGCTTCCGGAACAGCGACCGGTAACGGGCAAACTCCTTCCTGTTTCCCAGCTTGTGGCAGGCGAGGGCCATCCGGACGTAGAAGAGGTCGTCGTTGGGGAATCGCTTGGCCAGCTTTAGGGTGGCACGCCCCTCTTCCACCGCCTCCTGGTAGCGTCCCAGTTCGTAGTAATTGTTGGTCAGGAAGCTGCGCGCCTCCGCTTGTTCCAGAACGTCCTGGGGATTGCGGTGCAATGTTTCCAGCGCAATCAGGAGAGATTTCTCAAAGGAATTGGTGCGAAAATGGCATTCGGCCATTTTCAGGTAGATCCAATGGAGATCCTCGCTCCGGGACGTCAGCTGCTTCAGCTTGAGAATCTTTTCGTAGGTCTCGATCGCCATGGTGTAGTTGGCCAGCTTCCGGTAGCATTCCGCCACTTTCGCGTAGATCTCGTCGCGCCGCTCGAAACGCGGGTCCAGCTCCAGTACCTTCGAGAAATGCTTGATCGCCTCCTGGTACTGCCCGAGCCCCAGGTAGTTGTTGGCCATGCTCTCGTAGAGGTAGGGGAGGCCGGGGTCGTTGTCGCTCAGGATCTGGATGGCCTTCTGGGAATAGCGGATCGCCTCTCCGTGGCGCCCCAGCGCCTCGCAGTTCCGACTGAGCCCCGCGTAGAGCATCCACTGCGTGTCCTTCTCCTGGCTGTCGATGTGCTCTTCGCACTTTTTGCGGGCTTCGAGCGATTTGGCCGTCTCCCCGTGGTATTCGTAGAGCGACCCGAGATGGAAGAAGATGAACCCGTACATGTCCTGCATGAATTCGGGCTTCCGGGGATCGAAAAGGCCGGCGGATTTCAGCAGGTATTCGAACGCCTTCTCGTCCTCTCCGTTGTTGAAGTGACAAATTCCGACCTGGCCGGCGAAATAGGCCTTGATGTTCGTTTGCTTGACGATCCCGAGCGCCTCGCCGTAAATCCGGGCGGCTTCCTGGTAATTCCCCTTGTTGAAGAGTTCTTCGGCGTAGGCGTCGTGGAGCGAGATCCGCTCGGCGTCGGACCCCGCCTTTTTCAGTTTGGCGTGGAACTGTTGTTTGTTCACTTGATGCCCCCTGGAGATGATGTTTCCGGCCAAACCGTAATATACAATATTTCAGGGCGGGATGGAGATTTTCCCGAAACGGGTTACTGATGCACGACCAGTTCCCCCGGTCCGATCTCCACCCGTTCGATCCCGTAGGGGAGGCGCGAGGGTTTGGTGGGGTTGAAGGGAGGATTCTGGAGCATCCCGACGGCGGCAATAATCTCGTTGACCATGTTGTTCGGCAGGGTGCGGCCGTCGAAACGCGCCTCTTCGAGTTCGAACCGCCCCCGGCCGTTGCCGGTGAGGAGCTTTCCCTCCGCGTCCAGCGTGTGCGCGCCGGAGAACATGAAGGCGAGCAGGTTGCGGAAAACGCCCGCCGAGGAGTCCCGCAGGCGGTCGAAGTCGATCAGCGCGCGGGCGCGGAGCCGGTTCTTTTTTAGGGTGACCTCGAGGGTGCGGAGCGACGGGTGATAGCGGGGCTTCAGCACCAGCTGGAGATAGGAGTTGATTTCCTCCTCGGTAAACGGGGTCGACTGGCTCTTTCCGGCTTTCTTTTCGGGGAGGAACCGCTCCATCCTCCTGATTTTTTCGGCGCACCGCTCGGCGGCCGCTTTCGACGCGGCCGGGGGAGCGCTCCAGAGCGGGCAGAATCCGCCGGCGGCCAGGAGGATCAGGAACCCCCAGGCGCGGGCGCGGTCAGCGGATGACCTTGGCCGTCCGTTCCCACCGCGTCTTTTTGAAGAAGTTGAGGAAGACATCGCCAAACTGCTTCATCCTGTCCTTTGCGCTGGTTTGCAGGTACTCGTCCCTGGGGGTTTCAAAGGACCAGTAGATCACGAGCGCCTTGCCGAGCAGATAGTCTCGCGGCACGCTCCCCCAGAATCTGCTGTCCTGGCTGTTGTCCCGGTTGTCCCCCATGGCGAAATACTGCCCCTCGGGGACCTCGTACGGGCCGTAATGGCGGTAGACGCTGTCGGCATCGATGTGCTGGGTGTATTCCTCCTTGAGCGCCGTGTCGTTGATGAAGACCTGCCGTCCAACCATCTCGACCTTGTCTCCCGGCATCCCTATTAACCTTTTGACGTAGGCGACCTCGGGATTGTTCGGATATTTGAACACGATAACGTCCCCCCGCTGGGGTGTCCTGTATGGGAGCACTTTGGAGAGGAAGCCCGGGGTGATGCCGTAGGCGAGCTTGTTGACGAGGAGGTGGTCGCCGATCAGAAGGTTGGACTCCATGGATCCGGTCGGGATTTTGAACGCCTGGACCACGAAGGTGGTGGCAAACAGCGCGATGATGGCGGTGATGACGATCGATTCGAAGTATTCGCGTACGGTCGATTTATGGAATTCCAAAATCCCCTCCAGCCTGCCGTGAACCGGACAAAGGTTGAAAGTCTAACATAGGCCCGGCGGGCAGACAATCCGCCGGATGGCCGCCGATGCTTGCCCGGGGACCGGGACATATTCCGGACGGCGGGAATTTACAGGTTGGAATCACGGGTTAAGTCGAGTAATATCACCTCTCAACGGGCGGTTAGCTCAGCGGCAGAGCATCGGTCTTACACACCGGGGGCCACTGGTTCAAATCCAGTACCGCCCACCATTTGCCCCCAAGGATATCGTGGTATCGGGATCTTTCCCGCCCGGGCGGGAGACTGTCGGTTCAGTGGACCAGGGGTTCGTCGCCGCCGCTTTCCGGGTCGAGATCGTGGTGCAGCGCGATGGTTTTCATCGCCTCCTGGTACTCCGTCTCGCTGATGACATTGCGCTCCCGGAGCCAGTCGAACTTGTCCATTTCGCTGTCGGGGTCGTTGTCGAGGTCGACTTCCGCGTACCACTGGCGCCACTGGGCCGTCCGGCGCCGGCTGAGTTCGTCCATCACCTCGTCATGCCGGCCGTCCCTGATGACGAAAATGCGCCCCATTTCGGTAGCGATGACGGTGTACCTGGTTCTCAACCCCCGGTAGGCGAGGAGGGTGAGGAGGCCGATCGGGAGCCAGATCAGGGCGGCGGGCGGTTGCCCGAGCGCCAGCTGCACGCCGGTCAGGAGGAGTCCGAGGACGGTCAGGAAGATCCCCACGTCGCGCAGCCACGGGACCCGTTCCTCCAGTTCGCTTGCCTCGGTTGGGATATACCCGTATTCGACCGCAAAGGAGCGGCAGCCGCTTGCGTCCCTGATGGTATAGACCAGCTGCGCCTTGCCGAACCTGAAGGTGGCCCGGTTTGATAAGTGTTTCTGAATGACTTGCATGGTCCTCTTTCCCAAACCTGCAGCCCGACGGCCCGATGCCGGCGACCCCGATGATATTACCACCAAAAAAACGGGGACGTCCCACTCGTTTCCCCTTTTTTGGAAAAGGGAGATGTCACATTCATTTCCTGCTTTTGCCAGGCGGACCATCCATGGAAAGGCCTGATGGTCGCCGTCAAATTTCACCCTCACCATCTTCCGCATGATAAGGAATTGGGAAACGAGTGGGACGTCCCCATTTTTTATACTATAATCTGCATCCGGAACGGTGGTGTGCCGTTTTCCATATTCCGTGGATCGGAGACTCATAACCGGCAGGCATTTCCGCGGCCCTCGGCTTGGCGGAAGCCGCCCGCTTCCCCCCCAATTCCCATGAACCATCAAGAGACGCTGGATTACCTGGCCGCCAAGGGGAACGAGGTGTTGGTGATGCACCTCGGGCTGCACCGTACCCAGGCCATGGTGGAGCTGCTCGGCGATCCCCACGAAAAGTACCCGGTGATCCATATCGCCGGGACCAACGGCAAGGGGAGTGTCGCGGCCATGACCGAATCGATCCTCAGGCATTCGGGACTGAGGACGGGACTCTACACTTCCCCCCACCTGGTGCGGGTCGAGGAGCGGATCCGCGTCGACGGTGAGCCGATCGCGGCGGCGGCTTTCGCCCGGTTGGCCGGCCGCATCAGGGAAGCGGAGGAGCGACTGCAGCGACACAACGTCATCGACCGTCCCCTGACCACCTTCGAATTTCTCACCTGCGCCGCCTTTCTGCACTTCGCCCGGTGCAAGGTGGAGGTCGCCGTCATGGAGGTGGGGCTGGGGGGACTGCTCGACGCCACCAACGTCGTGCGCCCCGTCGTCGGCGTGGTTACGGGAGTGGCGCTCGACCACCAGGATTATCTCGGCCGCACGATCGTGAAGATCGCGCGCGAAAAGGCCGGGATCATCAAGGAGGGGGTGCCCGCGGTTTCCGGATGCCTCGACCCCGTGGCGCAGAAGGTGGTGCGCGCCCGGGCGCGGGCGGTTGGCGCCCCGCTTTTGGAACTCGGGCGCGATTTTTCTGTCCGGAACCTGAAGGAGAAGGGGGGGCGTGTCCGTTTCGACCTCGACACCCCGGACGGGGTGATCCCCGCGCTCGCCCCCGCCCTCCGCGGGGAGTACCAGGCGCGCAACGCGGCCCTGGCGGTCATGGCGCTGCGGAGCTGGAGGGCGTTTCCCGCAAGGGTTGGCGCGATCCGCAGGGGACTTGCCCGCGCCCGTTGGGAGGGGAGGCTCGACGAGTACCGGGCCGCGCGGCGCACCCTGCTCGACGGGGTCCACAACCCCGAGGCGGCGGGGCTGCTCCGGCAATACCTGGAGGGGAGGTCGGAAATCCACATGGTTTTCGGTGCGATGCGGGACAAGAACATCCGGGAAATAGGCCGGGTCCTTTTTCCCGCCGCCACGCGCCTCTACCTCACCCCGCTCGACAATTCCCGTTCGGCCGACCCGGCTGAAATCGCCGCTCTCCACCCCCGGCACCAGCCGCGCATGGAGCTCTGCTCCGACCCGCGCCGGGCGCTGGCGGCGGCCTGGGCCGCCTGTCCCCCTTCGGGACTGGTCGTCGTCACCGGCTCGCTCTACCTCGTCGGCGAGCTCCTGCCGGAGGTCGTGCGCTCGGCCCGAAGCCTGGCGGCTTCGAGCCGGACACGCACCTAGGCTTTTCCGGCCGAGGTCACCTTTTCCCAATCCTTCAGGAAACGCGCGAGCCCGATGTCGGTCAGGGGGTGTTTCAGCAGCTGTTCGAGCACACTGTAGGGCATGGTAGCCACGTGGGCGCCGAGCAGGGCCGCCTCGCGGATGTGCAGCGGGTTGCGGCAGCTGGCGACCAGGATCTGCGTCTCGAAGTCGTAGTTGGAGAAGATCTGCGCGATGTCGGCGACCAGCTCCATTCCCACCTGGCTGATGTCGTCGAAACGTCCGACGAAGGGGGAGACGTAGGTGGCGCCCAGTTTGGCCGCCACGAGCGCCTGGTTGGAGCTGAAGACAAGGGTGACGTTGGTATGGATCCCGTCCGCCGTGAGCTGCTTGAGCGCCTTCATCCCCTCCTTGATCATCGGGATCTTGATCACGATGTTTTCGTGAATCTTCGCCAGGTCGTAAGCCTCGGCCAGCATGCCCGCGGCGTCGGTGCTGACGACCTCGGCGCTGATGGGGCCGTCGACGATGCGGGCGATCTCCGTGATGATCTCCTTGAAGCTGCGCCCCTCCTTGCTGACGAGCGAGGGGTTGGTCGTGACCCCGTCGATGAGGCCGTATTCGGCCGCCTCGCGGATCTCATCGATGTTGGCGGTATCCAGGAAAAATTTCATGCGCTCCCCTCCTCCTCGGAAAAAATTCATAAGAACCGACCGCACCATGAGCCTACCAGATATCGTCCGCCGAGGGAACCTGCGGGGTGATGCCCACGGCCCGGGTTGCCGGGCTCGCATTGGAGTGGGCGTCGACGGCTTCGACCGCGTATTCGTAGCGTCCCCCAGCGGCCCCGGGGTCGCGGTAGGTCGGTACGCGGACCAGTTCCCCGATGACGGGGGCGAACGCTTCCTCCCCCGTGCGCCGCAGGACGCGGTAGCCGGCCACGTCGGGGGAAGGGGAGGGGGTCCAAAAAAGGACGATGTCATCCCCCTCGTGGATGGCGCTGAGATTCTCCGGGGGGAGGGGGGGGAAAAGGTCCCGGGTCGTAACCGTCGCCGCCGGCGAGGGGGCTCCCAGGGCCACCGGCTCCCCGGGGCGCGCCAACGCGCGCACGACGTAATGGTAGGTCCTGTCGAATTCGAACTCCCGGTCCGCGAACAACGTCCCCTCCTGCGGTGCCGTGCCGAGAGGGACAGCGGGGAATCGCTCCGGATCCTCCGACCGGTAGACGAGATACCCGGCGATCCGGGGCGGGCGGGATCCATCCATGTTTTCGAGCGGAGGCTCCCACCGGAGCAGGATCGCGCTTTCGGTCACTTCCGCGCTCAACCCCGACGGCTGGACCGGGACCGGGACCGGCTCGATCCGAACCTGGTTGCTGAGCCCCGCGGCCCGTCCCCGGCCATCGACGAATGCGACGGCGTAGCGCAGGGGGGGATACCCGCCCGGGGCGGCCGCGATCGGGTCGCGGAGGACCAGGGGCTCCCCAGCCGCTACTTCGGCGAACTGTTTCCTGGGGAGGGAAAGAACCCGCCCGGCCTGGTCCAGGAAGTCCCTGCCGGGGAGGGGGTGCGGCAGCGGACCGGTCTCGATGATCCGGAATACCTCCGCCCGCGCCGTGGTCACGGCACTCGATCCGTCGCTGTTTCTTTCCGGCGGGGTGATTTCGAGCACTACCTCCATCCCCGCCTGGTGCGCCGACAGGTCGGTAGGGGGGGTGGGGAGGCGCAGCAGGGGCGGCTGCGGATCGGCGATCCGGGCGCACGCGATGAAGGCAAGCGCCAGGAGGGCGGCGGCCGCCGCTTTCCCCGTCCGGATGGATGGTCCGCTGCGTCGGGTCGTCATGGGGTCAGAGGATGTACCGGCTCAGGTTCTGGTCGTGGGCGATGTCTTCCAGCTTGCTGCGGACGTAGTCCGCCGTGATCCTGACCTCCTTCGGCTTGCGCTGCTTCCCCTCGAAGGAGAGGTCTTCGAGCAACGCTTCAAGGATGGTATGCAGGCGCCGCGCGCCGATGTTTTCCATGTTTTCGTTAACGGTGCAGGCCAGGCGCGCGATTTCGACGAGGGCGTCGTTGGCAAAGCTGAGCCTCAGCCCCTCGGTGCCGAGCAGGGCGATATACTGCTTGATCAGGGCGTTTCGAGGCTCCTTCAGGATGCGTACGAAATCGTCCTCCCCCAGGGCGCCAAGTTCCACGCGGATGGGGAAGCGGCCCTGGAGTTCGGGGATGAGGTCGGTCGGCTTGGAAATGTGAAAGGCGCCCGCCGCGATGAAGAGGATGTGGTCGGTGCGGACCATGCCGTAGCGCGTGCTCACGTTCGTTCCCTCGATCAGGGGAAGGAGGTCGCGCTGCACCCCTTCCCGGCTCACGTCGGGGCCGTGCCCCGATTCGCGGCCGGCGATCTTGTCGATCTCGTCGAGGAAGATGATCCCGCCCTGCTCCGCCCGGTCGAGCGCCTGCCGGGCGACCTGTTCCATGTCGACCAGCTTCTGCTCCTCCTCCTGCATGATGTACTCGGCCGCTTCCTCCACCGGCATCCGCCGTTTCCTGGCCTTCAGTTCGGCCAGGCCCGAGAGGAGGTCCCTCATGTTGAACTGGAGTTCCTCCAGGCTGGAGCCCTCGAAGAACTGGAAGGCGACGGGGCTGACGGGGTGTTCGCGCACCTCAAGCTCGACGGTGCGCTGGTCCAGCTTTCCCGCCCGCAGCTGCCGGCGCAGCCTTTCGCGCGCCTTCTCGAGCCGGTCCAGGTCCTTGCCGTCGCCGAGGGCGCTTTTCTCCCCCGGGACGCTCGGCAGGGTTTCGAGCAGGAGATCGAGCAGGCGTTCCTCGGTGTTCTGTTCCGCCTTCTCCTCGATTTCGTCGATCTTCTCCCCCCGGACCATGTCGACGGCGATCTCCACCAGGTCGCGTACCATCGATTCCACGTCGCGCCCGACATACCCCAGTTCGGTGAATTTGGTCGCCTCCACCTTCAGGAAGGGAGCGTTGGCCAAGCGCGCGAGGCGGCGCGCGATCTCGGTCTTGCCCACGCCGGTCGGCCCGATCATGATGATGTTCTTGGGCATCACCTCCTCGGCCATCTCCTCGTCGAGCATTTGGCGGCGGATGCGGTTGCGCAGGGCGATGGCCACCGCCTTCTTGGCCGCCTGCTGGCCGACGACATAGCGGTCGAGTTCGCTCACGATTTCCCTGGGCGACATTTCGTCCAGGCTGCGTGGGGGCCGCTTGCGGCCCGTGGACCTCTTCTTCATGGAATCCCGTTTCCCGAAAATGCCCGAACGTGGAGGGTGCACGCGTCCGGGGGAGCTGCGGAGCGCCCGCGCGCCGCCGGTTACAATTCCTCGACGATGATTTCGCTGTTGGTGAACACGCAGATCTCGCTGGCGATCCTGAGCGCTTCCTCGGCCACCCGAGCCACGGGCAGCTTGCTGTGGCGCAATAAGGCGCGCGCCGCAGCCAGGGCATAGACGCCGCCGGAACCGACGGCGAGGATGCCGTCGTCCGGTTCGATGACGTCGCCCGTCCCCGAAATCAGGAAGACGGCCTTGCCGTCGGTGGCCAACAGGAAGGCTTCCAGGTGGCGCAGCGCCCGGTCGGTGCGCCATTCCTGGGCCAGTTCCACCGCCGCCCGGCTGAGGTTCCCCTGGAACTGCTCGAGCTTGGTCTCAAGCCGGGAAAAGAGGGCGAAGGCGTCGGCCGTGGCGCCCGCGAAACCGACCAGGACGCGGTCGTTGTACACGCGGCGGATCTTGCGCGCACTTTTCTTGATGACGGTGTCCCCGAGGGTGACCTGGCCGTCCCCCGCGATCACCGTGCGGTTCCCTTTTCGGATCAACAGGATGGTGGTTCCGTGAAATGTTCCGTTCCCCGGTGTCATAACGGGGGAGTATAGCAGCCCGCACCGAAAGTACAAGCAGGGAGCGCTCATTTGCGCCTCGCCAGGCGCCGGCCCAGGGGCTCCAGCCCCAGCACGCGCCAGTCCTCGCGGAAATCGGGCGATCCCAGATTCAGCCGGTTCACCCGGAGTACCAGCATTTCGAACTCCTGGCGGGACAGGGGGGCCAGCCGGAAATCCTCGTTCCCGATCCGTATGGAGGCGCCATCCAGTTCCACTTCCTGCCCGAAATCCCCTTCCAGGCGCACCCCGAAGGAGGAGCGCGGGTGGATCGTCAGGGCGGGGACCATCATGGGTTGCTGGAAGTCGCCCGCCTCCACCGCCAGCAGGCGGCAGGCCGCCCGGCGGTTTCCGATCTCGAGCCGCACGTTCCGGGCCAGCAGGCGTGCGTTCCCGTCAGTCATCGATACGAAGTTCAGCAGCGGGATCCCCGGCTTCACCATCTCCACGGTGAAGATATACTCCCGGTCGGCGAAGGCGAAAAAGGCGCTCCGCCCCCTCCCCCCGGACTCCTCCTGGGGGACCCCGGAGGCCAGAAGGCCCAGGAGCAGGAGCCATGGCATCATTGTTCCCTCCTTTGCCCGGAGGCCGCGGCGGCGGCCGGCCCGGCCCCCCGGCGGAAGCGGGCCAGCCGTACCAGCGCCCGGTCCTGGATCTCCTCGGCTGTTTTCGCGGGGGCCAGGAAATTGCCGGCGATCATGGAAAAGGCGAACAGTTCGCCGTCGGCGCTGCGCACATATCCGCTGAGGGCGGAAACGCGGGAGAGAGTGCCTGTCTTGGCCCGGACGTTGTTTTCCGCCGCGGTCCCCCGCATTCGGGTTTCGAGGGTGCCGTCGACGCCGGCGACCGCCAGGGCGTCGTACCAGGGCCGGAACTGCGGATGCCGGTGCATGTGCCCGAGGACCTGCACCAGGATACGGGGACTCGCCAGGTTCATCCGGGAGAGGCCGGAGCCGTCGGCGTACGCGTATCCTGTTTTCGGAATCCCCGCCGCCGCGAGCGTTTCCTCCACGACGGCGATCCCCCGGGCCGCGGATCCCTCCCCTCCAATCTCCATGCCGAGCGCGCGCAGGAGGGTCTCGCTCGGGAGGTTCAGGCTCCGTTTCATGATCGGGGGTAGGATGTCCGAAAGGGGAGGGGAATGGTGGGTCCAGAGGATGCGGGTTGGGGCGCCCCCGGAGCCCTCTTCCCCGACGTCGCATCGCGAGACATCGATCCCCTCGCTGTTGAGCGCGTGCCTGAGGGCCGCCAGGTAGTAGCGGGCCGGGCGCTTTACGGAGGCGGTGCGCTCAAGCGGCGGACCGCCCAGCGGCACCGTCCCACGGACGGTGATAGCGTCCTCGTTCCCGCCGTCGGCGATCTCCATCCGCGCGCGGGCCGAACGGGCCCCGGTGACCATTTCGCTGATGACGGCAGGGTAGCCGACATGGGGCTCCACGGCGAGCGAGGGGGGGGAGCCGACGGCGGGACCGGGGGATACCCGGATCCTCACCAGGTTTTCGTTGAACTGCAGCGCGCTCACCCCGGCCGCATACCCTTCCTTCAGGTCGTCCCAGGCCCAGCCGATGCCGTGGGCGGGCGCGGGGAGGGGGGCGCCCGGCACAAGTTTCCCCGCGATGGCCCGGATCCCCATCCCCCGGAGGCGCGTGGCCCAGAGGCGGAAGGGGTGAAAGGGGTCGCCGGGCGGAATCCTTGAGGAACTGGAGGGGTCGCCGGACCCCGTGACGATCAGGTTCCCCTCGAGGCGGCCGTCGACGACGGGGCCGTCGGCGGCCAGGTGCGTCCGGAAGCGGTAGTCGGGGCCGAGCCGCAGCAGGGCGGCGGCGGCGGTCAGGAGTTTCATGTTGGAGGCGGGGACCTGGAGTTTGTGGGCGTTCTTTTCGTAGACCGTTTCACCGCGGGCGAGCGCGACGACCTCGACCCCCCACTGCCCCTCCTGCAAACGGGGGTCGGAAAAAATGTCCTCCAGTTCGGCGCGCAGCTCCTCTACCCCTGCCGCCGCGGCGGCGGGGAAGGAGAGAAGCGCCGCGGCCAGGAGGAGACAGGAACATGCGAAGGTCACCAGCGGTGGCCGTTTCATATCGGTGGCCGTTTTCCCTTACCTGTTTTACGTCGAACGGTATTTTGCGGCGCAATCCGTTTATCTGCGCCACCTAACCATGCCGGAATGATTGTAACATGGGGATAGGCCGCCCGTGTCCCCCTCCCGAAAGGAGCGCGTCTCCAATTAATCGCTTGCGTGCCGTCCGGAACCGGTGCCACACTTAGCCCACACGATGTCGCCCCCGGATATCGTCTTGCCGGGGGATATCAAGGGGAGGAGTCGGGATGGCGGATACGGCGGGGGTCAACGGACAGAGAGAGAGCTTTCGGGTTGTCGGCAAACCCAACCTGCCCGGCAGGTTGTCATACGCGCTGGCCACGGGGATGGCCAAGTTCGGCGCCGACTACGTTTTCGACGGCATGCTGGAGGCCAAGTTTCTCCGCAGCCCCTACGCTAACGCCGTTGTGCGTAAAGTAGATGTCGCGGCGGCCCTGGCGATTCCGGGCGTCGTCGATGTGCTGACCTGGGAAGACGAGGACCTGAAGAACTTCGGCGCCCGCCCCGGTCCCGGGGGGACGGGGGCGGCTTACGTGGACAATGTCGCCGACATGGAGGATGACGAGGTGGCGGTGATCGTCGTCGCCGAAAGCGCCGAACTATGCGACGAGGCCCTCAAGGCGCTCGACCCCCAGTGGGAGGTGCTCCCGCACATCGTGGACATCCAGGAGGGGAGAAAGCCGGACGCACCCGTCATCCGATCCAATCCCAAGGGGAAGGGGAACGTGACGGTGGTCAGCGCCAGCCAGGGGGACGTCGAGGCGGGCTTTCGGGAGGCCGACCACGTCATTGAATACGATTTTTACATGCCCGCCTTCTGCGGCCACATGCCCAATCCCCCGGCGTCGGTCTCCACCTGGTTCAACGATCCCTACCACGACCCGGAGCGGCCGAGCCTGCATATCGAGGGCGCGGTCTGGACCGCCAGCGGGGGGAAGGATTCCGTCGGGCGCATGTACGGGCTGCCGCCCGAAAAGGTGAAGCAGGAGGGGCTGTTCCAGGGGGGGAGGTACTGTGACTGGGGCCTCCGGAAATCGCAGCAGATCACGCCGCTGCTCGCCCGGAGGGCGGGACGTCCGGTCCGGATGACGCTCCTGCGCCGGGAGATGTACGACTTCAACATGAACGAGCGCTTCATGCATGTGAAGGTGGGATTCCAAAGCAACGGCCGGATCACGGCGATCGACGATTTTTCCATATCCGACGCGGGGGTCCCGCCGGTGTCCACGCTCGGCACCTCGGGGGACCAGGGGTACGGCCCCTATTTCACGACCCGCTGCCAGAACATCCGCCAGGTCATGGAAGTGGTCAACAGCAACCGCGGCCGGATGTACACCAGCGGCCAGCACTGCCCCTTCAATTGGGACGCGCTCACCGTGGCCTTCCAAATGATCGCCGAAAAGCTCGGGAAGGACCCGATCGATGTCGCGACCCTCAACCTGCACGGGCCCACGGGGCAGGACGACCCCGACCCCGTGCCCAGTTACCAGGCGTGCGTCGAGGCGGGGAAGAAGATGATGGACTGGAAATGGCACCGCGCGGGGGAACGGACGCTTCCCGATGGGAGGCTGCACGGCGCCGGTTTTCGATATCAGATGTGTCCCCGGCACTCCTTTTCGGGATACAGCTCGAAACTGGAGCTGCGTGACGGCCGGGTGCATATGCCGACCCAGGGGCCCTGTACCGGCATCTACGCCGTCGAAGCAAACGCCATGGTCGTCGCCGAGGAACTCGGACTGCGGTACGAGGATGTCATCATCGATTTCGATCCCGGTGAGGTCTTCACCCCGGTGGGGGGCGGCAGCGACGGTACCACGGCCTCGGCCTGGGTCACGAAGGAGTGCGCCAATATCCTGAAGAAACGGATCCTGGAAGCCGCGGTCCGCAACGCCGAAAATCCTCCCGCGCCGTCCGGTTTCGGGCCGGCGGCGAAAGAGGAGCCGAGCCCGCTCAAGGGGTGCACGCCAGAAGAGCTGGACCTGCAGGACGGCTGCGTGTGCGTGAAGTCGGACCCGTCCCGCTCGGTGCCGCTTGCGCGGGCCACCCGGGGGGCGCACCTGTTTGCGACCTACTCCGGCCGGCCCCCGACGGCGCTCTGGGCCGTCGGCATGGGCAAGCTGCTCGACACGATGAACGTTGCCATGTGCGAGGTTGCCGTCGATGTCGAGACCGGGGAGGTGGAGATCCTCCGGTTCGGGGTGGTGGCCGACACCGGCAAGGTGATCCGGTGGACCTCGCTCGAGAGCCAGATCGACCAGGTCATGGATTTCAGCGCGGGTTGCCAGCTCCAGGAGGATTTCTTTTACGACCGGGCGACGGGGGTCAAGCTCAACGCCAACATGCTCGACTACCGCAAGGTCGGCATGCTGGACATGCCGCGCGTGGACAAGGAACTCATCGAGACGCGGGCGGGGAACGCGGCCTACGGCTCCAACGGCATCAGCCACAGCCTGGCTAACACCCACCTGGTGATCTGCGCCATCCAGAACGCGATCGGCCGATGGGTCGACCCCCCGGCGACGCCCGACAAGGTTCTCAAGGCGCTGGGGAAGGCGTAGGGTCGGGGGATGGATCAGGTCCCGGTATCTTTCGAGTCGATCGTTCCCGTGGTCCTCGCCGCCGGGGATTCCACGCGCATGGGTTACCCCAAGGCCCTCCTCCCGCTGGGGGGGGAGACCTTCCTGACGCACATTCTGGGGGTATTGAGGCAGGTGGGGCTCGCGCGTCCCGTCGTCGTCATGGGGAACGCGGCCGCCGACATCGAGCCGGTCATCCGCGATTGGCCCGTGGAGACCCTCCGGAACCTGAACCCGGGGCGCGGCCAGCTCTCCTCGATCCAGCTGGCGCTGTCCCGCCTCGATCCCCGGTGTCTCGCCGCCATGGTCTGGCCGGTCGATCAGCCCGCCGTGTCGGCAAGCCTGGTGCGCCGCCTGGCCGAACGCTTCCTTGCCGACCGGGCCCCGATCACGTGCCCCCTCTACGGTGAGCGGAGGGGGCACCCGGCGATCTTCCACCGCGCGCTTTTCCCGGAGTTCATGGAGGCCCCCCTCGCGGAGGGGCCCAAAGGGATAGTTCTGCGTCACCTCCCGGCCGCGGCCCTGGTTCCGACCGCGGAACCCGGCGTTGTCGAGGATGTCGACACCCCGGCCGATTACCGGGCCCTGACCGGCATTGGCTTGGACGCCGCCGTCGGCGCGGCGCGCGCCTAGTCCAGCCCCGTCATGCGGCTGAACCCAAGCGAGTCGGACAGCCGTTCGAACGCCTCCCCCAGGGCCGAGCGCTTGAGACTCTGGACGATGGCCCACAATCCCATGTACAGGTAGCCGAACTGGAAGAGGAAGAGGAATGGGATGACGGCGTAGATGCCGGCGTTCCAGGCGTAGACGACCACGAAGGTGAAATAGGCGCCGAAGAGGATCTCCACCAGGTTCAGCAGCCCGATGTCGCAGCGGTACTTCTTGCTCATCCACTCGCCCCCCCGGGCGTCCACGGAAAACTTGGGGGTGCGCACGAAGGGGGACTGGATTCCGAGCGCTCCCTCGAGCACCGCCTTCGTCCCCGGGATGGTCATGCCGATCCCCACCGCCATCAGCCCGGGAAGGTAGAGGATGCGCTTCAACCAGTCCTTGTGCAGCGCCCGCTGCGAAACTATGTAGAAGGTGGTGACGCTGCTGAAGGCGAGAATGAAGAGGGGGAGGTCGATGATGAGCAGCTCGAACCACCCTTGGTTGTAGCGGATGATCATGGCGGGACAGAGCAGCAGCGCCAGGACCACCATCAGCGGGCAGGTGATGTTTCCGGTCAGGTGGTACCAGGCCTCCATCTTTTGCCCCCGCGAAAAATTCCCCAGCAGGACATGCGGGAGCACCTTCTTCCCGGTCTGCATGGCTCCCTTGGCCCAGCGGCACTGCTGGGTTATGAAGGAGTTGATCTCCACCGGCAGTTCGGCCGGGACCGTCAGGTCGGGGAGGAAAACGAAGCGCCACCCCTTCATCTGGGCGCGGTAGCTCAAATCGAGGTCTTCGGTCAGGGTGTCGTGCTCCCATCCCCCGGCGTCCTCGATCGTCTTGCGGCGCAGGATGCCGGCCGTGCCGTTGAAGTTGAAAAAGTGCCCGCTCAGGGAGCGCGTATTGCTTTCGAGCATGAAATGGGCGTCGAGAAGGATCGCCTGGACCCGGGTCAGGAACGAGTGGTCTCGATTCAGGTGCTCCCAGCGTCCCTGCACCATCCCTACCTTGGGATCGGTGAAGTGGTGGATCGATTTCCGGAGGAAGTCGGGGTTGGGGACGAAATCGGCGTCGAACACGGCCACGAATTCGCCCTTGGCCGTGCGGAGGCCGTTTTCGAGCGCCCCCGCCTTGAAGCCGGTTCGGTCGATCCTATGGATGTAGTCGATGTCCAAGCCGCGCTCGCGCCAGCGCGCGACGGCGTCGCGGGCGATCTTCTGCGTCTCGTCGGTGGAATCGTCCAGCACCTGGATGTCCAGCTTTTCCCGGGGGTAGTCCAGGGCGCAGACCGCGTCGATGACCCGTTCAATGACGTACATTTCGTTGTAGGAGGGGATCTGCACGGTGACCCGGGGAAGTTCGGCGAACCGGGCGAGCGGTGCGGTGACTTTTTTGCGATGCTTGCGGTACTGGAACACCATCTTGTAGCGGTGCAGGCCGTAGAAGCTCAGGATCGCCAGGATGGTGAAGTAGGCGATGACGATGGTCAGGTCGAAGCTGTTCATTTCGTACAGATAGGAGATGTTTCCGGTCTGGACGAATTTTTCGTAATCGGTCAGTTGCGGGCCGAACAGGTTCATACAGATCTCTCCAAATAAAAACGTCATCCTAAGCCGGACGCCCCGGGGGGTTGTCACCCAAATGTTTTTAATTGTAATTCATTGTAATTGCCCGTGTTCCCCCGGGCTAAGGGGCGAAAACCGGGAGCGCCGAATCCCGCTGTTGTTTCATCCGCCGCTTCATGATAAACATGAGCCGTGGACCCGACGGCGCAGCGGAAAGTTTTCAGCGTTTACGAGCTGACGGCAGAGATCAAGCGCTCCCTGGATGGATTCGGCATCCTCTGGATCCAGGGGGAGATTTCGAATTTCAAGCGCCACTCCTCCGGCCACCTATATTTTTCCCTCAAGGACAGTCGCGCACAGATCAGGGCCGCCTGTTTCCGCAACCACAACATGTACCTCAAATTCCGCCCCGAGGACGGGATGGAGGTGCTTGTGCGCGGCCGGCTCGGCGTGTACGAACCGCGCGGCGACTACCAGTTCATCGCCGAATACATGGAACCGGTGGGGCAGGGGTCGCTGCAGCTGGCTTACGAGCGGCTGAAGGAGAAGCTCCTCGCGGAGGGTGTGTTCGACGAGGCGCGCAAGAAGCCGCTCCCGCTCCTGCCGCGCAAGGTGGGGATCGTGACCTCCCCCACCGGGGCCGCGATCCGGGACATGCTGCGGACGCTCAAGCGGCGCAACGCCCCGCTCGACGTACTGATCTACCCGGCCCGGGTCCAGGGGGCGGGGGCCGCCGAGGAGATCGCCGAGGGGATCCGCTGCCTCAACGCCCGTTCCGACGTCGACGTCCTGATTGTCGGGCGCGGCGGCGGCTCGATCGAGGATCTCTGGGCCTTCAACGAGGAGGTGCTCGCCCGCGCCATCCACCGGTCGCGCCTCCCGTTGATCTCGGCGGTGGGACACGAGACCGACTACACCATCGCCGATTTCGCCGCCGACCTGCGCGCCTCGACCCCCTCGGCCGCGGCCGAGCTGGTTTCGGCCGCGCACGGGGAACTGGCCGGGAAGGTGGCGGCGCTGCGGGGCCGACTGGACCAGTCGACGCGTCGGGGGATCGACCTGCGCCGTCTCCTTGTCGAGCGCCTGGCGCGCAGCCGCGCCTTTGCGGTGGCGCCCCACCTGATCCGGGACCTCCAGCAGAGGTTCGACGAAGGGGATCTGCGCCTCATCCAGGCGATGCGGCGCTACGGGGCGGCGCTCAGGCAGGAGGAGCGGGTGCTCTCGGTGCGCCTCCATTCGGTGGACCTGTCCCGCTACATCCGGCATGAGCGGGAGGCCCTGGTCCAGGGCCGGTACCGGCTGGTCGCGGGGGTGGAGGGCCTGTTGAAGGCGCGGCGGGCGCGGTTTGCGATCGCTGCGGGCCGGGTCCACTCCCTGAGCCCCCTCGCCATTCTCGGCCGAGGGTTCGCCCTGTGCCGCGATGGCGACGGGAACATCGTCAGCGACGCGTCGGCGGTGTCCGCGGGTGACCCGGTCCGGGTCACCCTGGCGCGGGGGGAACTCGATTGCCGGGTGGTCGCCGCCCTCCGGTGAGGGGGCGCCCGGCATCCATCACAACCGTCAAGGAAAACAGGGGAGCCATGGAACCGAAGGTCAAGGATTTCGAATCGGCCCTGCAGTCACTGGAGGATATCGTCGCCCGGCTCGAGGCCGGAGACCTCCCGCTTGACCGGGCCCTGGAACTGTTCGAGGAAGGGGTGAAATTGAGCCGCTACTGCAGCTCCAAGCTGGACGAGGCGGAGCGGAAGGTCGAGATTCTGGTGAAGGACACGGACGGCGGGATGACGCCGGCGCCGTTTGGGGAACCCCCCGAGGCCTAACTTTTTGCGATTGCGGATGGGACGAAGTGGTCCCGCCGCCGAACGCCGGATGGACACCATGGAGATCAAGGAATATTTTACGGAAACACGCGAGCGGGTCGATGCGTGCCTGGACCGGCTGCTCCCGGCCGAAGGGGAGGCGCCGACGACCATCCACCGGGCCATGCGCCATTCGGTGTTCGCCGGGGGGAAGCGGGTGCGTCCCGTACTGGTGCTCGCTTCCGGAGAAAGCGTGGGTGGGGACCGCGACACCCTGATTCACCTGGGGGCGGCCATCGAGATGATGCACACCTACTCCCTGATCCACGACGACCTGCCGGCGCTGGACAACGACGACCTGCGCCGGGGCCTTCCCACCTGCCACAAGGTGTTTGGGGAGGCGATCGCCATCCTGGCCGGCGATGCCCTCATGACGCGGTGCTATCAGGTCCTGGCCGAGTTGCCGGGGGTCTCTGACGGCGTCCGGGTCCGGATCGTGAGGGAGATCGCCTGCGCGACCGGGACCGTCGACGGGATGATCGGCGGGCAGGTGGCGGACCTGGAGTCGGAAGGGAAGCCGTTCGACGCGGCGACGCTCGAATATATCCATCATTCGAAGACGGGGGCGCTCCTGCGGGCGTGCGTCCGTTCGGGAGGCCTGGCCGCGGGGGCCGGGGAGGGGGAACTGGAAATACTGGACCGCTACGGCGCCCGGATCGGCCTGGTCTTCCAGATCGTCGACGATATCCTGGACGTCACGGCGACGAGCCAGGCGCTGGGCAAGACAGCCGGGAAGGACGTCAAGGCGGGGAAGGCGACCTACCCCGCGCTGTACGGCATCGACGCTTCCCGGCGCAAGGCGCAAGAACTGGTCGAAGCGGCCCTGGAGGAGATCCGCGGTTTCGGCGAGCGCGCACAGGCCCTGCGCGCGCTCGCCGGCTATTTCCTCCGGCGATCGGCCTGACCGCCCGTGAAGCGCCGCATCGATCAGCTGCTGGTGGAGCGCGGGCTGGCTGAAAGCCGCCACCGGGCCCAGGCGCTCGTGCTGGCCGGCCAGGTGCTGGTGGACGAACGGAAGGTCGAGAAACCGGGACAGCAGGTGGATGCCGGCGCCGTGGTGCGCATCCTCGGCCTGCTCCCCTTCGTGAGCCGCGCGGGCGCCAAGCTCGAGGGGGCGCTGCGCCATTTCGGGATTGCGGTGGAAGGCCGTGTCGCGGCCGACCTGGGCGCTTCGACCGGGGGGTTTACCGATTGCCTGCTTCAAAACGGCGCCTTGAGGGTGTTTGCCTTCGACGTCGGCAGGGGGCAGATGGCCTGGAAGCTGCGGAGCGACCCGCGCGTGGTCGTGCGCGACCGGTTCAACGTGCGTAACCTGGGTCCGGGCGATCTCCCCGGGGACGTCGGCTTCGTCTGCATGGACCTGTCCTTCATCTCGGTCACCAAGATCCTTCCCGTGCTCGGCGCCGCCCTGGACTCCGCCGGGCCCCCATCGGAGCCGGAGGTGGACGCAGTCCGCGTGGTCGATGTCGTCGTGCTGGTCAAACCCCAGTTCGAAGCGGGCCGGGGGGAGGTGGGGAAGGGGGGCATCGTGAGGGATCCCGCGGTGCGGGTCCGGGCCTTGGGCGCTGTAGTGGACTGTGCGGCCGCCGCCGGCTATGGCGTGATCGGAGACATGGTTTCCCCGCTGCCCGGGGCGGGGGGGAACGTGGAATTTTTATTGTATCTCCAGTGGACAAAAGGGCTATGATCCCGATGATGATGAACCGGCGCATACGAAGTATGGGAATAGTACTGAAGAAGCAGGACGCGAGGGTGTGCGACGTGGTGCGCGAGATCCTCCCCTGGCTCGAGGCGCGGGGAGTGGATGTCCTGCTCGAGCAGGAATCCGCCAAGCACGTCGTCGTGGACGCCGCGGCAGCCCCGTCGGATACCCTGGTCGGGAGGGTGGACGCGCTGATCGTGCTTGGTGGGGACGGGACCCTGCTGCACGCGGCGCGCCTCATCGGTTCGAGCGGGGTGCCCATCATCGGCATCAACCTGGGATCCCTGGGCTTCCTCACCGAAGTCAAGCTGGACGAGATGTACACGGCGATGGAGGGGTTGATCGCCGGGCGTTATGACATCGAGGAGCGGATGCTCCTCGATGTCGAGGTGATTCGGGACGAAAAGTCGATCGCTCTCTACCGGGCGCTGAACGACGCCGTGATCAACAAGGGGGCGCTGGCCCGGATCATCGATCTCGAGGTGAGCGCGAACTCACAGCCGGTGCTCCTGACGCGGTCCGACGGGCTGATAATCGCCACCCCCACGGGATCCACGGCCTATTCGCTGGCGGCCGGGGGCCCCATCCTCTACCCGACCCTGGAAGCCATCATCATCGAATCGATCTGCCCCCATTCCCTCACCAACCGGCCGCTGGTCATTCCGGACCGCCATGAGCTGACGGTGTGCCTGTGTCGTGGGCAGGATGTCTATCTCACGGTGGACGGCCAGGTCGGGATGCCGCTCCGGCCCCGGGACTGCGTTCGGATCCGGCGCGCGGAAACGACCCTGAAGCTGATGCTCCCCTTCGGCAACAACTTCTTCAAGCTGTTGCGTGAGAAACTGGGCTGGGGGTAGGTTCCTAATCAGGCCGCCCGGGCGCGAGATAGGGGAGTAGGCCGATCGCGGCTTCCCGGCAGAGGGTTTCGAAGGCCGCGACCGGGAATCCCACGATGTTGAAATAGCACCCCTCGATCCGGTCGATGAAGAGTGCGGCGTACCCCTGGATGCCGTAAGCCCCCGCCTTGTCCAGGTACTCCCCTGTGTCGAGGTACCACTCCACGTCGTCCGGCGCCAGGGCGCGGAAATGAACGCGCGAGCGGCTGCAGGCCGAGTGCGCCGGGCCCCGGGCGGTGTCGAGCAGGCTGATCCCCGAAACGACTTCGTGCCAGCGTCCGCCGAGGCGCCCGAGCATGTCGCGGGCCCCGGCGCGCCCTTCAGGCTTTCCCAGGATGTCGTCGTCGAGGACCACGATGGTGTCGGCCGCCAGGACCAGGGCGTCGGGATGCCGCGCGCCCACTTCCTCGGCTTTCAGGCGGGCGACGCGCATGGCGTAACCGGCGGGGGACTCCTCCTCCGCCCGCGGGGGTTCCGGAAGGGCGCTGGGATCGATGGCAAACCGGAGCCCCAGGCGGGCGAGGATCTCGCGGCGGCGCGGGGAGGCGGAGGCCAGGATCCATTTCCGTTCACCCCCGCCCCCAGGCGCTGTCGCTCGAGTCATCCCCCGCAACACCGCCGGCTAGAACTGGTAACGCAGCGCCACCTGCATCAGGCGCGGATTTCCCACCGTGGAGCCGAGCGATCCGAAGGTGGGGCTGGAGTAATTTGTGTCGGGCAGGGCGAACTGGGCGGTGTTAAACACGTTGTACGCCTCCATCCTGAACTGGAGCGAATGACGTTCGCCGAAAGTGAATTTCTTGTGCAGCACCACGTCCAGGTTGGAGTAGCCCGGACCGGCAAAATGGTTCCTGCCCGAATTGCCGGGCTGCCCCGCCTCCGGGTAGCTGAACAGGTGCGCCGCGCTCGGTGAAACCCAGTAGACCTGCCCCGCCTCCCTGGTGAGGCTGCCGACTTCGCGGCCGGTGCTGCGGTCGAAATCGACCAGGCTGTACACCCCGCTGTACTGGGTCTGCAGGCCGGAGTTGATGCTGAAATGCGCGCCGCTGGTACGGGTCCAGAGGGCGCCGAAGTTCCATCCGGAGAACAGGGCGTTGACCCAGGAGGGGAAATCGTAATCGCTGTCGGGGTTGCGTCCGAACGGGAACGCGTAATCAAAGGCGAGGTGGAACACGTGCCTGCGGTGGTGATCGCTGTAGGCCTTTTCCGTTTGGGTCTGGAGACTGTCCGCGGTGAAGGAATAATAGGATCCGTCCGTGGGCGCGGTGTCGAGCGATTTGCTCCAGGTGTAGTGCGCCCGCAGGTTGTAGTTGTAGGTGCTCTTGCGCACCCCCAGCCTCAGGGCGTCATGCCACGACTCGGCGGAATTGGTTCCGTAGATAAAGCGGTCGAACTGCGGGTAACTCCTGAGGTAGAACTCGCTGACCCCTGCGCCCGCGTAACGGTCGTGGTAGCGGCGGTCCAGGTTGTCCGCCGCGATTCCCACCTGCCCGCTGTCGAAGTTGAATCCCTTGAGGGCGTCGAAGGCCGCGAGCGGGGTGCCGAAGATACGGACCAGGGTATTGGTCTCCGGGACCGGGACTCCCGAATTCCGGTAGGCCTGTAGTTCCTTGAACGCCTGCAGGAAATCCTCCTCGATCCGGGGCTGGTTGAGGTTCAGGTACTGGAACAGCTTCCTGCCCCGCGTGCGGGTGTAGCCCGCTTCCCAGACGGCTCCCCACAACCGCTGCTCCAGGGTCAGGTGAAACTGGTGGACCCTCGGCGTGGCGAGATCGGGGTCGAGCACGGCGATGGAGGACGAGCGATCGGCCTCCGGCCGGAGATTGACCTCTCCGGGCTGTTGGGGCATGGGGAAGGAGTCCCCCAGGCGGTAGTCGGTGCTCGCGGAGTTGGGGTAAACGGTTGCCCTTTGAGAGAACCCGAAGCTGTTCTGATCAATGAAGCGGATGACACCCCCGGTCAGGGGGCTGTAGAAAAGACCGTAGGCCCCCCGAAGCACGGTCGACCCGGTCTCGAAAACATCCCAGGCGAAACCCGCCCGCGGTGCGAAATTGCTCCGTTTCCCGCGGTACCAGTCATCCCCCGCCCTGAGGGAGAAATCGGCGATGCCGGCAGAGGCGGTGACTTCGGGCAGCCGATCCAAAACGCCCTGGTAGCCGTTCAATTCCTTGGGCACAGTCTGCAGTTCGTAGCGGAGGCCCAGGTTCAGGGTCAGGTTCCTGCGGATCTTCCAGTCGTCCTGGATAAAGGCCGAGAAGTCAAGCAGGGCGAAGTCGCGCTTCCGGGCGCTTCCTCCCGGGAGGAAGCCTTCCAGGTCGGAATGGTAGGTCCGGCCGATGCTTTCCACCCTGCCCAGCAGGTCGTTGTAAAGGTTCTCGAACGCCATCCGGTCGCCGGCGGAGATTTCCGACTGTTCGGAAGGACCGACCAGTTTCGATACCTGGTTCCCGTTGGTGCTGCCGAAGGTGATGTCGGGGTAGGCCCCGCCGTAATCGGTGCTGCCGAGACGCGTACGCCGCAATGCCGCCCCGAATTTGAAGGCGTGGAGGTTCCGGGAGCGGGAGACGTTGTCGAGGATCTCAAAAGCCGGGAAGCGCGAGGAGTGCGGGGATGAGAGGTTCAGCGGATTGGTCCAGGAGTTCGCCGAGAGCATGGGCTCCGAAGTCCTGCCGGGACGCTCGACATCGGCGGTTGCGCGGATGAAACTGACCCGCAGCTCGTTGACCATGGTGGGGTCGAATGCATAGTCCGAGCCCGCCATAATGGAGAAGTTGTTGGCGGAGAGCCTGCCGCCGGCAAGCCCGGGGAAAGCCTCTTCCGCATTGCCGAAGGTATCGGTGGCTTTGGAGCGATTCCAGTCGAAGCGGGCGAAAAGGCGGTGGCGGGCGTTGAGATCGTGGTCCACCCGGATATTGACCAGTTCCTGGTCGATGTGGGCGTCGGTGTGGAACTGGTAGCCCCCCGTGTTGAGCCCGTCGCCGATCATGAAGTTGTTCGGGGTGGGGGTCAGGGCCAGCAGCGCGGCGACATCGGGGGAGATTCCCAGGCCGCGGGGGTCGTTCTCCACGATGTCGAAGCTCTGGACGGTGCTGGAATCCCGGGTCGTGTCATCGGGTCGGTACCACTGGAAGACACCCCCTCTCGCGGTGTTGGTGAGGACTTGGCGGTTGCGCAGCAGCTGCTCCCGGGTGCGGTTGATTTCGACGCTCCCGAAGAAAAAGGTGCGCTCTCCCAGCTTTCCCGAGAGCGTGCCGCCGAACATGTTCCGGGTGAACTCGGGGCGCCCGATGCCCCGGGCGTTGCGGAAGAATTCGTTGGCTTCCAGGTTGTCGTTGCGGAAATAATTGTAGGCGCTGCCGTGCCACTCCCGCGTCCCGCCCCGTGTGGCCATAACGAAGTGTGATCCCCCGCCGCCGCCGTATTCCGCCGTTGCGGTGGTGGTGAACGCCTGGACGCTCGCAAGGGAGTCGATGTTCCCGGGGATGATGCCCGATCCCAGCCGGGGATTTTCCGGCTCGGTGATCCAAGCGCCGTCCTTGCGCAGCGTGTGCATCGACAGGGGCACGCCGTTGATCGTGGAGATGGGCTCGCGGCCTCCGTTGATCTGGGCCCCCGCCTGGTAGGGGAGGATTTCCAGCGGACTGCGGTTGAGCAGGGGCAGCGCTTCCAGGTCCCGCTGTGAGAGCGACTGGGCAAGGTCGGAGTCGAGCGTCCTGGCGCGCGACGTCGGCCCCACGTCCTTATCGATCGTGGCTACTTCAAAGCTGAAATTCTCCTGGGTGCTGCCGGGGGTGAACAGGTACAGGTTCCGGTGCACGACGTCGCGGAAGCCTTCGGTTTGGGCCGTGACCGTGTAGACGCCGGGCTGCAGGGCGAGGAACCGGTAATAGCCGTCGCTGTCGCTGACAGTTGCGTACTCCCGTCCGGAGCTGGTTTCCATCGCCGTCATCCGGACGCCCGCGAGGGGATTGCCGGAGGGGTCCCAGACGATGCCTTCCAGGCGCAGCGAACCCGTCTGTGCCTCCACCGGACCGATGCCGACGGCCAGGGTCGCGATGACTAAAACCAGACCAATGATTAAATTGTAGGCAAACCGCGTCACCCCTCACCTCCTAGTGAAAAGTTCGCTGCGCGGATCCTCGACCTTGCTTCGGCCGTCCGTGCAACCTTCCATTGTGGCACTAACCTCGCCCTTTGTCGACAGGTGCCAATAGTGGCACAAAACCCGGGGGATGACAAACGGCTGTTCCGCCCCGGCCGGGAGTGTCTTCCCCGCGCGGGCGCGGACAAAAACCGGCCACCGACCAAGGAGGAGCGGGATCAGGGCGTCATCCCCCGCGGGCGCGGACAAAAACTCTCGGCAGTTTGTCTCCCTATCGGGTTTGGCGTCGTATATAATGGCCTCTTCATTATTTCCGGGGCGTCCCCCGGATTTACCTGGCCGGCGGGGCCGGCCGCAGCCGTTGGGAGAGCGATATGCGTTGCCGATTTACCCTGCTTTTATTGCTGTTTCTTTTGTTTCCGGCTCCCGGGGCCCATGCGCAGAAACGGGTGTTCGCCACCGTGAATCCCAATGCCGACGTCTATAACGGGAGTGCGGACCTGTACAATCCGCACTCCGGCGTCTTCTCGCAAACGGCGGGCGGATTGAACGTGCCCCGGGAGGGCCACGTGGCCGTTCGGCTGGCCAACGGCAACGTGCTGATCGCCGGGGGATACGACAACCACTACATGCAGCACGCGGAAATGTACCTCCCGTCCTCCGGGACCTTCACCCCGGTCGAAGGCATGGTGTCCACGAGGAGCAACGCCGCGGCCATTGTCCTTGCCAACGGTACGGTTTTCGTCGCCGGGGGATACAACGGCACCTACCTGCGCACCGCCGAGATCTTCGAACCGGTCGCGGGCCGGTTTTCGCTCCTCGGCGTCCAGATGAGCATGGCCCGCCAGGACCCCGCGCTGGCCCGACTCGAGAACGGGAACGTCCTCATCTCCGGCGGTTTCAACGGCGCCTTCATCAACACCGCGGAACGGTACGACCCGATCGGCAGGGAATTCGTCTCCGTCGGGGGAATGGGCGTGGCGCGGTGGGGCCACACCGCCACGACGCTGTCGAATGGCAAGGTTCTGATCGCCGGCGGCTGCAACAATACCCAGAGCAGTGAGGCCGTCTGTGACAATTTCCTCGATTCCGCCGAACTGTACGATCCGGTGACCGAGACCTTTACGTTCACTGGTGCCATGACCGCGGCGCGCCGCGGCCACACGGCGACGCTGCTCGCCGACGGCAGGGTGCTGCTGGCGGGGGGGCGGGACGCTTCCGGCGCCCTTGGTTCCGCGGAAATTTACGACCCGCAGACGGGCACGTTCACCCCGGCCGGGCCGATGGCGGAAGCGCGGACGGAGCACACGGCTTCCATCCTGCCCGGCGGCCACGTCCTGATCGCCGGCGGAAGGGGGACGGCGTACCTCGCGAGCGGGGAAGTCTTCGACCCGGGTGCGCTAACCTTCACCCCGGTTTACTCGCCCATGTCGGCCGTGAGAGCGGGGCACAGCGCCACCGTGCTCGCCGACGGCAGGGTGCTGCTGGCGGGGGGGCGCGGGGAAGATGCCCTCACCTTCGATGTGAACATCCAGAGCCCGACCGACAACGTCGCCCCTGACATTGTCATGATCGACGACTCCCTCGGCCTGGTCCCCTACACCGGCTCCGGCGTCATCGTGGCCTTTTCCCCCGCCACGGGCGAGGTGAAGGGGAAGATCCGCACCGGGGGCAAGCCCGCGCCCATCGTCTCCTACGCCGACGGACGGAAACTGGCGGCGGTGTCGGTGCTCGACAACCGGATCTTCATTGTCGACGTGAACTCGCTGACGCACGAGGCGACCTACACCTTTTCCGGGTCCTTTGGGTTCGGGAGCCGGCTGGCCCTTTCTCCCGACGAGACCACCGGATACGTGTCGTCCACGGCCACCGGGGAGGTGATCAAGTTCAGCCTTGCCACCGGGGCCGAGTTGGGGCGGCTGCAGGGCCTGAGTGCGCCGGCGCAGATCACCCTCACGGGCGACGGTCGCACGCTGATGATCGTCGACACGGTGGCCGAGAACGTGGTCATCGCCGATGCCGCATCCATGGTCGTCCGGGCCAGGTTCAACCCGCTGACGAAATACGCGGCGGCGAACTTCACGATATTCAACCGGGTGGTCCTGAACGCGGAGGAAACCATTGCCCTGATCACGAGCCAGGACGGGAACGCCGCCCTGCAGCCCGTTTCGGCCGCCTTCATCTTCGACCCGGCCACCGGGGCGTTCATCGAGGACGACGACGATGACGACGGGGACGGGTCCACAACCGATCCCGACGAGGACGAGGGGGACGACGGGGTCTACGGCGTCGGGTACCTGCCGGGCCACACTGTGCTTCTCCCCGGAGGGAAGGCATGGGCGGTGCTCACCCAGACCACGCTGTCGCTGGTTCCCACCGCCGACCCGAGGGTGGACGACCCCTTGGAAGCCGACGACGACTTGCACGACCCGGATTCCTCCGTCTTCCATTACGCGATCGCCGGCGGGGCGCCGCTGGCTTCGGCCAACATCCTGGTTTCCCCCGACGGCAGATACGCTTACTACACGTCCGCGACCACCGACCGGGTTTTTCAGCACGATCTGGTCAGTGGTGCGGTCGTGGGGTCCTACCGGGTGGGGGACTATCCTAACCTCACGACGGACCAGCCGAGCACCATCATGTTTACGCCCGATCGATCGGTTCTGGCGGTCCTCAATTTCGCCAGCAACGAGCTCGACCTGCTCACCGACCAGGCGGTGTTCCGCCAGACGCGCTTTGTCAGCCAGCAGGACCGCTTCACGGGCCTTTCGGTCGTCAACCTTTCGAATGCTCCGGCGGAAATCCGGATCACGGCTCTGACCAACAACGGTTTGGAATACACCGACGGCACCGAAAACATCGTCAATCCCGCCATGGTGGTACTTGCCCCGAATGCGCAGAAGACCGTGGACGTTTCGGAGCTCTTCAACCTGGACAACAACATCAGCAGCAGCGGGTACCTGCTCCTGGAGAGCGACCAGCCGTTTCTGGCCGGGTACAGCGCCACCGGACAGGTCCAGGGGGGGATGCTTAACGCCTATGTCCGGAACATGGAGGGGATCCCGCTTTTTTCCGGCTTCTCGCGGCTTCATGACTGGATCCTTCCCGAAATTCCCCAGGCCCGGGACTCGAGCGCCGAATTCGTTTTCCTGAACCCCGGCTACAACGCGTCCACTTACAGCGTGACCCACTACGGCACCGACGGCATCGAGATCGAGACCCGTGCGGGGCAGAGCCTGAACGGGAGCAATCTCCTGGCCCGGCCCCTCTCCGAAATGGTGAGCTCCACCACCAGCGGCCAGGTCCTGATCACGGGCGGGTTCGCCGGCTCCCGGACCCGCACCGCGTCCGATATCTTCGATGCCGGCTTCACGGGCTACACGAGCACGGGAAATATCCTCACCCCGCGACAGGGACACCAGTCGGTTCTCCTGCCCAACGGCGGCGTGCTGGTGACGGGGGGAAAGAACGGGTTCTTCATCCTGAAGACGGCGGAAATTTACAGCCCGGTGAGCGGAATGTTCGAGCCCGCACCCGGCTCCATGCATTACGAGCGTTATAGGCATACGGCAACGGCGCTCTCCAACGGCAAGGTGCTGCTGGCGGGGGGGCAGAACTCGGTGTCCATTAACCGGACCGCCGAACTCTACGACCCGGTGAACAACAATTTCGCTTACACCGCCGGCCTCATGAACCTGCCCAGGGACGCGCATACGGCGACCCGGCTGGCGGACGGGCGCGTGCTGCTCGTCGGCGGCCTCGACGGCGTGGCCGCCACGGCGACGGCGGAGATTTACGATCCTTCGACCGACACCTTCTCCTGGACGGGCAGCATGAATACCGCGCGGGCGTTTCACACCGCCGTGCTTCTCAAGGACGGCACAGTCATGGTGGCCGGTGGGTACAACGGCACCACCCTCGATTCCGTGGAAATCTATGACCCGCAATCGGGCACCTTCGCGCCGACGGCTTCCCTGACCACCCCCAGGAGTAGTCATACCGCTACCCTGCTGTCGGATGGGACGGTGTTGGTCGCGGGGGGGCAGAACGACTCCAGCGGCGCCACCGGGGGGCTCGAGACCGCCGAACTGTACGATCCCTCGACGGGCCTGTTTTTGCCCACCAACGGTTCCATGACGGCCTACCGCAGTTTTCATACGGCCACGCTGCTGTTCGATGACGCCCACGGGACTGACGGCCGCGTGATCTTGGCCGGGGGGTATGGTCGGAGCCTGGACGTTTCCGACGCCGACGAAGGATCGGTCCAGGCGATGGCGACGGCCGACCTGTACGATCCGGCGACCAGGTTGTTTACGAAGATGACCGCGGTGATGAGCGTCAGCCGCCAGGGGCACTCGGCCGTTTTGCTGGCCGAGGGGGTTGCGGCCGGGTATCTCCGGGCGAAGTCCGCCGTCGGACTGCTGGCCACGGAGGTGTACAGCAACGGGGGGGCTACGACCGCCCTGCACGGCATTGATATGAACCGCTACGCCGGGGTGAAACGCATCTACTCCCCGCGCTTCGTCCTCTCCCCCGAAAGGACCACCCTGCTCAACGTGATCAACGGGAACCAGGAGCGGGCGGCAGCCATTACCCTGACCCTGTACGGTGCCGGGGGCCAGGCCCTGGCGGCCCTGGAGCGCATCCTGGCGCCGAACGCGCAGTTGAAAGGGAACCTCTGGGACATCTTCATGAACGATTCCGGGTTGCGAAACCAGGAGGGGTGGCTGGAAGTGGCTAGTTCCACCGACCGGGTGGTCGGTACCGTATCCTTCACCGACACCGGCAACCGGGTGCTGTCGGCGTTCGAGCTCTCCGGTCACCCGCTAAACGGTTTCATCTACCCCCTGGTCAGCGAGGACGCTGATTTCTACACGGAGATCTCGCTCCTCAACAGCGGGGAGCAGGCCGCGGATATTAGCCTGGAGCTGTGGGGGGTGGAGGGTACGCTCAAGGCGACGCGCGCCGTCACTCTCGCGGCGGGGACGAGCCAGTCCGGAACGATTGCGGAATGGTTTACGGGCGTGGGTGCCCTCCCTTCGGGCAACGTGCGGATACGTTCCAGCCAGCCGGTACACGCCATGGGGGAACTGGGCGACAGGCAGTTGCGGTTCATCACCTCGGTGCCGCCGGTGGCCCTGCCTGTGCCGTAACATGGAGCCGGTGTCGGGGGTGCTCTATTCGCTCTACCGGGGATCCCCTGGATACGGCGATTGGGTTGTCGCCAGCCTCGCGGCGGCCTGGCCCGGGATCGTGGGGGAGCGCCTGGCCGGCCGCTGCCGCCCGGTCAGGTTCCGACAGGCGGAACTGGTGGTCGAGGTCCAAGACCGGGTCTGGGCGGAGGCGCTCCGGGGTGTGAAACCGCGGCTCCTGGAGAAGCTGCGCGGCTTCACCGCGGGCGCGGTCGGCGACATGTCCGTCGTCGTTGCGGCCGGCGAGGGGAGCCGAACGGGGTGCGTCCCCGGGGACGCCGCTTCCTGATTGCAGCGCCGCAAGTCGTATGATAAACTCGATCTTTTGAAACAAGGGCTTGATATTCCTGAATATTCTTGAATATTCATGGATGATGCGGAGGACAGCTTGGCACTGACGGCAGAGAGAAAAACGGAACTCGTGAACGCCTACAAGACTCACCAGACGGATACCGGTTCGCCCGAGGTCCAGATCGCCATATTGAGCGAGAAGATCTCGTACCTGACCGAGCATTTCAAGGTTCACGCCAAGGATCACCATTCGCGCCGCGGCCTGTTGCGCATGGTCGGGAAACGCCGCCGCCTGCTGGATTACCTGAAGGACAAGGATATCAAGCGGTACCGGACGGTCATCGACCGGCTCGGCATCCGCAAATAGGGCTCCTCCGGGAGCCCCTCCCGAATTCGCGGTCTGGCGGCGGCCGGTTTTTCGTGGTTATGGGTGCTGATGCTGGCGCCGGGCCGATTCGGGGCGTTTTTTGAAACGGACACCCGGGGGGTTGGGTGGATTATGAATTATGAGTTATGAGTTAAGGGTTATCGGGCATAATCCTTAACTCAGTGCTCATAATCATAATTCCTAGTTCATAATTCCCGCCTGCCAGCCTCCCGGATACGCTCATTCACTCACTGGAGGAACAGATGATACATCGTGTTTCCGCCGAAATCGGCGGGCAGGAATTGTCTATCGAAATGGGCAAGATCGCCAAGCAGGCCGACGGCGCCGCCTATATCAGGTACGGTGACACCGTGGTCCTGGCGACGGCGTGCGCGCTCAAGCAGGCCAAGGAAGGGCAGGGGTTCTTCCCACTGACCGTCGATTATCGCGAGAACAACTACGCCGCGGGGAAGATCCCCGGCGGCTTCTTCAAGCGCGAGGGGCGCCCGACCGAAAAGGAGGTCCTGACCTCCCGGATGATCGACCGGCCGCTGCGTCCCCTCTTTCCCGAGGGGTTCATGTGCGAAACCCAGGTGGTCGCCATGGTGCTGTCCGCGGACAGGGAAAACGACCCGGACATCCTGGGCATCACCGGGGCCTCCGCCGCCCTGTACTGCTCCGCCATCCCGTTCTTCAACCCCGTGGGTGCGGTGAGGGTGGGATACATGGAAGACCGCTTCGTGGTGAACCCCCAGATCAGCAAGCTGAAGGACAGCAGCCTGAACCTGACGGTGGTTGGTACCGAGGAAGCGATCGTCATGGTCGAGGCGGGCGCCAGCGAGGTTTCGGAAGCGATGATGGTGGATGCGCTCGATTTCGCCCACGGCATCATCCGCCGGATCATCGGGCTGCAGAAGGAATTGTATGCGCGGATCCAGCCGGTCAAGCGCACGTTCGACAAGCCCGAATTCGACGCCGCCGAGATCGAGCGGATCGAACGGGATTTCTCCGGGAAGATATCACAAGCGCTGCACATCCCCGCCAAGCTGGAAAGCTACGCCGCCCTGGACGTGGTCAAGGCGGAGATAATCGCCTCGGTTCCGGAAGAGGACAGCGTGAGGCGGGCGCAGGCGGAGAAGATCTACCACCAGGTGATGGAACGGGTTTTCCGCCGCGAGATGCTTGAGGAAAAGCGGCGGCCGGACGGGCGGCGGTTTGACGAGATCCGCCCCATCAGCGCCGAGGTTTCGATGCTTCCGCGGGCCCACGGTTCGGCCCTGTTCACGCGCGGCGAGACGCAGGCCCTGGCGACGGTCACGCTCGGCACTTCCGCCGACGAGCAGCGCATGGACACCCTGGAAGGGGAGAGCTTCAAGCGGTTCATGCTCCACTACAACTTCCCCCCCTTCAGCGTCGGGGAGGTCAAGTTCCTGCGCGGTCCCGGCCGACGCGAAATCGGCCACGGGGCGCTGGCCGAACGGAGCATCCTGCCGGTCATGCCCTCGCAGGAGGACTTCCCCTACACGGTGCGCGTGGTGTCGGACATCATGGAGAGCAACGGTTCCTCCTCCATGGCGACCGTCTGCGGCGGCATCCTGGCCCTGATGGACGCCGGGGTTCCCATCAAGGCCCCCGTGGCCGGGGTGGCCATGGGGCTGGTGAAGGAGGGGGACAATTACGCCATCCTGACCGATATCGCCGGTGCGGAAGACCACTACGGCGACATGGATTTCAAGGTCGCCGGCACGGAGAAGGGGATCACCAGCCTGCAGATGGACATCAAGGTCGGGGGGCTCGACAAGAAGATCATGGCCGAAGCCCTCGAGCAGGCCAGGGTGGGGCGGTTGTTCATCCTCAAGCGGATGGCCGAGTGCCTGGAGGCTTCCCGTGAGGACATCTCCCCCTATGCCCCGCGCATCATCACCATCCAGATCCCCAAGGAAAAGATCGGCGGCGTCATTGGAACCGGCGGCAAGGTGATTCGGGGCATCATCGAGCAGACCGGCGTCAAGATCGACATCGATGATGATGGGAAGGTCAACATCGCCTCGACCGACACCGAGTCCTCCCAACGCGCCATCCGGATGATCGAGGACCTGATCATGGAGGCAGAGGTGGGAAAGACCTACCTGGGAACGGTCACCCGGGTCGTGGATTTCGGCGCCTTCGTGGAGATCTTCCCTGGGACGGAAGGGCTGCTCCATATTTCGGAAGTGGCCGATTTCCGCGTCGAGGACATAAACTCCGAACTCAAGTTGGGCGATCAGATCCCCGTAAAAGTGATCAGCATCGAGCCCCCGAACAAGGTCCGCCTCAGCCGCAGGGCCGTCCTGCGTGAGCAGGCGGGGCTGCCGCCGATCGAGGCGTCCTCCCGGCCGCCGCGGCGCGACGCTGATCGCGGCCGCCCGGGGAGAAACCGTGACCGGTCCGGCCCGCGGGGCGGGGGCGGCGGGAGAGGGCGTCACTGAGCCTCCGTCGGAACGTAAACCCGGGGGCGGCCTCGAGGCCGCCCCCGCATGCGTCGGGCTGCCATGAATTCGAAACAGGTCCTGGAGTTGCTGGAACAGGTGCGCGGGGGGACCCTGTCCCCCGATCAGGGGCTTGAACGGCTGAAGCATCTCCCTTTCGAAGACCTGGGTTTTGCGTGCGTAGACCACCACCGCGCCCTACGGCAGGGATTTCCCGAGGTGATTTTCGGGCCGGGAAAAACCGAGGACCAGATCGCGGCCATTGTCCGCAGCCTGCTGCGGCAGAAGTCGAACATCCTGGTGACGCGTACCACCGCCGCGGTCTACCGCCGATTGCGCAGGATCACGGCCAAGGCCCGGTTCAATGAGAACGCCCGGGCCGTCACCATTGTCAACGACAAGACCATCTACGGCGCCGGGACGATCCACGTGGTGTGCGCCGGTACGAGCGACATCCCGGTCGCGGAGGAAGCGGCGCTGACGGCGCGCCTGATGGGCAACGAGGTGAAGACCTCCTTCGACGTGGGGGTCGCCGGGATCCACCGCCTCCTCCACATCCGGGAGGATCTCGCCCGCGCGGCGGTCGTGATAGTGGCGGCCGGGATGGAGGGGGCGCTGGCGAGCGTCGTGGGGGGGATGCTCTGCGTCCCGGTCATCGGGGTTCCCACGAGCGTCGGCTACGGCAGTTCGTTCGGCGGGCTCTCCTCGCTGCTGGCCATGCTCAACAGCTGTGCCTCCAACGTGGTGACCGTGAACATCGACAACGGTTTCGGCGCCGGGTATGTCGCCAGCCTGATCAACCGGAAGCGCGGCACGCCCTAGCGGACGCCCCCGGAACACGCACGAAAACCCCATCTCCCCATTGCGGGCGGTTTGTGCTATTTTTTATCTGAGCCCTGCGGGACCCGGAAACTTCTTTATTGGCGGCCACGGTAATGCCTTTCTTTGAAGACCATGTATTGGACGAGGTGCGAAACGCCGTCAATATTGTATCCCTGGTGAGCGAGTACGTGAGCCTGCGCAAGCGCGGGCGCAATTACCTGGCCCGTTGCCCCTTTCACAATGAAAAGACCCCGTCGTTCAACGTCAACGAGGAAAAGCAGATCTTCATGTGCTTCGGCTGTGGCCTGGGGGGCGACGCCTTCAAGTTCATCATGCAGATCGAGCACCTGTCCTTCCCGGAATCGGTCCGGTTCCTGGCGGATCGGTCGGGGATCCGGCTGCCCGAAGCCTCGTCCTCCCACCCGGCGGCGGCCGTTTCAAACTCCGACGTCCTGCGCAAGGCCATGGCCGAAACCGTGGCCACCTACCACCACTGCCTGTGGCACACCGAGGAGGGGAAGCGCGCCCTCGGCTACCTGGCCGAACGGGGTATTACGAAGGAGACCGTCGGTCGCTTCAGCCTCGGCTACTCCCCTGCCGGGGGGAACTACCTGGTCCCGCTTCTGCAGAAAAAGGGCTTTCCGCTTCAGGCGCTGGTGGATTGCGGGCTGGCGAAGCGGTCGGAGGATGGCGCCCGGGTCTACGACAGTTTTCGCGGCAGGGTCATGTTTCCCATCACCGACGTCCAGGGGCGGCCGGTCGCTTTCGGTGCGCGGGCCATGGACGGGCGGCCGCCGAAGTATTTGAATTCGCCCGAGACCCGGCTCTATAATAAGAGTCGGAATCTCTATGGCTTGAGCTTTGCCAAGGAAGCGATCAAGGAACTGGGATACGCCATCCTGGTGGAAGGGTATATGGATTTTGTCGTTCCTTTCCAGCAGGGGGTGACGAACCTGGTGGCTTCCCTGGGTACGAGTTTGACTCCGCAGCAGGTGGAATTGTTGGGCCGCTATACACGTGAGGTCGTGGTGAGCTACGATCCCGATTCCGCCGGACTGGCCGCCGTGCAAAGATCACTTGACCTCTTCCTGGAGGGGGACTTCCGGGTGAGGGTGCTCCGCCTCCCCGAGGGGCAGGACCCGGATACGTATGTCCGCGCAAGCGGCGCCGCGGCCTACCGGGAGCGGGCGGAAGCGGCGGTCCCCTACTTGGAATTCGTGCTCGATGCCGCCATCCGCGACCATGGCGCACTGGATGATCCCAAAAACAAGGTCCAGGTGATGAACACGGTGCTCCCGTACCTGGCGCGGCTTCCCAGCGCCGTGGAACGCTCCGATTACGTGTTCCGGTTCGCCCGCAGGCTGGGGATCGAGGACCGGCAACTGCTGGCCGAGACCAGGCGGGCGGCGCAGCAGAGGCGGGGAAGGCTGGATGAGGAGTCGATGGCGCGGGCCCAGTTGATGAAGCCGGCGGAGAAGAAGCTGTTGCAGTTGCTCCTCGGCCACGGGCAGCTGCAGGAGCGGGTTCTTCCGCTCTGCCGCCGGCAGGATTTCGAGGGGTTGGCGGGGGAGAAGATCTTTGCGGTCCTCCTCGACGATTACGGCCAGGGCCGGATGAGCAGCTACGCGGACCTCCACCGGCGGTTCGCGGGCGAGCCTGAACAGGCCCTGCTTGCCCAGCTGGAGATGGAGGAAATGCCGGAAAGCCCCTCGGCCGGAACGGCGGAAAGTTATTTGAGTGCACTGAGGACCATGAGCCTGACGACGTACAAGCAGCAGATCGTGCAGAAGATCGCGGAGGCGGCCGGGCGGAACGACGAGGAGACGATCACCCGTCTTCTCCAGCAGCGCGTTGCCGTGGACCGTGAACTGGTCGGTCTTTCCGGGAAATAGAGGGAAAGGAGACAGCGGTTTGTCTATCGAAGAAAAGTACGAAGAAGTAAAAGAGCTGATCCTGATGGGGAAGGAGAGGGGGTACCTCCTCTACGACGAAGTCAACGACCTCCTCCCGGAAGGGGTCTGTTCCTCGGATGAACTCGACAGCATTTTTTCTCTCTTCGGCTCCGCGGGAATTGAGGTCATCGATAGCGAGCAGAAGCTCCAGGACGGGGGCAAGCGGGAGGAGAAGAAGGAGGACGATTCCGGGGAGGAGAGCGAGTTTGATTTCGGAGCGGTGAATCTCGATAAGACGAACGACCCGGTCCGGTTGTACCTCCGGGAAATGGGGACGGTCCCTCTGTTGAGCCGCGAGGGGGAGGTGGAAATCGCCAAGCGGATCGAGCACGGGCAGCGGATGATCATCAAGGCGCTTTCCAGATCTTCACTGGTAGTTCAGGAAATCCTCGAAATCGGCGATCAATTAAAGAAAAACATGATTGCCGTCCGGGACGTCGTCATCTTCAACGAGGAGGAGATCACCGAAGCGCGGGTGGAGGAGAAGACGAGGGAAGTGCTTGCGGTCATCGAGAGCATCCGCAAGCACGAACGCGCGGCGAACCGGACCCGGTCGCGGATCGGACGCTGCCGGAAGGGGTCGCGCATCTACAAGAAGCATCTCTCCATGCTCGCCCGTTACCGCATCCCGATTGCGTGGAAAGTGCGCGAGCTGGGGCTGACCCCGGTCCAGCACGAACGGCTCATCTGCGTCGTCAAGGACACGGTTGACAGGGTGGTCGAACTGGAGCGGGAGAAGCAAAAGCTCCTGCGCAGCCTGGAAGCGCCCCGGCGCCGGGACGACTCCCGGGGGATGAAAAAACGCCTGAAGTTGATCGATGCCGAGCTGAAGCAGATCGAGGCGGACACCCTCGCTTCCACCGACGAACTCAAGCGGACCCTGGCGGCCATCCGGTCGGGAGAACTGGAGGCCGACATCGCCAAGAAGGAACTGGTGGAGGCCAACCTGCGGCTGGTGGTGTCGATCGCCAAGAAGTACACCAACCGGGGTCTGCAGTTCCTCGACCTGATCCAGGAGGGGAATATCGGCCTGATGAAGGCGGTGGACAAGTTCGAGTATCGCCGGGGCTACAAGTTCTCTACCTACGCCACCTGGTGGATCCGCCAGGCGATCACCCGGGCGATCGCGGACCAGGCGCGCACCATCCGCATCCCCGTGCACATGATCGAGACGATCAACAAGCTGATCCGTACCTCCCGGAGCCTCGTGCAGGAATACGGCCGCGAGCCGACCAGCGAGGAGATCGCCAAGAAGATGGACTTCCCCGTCAGCAAGGTGCGCAGGATCCTCAAGATCGCCCAGGAGCCGATCAGCCTGGAGACCCCCATCGGGGAGGAGGAGGACAGCCACCTCGGGGATTTCATCGAGGACCGGGGCGTGATCTCTCCGGCGGAGGCGGTGATCAACATCAACCTGAAGGAGCAGACCGAATCGGTCCTGCAGACGCTGACGCCGCGCGAGGAGCAGGTGATCAAGATGCGCTTCGGCCTCGGGGACGGCAGCGAGCACACGCTCGAAGAGGTGGGGCAGCGCTTTTCGGTCACCCGCGAGCGCATCCGGCAGATCGAGGCGAAGGCGCTGAGAAAACTGCGCCACCCCTCCCGCAGCCGGATGCTGATAGCTTTCCTGGAAGGCTCATCGGCCAGGGACTAAAAATTGGGGACGGACCAGGCTTATTGTTGTCTCCATTTGGGATATCCCTGTCGTAAAACGCGTAAGCCCGCGAATCCCACCGCACCCCGCGCCACGGTCGCCGGCACCGCCTAATTCGCGCTTTACCGGGACAGGGCGCCATGATACCCTGACGCATACCACAAAAGGGCCTATAGCTCAGTTGGTTAGAGCAGCTGACTCATAATCAGCGGGTCGGGGGTTCAAGTCCCTCTGGGCCCACCATTAAAATCAATCACTTACAGTCGATAACCAGTCCTCCAAAAAACCTTTGGGTAACACCGGGGTAACAATCCCGGTAAGGATGCCTCGTGCCCCCCGAGGTCGGTAGTGTGCCGGAAGTGTAAAAATGGGAAATGAAAGAAAGCAGGGTTGGGTTTAAAAGTGCGCCATACCAGTGATCTCGAGTGTGGAGGAATTCTCTTAAAAATCACAGGAGTGGCCGCGGCGTCCTCATAATGACTTGTCCTTTCGTCCCTGGTACACGCCAGAGCGTCATCAAAGGATCGGGGTAGGGGGCAACCCCTGTCTTGGAAGATTCTGGCCTTGGTGTCGATCAGGGAGCGCTTTTCCCCCTTACTAGGAGCCAGGTAGCAGCGCTTCATGTAGCAGCGCTTCATGAGGTATCACTTTTTATTCAGCTTTCGCCGGGGCCATCGACTGTCGCGCTGTTCTGATCCCTGCCATGAGCCCCTGGATAGTTGGGCACGGTCCTTCCTAAATGGGCACCAATGGTCCCCCTTCTCAAGACGGCCGCACGTTTTATTCCCCGGTCCACGTCGGCCCACCAGTAGGCCCCTGACGTATCCTGGAAGACAAACAGTCGACCCTTTTTCCAGATGATCCGCTTCAGCCCGGGCATGGGGGGTGTGCCCTGGGGGGTGTTCCGATGTGCTACAGTGCTACAACCCGCGTCGTTATTGGTGATTTGCATATTTCGCATGTGCTACACCTCATTTCCTGTAGCAGATCGAAAATCGCGTAAACCCGCATCGTTATTGACTTGTAGCACTGTAGCAGATAAATAAGCATACCGGGACAGCGCATCCCTGAAATCCTCCAGGTGGTAGGCTCGGATGTTTGACGAATCAACCCGCGTTTGCTTTGGCTGGATATCGAAGGGCTTCAGCAGTTGTGCCAGTTGCCGGGGAGTGATCCGCTTGCCGTTCTTCCATTCTGGCCACGGCCGCTCTTCCATCTCGCCCAGGGCCTGGCAAAGGATCTCGCTGGCGACATGCCCGGCCTGCTGATTCTGGAATATTGCGTGGATGTCCTGAAGCAGCATCACCTTGACAGATTCGTCGAATTGGTCCGCGCCGGAGATTTGAAGTGCTGCCGCCCTTGCCAGTTCCGGCCACTCTCCCCCGGCGATGTCCGCGATTGCCAGCAGGGGACGCCAATTGTCTTGTGCGCGGTCGTTTAACTGGTTAGGGACGATCGGATCGGAGTGCTTGACGGCCTCGGCGTTGTCGTTGGCGAATCGCACAATGCACCGCCTCAAGATATCCAAATCTTTCCCCATCTTATGCAGTTGGAATCGTGCCACCCGTTCCTGGGGTGACTTGCGCCGCAGCTTTATGGCGATGGCCCGATCCTCGAGGGTGTCGGCCATGCGACCGATCAGGGCTATTGCCTTTGGGCACCAGGTTGAGAATTCCCTCGGCTCGGAATCGTCGCCCTCGCATCGGATGACAAACGCGCTAGACCGGCGGTGGCCGGAGTTGATAACCCCCCGGAGTTCATCTTTTTGACCCAGGAAGGTGTCGGCCTCGTCGATTAGCAGCGTGGGGTGATACTTGTCGATAACTCGGAATGTCGCTGCAGCCGAAATATTCGAGGCCATCAAGGGGCGCCTCACCAGGTTCTGCGATATCTCAAGCGCCAGGGTCTTGCCGCATCGTTTTTCGGGGCTGGTAAAGAGCAATAGGGGCAGGATGTCCACGTTATCAGTAAAATAAGTGAGCACCGTCCATAGCGAGATTGCGACCGCTTCGTGTGACGATACGACCAAATGCTGCGTAAACATGGAGCGAATCCCCGCCAAAAGATCATCCCCGGGAACCGGCTCCGGCCAGGGTTCGCACTCGGTGAACGTCATCCTCTCCGCCTCGGGAGCCTCCGCCTGCGGCTTGTCGGAAAATGCCGCATCCACCAACTTCCCCGGCGCCTGAACCCCGATCTCCTTCAACTTCTTTACTGCCCCCTCCCGGGCTGCGGCCACTACCAGCTTGTCCGCCGTTCCAGCCAATCCGGCCAGTTGTCGAAGCGCCTCGGTGATGGTGTTGATGTTGGAAGATTCGGACAGGATGGAAACCCCCGATTGCAAAAGGAGGTCTCCCGGAATCGATGCGCGATCCCCGGGATTGCTGCTGCCAATTTCGATAAGGCGCTCTCGGAGGTCATCTTCAAGACCCGTAAAAGGATCCTTTGCCGGAGAAGCTGTCATCTGGTCCTCTCTATGAATTCAAAAAGCTCGATCTGATCCGCCTCGGTCCCGATGAGCGCATCAAGCTTGTGCTCTAACCGCGCGTGTCCATGCAGGGCTGCCGCAAGGCGATCCCACAGCTCGGTGTTTTCCGGGGCCCGGGCCAATGCCTTCCGAGTCGCCGTAATGACCATTTCACGTCTGTAGAAGTCCTCACGCATGGCCCGCCCTGTAGTCCGCACCCAGCGCCTCAGTCCTTCGCGCATTTGTCGGCGTTGGATCACTTCCGGGTCGGGAGCCGGGGGTAGGCCAGGCTCAATGCCGAGCCAGCGCAGCGCTCCGCGGAAGTCCACGTCCAGAGCCGTTTTCACCAGCATCACAACGTCCCCACCAACTCCGCATCGGAAGCAAAACCAGGTGCCGGATTCGTCGCTGTATTTGAAGGCGGATCGGTTGGTCCCCTGATGGATCGGGCATTGCGTCCGGTTGTGTCGGCCAGGGGGAATTCCCAGCCGGCCTAGGACCTCGGATATTGCCGGGAGTGCGGATTGATCGATCATTCCATCCACCCCCGCGCCGCAATGTCATGCGTCATTGCACCCGCTCCCGGCTGTCAATCCATGCCAGCACTTCATCGCTTCGCCAGGCGATTGAGCCTGGGCCCGTCTTGATTGGCTTGGGGAAATCGCCGAATTTGGATTTTGCCCACAAGGAAGTGCGCCCCATGGCGACGACCTGGCAAACCTTCCGTGCCTTCCAGAGTTCAACGCTATTATGAGATTTCATAGTTCATTACCTCCGTTCTCATCGTTACGGAGGCAGTGAAGCACATTTGGCGTGCGCCCGTGTTGTCACCAAAAGTCTCCCTGGTGACAATTCGAGGGAAAGTTCTGTGTTTATGCGGGTTCTACGAGGATAAGATTTTTGTCACCATGGTGATTTGGTGATCTTGTGAGTCTTTATCAAATGGGAAAAGTCGCGCTTGATGTTCTGCCCCCACGTTGTCATTTTCCTACGCCAGTGCCTACGCACGCGGTCATCTCTTGCGCCGTATGCCTTGGCCCAGGTTCCGGGCCAGGGACACTTGTCGTCGCTCCATGATTTCCGGGGCTGTGCCTTGTTAATGTCAAGTAATGCGCAAAGGCTTTCCCATTTAGGGATGCCCCTTTCGCTTTCGTTGATGGCATCAATGATTATCTGCTCCGTAGGAGTTGGCTTCCGGTCTTTCTTTGTCGGCCTCGCGCCTCGGGGCACTGTTATTTCTAGAATAATCGTTTTCGGATCATCGTCTATCTGTTCCCTGCCAGCGCGCTCCGAATTTGGGGCTTGTAACGCAAGCTCTGCGCAAAGGACCGCAGACGCATACGCGAGGCGCTCGATCATTCCCGTATAGGACCGGCGGTAGTTTGGATCATTGTCTCCTTGGCGTGGCCTCGCGGGTCCCTGGCCAATCCATTCAATGGATTCGCCCTCGCAGGATATTGATGGGTCTTCGCTGCGACGCTGCGGATCCACCTTTCTGATGTCGGACAGAAGGGCATTGAGCCATGCATCACAGGCAAGCCCAGGATCGGATTGGCCGAGCAATATGCCCGCCTGACCTGCAATGTCTTTGAATCCCGCAACAATCTTTCGGCCCGCGTCTAGATACGACCAATTAATTTCCGATTCTGCCGCATAGGAAAAAGACGCAGATAGATCGCCCTTGTCCGAAAGCGCTTCAAACTTTCTCTGTAGTTCTTTCCATTGCTGGGAATTTGGTTGAGGCTGATGCATATCACTCGTCCTTGTGATCGTCCTTTTGTGGATACCCGGCGGGCCGGCAGGACGTTGCCGGTTTTCGGTAGCGAGCCTAGCCGGGCAAGATCATTATGCCTCTGTTTTTACCTCTTTCAAATCGCTCACCAGTAAGGTCAATCTCCGGGCCCACGCTTCGAGCGCCGCCCGCTTTTCATTGTCGTAACTGTGCCGGTCGTATACCGCAGTAACCCCGGGCTCTGCGTGGTTCAAGATCTTTGAGACGGTCAGCCGGGGAATGCCCATTCCCGTCATCATGCTGGCAGCTGTGCGACGGAGATCATGGCCCCGGAAGTTCACCCCGCTTGCTGCCCGCAGCCGTTCGATAGCCTTTCCCGGATGCCCCATAGGGGAATCCCCCGATGGACTTGGGAATACATAAGGTAAAGGCGGACGATTATTCCTGGATGGGCCCGCCGCGACAATCTCCATTTCCCTGATGACCTTCATGGCAAGAGGGGAAAGTGGGACCCGATGCGCCAGCCCATTTTTTGTTTTCGATCCCGGAATAGTCCACCAATCCCCGTCTATCTCGCTCCATTCCATGTTTGTAACTTCACCACCCCGCTGTGCAGTCAATAGCCTTAATTTCAGGCTGCCTGCACTCAACTTCTGACGCTTCCAATGCGCCTTGCTTGTCGTCCCTTCGCCATCCAGCGCCTTCCACAACGCCTTGATTTCATCTTCGGTCAAAACGCGGTCCCGTTGGTGTTCCTTTGCTGGCATGGGAACAAGCAGGACCGGGTTTGTGTCGATAATTTCATTCACGATTGCCCAGTTATACATTTTGCAAAGTGTCGCTCTTATCCGGTTTGCCATGATCGGCGCAGTTTTCGCTTTGCGCTCGAGAAGTGCACGAACATCCCGCCGCGTGACATCCTTTGCCTTCATCCCACCGAAAGCAGGCAGCAGGTCGTGATTGATGATCCGTTCATCTTCCCGCCAGCTTTTCTTCTTCGCCATTGCATGACGTTCCAGGTATTCCGCAGCCATTGAATCGAAGGTGTCCGCTTGCCGGTTGGCCTTTTTTTTATCCGCCGGGTTGCCCCCGTGTGCGACCTCACGGAGCGCGTCCACTGCAAATTGCCGGGCCTCCGCAAGGGTCATGACAGGAAATTGCCCGAAGGTATAGCGGGTTAGATTCCCGGAAAAACGGTAAAACAAGCACCAGGTCTTTTTGTTGTTGGCATTAACGCGAAGGCAAAAGCCCGGAGTGTAGGTGTCAAAATAGTCAATCCGGGCTCCATTGGATTTGACGGTCGCAACAAAGGCTGCAGTAAGCTTTTTCTTTGGCATTTTTGTTCTCCCTCGGAGCAACCGATTTTTTGTCAGTAGGTCGGGCTCCGTTTCCCTTGGGTAACATCGGGGTAACAAAAGCGGCCTAAAAGGAACCGAATCCGCCTGAACAAATTAAAACACTGAAAGGTACAAAAATAAAGGGTAAAAGCAGGATATAGAAAAGTAATGGATTTTGGAATTGTTCAAAATTGTTTGAGATAGGCTGACTCATAATCAGCGGGTCGGGGGTTCAAGTCCCTCTGGGCCCACCAAAAAACAAAGCACTTACCGCCAAGCAGAAATCCTCCCGGGTTCCGGTTCCATGCCGATTCCATGAAAATGGTCATGGATGCGAAGCCTGTCAGGGAAGCATCCTGCATCCGCTGAACTGCCGACCCTCCTGCCTGTTCATGAACTTATAATACCCAAGTCCACAACGCCTCTGTTTGCGCGATTATTCAATTGCGGAGTCGGAATCTATCGAAAGTCCTTGCTCGCCATTAAACACAAATTTAATATGTCTTTTATAAAAGACATGAGTTATATATTGCTGTCAAAAGCGTAATAGTGGATGGCGATCGCGGCCAATGGTTGGCTGCCGATTGCCGATGAAACAGGAGAAGAAATGATGGTCCATGTTATAGAGGCCCATGTTGCGCCGTCCCGCAGCTTCGTGGAAAGGGTCTCGTCTTTCACCCTTTCCGCCAAAAAGGCAGGATGGCTGTTGTTTGGTTTTTTCCTCTTGGCCATGCCGCTCTATGCCCAGGATTCGGAGCTGCGCGGCGTCATCACCGATCCCTCACAATCGGTTGTTTACAATGCTTCCGTGGAAATCATCAACGTTGAGACCCAGAGAAGGTGGGTTGCCAAGTCCGACGATAAGGGAAGCTACATTATTTCCTCCGTGCCTGCGGGCGCCTATCAGGTCATAGCGAGAGCTTCCGGATTCAGCCCGAGTGTAAATGAAGTCAAGTTGGCTTCCGGACAGTCGCTGACCCATGACATACAGCTTGCCGTCCGGTCTGTGGAAACGGAAGTCAGCGTTCAGGCAACCGTTGCGACCATTCCGGAAGCCGACCTTTCAGTAGGCCCGCTATCGAATAAGCAGCTGATGGAACTTCCTTATTCCGTCACCGTGTTGACCAATGATGTCATCGAAAACCAGCAGGCAACCAGTTTCCGGGAACTGATCAAATACATGCCTTCCGTTCAGATCGAGGAAAGGGGCGGCTCGGATGTGGGCCGTCCACAGACACGCGGCTTTGAAGGAACGGTCGCCGCGAATACAAGATTTGATGGCTTGAACATGGTGGCGACTACCGCTCATCCCATGGAGATGTTTGAACGGATCGAGGTGCTCAACGGATTATCGGGAAGCCTCACGGGACCGGCACAGCCGGCCGGCGCGTTTAACTTTGTAATTAAGCGCCCCACGGATAATCCCTTGCGGCAGGTGACCGTTAAATACGACAACGAGAACAGTCCGACGATCTACGGCGATTTTGGCGGTCATGTCGGGAAAAACAAGAAGTTTGGATATCGGTTCGTGCTTCTTTATGCCGATGGCGAGGGATTTGTCGAAGACAGCAATCTGACGCGCGGTCTGGCCAGCATGGCGTTTGACTGGCGCTTCCGGAAAAACACAGTCGCCGAAGTCAACTTCAGCTACTACAGTTTCGATAAAAAGGGTTTTCCGGGCGGATTCTCCTACGGACAAGCCATTACGCTCCCCGATGCGCCGGATGCCTCCAGGGTCGGGTATGGCCAGAAATGGGCGGGGTCGGAGCTTAATACGCGGACCGGCAGCATCCGCGTCCGGCACGATTTTAATCAGAACTGGCATCTGGTGCTGGGATTCCTTGACCAGCGGGCGGAGAGAGGATTTACCACCCCGACCAATACGCTTACCAACAACCTCGGTGATTATACGAGTTCATTGAATGTCGGCCCGGCAGGCAGACACGAAGTAACCAGCAATATCGGATACCTGACCGGCCGCTTTAACACCGGCGCAATATCGCATGAGATTTCGACGGGAACGAACGGTTTTCAATGGCGCACTTATGGCGCTTCGTCCTCCAGGAGGATGACGGTCGGCTCGGCAAGCATCGCCGAGCCCGTCGCCTATGCAAAACCGGATCTTTCCACCACGGGCGGCGTCTACAAATCGGGGCGCACTTTCCAGCAGTCGCTTCTTGTGAACGACAGCATTTCGTTCAACAAGTCATGGAGCGTCCTGCTTTCGGTCAACCACAGCTGGCTGAGGGCCCATAACTGGAATGCGAGCGGTGTGAAGACAAAGCAGTATAACGACAACGGAACGAGCTTTGGAGCCAGTCTTCTCTATAAACCCACTGAAACCCTCACCGCCTATTACACCTATGCAGACAACCTTCAGCAGGGCGACATAGCGCCCTCCGTCGGAGTGGCAAATCCCAGCGAGATACTGGCGCCCTATCGAAGTGAACAGCATGAGGTAGGCATTAAAGCCCTGGTGGGGAGAGCCAGTTTCACACTGGCGGGTTTCCGCATCGAGCGTCCCTTTGCGTTCACGGATCCTGCGGACAATGTTTTCCGGGTGGGTGGAAACCAGCGGAACTACGGATTTGAAATCATGGCTACGGGGGAAATCTTCCGCGACCTGACGGCCTATGGCGGCATGATGATGCTGGATCCCAGGCTGAAGGATACGGGCAGGGCGGCCACCAGCGACAAGCAGGTGGTCGGAGCTCCCAAGATTCAGTCCAACCTGCTTCTTGAATACAGGCTGCCGCTGCTTCGAGGCCTCTCGTTCAACATGAACTGGCATCATACCGGCAAGCGCGCCGCCAATGACCTCAACCTGTCCTGGGCCGCCGGTTATCACACCGTTGATCTGGGCGCACGATATGTAACCCGGTTCATGGAAAAGGTCCCGCTGATCTGGCGGCTGCAGGTGAACAATGTGGGGAACACCTTTTATTGGGCGTCCATTTTCCCGTCCAGCATCAATGGAACCAGCGGAAGCTATAGCGCATTCCTTGGTCCAACGCGCACCGTCATGGCTTCCCTGCAGGTCGGGTTCTAGGCGGGATCGGAGCATCCGGCGGCCCGGGTCGGGGCCGCCGGAATTTTTCTTTTCCAGGGAAGGTCCCCATGAATGTCAGCCGTCATACTCCCGTCTTTTCAATGCCTCTGCTGGTATTGGTCTTTTTGTGTTTCGCCTGTGCCGGGGGGAAAGAGGGCCCGGTCGGATCCAGGACAATTTCCTATTATTCGGATCAAACCCTGGTTGTTCCCCAAAAGATAAGCCGAATAGCCTGCGGCTGGAATGCGCAAAACTCCATAATCGCCATGCTCGGTTATGGAGAGCAGATTGTTGCGACCACCGACATGATCCGAAAGAGCCCGATCTTCGGCAGATTTGTTCCAAGCATCAAAAACGCCGCCGTTTGCGTTTCCTCCTCCGGAACGCTGAATGTTGAAGAATTGATCAAGGCAAAACCGGATGTGGTTTTTCTCACGGAGAACGCCGGGGGCCAGCAGCTTCAGCAAATACGGCAAATGGGCATGCCGGTGGCCCTCCTGAAAGCCAACTCCATTAAAAACCTGGTGGAACGCGCGGAAATAACCGGCCGGATTCTCGGAGATGATGCCCATGCCCGCGCTTTAAAATATGTCGAATACTATAACAATAACGTAAAAAGGGTCGGAGAAAGAGTCTCCCGCATTCCGCAAAAGCAGCGAATACGCGTTTATCACACAATGGGAAGTCCCTTCATGACGGCGGCGGCGCCCAGCCTGGTTCAGGATTGGATGGATCTGGCCGGCGTAATCAATGTCGCCGAAAACTGGAAATTGACGTCCTCCTCCCCCGGAACGGCTTCTCGAAATGTCGACCTGGAGCAGATCATTGCGGCCAATCCCGAAGTGATTGTTTGCATGAATTCCGCAGATGCGAAGACCATCCGGTCCGGCCCGGCATGGAAAAGCATTCAAGCCGTCAAAAACGGCAGGGTCCATGTGAATCCCCAGGGGATGTTTCTCTGGTGCCGTGAGTCGACCGAAGAAGCTCTGCAATTTCTTTGGCTGGCTAAAACGGTTTACCCGTCCTTGTTTCAGGATGTTGATATGGAAAAGGAAACCAGGCACTTTTATGAGACTTTCTACGGCTACAGGCTCAGCGACGATGATGTCCACTTGTTTTTGAACCCGATCTAAACGCCCGCAAGGCCGGCACTCGGCCCGGCACGCACAGGCATGGTAATGACTCGAAACAGAAACGCGAAATTCGTAAAGCGGGCGGGACCAGCGTTCACCTTCATCGCTCTTGGCACCACTCTTGTCGCCGCGGTGATTGTATCCCTGGCGATCGGACGGTATCCCATCCCGGTTGCACGCGCCCTTCGCATCCTGATCGCCTTGGCAATTCCCGGCACTCAGCCCGACGGCCCGGCCTGGGATGAAGAAGAGCGGATCATCATACAAATTGTAAGGCTCCCGCGAATTGCTGTGGCCGCGCTTGCGGGAGCGGGACTTGCCCTCTCCGGGGCCGTCCTGCAGGGCCTGTTTCGCAATCCCCTGGTGGCGCCGCAGATCATCGGCATATCGAGCGGGGCCTCTTTCGGCGGAGTCCTTGCCATTATGATAGGACTCTCCTCCTACGGAGTTGTGGGATTGGCGTTCGCCTTCGGAATTCTCTCCATGATTCTTGTTTTCGGTCTATCCCGTCTCGCCGGGGGAACGGGCATTCTTTCGGTGGTGTTGTCCGGGATCATTGTGGGGGGCATGTTCAGCGCCTTCGTCGGACTGATGCAATACCTGGCCGATCCGGACAAGAAGCTTCCCGGCATCGTCTACTGGCTGTTGGGAAGTTTCGTAGGAGCGGACTGGACAAAAGCAGCCGTCATTGGATTTCCCACGGTCTGTGCCGGAGCGGGGCTGCTCCTTTTGCGCTGGCGCATCAATCTGCTTTCCCTGGGCGATGACGATGCCTCGGCGCTCGGCGTGCCGGTGGATGTTCTTCGATGGGTTTGCCTGGGGCTCGTATCGCTTATTGTCGCCGCCCAGGTATCGGTAAGTGGCGGCATCGGCTGGGTGGGTTTGGTCATTCCTCATTTCGCCCGGATGCTGGTAGGTCCCGACCACAGGAGGCTCCTGCCGGCATCGGCGATTATGGGCGCTATCTATCTCCTCCTGATGGACGATCTCGCCCGCACCATGGTTTCTCAGGAGATTCCGATCGGCATACTGACGGCCATTGTAGGAACGCCCATATTTGGGTTTATGTTTTGGAAGACTCAAGCCAAAGGATGGAGCCATGACTGACGCGGCTCTTTCATTCGAAAACCTGGGTTTTGCCTACAAACCCGGCACTTGGGTTTTCCGCGGATACAAGGGCGTCGCGCATCGCGGCCAGGTCCTTGCCATACTCGGCCCCAATGGCTGCGGCAAAACCACGCTTCTCAAGCTCCTGACCGGCATCCTTTGCGCCCAGGAAGGCCTGGTCCGCCGTAATGGTCAAATGGGTTTTGTGCCTCAGCTGTTCCAGGTAAGGTTTTCCTACAGTGTCTTTGATATGGTTCTCATGGGTCGCGCCCGGCGCGTCGGATTGTTTTCCGTCCCCTCCGCCCATGATGAAAATATTGCCATGGAATCGCTGCGGAGACTGGGCATCGACAATCTGGCCGACCGCGCTTTTGACGAACTCTCCGGCGGACAAAGGCAGCTGGCGATTTTTGCGCGCGCATTGGCCGCCGAAGCGGACATCCTGGTTCTTGACGAGCCTACATCCGCTCTCGATTTAAAAAACCAGGGCTTTATTCTTGATTGGATCCGGCGTCTTGCGCGCGAGGAAAACCTGACCGTCGTCTTCACCACGCATCATCCCGATCATGCTTACGCGGTCGCGGATTTGACGCTGCTCATGCTGGACGCATGCGATTTTCTTTGCGGATCGACGCGTGCGGTCATGACGGAAGATCGCCTGCATCAGCTTTATGGAACCGACCTGAAGCGCCTCCGGTTTGAACACAAAGGGCAAACCGTCGAGACATTCGTTCCGGTTTATGGCGCCGTCAGGCATGGCCCGACCGAATGACGTTTTGTCCGGCGGAGAAAAGGGGAGGTTTTATGGAACCGTTGATCAACTGGGATGCAATTCAGGAACTTGCAATGCCGCCCATGATGGCCGGGCCCAACGCGGATCCCGCCTGGGAGCAGCGCTTCGCGGATTTTTACAATAAGGTCGCCGCGATGGAGAAGCGCCACACGCTGAATCAGGTAAATGCCCTCCCGCTTCTGCCCTCCGACACTTTGTTGGATGTGGGCTGCGGACCGGGGAGGTTGTCGGTGCCGCTGGCGCAACGCGTTAAAAGCGTCACCGCCCTCGATAATTCCGAGGCCGTGTTGCGCTATTGCAGAATGAACGCCGAGACCGCCGGCCTGGCCAATCTCACCGCCCGGAAAATGGACTTCCGGGAGGCGGTTGCGGGCGAAAGCCTCGAGCTGCACGACGTAGTTCTTTGTTCGCGTTCCGGCGGATTGCGGAATATAAAGAAACTGGCCGCTTTTGCGCGCAGGCTCACGGCCGTAATTACGTTTGCCAATGCGCCGACCATCCCTCAGCTTCTATCAAACATTTTTCGCGGAACAGCGGCCGACCCGCAGCATAAACCGCCCTTCGCCCGATACGGAATGGATCGGAGAATCAATTACAATGTGCTTTACAATATTGCATACGATCTGGGGTATGAACCCAACGTTCACATTGTTGACGACGGCTTTACCAAGGATTACGACTCCAGGGAAAATGCCTATGACGATATCATCGCCTTGGGCAAGGTTGATGAGGACAAGGCGGACATCTATAGAAGGAACCTGGACCAATACCTGACTGCGAATGACAAGGGCGGCATTACATTCTTCATCGAAACCCGGACCTGCGTTATCTGGTGGCTCAACAATCCCAAAAGATTCTTCGCCCCGGCGGGGCATACGGCTTTGGATTAACAGCCAAGTGCCGCACTCCTGACCGCTAAAGGATTCATTTTACAAATAACACGATTTCCGGTAGCTTTCCGTCAGGGATCGGGCGGGCGCGCCGGCGGTCCGGTCCGCGCAACCACTTCGAGTTTGGAGGCGGGCATGAGTGCCAGCATCGAGATCGGCCTTGAGGAATGCGTCGGCTGCAGGACCTGCGTCGAGGCGTGTTTTGTGGATGTGCTGCGGTGGGACGAGGGGGCGGGGAAGCCGGCCGTCGTCTATGCGGAGGACTGCGTCTGGTGCTTCACCTGCGAACTCAACTGCCCCGTTCGGTGCATCACGATCCTGCCGCACATGCAGGGAGCGCAGGTCCAACCGTACTGACCCCCGGCGGGGGCTCACATAGGAGCGGAGCATGACGGAAAAAGCAAGGGGCCCGGAGACGGCCTGGAGCTCTGATGTCCTCGTGATCGGCGGCGGTTTTGGCGGGCTGGCCGCCGCCATCCGGGTCAAGGAGATGGCTCCCGACGCGAGCGTGACGCTCGTGGACAAGCAGACGATCGGCTGGGGGGGGAAGGCGAACAAGGGCGCCGGGGTGCTGTGGGTCCTCAGTCCCGAAGACGATCTCGACGCCTTCGTAGACTACCATGTGAACCAGATCGGGATCTTCCTCAACGACCAGGAACTGCTCCGCGCGATGGCGGCGGAATCCTGGGGGGGGGTGGAGAAGCTGGCCGAGTGGGGGGTCAAGGTCATGAAGACTCCCTCCGGGGAACTGGACCTCGACCGCCTGCCGTCCGGATGGTCGCTGGCCGCCGTGGACCTGGACATGATGCGGCCGCTGCGGGCGAAGGCCTCGAGGCTCGGGGTGAGGCTCGTCGACAAGACCCACGTGGTCGAGCTGCTGAAGGCGGACGGCCGCGTCACCGGCGCCGCCGGGTTCGATCTTCTCGACGGCCGCATGGCGGTTTTCAACGCGAAGGCGACCATCCTCGCCAACGGCGACTGCGATTTCGGCGTCATGCGCATGTGGGCCAGTGCCACCGGGGACGGGATCGCGGCCGCGTATCACGCGGGCGCCGAGATGCGCAACGCCGAGTTCGGCAATTTCTACGATGTCGTCAACAAGGGGACCGGCATCCCGGTCGTTTTCGGTTTCCGTCATCTTTACAACGCCCGCGGCGAACAGATCAGCTCCAGGTACATGGAGGGTCCCCAGCCCGATATCCCGATTTCGATCATCCTTGGGATGGAGCGGGAGGTTCTCGAGGGGCGCGGGCCCCTGTACATGGACCTGGAGGAGCACGAGAAATCGATGGGGGACGGGGGAATCTTCAAATGGAACCGCCCCCGGCTGAAGGCGCTGTTCGCGATCGAAGACGCCAAGGCCCGGCAGTGCGGCCTCCCTCCGGCAAAGAGGGTGGAAGCCGCGCTCGGCTTCACCGGCGAGCTTTCGCCCGTCAGGGTCGATCATGACATGAGGACGACGGTTCCGGGGCTCTGGGCCATCGGCGATACGAGCTATGCCGGTTCGGCGTGGGCGGGCGCGACCGAGGCCCCCCCGGGGAGGCTCCGGGGTTCGGGGTTGATGAACGCCCTGCTCGGCGCCCTGAGGGCGGCCCCTTCGGTGTCAGGCTCCCTGGCGAGGACGGCGCTCCCGTCGGCGGACCCGGCAGCCGTGGCGCGCATCGAGGAGTCGATTTTCGCGCCGCTCTGTCGGGAGGGAGGCGCCCGGGCGGAGGAGATCATTCAGGCCGTTCAGGAAGTGGTGGTCCCGTTGAAGTACAGTATGCGCCGGACCCGCGAGAGGCTCGAGGAGGCCCTTGCCCGGATTGCGGCCGTCGAGGCCCGGCTGCCGGAGCTCGGCGCCGGGGACCCGCACGAGCTGGGCCGGTGCCATGAAGCCCGCGCCATCGTGCTCTGCGCCGAGATCGGATTCCGGGCCGCGTTGGCGCGCACCGAAAGCCGGGGCTGGCATTACCGGGAAGATTACCCCTGGCGCGACGACGCCAACTGGCTCCGGTGGGTGATCGTGAAAAAGGGGAGAGAGGGAATGGTCGTTGATACCGAGGCCGTTCCCGTGGAGCGCTTCGGGATCCGGCCAGCTCCGCCCGTGCCCGACGCGGTGGTCGATCACGGCGAACTGGTGGGCGTCACCCCCGAGATGCTCGACTGGTGGTGGGTCAACATGGAGAAGGGCTATCCCCTGTGGGAACCGGAGGCCCACAAGTCGTTCGTGTGGGAGGTGCCCCCCCCCGTGGGCGGCTACCTGGGCGCCATCCAGGTGGTGGAGGAGCAGATGGGTCCCCTGCCGCCGATGAAACTCCGGATCCGGTGGGACGACCCGGACCGCTGCCCGATCCCGGGGAGGTACGAACACGCGATCGTCGCTTCGGGCATCGATCCCGGGGGGAAGGTGGGGGCCATGATCCTTCACGAGTGGGAAGCCAGTCCCCGCGGAAGCCGGATGCGGTCGACGATGCGCTTTTTCGGTCCCGTCCCACCCGGGCTGCCGGAAATCTGGAAAGCGCACAACCGGGCGGAAGTGTCGACTTTTCCGCACTTCCTCCCCGATCTTTACCGATTGTGGCAGCGGGTCAAGGACCCGGCCATCAACAGGCAGTGTTCATTGGCGAGGAATCTCAAAAAATGACCCAAGACCGAACCCGACCCGAAGGGAAACGCCCACAGATCGATGCCCGGAGACGGGCCGAGAGCCGGGCCCGGGCCGCGCTTCCGCCCCTGACGCCCGAGGAGGAGGCGCGTCCCTTCGCCAAATACTTCTACGAAGAGATCAAGCCGTGCGACCCGGCCCACTACGCGCTGATGGACCGGCCGGTGGACCCCGCCCGCGCCTTCGGCCCCGGGGAGATCAACCGGTTGCTGGATGTCGGGAGGCTGGAAACCGAAGAGGTGGAAATCGGCTGGTGCCTGCTGCCAGACGGCGTCGGCTTCGTCGCCAACCGGATGTTCCATCCCGGGGTGACGGCCGACATGATCGACTGGTGGTTTGCCTGGCACGCGCTCGAGGACCTGCGCTACCGCATCTGGTACCCGCCCCAGCACGCCGGCATCGCGCTCGGGCACGCCGACCGGGCGCGGATCCTCGATCCCGGCATCCCCAACCGGGAGAAGAACTGGGGGGTGACGCACCACGTGACGGAAAACTGCGGCTGCGGCATGGAGTCGATCGACATCGGCTTCCGCTCCCCTGCGGACATGGGCTTCGACATGGAGCGCTTCTACGGGGTGGCCGCTACCTTTGCCGGAGGGGAGGGATGGTCGGTCCCGATCGATGCCGGGGATGACGCCGTCGCCGCGCCCGCCATCATGTGCCACGTATTTTACGAGGTCCCCGGCGGCCTGGTGCAGCGCACCCGTTTCTGGATGGGGTGCCGGTTTACGGAGCCGGGCAGGGCGGAATCGTGCCTCCCGCCGGGTGTCGCCGTCCCCGCCGCGCCTGTCCAGGGCCTGGCCCAGCACAACGTGCGGGAGTTCACGCGCCTCGGCGACCTGTTGCCCCGGATCTACCGGGAACTGGGACCGGGCATGGAATGCTGAACGCGCCGAGTGGGGGGCAAGCTGACGGCTCACGACAGTCGGCACCGATGGGCGTTCCTGTCCTTTCGCCCTAGGCGGAGATGTCCTGGAACAGGGCCGACGAATGGTAGCGGTCCCCCGCATCGGGGAGGATGACGACGACCTGTTTCCCGGCGTGTTCGGGGCGCGCCGCCACCCGGACGGCGGCTGCCGCCGCGGCGCCCGAGGAAATCCCCGCGCTGATCCCCTCCTCGCGGTGGAGGCGGCGGGCCATGTCGAGGGCCTCGTCGCTTGTCACCCGCTGCACTTCGTCCACCAGGCCGAGGTCGAGCACCGCGGGAACAAAACCGGCGCCGATCCCCTGGATCTTGTGGGGCCCCGGTCGGGGCTCCTCTCCGCGGCGGCTGGCCGTGAGCACGGGGGACTCGGCCGGTTCCACCGCCACGCTCCAGAGCGGGCGGTTGCGCGCCAGCTTGAAATAGCGGCTTATGCCGGTGATGGTACCCCCGGTCCCCACCGCGCAGACCAGGATGTCGGTGCGGCCGTCGGTGTCGTTCCAGATCTCCGGACCCGTAGTCTGGAAATGGACCTCCGGATTGGCGGGGTTTGTGAACTGCTGCGGAATCCAGTATTTCAGGGGATCGGAAGCGGTGATTTCCTCGGCCCGGGCGATGGCCCCCGCCATGCCGCTCTCCCCATCGGTCAGGACGAGATCGGCGCCGAAGGCCTTGAGCAGTCGGCGCCGTTCCAGGGACATGGTTTCGGGCATCGTCAGCAGGAGGGGATACCCGCGGGAGGCGGCGACAAAGGCCAGGGCGATCCCGGTATTGCCGCTGGTCGGTTCCACGATGGTGACCTTGTCCGATCCCGGGTGGAGGATCCCCTTGCGCTCGGCGTCCCAGATCATGGCGGCGCCGACGCGGCACTTGACCGAGTAGGAGGGATTGCGCCCCTCGATTTTTGCCAGGACCGTGGCGCCGATTCCAGCCGTAACGCGGTTGAGCTTGACCAGGGGGGTGTTGCCTATCGAACGGGAGTTGTCCTCGAATATCTTGGCCATCGACCTCTCCTTCATCTCCCGGCCTGCGGATGCCGGGACCTCGTGTTGCCCGGATTGCGGTAGGGGTACTACAAAGTGGTGCATGGGGTCAACGGGCAACTGAAGGGAGCCGTCATGGAAGCGAACGCGGGCCCGGTATGCGCCGAGGGGATCCACGGGGAGAGCGCGGCGCGCGCGGGAATGTCCGGGCCGAGGCGGGAAACCATTGCCCCCGCCGGGGGGAAGCCGTTAGTATGAAGGTCGAGCGCGGCAAAGACGGGATGGGTCCGTCCGGGTAATCGATTCCGGGACGCGGTCCGCGGCGCGGCCCGATGGGAGAGACTGCTATGAGGCGGCTGAACATTCTGGCTCTGGGAATCATGCTTGCGATCGGGATGCTGGCGTCCTGCTCCAGGAAGGACAAGACCCCGGAAAAACCGGTGGAGAGTTCCGCCCCGGCGGACGCCGCGGGGATGCTCGACCTGGTTCCGGAGGACCCGGGGGTCGCCGGGTGGGCGCGCCAGGGGGAAGTGCGGTTTTTCGACGAGGATGGCTTGTTCGAGCTGATCAACGGCGCCGCGGAGAGCTACTTCGTCTACGGGTTCCGGCAGGTGGCGGCGGTGGAGTACGGCAACCCGGCGCATTCCTCGCCGATATTGCTCGAGCTCTATCGGATGGAGGACACGCGCAACGCATTTGGAATCTACCGGTCTGAACTTCAGCCCGACGCCGATTTCCGGTCGATCGGGGCGGAGGGCTACATCGGGGAGACGGGGCTCAATTTCTGGGCCGGTCCCTATTACGCCAAGCTGGTGGTCTACGAGGATTCGGAGGAGCTCCGGCGGGAAATGGAAAAGTTCGCTCTTCGCCTGGCGGAAAGGATCGGGGTTTCCGGCGACCTTCCGCCCGAGGTGGCTCTTTTCCCGGAGAAAGACCTGGTTCCTCATTCGATCCGTTTCCTCCCGGCCGACGTGCTGGGGCAAACCTATCTGCGGGAAGCGTTCGAGGCCAGGTACCGGAGCGGGGGCGGGGAGACCCGGGTGGTGGTGCTTTCACCGGGGGGCGAGGCGGCTGCCCGGGAGGCCTTGGATAAGTATCGCATCTTCACCGCCACCGGGGGGGAAGTGATCCGGGAGGTCTCCTCCCCCGGTGACGGCGGGTTTGTCGGCAAGGACGCGTATTACGGTCCCATGGCCGCGCTGCAAAGCGGCGGCAGGATCGCCATCGCCCTGGGCGGCACGTCGGCCGATGCCGCGCTCAGGCAGGCCGCGGCCTGCCTGGCTGAAAAATAGGCCTCTACAGGTACATCGATTTCAGGTCGCGGATGTTCGCCGCGATCCGGACATGGTTGGAACAGCGGGCGAGGCATTCGCTGCAGTCACCGCATAATGCCAGGCGGCGGCTTTCCTCGATTTCGTCCAGGGTGGCCCGCGCGTGCAGGAAGTTGCCGTAGCGCGCCGCGTACATGTGCGTGCGCATCAGCGTGGGGATGTCCACCCCCAGGGGACAGGTCGGCACGCAACGGCTGCACTGTTGACAGTAGGCCATTTCCGCCTTCAGGTTCTTCTCCGCCAGGAATTTCCGTTCCTCCGCGGTGTATTCCAACCCGTAGGAGACGGAAAAATCCTCAGTCATGTGGGCGAAATTGGTGTAACCCGGTATGGCGGTGGTGATCTCCTCGTGGCGCAGGACCCATTTCAGGGCGGCGGTATGGTTGACGGGCGGCGCCGGCGGCCCCCCCCGCCGGCCGGAGGCCTGGGTCTTCATGGCGATGAGGCCCACGTCGGCCGCGGCCGCCTTCCGGATGGCGTCGAGCAGGGCGGTGTCCTCCGCCTGCGTGAAATTGATCGAAACGGTGACGGTGTCGTAAAACCCGGTCTTGGCGGCGTCGTTGAGAATATCGGCTTGGGCCGCGTGGGTCGACACCCCCACGAAGCGCGCCCGGCGCGAGGACTTGGCCTCGGCGAGAGCCTTGCGGACCCCGGGGTGGTTCATTTCGGCCACGCTCGGCCCGTGCAGCAGCAGGATGTCCACGTAGTCGCTCTGCAGCCGCTTGAGGCAGCCGTCGAAATCGGCCCGGAGCCGGGCGCCGACCTCGTCGTCCGGGGTATTGGGTCCGATGCGCGGCACCCGGATCTTCGTCTGGATGATGACGTTCTTGCGCACTCCGAGATTCTTGATGACCGTTCCGATCATCTCCTCGTTGCGTCCCGCCTGGTACCCCATGGCGGTGTCGAAGAGGCGGACGCCGATTTCATAGGACTGCTGTACGACCGCGGGGTTGTCCGCGTTCATCACGCCCATGCTCACGATCGGCACCTCGATGCCGGTGCGCCCCAGTTTGCGCCGGATGATTTTTCCCTTCGCCTGCGGTTTCGCACCCTGGGCCAAGGCCCGGCCGGCGCCGATTCCGGAGAGCGCAATCGGCGCCACCGCCAGGGCGCTTCCGGAAAGAAAATGCCTTCTGCTCAGATTTGTCGGGGATGCCATGGGGTCAAGCTCCTTTGGTGACGGATGTGTATACCTAGCGGACCAGGCTGGGCCCGGTCCGCATTCCTGATTTTATGGCATAGGAAGAAGGGCGCGGTCAAGTACAACCGCGCCCCCCGTGCTCCCGCCCCGGGCGCGCCCTATCCACCCGTAACGGCCGGAATTGCAGAACCCTTGCGGACCCATGAGACCATGGCGACTTCGTAACAATTTGCGCTCCCCGCCGCGTCGGGCGCCGCGGACCTGGTTGCCGTGCGGGGAGAAGCCGTGGTGCGCGCAGGCCTTAAACGCTTCCGGCAGGGACTGAAAGGGCTATAATGCGCAATATTGGATCATTCGACCTGAAGCGAGGTGAAGCATGCAGAACGCGCGGCGCGACCGGATCGCCCAATGGGCCTTCGATACCCGGCCGATTCTGGGGAGGTTCCATCTGTGGCTGGAGGATGTCGACGAGGAGTGCACCTGCTCCGGCTCCACGAGCGGGGAGGAGTTCTTTGTCGGGGACGGGCTCCGGCGGTCTTTCATCATGGCGGCAGCGGTCACGGCCCTGGGGACGAAGCTTTTCGGGCGGTACAGTGAAGGGAGGGGGAAGACGAAGGCGGAGGTCAACCGCATCAAGAAGGACGCGGACGCGACCAGCGCCTACGCGCTCAGCGAGGCCCTTTGGTATCTCTCCCGCGGCCTTCCTGAAAACCACGCGCTCCTGGTCAGCATGGGGGAGGGGCTGATGCCCAAGGCCGGGGAGACGCCCGAGCAGGGTTCCAACCCCCTGCTCGGGTTCGGCCGGGTCTATGCCCGTCCGATGGTGGCCCTGAAACTCGACCGGTTGGTGCAGCGGCTGCTCAACGACGGTCGTTACGGGTGGGGGCGCTTCTGGGACGACGTGCGCGCGGCCGGGCTGACGGTCTGGGGCGCCGCCATTGATACCCTGGAGAACACCTCGCGCTTCGCCGAAGGGGCGAGCACGGGGCCGATGACGGTCCTGCACCTGTACGACCAGCCCCTGATCATTACCCGGCCGTACGAGGGGTACATGGGGACCCTGGCACTCCCGAGCGCTGTCTACGACACGGCGGCGCGCCACTCCCGGCTGATTTCCTACCACACTCCCCGGGCCCTGGTCTACGAGGCCATCGCGGAAACCTATCCCGGCATCGAGAGCGCGAACGTCCATGTGTGGACCCTGACGGGCAAGGCCCGGGAAGAGCGGCTGCATTCGCTTTGGGAAGATTGGCGGGCGCTGGGGGCGCACCTGGTGGAGGACGGCTGGGCGCTGCCCGGCGGCGGGCGGGTCTTCACGAGCTCCGGCACCTACGCCCCGGCCCGCTCCATCGGTCCCTGGCGGGATGCCGAGGGACGGCCCCATCTTTTCATCCTCGACGGGTACGCGGGCACCGCGGAGGCGGTCCAGGCCGCGAGCCTTGACCCGGTCCTCGGCATTCGGACCTCCATGTCGGTTTTCACCTCCCGGTTCAAGGTCGGCTGGGAACGGGAGCGCGAAGTCATGGGGATCGACCCCGCGGCCGAGGACTGCCGTTCGCGCCTGGCCGCGGTCCTGGGCCTGGAGCCCGGGGACAGCCTGGTCGCCTCCTACCTCGAGGACATGAAGTGGGCGCGCGCGGCCCATATGCCCCTGCGGAACTCGGCCGTGGCCATCGACGACTTCTTCCCGCTCAAGGAGTGGAACCTCCTGGCCGTCGCCGGGCACATGCTGCCCGACCCTTACAGCGGCGCCGACGGGGTCGAATGCGTGAGGCCCGGGGTGTACCGGGTGACCACTTCGGCCCTGTCCCGGGAGGGGATCGTGCGTGTTACGCTGCAGCTGCGCCTGGAGGAATCGCTCGAGAAGAGCCGGCTGGTTTTTTCCCCGCTCCTCGACCGCTTCTATTACGGCGAGGATTTCCGCGCGCGGCCGGTGAAGATTTCCGATTCGGGGAGAATTAGGAACGAGCTCCAGACGCTCTGCTCGGAGGCTCTCGACTACCTCGAGGACGGACGCATCCGCGTCTGCTTCTCCCGCATCGACGAAGCGGTGCTCCCGCTGGACAAGCAGCGGCGCATCCGCGAGGTGCTCGAGTGGTACCAGGAGCATCACCCGATCTGGTTCCGCTGGCTCGTCATCGAATGAGGGCGGGACCGGGCTATGCCCCGGGGCAGTTGTGGGAAGCGTGTTTTGGGCCAATTTTCCTCTTGACAGGCTTCGTGAAGGTAATCACAATGTGCAGACGGTAACGGAGGAACGAGGTGGCCCGTGCATCATATCGGACCATAGGGCGTCTAACTCATTACTGGAGAGTGCTTAGAGACCTTGAAGCCAAAGGGCAGACGCACGCGTATTCCCACCTGCTTGCGGCTAAAGCACGGGTTACGGCGGCCCAGGTACGGCGCGACATCATGGTCCTGGGCTACAGCGGCACCCCGGCGCGGGGATACGAGGTGCGGGGGCTGATCGAGTGCATCGAGAGCTACGTATTCCCGGCGAGTGAACAGCGGGTGGCCATCGCGGGGGTAGGGAACATCGGCCTGGCCTTGCTGAAGTTTTTCACCGGTCGCCGGCCGAACCTCCGGATCGTGTCCAGTTTCGAAGCCAATCCGGAAAAATTCGACCGGCTGATCTACGGATGCCGGTGCCATTCGATCGACCGGGCCGGGGAAGTGATCCGGCAGGAGGGGGTCAGCGTAGGGATCATCGCGGTGCCCGACGGTGAGGCACAGTATGTGGCCGATACGTTCGTCGATGCGGGTATCCGGGGCATCCTGAACTTCGCCCGTACCCCGTTGCGGGTGCCCGCAGGAGTCTACGTGGAGAATATCGATCTGGCCATGTCTATGGACAGAGTGGCTTTTTTTGCGCGCCGGTCTCTGAAAAAGGAGCACGCGGCGTCGCCTGCCAAAGCGCCATCAGCAAACAAGGAGAGCAATTCATGAACGACGTGGAATCGGTTCTGAAAAAATTCCCGCGGGCGGGCAGGGACGCCCTCATCCCCATCCTCCAGGAGGTCCAGGAAAGCATGGGCTACCTTTCGCGCGACGCGGTAGCCCGGATCAGCAAACACCTGGACCTGCCGGCCACCAAGATCTACGGGGTGGCGACTTTCTACAACCAGTTCCGCTTCCAGCCCCGCGGCAAGCACCACTTCACCGTGTGCCGCGGCACCGCGTGCCACGTCAAGGGATCCAACCGGGTGATGGAAATGGCCGAAAAGATGCTGAAGCTCAAGGCGGGGGAGACCTCGCGCGACCGCGTGTTCAGCCTGGAAACGGTGGCCTGCATGGGAGCCTGCGGACTCTCCCCGGTCATGAGCCTCAACGGCGAGTTCCATGCCAAGGTCACCCCGCAGAAGCTGGTCAAGATCATCCAGGAATGCAGAGAAACGGAGTCCAAAAATGAGTGTTAATTCCATCGACAGGACGTTGGAGCCGGCGGGAAAATGCTGGGTCGGCTTCCGTGAAATCTCCGAAAGCCTGCTCGGCGACCTCAAGGCGGAACCGTTCGCCGGCGCGCGCGCCCGGGGTCCCGAGGCGCTGGGGGAACTGCTGGCCACCCTGCGGCGCGAGCGGATCGCGCATCCGGTGATCACCATCGGGGCGGGGACCTGCGGCTTGGGCGCGGGGGCGGACAAGACCATCGCGGCGGTCAGGGAATTCCTCCTCAAGCGTGATGCCCCGGGCGAGGTCGTCGAGGTCGGGTGCAACGGGATGTGCTCCGACGAGCCCATCGTCGATATCCAGGTGCCTGGGAAATGCCGGGTCAGCTTCGGCCCCGTCACCGCGGACAAGGTCGACGCGCTGCTCGAAGCGGTTCTCTTCGATGGGCGGGTGCCCGGGGAACTGGCGCTCGGCCAGTACCGCACCCGCGGCGCCATGCCCTGGGACGGGGTGCGCTTCCTCGAGGATCACCCGTTTCTTGCGGGGCAGGTGCGCGTGGTGCTCCCGGGGAGCGGCATCATCGACCCCGGCAACATCAACGAGTATATAGCCCACGGGGGGTACGGCGCGATTGCGCGTATCCTGCGCAGCATGACCCCGGAGGAAGTGATCGACCAGGTGCTCAAGAGCGGGCTCCGGGGCCGCGGGGGGGGCGGATTCCTGACCGGGATGAAGTGGAAGTTCGCCCGCAACACGGCCGCGGACCAGAAGTACCTGATCTGCAACGCCGACGAAGGGGATCCGGGCGCCTTCATGGACCGCGCGGTGTGCGAAAGCGACCCGCACCGGCTCCTGGAAGGGATGCTGATCGCGGCCTACGCCATCGGGGCGACCCGGGCTTACATCTACATCCGCGCCGAATACCCGCTGGCGATCCAGCGCCTCAACGAGGCGTTCGTGCAGGCGGAAAACTACGGCCTGATCGGTAACAACATCCTCGACAGCGGCGTCGATCTCTCGATCCGACTCAAGATGGGGGCGGGTGCGTTCGTTTGTGGCGAGGAAACCGCCCTGATCCACTCCATCGAGGGGATGCGCGGGATGCCGCGCCCCCGGCCGCCGTTCCCCGCCGTGCAGGGGCTGTTCGGGAAGCCCACCGTGATCAACAACGTCGAGACCCTCACCAACCTTCCCGTCATCCTGGACCGGGGGGCGGACTGGTACGCGGGGATGGGAACCGAGAAGAGCAAGGGGACCAAGGTGTTCGCCCTCTCCGGGATGGTGCAGCGGACGGGCCTGGTCGAAGTGCCCATGGGTACGACGCTGCGCGAAGTGGTCTACACCATCGGCGGCGGCATCCCGAACCAGAAGCGGTGCAAGGCGGTGCAGATCGGCGGCCCCTCGGGGGGATGCGTGCCCGAGGCCCATCTCGACCTGCGCACCGATTACGAGGAACTGAAGGCCTTCGGCACCATCATGGGGTCGGGCGGGCTGGTCGTCGTCGACGAATCCACCTGCATGGTCGATTTCGCCAAGTACTTCATGGAATTCATCCAGTCCGAGAGCTGCGGCAAATGCATCCCCTGCCGCGAAGGGACGCGGCGGATGCTGGAGATCCTGGAGGCGGTGACGCGCCCGAGGCACAAGGAAATCGATCTCGACCCGCTCCTGAGGGTGCAGGGCATCATGCAGCTGAAGCGGCTGGCTGAAACCATCAAGGCGACCAGCCTGTGCGGACTGGGTCAGAGCGCGCCCAACCCGGTGCTGTCTACGCTCGAGTGGTTCCGCGACGAGTACGAGGCCCACATGTTCGAGCGCCGCTGCCCGGCGGGCGCGTGCAAGGAGCTGGTCGGCGCCCCCTGCCAGAACGGGTGCCCCGTCGGGACCGAGGTCTGGCGCTATATCGCGCATATCGCCCGCGGCGAATACACGGAAGCCTACCGGGTCATCCGCGCGACGAACCCCTTCCCGTCGGCCTGCGCGCGGGTGTGCCACCACCCCTGCGAATCGGTCTGCCGCGCCGGGGCCACGGGGGGCGAACCGATCGCCATCCGCAACCTGAAGCGCTACGTGGTCGATACCGTTTCCCCCGAGGAGGGGACGGTCGTGATCATGCCGCGCGCGAATGCAGCCCGCATCGCCGTTGTCGGCGCCGGCCCTGCAGGGATGGCGGCGGCCAGTGAGCTCTCGCGGATGGGCCACCGGGTAACGGTGTTTGAAAGGGAAACGCAGGCGGGAGGCATGCTGATGGCGGCGATCCCCGAATACCGGTTGCCGAGCGCCGTCCTCAAGCGCGAGATCGCCGCGTTGCTCAACCCCAATATCGAGATGCGCTACGGGCAGGCCCTGGGACGCGATTTCACGCTGGACGGGCTCCGCGAGGAAGGGTACCGGGCGGTGTTCGTGGCCACGGGTGCGCATGCCAGCAAAAAACTGGGCCTGGAGGGGGAAGATGCGGCCGGGATCGTGCCGGGGATCAAGTTCCTCAAGGCATACAACCTCGAGGGGACCTCGTTGGCCCGGGGACGCGTCGGTGTCATCGGTGGGGGCAACTCCGCGATGGATGCCGCCCGGGTGGCTCTGCGGCAGCCCGGGGTGGAGAGCGTGACGGTGTTCTACCGCCGCACGCGGGAAAGCATGCCGGCCTACGCCGAGGAGATCTCCGCGGGCTTGGAGGAGGGGATCGTGCTGGAGACGCTGGTGACCCCCGTGGCCGTCGAGCGCAAGGATGGGAGGCTGTCCGGTCTCCGGTTCCTCCGCAACGAGCTGGGGGCCCCGGATGCATCGGGGCGACGGAAGCCGGTGCCCATCGAGGGCTCTGAATTCGCCGTTGAACTCGACACCCTGATCGTGGCGATCAGCGAAGAGCCGGAAGCGGCGGCGCTCGAGGGGCTGGGACTCAGTTCCTGGGGCACCGTCGAGGTGCACCCCGAGACCTCGGCTACCAGCCGGGAGGGGGTGTTCGCCGGGGGGGATGCCGTCACCGGCCCCAGCACGGTGATCGAGTCGATCGCCTCGGGGCGCAAGGCGGCCCTGATGATCGACCGCTACGTGACCGGAAAGCTGATGAAGGTCGTGCCGAAGGTCAAGCTCCCCACGGTGTACGTCCCGCCGGTGGGGGATGTGGACGAGGAGGGGACGGATCTGCCGCGGCTGGAGCTGTCGCTCCTCCCTGTGGCCCGCAGGAAGGGCTGTTTCGCGGAAGTGGAGCTCTGCCCGACCGAGCAGCAGGCCATGGCCGAGGCGCATCGTTGCGCCCGCTGCGATTTGGAATTCACCCAACCGCACTGACGGACGGGACTCACAAAACTGACTGGATGCATGGACCGAGGTGAACCGATGATCGAAATGCAAGTGGACGGCAGGGATATCGAGGCCAGGGAAGGGGAGACCATTCTCGCCGCCCTGAAACGGGAAGGGATCCAGGTCCCGACCCTGTGCTACATGGAGGGCCTGCTTCCCAGCGGCTCCTGCCGGATGTGCGTGGTGGAAATGGAAGGGGCGGCCGGGCTGATCCCCTCCTGCTCCTACCCCGTGGCCCAGGGGATGAAGATCCAGACCCGCTCCCCGAAGGTGCTCGAGGCGCGCAAGACGATCGTGGAACTGCTGCTCGGCAACCACCCGGACGACTGCCTCTATTGCGTCCGGAGCGGCAAGTGTGACCTGCAGCAGTTGGCGCAGACCATGGGCGTCCGGCAGCGGTCGTTCCGTGGAAAGAAGAACCAAATGGAGAAGGATGTTTCGGGCCCCATCGTGAGGGACCCGGAAAAGTGCATCTTGTGCGGGCGCTGCGTGCGCGTCTGCGAGGAGGTGCAGGGGATCGGCGCGATCGAGTTCGTCGGCAGGGGGTGCCGCTCCTACATCGGGACGGCGTTCGACCAGGGTCTCAACGTCTCCACCTGTGTCAACTGCGGACAGTGCATCGTGGCCTGCCCAACGGGCGCCCTCTCGGAACACTCCAGCATCAATGACGTGGTCGCCGCCCTGACCGATCCGAACCGGATGGTGGTGGTGCAGCACGCCCCGAGCGTCAGTGTGAGCCTGGGCGAGGAATTCGGAGTCGAGCCGGGGCAGGACGTCGACGGCAAGATGGTGGCCGCACTGCGCCGGGTGGGCTTCGACCGGGTGTTCGACACGTCGTTCACGGCCGACCTGACCATCATGGAGGAAGCCTCGGAACTGGCGGCACGCATCTCCGGAGGTGGAGTGCTCCCGATGTTCACGAGCTGCTCGCCGGGCTGGATCAAGTTCGTGGAGCAGTTCTATCCCGACCTGATCCCGAACCTCTCCTCGTGCAAGAGCCCGCAGCAGATGATGGGGGCCGTTATCAAGAGCTATTTCGCCGAACGGGAGAAGATCGATCCCGCGCGGATCGTGAGTGTCTCCATCATGCCCTGCACGGCCAAGAAGTTCGAGTGCGACCGGCCCGAGATGGCGCCCAACCACGTTCCCGACGTCGACTATGTGCTGACCACCCGGGAAGCGGCGCAGCTGCTGCGGATGTTCGGGGTCGACCTGCTGGCGATGACTCCGGAGGAGGCCGACACCCCCTTCGGCGAGCGCTCGACGGCGGGCAAGATCTTCGGCGCCAGCGGCGGTGTAATGGAAGCGGCCGTGCGCACCGCCCACTTCCTCCTTACGGGCAAGGAACTGGACCGGCTGGACATGCAGCCGCTGCGCGGCATGAAGGGGGCCAAGGAGATCCGGGCCAAAATCGGCGACCTGGAGGTCGGCGCCGCCGTCGTCAGCGGGCTGGGGAACGCGCGCAAGCTCCTGGAGGAGATCCGGGCGGGAAGGAAGGACCTGCACTTCATCGAATTCATGACCTGCCCCGGCGGGTGCATCAACGGCGGCGGCCAGCCGATCGGGTCGGATCCCGACGCGGCGCGCGCGCGGATGCAGGCGCTGTACCGGATCGACCAGGTGGAGAGCCTGAGGGTCAGCCACAAGAACACGCAGGTCGCCCGGCTCTACGAGGAGTACCTGGGCAAGCCGCTCGGGAAGAAAAGTCACCAACTGCTCCATACACATTACAACGCCAGGGATATATTATAGAGTTTCCGCGTGGAGCCTCCGCGGCGGATGCGGGACCGGGACAAGAGGGACAACGGGCAAGGGAGAGGAACAGAGTGAAAAAGAAGATACTGATCGTGGACGACGATTTCGATCTCCTCGAACAAATGACGGTGATCCTGACGACTGCTGGATACGAAGTCGTGAGCGTGGAGGGACGCGCGGAGGCGGAGGAAAAGCTGCTCGAATTCAAGCCGGACCTGGCCATCCTCGATCTGATGATGGAGGAGAAGGATTCGGGCTTCGTGCTCGGCCACCAGATCCGCAGGCTGTACCCGGACATCCCCATCCTTCTCCTGACTGCGGTCGCGGGGGAGACGGGGCTGTCGTTTTCCGCGCTCTACCCGGAGGCCCAGTCTTGGATCAAGGCGAACCGGATCATGGACAAGCCGGTGCGCCCGGAGCAGTTGAGGAACGAGGTGCACCGGTTGCTGCAGGAAGCCGCCGACGCGGGCGGCGGGCACGCCTAAACCAAGGCGGATCCGCCTCCGGGCGGGCCGGTCGGAGCCGGACGGAGCCATCATGCAGGCGGCATGTTTCGTACAAACGATCAAGGAGCGCTGCCGCGTATGCTACACGTGCGTGCGCGAATGCCCCGCCAAGGCCATAGGCATTTCCGAGGGCCAGGCCCGCGTGATCCCCGAACGGTGCATCGGGTGCGGAAACTGCGCCAGCGTGTGCAGCCAGGGTGCCAAGCAGGTGCTCGACGGGACCCATGACGTGGAGGCCCTTTTCGGACGCCACGCCGCCGTTGCCGCCATCGTCGCCCCGAGTTTCGCCGCCGAGTTCGAGGAGTGTCCCCCCGAGGCCGTCGTCGGGATGATCCGGGCCCTGGGTTTCCGCTACGTGCACGAGGTCGGCTTTGCCGCCGACCTGGTGGCCCGGGGTTACCGGGAGCTCCTGGAACACCCCCCCTACAGCCACTACATTGCTTCCACCTGCCCTGCCTTGGTGGGCTACGTCGAGAGGTACTACCCGGACCTGGTTCCCCGCTTGGCCCCCATCGTCTCCCCGATGGTGGCCGCCGCCCGCGTGCTGAAGCGGCTGTACGGGCCCGGGGTCCCCGTGGTTTTTATCGGTCCCTGCATCGCCAAGAAGGGGGAGGCGGCCAGCAAGGAGCTCGACGGCGAGGTCGCGGCGGTGCTGACGTTCGCCGAGTTGCGCCAGATGTTCTCCGGCGCCGGGATCGCGCCGGACACCGTGACGGGCGGGGATTTCGACCCGCCCTGGAGCGGCTCCGGGGGGCTTTTCCCCATCAGCCGGGGGCTGCTGCAGGCGGCCGACATCAGGGAAGACCTGATGCAGGGGGAGATCTTGGCCACGGACGGGCGGACCAATTTCGTCGAGGCGATCCAGGCGGCGGAATCGAGCAGCCTGGACGTGCGCCTGCTCGAGGTCCTCTGCTGCAACGGCTGCATCATGGGGGCCGGCATGACGGTGGATACGAGCCTCTTCTGGCGCCGGAGCCTGGTGGGCCGGTACGTCAGGGACCGCTGCCGGGATGAGGAGCGGCGGAAGCGCTGGGAGGCCGACATGGAGCGCTTCCGCGATGTCGATTTAAGGCGGAAATTCAGCCCCTACGACCAGCGCATCTCCCAGCCCTCGCGGGAGGAGGTGACGGCCATCCTCGCGCGCATGGGGAAGCTGCGGTCCGAGGATGAACTGAACTGCGGCGCCTGCGGCTACGACACCTGCGTGGAACACGCCATCGCCATCCACCGCCACCTGGCCGAAACGGAGATGTGCCTTCCGTACACGATCGAGAAGCTCCGGGACATCAACCAGCAGCTGGAGGAGTCCCACGAGCAGCTCATCAGCACGCAGGAGGCGCTGATGCACTCCGAAAGGCTCGCCAGCATGGGGCAGCTGGCCGCCGGGGTGGCCCACGAGGTCAACAACCCGCTCGGGATCGTCCTGATGCACGCCCACATGCTGCTCGAGGAGGCAGGGGAACACCCGGAGTGGAAGGAAGACCTGGACATGATCGCCGAGCAGGCGGACCGCTGCAAGAAGATCGTGGTCCGGCTGCTCCACTTCGCCCGCCAGAACAAGGCCGTGCTGCGGACCGTCGATTTGGGTGAACTGCTGCGGCACGCGGTCAAGGCCTACCCCTTTCCCGCCAACATCGAAGCGCGGGTGGAGCTCCGGATCGAGGACCCGGTGGTCGACCTGGATCCCGACCAGATCAACCAGGTCCTCACCAACCTGTTCGGCAACGCCTGCGAAGCGATGCCGGACGGGGGGAGCGTCCTGGTGACGGCCGAAGGGGACGCCGACGCGGTCCGCTTCGCGGTCGCCGACACCGGCATCGGCGTGCCCAAGGACAACCAGGCCAAGATCTTCGAGCCCTTCTTCACCACCAAGCAGATCGGGAAGGGGACCGGCCTGGGACTTGCCGTAACCTACGGAATTGTTAAGATGCACAGGGGGGACATTACCATGGTGTCCAACAGCGATCCGTCAGCGGGACCGACGGGAACTCAATTCACGGTCAGGCTTCCGCGGAGGTCGCGGGACGAGTAGGCCGGGCGTGTTTCTGAAAAGGAGGCTGCAATGGCTCACATTCTGTTGGTCGACGACGACCAGGACATTATCGAGATGAATCGGACGGTTCTCGCCCAGCGCGGGCACAGGGTCACGGTCTCCTTCTCGGCGGCCGAAGCGAGGCGGGCGGTGGCGGCCGAGGTCCCGGACCTGGCGGTGCTGGACGTCATGATGGAGGACAAGACCGCGGGTTTCGAGCTCGCGCGCGAGCTCCACGCGAGCTATCCCAAGATGCCGCTGGTCATGCTGACGGGCATCAGCAAGGAGATGGACCTGCAGTTCGGTTTTACGCCCGACGAGACCTGGCTGCCGGTGAGCACGTTCCTGAACAAGCCGGTCAATCCCCGCATCCTGGCCGATGAGGTGGACCGTCTCCTGAAAGAAGTCCAGTAGCGGAAAGGCGCCGGTAGTGGATCTCCTCAATATTCTCATCGTGGACGACGAATACGGGATGCGCCGGGGGGCGGAGCGCGCCCTGCGCAAAATGCACCTGCACCTGCACGACATCAACGGCGACGTCAGTTTCAACATCCGCACGGCGGCCGACGGCAGGGAATTCGACGAGAGGATGGCCGAGGAGCAGCCCGACATCGTGATCCTCGACTACAAGCTGCCGGATACGACGGGACTCGACATCCTGGACCGGCTCATGAAACAGCCCCTGGACCTGCTGGTCATCATGATCACCGCGTACGCATCGCTCGACACGGCGGTGACCGCCACGCGGCGGGGGGCCTATGATTTTCTCGCCAAACCCTTTACGCCGGAAGAACTCCGGGGCGCGGTCCGGAAGGCGGCGCGGCACCTGATCCTGCAGCGCCAGGCGCGGCGCCTGGCGGAGGAAAAGCGCCAGGTCCGGTTCCAGTTCGTCAGCGTCCTGGCGCACGAGATGAAGGCGCCCATCTCCGCCATCGAGGGTTACCTGCAGATGATGCGCGAGCGCGCGGTCGGTGAAACGCTCGCGGATTATGACCACATCGTGGACCGTTGCCTCGTGCGCATCGAGGGGATGCGTAAGCTCATATCGGACCTGCTCGACATGACCTCCATTGAATCCGGGCAGCGCCAGCGGGTGATCGCGACGGTGGACCTGGGCGAGATCGCCCGCCAGGCGGTGGAAAACGTGAAGGCCGAAGCCGCGCGGCGCGGCATCACGATCGACCTGGACCTGCCGGAGGGAGCCGGGATAGAGGCCGACCGGGCCGAGATCGAGATGATCTTCAACAACCTCGTATCCAACGCCGTGAAATACAACCGGGACGGGGGCCGGGTCGGCGTTCGGGTCCAGGAGGTGGAAGACGAGATCCGCCTCGACGTGGAAGATTCGGGCATCGGCATGACCCCCGAAGAATGTCAGCGGCTGTTCCGCGATTTCTCTCGCATCAAGAACGACAAGACCCGGCACATCTCGGGAAGCGGGCTCGGTTTGTCGACGCTCAAAAAAATTGTCACGCTGTACGATGGTGACATTTCCGTGGAGAGCCGCCCCGACGTCGGCAGCACCTTCAGCGTGGTGCTGCGCCCGGGTTCCGCGAATGCTTCCCGATAACGGGGTTTTGCATGTCTGGATTGCCTGCATTGAAAACCAGCCCGGGCGCGGTCGATTTCATCGACGACGCCTACCTTTCCTCGCTGCTCGAGGGGCCCGCGCCCGATCGGGAAACGGTCCAGGACGTCATCGCCAAGAGCCTTGAAAAGGAGCCGCTCACGGTCGAAGAGACGGCCGCGCTCCTGCGGACGGAGGACCCCGGGTTGCTCGAGATGATTTTCGGCGCCGCCCGGACCCTGAAGGAAACTGTCTACGGCAACCGCATCGTGCTCTTCGCCCCGCTCTACGTCGGCAACGACTGCGTTAACGACTGCGTCTACTGCGGCTTCCGGCGCAGCAACCCGCTGGCGGTGCGCCGCACCCTCACTCCCGACGAGCTGCGCGATCAGGTGGAACGGTTGGAAGACGCGGGACACAAGCGCCTCATCCTGGTCTTCGGAGAGCACCCGAAATACGATGCGGAATTCATCGCCGAGCAGGTGCGCACGGTCTACGGGGTGAGGAAGGGGCGCGGGGAGATCCGCAGGGTCAACATCAACGCGGCCCCGATGGACGTGGAGGGCTACCGCACCATCAAGGCCGCGGGGATCGGCACCTACCAGATCTTCCAGGAGACCTATCACCACGGCACCTACCGTCGCGTACACGCCCGCGGCAGCCGGAAGGGGGACTACGCCTACCGCCTCGACGGCCTGAGCCGGGCGCTGGAGGCCGGGTGCGACGATGTCGGCATCGGCGTCCTGTTCGGCCTGCACGACTGGCGCTTCGAGGTCCTGGGGCTCGTGGCGCACGCCGTGTACCTGCGCGGGCGGTACGGCGTCGGCCCCCACACCATCAGTTTCCCGCGACTGCGGCCCGCCAGCGGCGTGGAGCCGGCCGGAATGGGGTCGATCGCGGACGACGATTTCCGCCGGGTGATCGCCACCCTCCGGTTGGCGGTCCCCTATACCGGGCTGATCCTGACCGCGCGGGAGCCGGCCAGGCTCCGGCGCGAGCTCCTGGCTCTCGGCGTCTCCCAGATCGACGCCGGCAGCCGTATCGAGATCGGCGGCTACACCTACCGGGACGCCCGCCAGGTCAGGGACCGGGAACAGTTCGAACTGGGGGACACCCGCAGCCTCGACGCGGTGATGCGCGAGCTGATCGAGGACGGTTACCTCCCCAGCTTCTGCACCGCCTGCTACCGGCTCGGCCGGACGGGCGAACACTTCATGGAGTTTGCCGTCCCGGGGTTCATCAAGCGCTACTGCACCCCCAACGCCCTGATGACGCTCCAGGAGTACCTGGCCGATTATGCCTCGCCCGGGACCCGCGCCGCCGGGGAAGCCCTCATCCGCGCCGAGCTCGAGCGTCTTGGACCGGCGGCCGACCGGGACGAGATCGAGAATCGCCTTGCGCGCATACGGGCTGCCGGGGAGAGGGACCTCATTTTCTGAAGCTGCGAGCCCCGGGAGCAGATCTTCCGCGTGGAGTTCGAGGCGCCGAGCGCACCCCCGACTGTATCATGCGGGCGGGGTGCCCTCCGCCGGAGGAAAAGGAATGAAAGCTACGCCCAAGGGGATGCGAGTGCACATCGGCCTGTTCGGCCGCCGCAACGTGGGGAAGTCCTCGCTCCTGAACGCGCTCACGCGCCAGGAGGTGTCGATCGTTTCCGACGTTCCCGGAACCACGACCGACCCGGTGGAAAAGCCGATGGAACTGCCGCCGCTCGGCCCGGTCCTGTTCATCGACACCGCGGGGATCGACGATGAGGGCGCGCTCGGGGAGGTACGTGCGGGGCGCACGCGGCAGGTGTTCGAGCGGACCGACCTGGGGATCCTCGTGGCGGCGGGGGCGGACTGGGGCTCGTTCGAGGAGGGGGTCCTCGGGGAACTCGAGCGGCGGAAGATCCCCGTCATCGTCGTGTTCAACAAGTCCGACCTGGGCGCTCCCGCTCCCGCAACCCTGCGGGACCTCGAAAAGAGGAAGATCCCGGTGGTGGTCACGGCCGCCGGCCTCGGGCGCGGAATCGGCGGGTTGCGCGAAGCCCTGGTCCGGTCGGCCCCTGAAGAGTTCCTGGAGGCTCCGCCGATCCTGGGGGACCTGATCGCGCCGGGGTCCATGGTCGTGCTCGTGGTCCCCATCGACCTGGAAGCTCCGCGCGGCCGGCTCATCCTCCCCCAGGTGCAGTCGATCCGTGACGTTCTGGACCACGACTCCTGCTGCCTGGTGGTCAAGGAGCGGGAGCTGCGCACCGCGCTCGGCCGGCTCCGTGAGTCCCCGGCGTTGGTCGTGACCGATTCCCAGGTCTTCCTGCGGGTGGCCGGGGACGTGCCCGACGGGGTCCCGTTGACCTCCTTTTCCATCCTCTTCGCCCGGCTCAAGGGGGACCTGGCGGAGTTCGTGCGCGGGGTAAAGGCGGTCGACCGATTGCGGGCGGGGGACCGGGTCCTGGTCCTGGAATCGTGCGCCCACCACCCCATCGGCGAGGACATCGGCAGGGTCAAGATCCCGCGCTGGATCCGTCAGTACACGGGGGCCGACCTGGAATTCGTCCACCTGCAGGGGCACGATTTCCCCGAGGAGATCGGCGCCTACCAACTGGTCATCCACTGCGGTTCCTGCATGCTCAACCGCCGGGAGGTGCTCTCGCGCATCCTGCGCTGCCGCGAAGCCGGGGTCCCGATCACCAACTACGGCGTGGCGATCACCTACTCCCTCGGGGTGCTCGACCGGGCGCTCTCCCCCTTCCCGGGCTTCCGCGGCGGGCGCTGACGCCGGCTGTCAGATCCTGCCGAGCGCCCGCAGCACCCGGTCGGGGGTGGTCGGGTAGTCCGAGACCCATTTCCCGGTCGCGTTGTAGATGGCCGAGGCGGTGATGCCCGACATGGCCGCCCCCACGTTCTCCCCTATGCCGAAGGCGCCGAAGGCGGCGTACCCCAGGTGGCTCTCGACGACGAGGCACTCGGCCGGCGGGTAGTCGTTCATCGTCCCGATGTGGTACTGGGCCAGGTCGAAATTCAGACCCACCCCGGTGCGTGGACACCAGACCTGCTCCTCCGTGGCGCTCCGGCCGAGCCCCATCAGGGCCCCGCCGTACTGCTGGGCTTGGGCTCCGCGCGGGTTGAACAGGTGCCCTACGTCGTTGACGCAGACGATGCGCATGATGTCGACCATCCCCGTTTCGGTGTCGACCGCGGCCTCGATGAAATGGGCCTGGCGCCCCATGACGTACATCGTCGGATCGGGATTGCCGTCCATGGTCAGGCCGGAGACGGTTCCGACTACGGGATGAGCCAGGGCCGGGTCGGCGTCCCAGAAGATGTCGGCCACCTCCCGCAGCGTCTTCCTGTTTTCCGGGCGGGCCCTTTCAAAAACGAAGCTGTCGCGGATGTCGAGTTCTTCCGGGCGCAGGCCGGGGAAAGCCGGGGGGCCGGCGGTCTTGAAGAAGTGGCTCGAGTTGTAGGCGGGAGTGGGGCTTACGGCGTACTCGAGGATCTTCCGCTTCAGCTCGCGGGCGGCCATGACCAGCTGGGTGTTGATATAGGCGGTGGAAAAGGAACCGCCGGGCTGCCACATGTAGAAGCTCGAGTTGTCCGAGCGGCGCTCCTGGATTACGGTGTCCTCGTATTTCAGCCCCAGTTCCGAGGCGACGATGTGCCGGGCGCCCGATTCGGTGTCGGAGCCGATGTCGCTGCGGACCCCCACGATGGCCACGATGCCGTTGCGCAGCATCAGGCAGGCCCAGGACATCGCGCTCGCCGGAGCCTGCCAGGTCCATTCGAGCACTTGCATGAAGCCCATCCCGTGCATTTTCCCGTCCGGGAGTTTTCGCGTTCCCGGCGGGTGCCATTTCCGGTCCCAGTCGATGGCCGCCTTCCCCTTCTCGATCACCTCGCGCAGGCTCCAGCGTTCGGGGAAGCCGTTCTCCCTCTGGTAGCGCGTGACCCAGTCCCAGTCGTGCCCCCGGCAGCCGTCGTTGCGGAGCGCCACCTCGGTGGGGTCGAGCCCGAACTCCGCGGCCACCCGGTCGAACATGACGCCATGGGGGACGCAGCTGTTGGCCCCATGGCGGAAGCACATCTGGTGCCCCCGGTTGACGAGCCCCCACTCGCAGGTGGCGCGCAAGTTGGGGATCGCCGTCCCCTCGTAGGTCTTCTCGGCCAGGGCGTTGCGCGGGCCGACGACGTGCCAGGCGGCGGAAGTGATGGTGCCGTCCTTTTTCGCGCCTACCGTGCAGCTGTAGGTGCCGCCGTCGTCCCCCAGGCAGTAATGGGCGCTCTCGTCGTACAGGAGCTTGATGGGCCGTCCGCCCGCCCGGCGGGCGAGGATGACGGCCAGCCGGGTGAAGCAGGCGGAGTAGGCGAGCCAGGCGAAGCCGCCGAACATGCACCCCTGGTAGGGAAGGGTGGCTGTGATTTTGGACCACTCGGCGAGGGGGGGGACCGTTTGCTCCCGGGCCTCTGTAGGGTTGACGAGGAACCAGTGCGGGATGTCGTGGTGGTGGACCCAGAGGTCGAGAAAATCCCCGCGCCACTGGGCGATGCAGACGGCGGGTTCGGCTGCGACCGGCGCGTTCATCTCGCGGGTGATCTTGTACCGGAGGACCCGGTCGGCCGCGGCGAATCCCCCGTCCGGATCGCCGAGGGTGAAACTCTCCGTCAGGATGGTATTGGGTTCGCGGGCATGGGCGTTGGTGCGCCGGACGTCGGCCATGATCTTGGGCGCGTCCGGACGGATCGACTCCTCCATGTCCAGGATGAAGGGGATCTCCTCCCATTCGATGTCGAGGAGGCGCAGGGCGCGGTCGCAGACCTCCTCGCTGTCGGCCGTGATCGCGACCCCCATGGGGTGCTGGAAGAAGTCGGCCGTGCCGGGGAGGGTCAGGATATCGTAGTTCCCCGAAATCTCGTACCAGGCCCCGGTGGCGCTGTCATGGGCGATGTCCGGGTCGGTGAACCGGAGCACGTCCCGGACGCCCGGCAGCGCCTCGGCGCGCGTGCTGTCGATGCGCGTGATCCGCGCGTGGGCGTAAGGAGAGGTCAGGATCTTGGCGTACAGCATTCCCGGCAGCGTAATGTCGCGGGTGTAGACCGCGCTCCCGCTCACCTTCTCCCAGGCGTCCTGGCGGCGGATGGACGGCTGCGTTTCCCGGTAATTTTCGGGCACCTTCCAGGTCCAGGGCCTGTAGTCCATGGCAACCTCGCTAATGGGTTCCGAACAGGATCGCTCCCTGCTGCTGGAGGACCCGCTGGAGTTCCGTGACATCGGCCTCGAGCTGCCTGGGAGTGATCCCTTCCCGGGCCGAGAGGGCGGCGGCGACGCCGGCGGCCTGGCCCGTGACCATGGTCAGCTGCAGAAAGCGCGCATAGGAGGCCCGGTCGGTTGAGATCGCCTTTCCGGCCACCAGCAGGTTTTCAACTTTCCGGGGGACCAGGCAGCGGTAGGGAATGTCGTAGGAACCGCCGTCCTTCGGGTAGACGATCCCCTCGTAGGAGATGGTGTCGGCCGTGGCTACATGCTTGGCCCCGCTGGCGAAGGAACTCTTGCCGATCACGTCGGGAAATTTGCGCGCCTCGGCCACGTCCTGCTTGCACAGGACGTAGTCCCCCACTATGCGCCGGCTCTCCCGGATCCTCAGCTCCGGGCAGACGCGCGTCAGGTAGGAGTTCTCGAACCCCGGCATGTAGCGCCGGATGAAGCCCAGGGCCATCCGGATCTGCGCCCGGCACTCGATTTCGCACCGGGTCAGGTCGCGGACGTCGGTGGGGTCGGCGTTCCCCACCTGCGACGAGTGCTGGAAGTGCGCCTGCAGAACCCCGTGGTCGCGGGGCAGGATGAAGAAGCCGACGCCGCTGTAGGGGTGGTACTCCCCGGCGGCCACCGCGCGGTCCCGCAGGGTGTAATAACCCATGAAGTTGGAGATCTCCCGCACATCCTCGACCCGCCGGATCCTCTCGATGATCTCCTCTTCGCTCCAGCCGAGGTAGGGATGGGTCATGGCATTGAACTCGTAGGCCGCGTTCTCCTTGACGTAGGCGAGGACCTTGTCCCAGTCGACCCCGTCGACGGTGAAGGAGACCGTGTGCGGCTCCAGGTCCTCCTTTGGAGCCTGTTCATAGGGCGCGCCCGCGCGCGCGGCGAGTTCCCCCTCCCCGGTGCAGTCGATGACGATCTTGCCGAGCACGATCTGCCGGCCGGAGGGGTTTTCCACGATCACCCCGCGGATCGCGTCCCCTTCCATGACCGCGTCCACGACCAGGGAATGGAGCAGTAGTTCGACGTCGTTCTCCTGCATCATCTGGAAGACGAGGAGGCCCCAGTAATCGGGGTCCACCAGGGAGAAGCTGTAGCCGACGCGGAAATCGGGGGTGGTATGGGGAAGGGCGTGCCCCGCCTCGAGCAGCCGCCGGTGCGTTTCCTCGAGGATCCCGGCGATGATCTGTTCCCGGCGCGGGTTGAACATGTAGGCGTAGGCGAACCCCGGCGGCCCGGACACGTTCATCTGCCCCCCGAGGGTGCCGAGCCGCTCGACGAGGAGGGTACGCGCGCCGGTGCGCGCGGAGGCGATGGCGGCGGCGACCCCCGAGGTCCCCCCGCCGGCTATGACGACATCGTATTCACCGTATATTTCCATGCACGCTCTCTCCGTTCCGCCCGTCGCGGTTTTCACTTCCTGAATTGGTCGATGCTGTGCGCCGGGGTGCCGTCGGGCAGGGTCACCGGCAGGACGATCCCCTCGCTGTGCAACGCCCAGGGCAGGATGACGCCCGAATGCCCCCCGCGCCCTCCGGCGACGACCACCTCGATGTCCCGGGGTGACCGGGTCACCGGCATCGGGTGGCGATGGGCGAATTCCGGGGGGCGCACCGGGACCAGCCCGCGGTTGCGCACCATGGGTACGTCGTGGGTCGCCCTCAGGTGGACCTGCTCGCGGATGGCGTCCTTGGTATACCCCGAATTTTTCAGCATCATCCCGTGATCCGGGGTCAGGACCAGCACCAGCGGCCCCGGGATGTAGGCGTTGTTGGTCCCGAGCGTCGTGCAGCAGTCGATCAGGGTGTCGAGCAGGTCATGGCCGTTCAGGCTCAGGAAGTCGATGATGTCGTGCTGCGGCTCCGCCTTGAGCACGTAGACGGTCGTGGTCCGGGCGTCGCAGCGCTCCTCGTTGATCATCGGCCACTGGGCCAGGGAGGGCTCCTCGGCGAAGCAGTAGGTGAATTCCGCTTGCGAGGCGAGGCAGTCGAGGTCGCAGACGCCGGGGACAGCCCGGCACACGTTCAGGATGACGAGGTTGACCGCCCGCCCGATGGTGGCGTTGGCGGGATACCCGGGGCCCAGGCACCCCTGCCGGCCCGAGATCCCGATCTCCTGGGCGATCGGGCCACTGACCAGGACCAGGTTCCCCCCGGGGTGGGACGTCGTCACCGACTGCAGCAGGTTGTACCGGGGGTCGGCCATCGCCCGGAACGCGGCCACCAGGACCGGCATCGCCTCCGGTCGGCACCCGGCCATCACCGCCGCGATGGCGACGTCGCGGACAGTGACGTCCTTGCCCGCGGGTCCGACCTCGTGCCACAGGGGGGTTTCCGGCGCGAAGGGGCAGCAGGAAAACATCCTTTCGAGGCGCGCCGCGGTCGGGGGAATGACCGGCAGGCCGTCCCCCAGGTGTTCCCGGTCGAGGTACTCCATGATTTCTTCCATGTAGCAACCAGGTTCGTACACCCTCTCCTCGCTCGGCTCGATCCCCGCGGTGACGGGAAGCAGCCCGTCGGCGGCGGGGGGCGCCAGGTCCATCTTGAAATCGATGCGGGCGGCCTCGCGGACCTGCTCGGGCGTCCCCGCGAGCGATTCCATGATGAAGTCCCACTTGAGGTCTACCTGGGCACGCACCTCTTCCCGGGTGCTCGCCTGGTAGATATCGATCTTGCACAGGCAGAGGTTCCCGGCGCGGTAGGCCGCGACCCCCTCGACCAGGTCCCCGCCGGGGGGGGCGGTGATGTAGACGCTCGGGATGCCCAGCTTCTCCAGCGCGATGGTGACGATGCAGGTCGCGGGGGAGGTGCCCATGTCGCCGAGGGCCACGACGGCGGCCGCCGGCTTTTCCCGGGCGAGCATCGCCGCGTACGCCTCCAGTTCCCGGGTGTCCTTGCCGCGGACGGTTTCCCGGTAGTCGACGAAATTCGATATCCCCAGTCCGCGCAGGCGCTCCCGGATGCGGACGAAGACTTCGCCGTAGTTGCAGAAGCCCAGTTTGGTGTTGTCGTAAAAGAGGATCTTTCCCCGCCTGAGATTCTCGATGCCGCCGCGGGGCGCCAGGGGAACGGTCGGCCGTTCCTGGTGCCCGCGCGGATCGAGCAACGGCGCCAGTTTCTTGTCCATGGGTCTCCGACTTTCCTTTGGTGGCTGCATTCCGTGACCGGGGCGCCGTCGCCGAACGGTCGGGCTGCGCCCCGGGCCCTTGTCGCACTTTGTACCACAGAAGGGGGAGGGAGTGGCAAGAATTGATGGAAAGGGCGAGGGGGAAGGGGGCCGCGGCGGATGCCGCCCGCCGCGGCCGGACGTCGTGTCTACTTCTTCTTGGTTTCGGTTTTCTCCGACAGGATCCACAGGTCGGGGTCCAGTTCCACCGAGTTGGGTTTCATCGGCAGGGGGATCTTGAAAGCGGTTTCCGGCCCGTTGGCATAGATCACCGCGCGCCCCATCTGGTTCCCCGGGAACTTGAAGACGACGGGGAGCGGCATGAACCAGCTGGGGCCGGCGTTCGCCTGGAGGATGGTCCCGGTGACCACGGCGGAGTTGTTGTCGCCCGGCTCGATCCTGTATTCCATCCGGTAGCTGGGTAGTTTCGCCTCGAACACCCACTGCTGGAAGAACCAGCCGAGATCCTTCAGCCCGAACATCTTCCCGAGCGGCGTGTTGGCGAAGTGCGCTCCGGCCACGCGCATGAAGTCCTCGGTGGAGGCCGCCTGGTTTTGGTACTGCTTGACGAAATCGGACATCATGTCGAAGAACGGCTGGCCCGACCCGGTGTTGGGGTCCGAGAAGAGGAAGTGGAGCATGCGCAGCACCAGCGCCCCCTTGCTGTAGATCAGGTTGCTGTAGACGTTCATCGTGTTCCGGGTGCTCAGCCGATGTCCCAGGATGAGGGGCCCGATTTCGGCCAGCTTTTCCTTGCCGATCCCCCGGTCGGTTTTCGGGCGGAAGGGGAGTACGTAGCGGGCGTCGTCGATCAGCTCCCGCTGGTTTTTCATGCTGTCGCGGAACCCGGTGTAGAGCATGCCGGAGTATTCGGCGAACCCCTCGCTCAGCCACTGGTCGCGGTAGGAGCGCCAGGCGACGATGTTGCCCCACCACTGGTGCGCGGTTTCATGGGCGATGAAGGAAAAGACCGCGTAGTTGGCCTGGTCCGTCCTGGGGATCATCAGCAGGGTGGGGAATCCCTGGCCGAAGTTGAAGGGATGGATGGTGGCCTTGAAAGAGGGGTAGGGGTACGCGCCGAAATATTCGCTGAAATAGTTCAGGACGTTCCCCATCTCGGCGAGGATGAAATCCTCCTTGACGCTGCTGACCGAGGAGGGGACCGAATAGAAATCGAGATCGATCTCCCCGAACTGCAGCTTGCGGTGATCGCTGTGGCGGACGAGTTTCCCGGCCGCGAAGGAGATGAAAGACACCGGGATTTCCATCCGGAATTCGGTCAGGCCGTCGGTGGAATCGGGCCAGGTCCCTTCGCGCACCAGCTTGCCGATGCTGGCCACGCGGTCGTTCTTGTCGTGGCGGAACAGGGCGTTGAAGGTGGAGCGCTTGAGGTAGCCGTACTTCGGGTACCAGCCGTTGTTGTCCTGGGGGTAGTAGCAGTTCAAGAAGGTGTCCTGGTTGTCGATGAAATCGCCTTCGAGCGCCACCTCGACGCTGAATTTCTCCCCTTTCTTCATCGCCTTCGGCAGCAGGATCGTCAGCCCCGACTCCCAGTCCTCCTGGAGACAGGGGATGTCCCTGCCTTCGTAACGGGCGGACGTAACCCGCATCGCCTCCTTGAGCCGGATGTTGTCGAACTCCGTCAAACCCTCGTTGACGTCCATCGGGATCGCCCGCAGTCCGTCGGCCAGCGACTGGAAATCGATCCGCATCCGGGTGCGCAGGACCTTGCGCGCGTTGCGCACGTCGATTTCCATGTCGTAGTGGAGCGGGGCGACCAGGTCGAAGCTGTCGGAATAGCTGGCCTGGTTCTTGGCGAAATTCTCCTCGGAATAGGTGGCGATCCACATGTCGTTGGTGTACGAGTACGGGGCGTAGGAGAACAGGAGCACCTTTTCCCCCCCGTTGATGCCGAAGACCGAGCTGGGAAGGCGCGTCTGCGGGTCGACGAGGTAGGTGAACCGTCCGCGGCTCCCCTTGTCGAACTGCGCGAGGAAAACGCCCGGGGATTCGGCGTTTGCCAGGGAAACCAGCAGGCGCGCGGAGATGTTGGCCCCCGTCTCCTTGAGCAGCCTTGGTTCGAGTTCGGCCGCCAGCTTCCGGGCGTCGTCGGGGGCCGCGGCCCCCGCCTCCATCCCCTTCCCGATCTGCTCGAAGGTGTCGTCGCTGAAGCGCAGCACGGCGGTGCGGAAATCGCTCTCGGCCGTATCGGTGTTGATGAAGCGCACCATGGCCTCTTTTTCATAGGAGATGGGGGGCGCGGCCGCCTTGAAACTCCCGCTGCCGATGAAGACCGCGCCGGTGACCCGGCCGTTGGCCGGGGCGGCGAAATAGAAATCGCCGGTGAAGACCATTTCGGCGCGGTCTTTCTTGAGCGTGAGGTTGCTCACGGACGCTTTCCCCTGGAGATCGAATCCCTTCAGGACTTCGTAGAGAGCGCGGCCTTCGGTCGGGGCGGCGTCCTGGGCCGGGGACTGGAAGGCAAAGAGCACGGAGCACAGGATCAGGACGGAGAGGGGACCATGGAGGTGAAACCTTTTCGGCGCATGCATCGGATCCTCCTGTTTCGGGCAATAGGCTTAATGCTCGGACCCTTTCCGCCTGGAGTGCGGGGAGTCCCGGTTCAGTTGGCTGTGGTGTTCATGGCCACCATGATATACGAAATGTCCATGAATCAAGTTAAGAAATCTGAATGCGGGCCGTCTTTTCGGCGGCACGGGGCGCGCCCCGGCCGTGCCCGCCGGGGGCGGTTGACATGCCGCGGCAGGGCGGTTATATTCGAAAGTCCCTCCTTGCAGGAGGCGCGTATGGTTTCCATGGTGCCCGGGATTTATGGTACAACCTCAAGACCCACTCTCCTTCGATCCGTCTTCACCGCCGCGGTGGTACGCCCTCTATACCCGGAGCCGTTTTGAAAAGAAGATGCTGGCCGCGCTGTCGGAGCGCGGGATCGAAGTCTTCCTGCCGATGCGCGAGGTGGTCAGCCGCTGGAAGGACCGCAAGAAGAAGGTCTGGCTCCCGCTCTTTCCCGGCTACCTGTTCGTCCACCACGAGGACACCCCGGAAAACCGCTACCGCGTTCTGAACCTTCCGGGCGCGGTCCGTTTCGTGGGATTCGGGGGGAGCGCCGAACCGGTTCCCGACAGCCAGATCGACGCCATCCGGCGCTTCCTGGAAGCCGGCCTTTCAGCCGATCCCTATCCTTACGTACGGTTGGGGACCCGGGTGGAGGTCACGGCCGGTCCGCTCAAGGGCGTCGTCGGCGTCCTGGTCGAAAAACGGAGGCACTTGCGCTTCGTGCTCCAGGTGGACCTGATCCGCCAGGCGGTCGCCGTGGACATCGACGCCTCCGACGTCCGGCCGCTCTAGTCCGGATTATTCATGAGGATACGTTGCGAGGCGGCGCAGGCGGGCGTGGATACAAGGCGCGCGCCGGGAGAATTCCGCAGGCGTACTCGACGGTACGTCGAGGAATCCGACCAAGCGCAACGATGTAGACATGCTCGATTGCACCGACGCAGCAGGAGCTTCATGAATAATCCGGGCTAGGAACCAGCGTCACGCCGGCCGCTCCGGCCAGGCGTGTTTCGGGTAGCGCCGGGCGAGTTTGCGCCGGATGGCGGGGTAGTGGTTGGTCCAGAAGCCGGCGAGGTCCCGGGTGACCTGGACTGCCTGCCCGTTGGGGGCCAGCAGGTGCGCTGTCAGGGGCACCCGCCCGCCGCAGATCGTCGGCGCCGCCGCCATGCCGAAAAAATCCTGCAGCCTCGATTCGATCCATGGGGGGCGCCCCGGTTCGTAATGCACCCGTACCATCCGTCCCCCCGCGAGCCGGATGCGTTCGGGCGTTTCCCGTTCGAGCAGGGCGCGCTGGCGTGCGGAGAGGGGCTCCAGGAGGGCGGCGACAAGCGAAACGGCGGCGAGTTCGGCGAGGGTGCACCGGTCGCGGCAGAGGCGCGCGACCGCCTCGGCGACGGCGTCGGCGCCGAGCGGGGGGAAGGGGGGATTGGGGAAGCAGCGGGCCAGAAGCGCCGCGCGGACCTCGAGCCCGGGGACCGAGGCATGGTCCGCGAACAGCCCGATCCCGCGCCCGGCCGCGGCCGCCGCCAGCAGCCGCGCGCTCTCCTCCGACGGGGGGGCGGGCCGGACCGATTCCTCGAGCGTGATCCCTTCGAACAGGGTCCGCCGGACTTCGTCCACCCGCCCGGCGGCCTCGTTCCACACCCGCTCTGTCCTTTCCTCCAGCGCATCCGGGTAGAGCGCGGCCAGCCACTCGATCTCGACGGCGGAGGCCAGCCGGACCAGGGGCACGGCCGCCCGGGCATCCACGGGGTCCAGGCGCTCCTCGATGTCCACCGCGACCAGGAAGGGGGCTGTCCGCACTACGCTCCGGTCCGAGAGGCGCGCCGCGCCGCCTCCGGCGAGCAGGAGCTCGCGCGCGTGGGGCCGGCGCCGGCGGGCCACCCGGTCGGGGAAGGCGCGGAGTATGGCCAGGAGCAGCGCCTCTTCCCGCTCCCCTGGAGGCGCGGAGGAGCCCGCGCCCCCGGAAGAGAGGCGTCCGATCTGGCGGAAGGCCTGCCGTGCGGCGGCGACGGCACGCGGATCGAGGCTGAGCTCCCGGAGCCGTTCCGGGACGAAACGGGCCGTCTCCGCCTCCCGGAAGCGGTCGATCAGTTCGAGCAGGTCGGACGGGCCCGAAGCCGGCTCCCGCGCCGGTCCCCCCGCGCCGCCGACGCCCGCGCGGGCGTCCAGGCGGATGTCCCGCTCGCCGAGCAGGGCCGCGAGCAGGGCGGCGTCCCGTCCCACCCCCAGCGCTTCCCCCTCCACGATCATCCGGGCGATCCTGGGGTGGACCGGAAAGCGGAGCATGCGCCGCCCCGAGTCGGTGATGAGGCCGGAGGAGTCGACCGCCCCCAGCCGTGTGAGCAGGCGGCGGGCGGCGTCGAGCGCCGCCTGGGGCGGAGGCTCGAACCAGGGGAAGTCACCCGTGTCGCGGATGCCGGCTCCGTGGAGCGCCAGGAGGGCTTCGGCAAGGTCGGCCCGGCGGATTTCGGGGGGATCGGCGTCGGGGCGCGCGAGGAAATCGTGGCGGGTGTAGAGGCGGACGACGCGGCCGGAACGGGTGCGGCCGGCCCGCCCGGCGCGTTGTGCGGCCGAGGACTTGGAGATCCTGGCGGTGGTGAGCGTGGGACGCCCGCTCCAGGCGGAGTGAGCGGAGATGCGGGCCAGGCCGCTGTCGACGACGGCGCCGATGCCGGGGATGGTGATCGAAGTCTCGGCCACGTTGGTGGACAGGATCACCCGGGGCGCGTCCCCCGGCTGGAGCGCGAGTGCCTGTTCTCCCGCCGGGAGGTCGCCGTGCAGGGGCTGGATCCGTAACCCCAGCCGATCCGCTGTAGGCCGGAGTGCCGCGGCCGCGCGGCGGATTTCGGCGGCGCCGGGGAGGAAGACCAGGATGTCGCCCTCCAGGCCCGAGCGGAAGAGTCCAAGGACCGCGCCCGCCACCCTCTTCTCGAGCGGCCGGCGGTCGATTTTCTCCTCGTAGGAGATGTCGAGGTCGTAGCGGGTTTCCCCGAGCGCAATGACGGGTGCGCCGTCCAGGAAGGCGGCGACCGGTTGGGGGTCCATGGTCGCCGACATGACGAGGAGCCGTGGGCGCCCGACGCGCCGCTGCAGCCGGCGGAGCAGGGCGAGCGCGAGATCGGTTGCGAGGCTCCGTTCGTGGAACTCGTCCAGGATGACGGTGCCCACCCCCTCCAGGTCGGGATCCTCCAGCATTTGCCGCACCAGGACCGCCTCGGTCAGGAAGCGGATGCGCGTGTGCGGGCCGGCCACCGTGTCGAACCGGATCGAATAGCCCACGGTCCGCCCCGGTCGTTCCCCGAGTTCGGCGGCCACCCGCAGCGCGCCCATCCGGGCCGCCAGCCGCCTCGGTTCCAGGACCAGGATTTCACCGCTGGCGGTGGTTCCCCGGAGATGGAGAAAGGGGGGGATGCGCGTCGTCTTTCCTGCCCCCGGAGGCGCCGTCAGGACCAGGGCTCCGGCGGCGTCGAGAGCCGCGCCGATTTCCGGGAGATGGGGGTCGATGGGGAGCGGTTCCGGCTGCGGCTGCATGACACGCGGGCCCGGGGTCACTTGGAGAGCGCCGCGAGGACCGATTCCGCCAGGACCCGCTGGGCCTCGAGCACCGCGGCGTCCCCCTTTCGTCCGTTGGCAAGCAGGATGACGAAGAGCTTCCGTTCCGGGTCCACCCAGAAAAAGGAGCCGTTGGGCGCGTTGTGCCCGTAGGCGGAGCGCCCCAGGCCCGCGGTCCAGTCCGCCCCGGACGGCTTCGACCAGGGCCCCCGCGAGCCGGTGAGCGCCGTGATCGTGGCGGCGCGCGCATGGCGGCGATGGTCGTACAGGCCGCGGTTGAGCAGCATCTGCGCCCACACCGCCAGGTCGCGGGCCGTGCCGTACAGGGAGAGCGGCGTCGGGCGTCCCGCTGTGTGCAGCTGGGCCGGGGGGGTGTGGGACGTGTGCTTCATACCGAGCGGCGCAAAGAGGTTTTCCGAGACGAAGCGGTGCCAGGGGACTCCGAGCGAGCGTGAAACCGCTTCCGTGAAGAGCTCCGCGGGCTCTTCGCCCGGTGACGGGCCCGAGAGGGGACCGAGGAGGTCCAGGATGGCCCCGGCTCCGGGCGCCCGGTCCGCGGCCTCGGGGACATAGTCGGCGAGGGGGGAACGGAGGTCGAACGCCCTTTCTTCCATCGCCGGGGCGGCCGCCATGGTGGCCGCCGCCGGGAGCGACAGGGTGTCCAGGTCGAAGACCGTTTCCGGCAGGACGGCGGGGGCGTCGGGATCGGGGCCACCGCGACCGGCGGAGGCTTCGAACACGATCTTTCCGCGGAGCCCGACGACGAGCTGGACGCCGGGCAGCACCCCGGCCCCGGTCAGGTCACGGATAGAGCGGCGGGTGGGATCGAAAGCGTCCGGGGAGAGCCCCATCGAGAGCGCGTCTGCAGGCTCGAGCACCATTTTGAGCCGTGGGATCTCGATCCCGGAGCCGGCGCCGGCATAGCGCGGGATCGAGACGGGGAGCCTCCCCGCGACCCGGACGGCGCCCGAGAGCGCTTTTGCGGCGGCGATCTGCGAGGATTCGGAGGTGCTGAAGGTGCACAGGGATGTGACCGACGGGGGCGCCATTTCAAGTACGTAGGGGCTTCCCAGCGCGATCCAGATCACCGGCCGGGGGGACGCGGCCAGCCGTGCCAGGATCCGGCGCTGCGCGGCCGGGATCGACTGGGACGGCTGGCCGGTCGCCAGCCGCATCACGATGGAGCAGAGGACGACGTCCGCGTTCGCCGCGCTTTTCAAGATCGCCTCCTCCTGATCGGCGGGGATGCGGGCGTTGGCCCAGGCCGTGGTCACGGTGGGAAACCGGCGGCGCAGTTCGGCCTGGAAAACGGACGCGGGGGAGGAATCGAGGCCGGGGGTCAGCACGAGGCTGTAGATCCTCGGTTCCGCGACTGGGTCGAGCGGCAGCCGCCGTGCATCGTCCCTGACGACGGTGACGGCGCGATCGGCGATTTCCTGGGCCAGGGCGAGGCTTTCCGGCGCGGCCACGTCGGAGCCGATGGAGGGGAGCTCGACCCGCCGGTGAAGATGGAGCCGCAGCCGGCTCTTGGCCTTGAGGATCTTCAGGACCGAGGCGTCGATGCGGGCTTCGGAAATCTCCCCGCGCCCGACGGCGCGCTCGACCTCGTTGATGGCCACGAGCGCGTCGGTGGGCAAAAGCAGGACATCGGCCCCGGCCGCGAGCGCGGCCACGGCCGCGCGGCCGCCCCAGTAGCGGCCGGTGACCCCGGCCATTTCCAGGGCGTCGGTGACGACCAGTCCCTCAAACCCCAGTTCTCCGCGCAGGGCGTCGGTAAGCACCCTGGCGGAAAGGGTGGCGGGAACCCCCGCGTCTCCCGTTATTCCGGGGACCGCGACATGAGCCGTCATGATGGAGTCCACCCCCGCCGCGATGGCGCTTTGGAAGGGGACGAATTCCAGCGAGCGCAGCCGCCGGGCATCCGCCCTGATCACCGGCAGGCCGAGGTGGGAATCGACCGCCGTGTCCCCATGCCCGGGAAAATGCTTCGCCGTGGTCAGCACCCCCCCCTCGCGCGCCCCGCGGATGAAAGCGGCGCCCAGGCGGGCGACGGTTTCCAGGTCCTCCCCGAACGACCGGATGTTGATGACGGGGTTTTCGGGATTGCTGTTGATGTCCACCACGGGAGCGAAGATCCAGTGCACCCCCAGGGCGCGCGCCTCGCGGGCCGTGACCCGGCCCTGCCGGTGGGCCAGGGATTCGTCCCCCGCCGCGCCGAGCGCCATCGTCCAGGGGAAGGGGGTCGTATCCGAAATCCTGAAAGCCGCCCCACGCTCGAAATCGGAGGCGACCAGCAGCGGCAGCCGGGACATGCCCTGCAGTTCGTTCAGCAGTACGGCCGATTCGTGGACATGGCCCGCGAACAGGACCACCCCTCCGACGTGGTGCTCCCGGATCTCCGCCGCAATCTTCAGGAATTCGGGGCCCCGGCGGTTGAGGAACGTTCCCGGGACCCGGATCTGCACCAGCTGCGCGATCTTGTCCCTGAGGGAGAGCCCGGCGAGCGTCCGCTCCGCCCAGGCGTCCTCCGGGGCGCCCTGGAAGGCGGTGGCTGTGAGCCAGAACCCGAGCAGGAGGACCACCGGGCGGGGGAAAAGCGTTGGTAAGGGTTTTCGAAACATTTTTGTGCGCTCGAACAGGGGGCGGTTGGAGGACCGGCCGTCGGCCTATCCCCCGTACAGGGTCTGCGTGTTGACGGGGAACCCGAGCAGCTTGAGATAGGTGAAGAGCTGCATCTTGTGGTTGGTGAAGTGCTCCTGGAAGGAGAAGGCCATCTTCTCCAGCGTGCCCGCGGCGCCCCAGGGGGTGGAGGCCACCTTGTTGGCGAACTCCTCCTCGGTCAGGCCGTCCAGCACGGCGCGCAGCGTACCCTTGTCCCGTTCCAGCCGGGACAGGGCATCGGCGACATCGCAGGAGGGCATCCCCTCGGCCGGTGTCGCCCAGCTGTTATGGACCAGCATCTCCAGTTCGGTGCCGATGCCGTCGCCGAGGTGGCGGATGAGCTGCCCGAGCGTCATGAAGCCGTCGCCCGGTTTCCAGTCCAGCTTGTCGGCCGGGATCATCTTCATCATGTTTTCGACCGGACGGTAGCCGTCCACCGCGTACTGGTAAAAGTCGTCTTTTTTCATGAGATCTCCTCCTCGAGGAATGGTGGTTTCCTGGCCTGACCAGAGTACCACAGGGGAGGGGGTTTCGGCAGCCGTCGCGGGCGCAAAAACCTGCGGGGCATCCCGCCGAAATGGGTTATCATATGCGCATGGAAAGTAAAAGTGTGAGTGTGCGGACCACCCCCTTCGACGACCAGCGTCCCGGTACCTCGGGACTGCGCAGGAAGACGCGGCGCTTCATGCAGCCCCATTACGTCGAGAATTTCACGCAGGCGATCTTCGACGCGGTGCGCGAGGAGGTTCCCGATTTTTCCGGGAAGACCCTCGTCGTCGGCGGCGACGGTCGCTACCACAACCGGGAAGCGATCCAGTCGATCCTGAAGATCGCCGCGGCCAACGGTTTCGGGCGCATCCTGGTCGGGCGCGGCGGCCTGCTGTCGACGCCGGCGATGTCGGCCGTCATCCGCCGCCGGGGGGCCGTCGGGGGGATCCTGATGACGGCAAGCCACAACCCCGGTGGGGCCGAGGCCGATTTCGGGATCAAGTTCAATACCCACAACGGCGGCCCGGCCCCCGAGAAAGTCACTGAAAGGATCTATGCGCACTCGCGCGTGCTCGGGCGCTACCTTTCGCTCGAGGCGCCCGGAGTGGACCTGGACCGGGAGGGCGCCGTCCGGCTGGGCGGCGCCGAGGTGGTCGTCATCGACCCGACCTCCGATTACATCGCGGTCCTCGAGGGGCTGTTCGACTTCGAGGTCCTCCGGGAACTCTTCCGGTCCGGCTTCCGGCTCCTGTTCGATGCCATGCACGGGGTTACGGGACCATACGCGCGGACCATCCTGGAAGGGATGCTGGGCGCCCCCGAGGGCACCGTCATCCGCGGGACGCCGCTCGAGGACTTCGGCGGGGAGCCTCCCGATCCCAACCAGCGGCACGCCCGCGAACTGGTGCGGCGGATGTCGCTTAGCGACGCCCCGGACATGGGCGCCGCCTGCGACGGGGACGGCGACCGCAACATGATCATGGGGCGGGGGATTTACGTGAGCCCGGGGGATTCGCTCGCGGTCCTTGCCGAGCACGCGGCCGGGTGCATCCCCGGCTACCGCTCCGGGCTGCGGGGGGTGGCGCGTTCGATGCCCACCAGCACGGCCGTGGACCGAGTGGCCCGGGCGTTGGGGATCCCCTGCCACGAGACGCCGACCGGGTGGAAGTTCTTCGGCAACCTGATGGATTCGGGGCAATGCACGTTGTGCGGGGAGGAGAGCTTCGGCACGGGGTCGGACCACGTGCGGGAAAAGGATGGGCTCTGGGCCGTCCTCTGCTGGCTCTCGATCCTGGCCGTCACCCGCGTCTCGGTGGGGGAGACGCTCATCAGCCACTGGCGCCGCTTCGGACGCAGCTATTTCCAGAGGCACGACTACGAGGGGCTTGACACCGGGGCGGCCGACGGGGCCATGGGCGAGTGGAGGGACCGGGTGTCCGCGCTTGCCGGCACGCGGCTGGCGGGCGCCGTGGTGCGGCACGCCGACGACTTCAGCTACACCGACCCGGTCGACGGCAGCGTCAGCCGGAGGCAGGGGATCCGGGTCCTCGGCGACGACGGGTCGCGCATCGTGGCCCGGCTCTCGGGGACGGGGACGGAGGGGGCGACGCTGCGGCTCTACTTCGAAAGGGTCCTTGGGGACGGGGGACTGGGCGAGGGGGAGACGCTCGCGCCCCTGGTCGAGGCCGCGCACGACCTGTTCCGGCTCCGGGAGCGCTTCGGTCGCACCGGTCCCACGGTGGTGACCTGACCGGAACCGTTCTGCTATATTCGGCGCTATTCAACTCTTAACCATACGGGTGCGTTTATGAGAAACGTCGTCATCATCGGTTCCGGACCCGCGGGATACACCGCGGCCATCTACGCGGCGCGGGCGGGTCTGGCCCCGCTCCTGCTCGCTTCCGAACCCAGGGGGCTGCAGATGCCGGGGGGCCAGCTCATGTACACGAGCGAGGTGGAGAATTTCCCCGGGTTTCCCGAAGGGGTCCAGGGGCCCGACCTCATGGAGCGGATGAAACAACAGGTGCTCCGGTTCGACGTGGAGATGCTCGAGGAGGACGCCGAGGAGGTCGACTTCCGGGGTCCGTTGCGCGTCCGCTCCCGGTCGGGATGGGTGGAGGCGCGCACGGTGATCGTCGCCACCGGGGCCAGGGCCCGGTGGCTCGACCTGCCGGACGAGGACCGGTTCCGCAACCGGGGACTTTCGGCCTGCGCCGTCTGCGACGGGATGTTCTTCCGCAACCAGGAGGTCATGGTGGTGGGGGGCGGGGACACCGCCCTGGAGGAGGCGCTGACGATGGCACACCACGCCTCGAAGGTGACCGTGGTGCACCGCCGGGATGAGTTGCGCGCCAGCCGGATCATGCAAGAGCGGGCGGAGCGGGAGCCGAAGATCGACTTTCTCTGGAACAGCGTGCTCACCGCCTATCACGGGGCGGAGGCGCTCGAGGCGGTCACCGTCAAGGACGTCAGGACCGGCCAGGAGCGCAGGGTGGCGATCGGGGGGGTGTTCATGGGGATCGGGCACCAGCCGGCCACCGAATTCCTCGGGGGTGCGCTGGAACTGAACCCACAGGGTTACATCGTCACCCGCAACGACGTGGAAACGAGCGTGGAGGGTGTTTTCGCGGCCGGGGATGTGCACGACCCCAACTACCGGCAGGCGGTCACGGCCGCCGCTTTCGGCTGCATGGCGGCGCTCCGCGCTGAACGCTGGCTGGGGGCCAACCCGGCCTGATGGAACGGGGAGTCGCTTACTACATCACGGCCCACGGCTACGGGCACGGCCGCCGGTCGTGCGATATCATCCGGGCCTTCCGGCGCCTGCGGCCGGAGGTGCCGGTCTGGGTGGTGAGCGGGCTCGACGAGGCGTTCGTGCGCAGCCAGCTCGGGCCCGGCGGGTACGCCCTGCGCCCGGGATCCTTCGATGTCGGGATGGTCCAGCTCGACTCGATCCGGGTGGATGTCGAGGCCACGCTGGATCGGGTGGAGCGGCTGTGCTCCCGGCGCCGGGAGCTCATCGACGCGGAGAGCGTGTTTCTCCGCGAGCGGAGGATCGGCGTCGTGGTGGCGGACATCCCGGCGTTTCCCATCGAGGCGGCCGCCGGGATGGGCGTCCCCGCGCTGGCGGTCGGCAACTTTTCCTGGGACTGGATTTACGCCGGATTCCTCGACCGCAGTCCCCGGTGGCGGGCGGTGGTCGATATCTTCGCCGCCGGGTACGCCCGGACAGACATGCTCCTGCGCCTTCCGTTTTCCCCCGCGATGGACTCCTTTCCCCGCAGCGAGGAAATTCCCCTGGTCGCGACCCCCGGCCGGTGCCGGCGGGAGGAGATCGCGCGGATCGCGGGGTGCGACCCGGACCGGGAATGGGTCCTCCTCTCCTTCACGACGCTCGAATGGGACGACGGGGCCCTGGCCCGCGCCGCAGAGAACGGGGATCGCGAGTTTTTCACCGTCCTGCCGCTCCGGTGGGAGTCGCCCCACTTCCATGCCCTGGACCGGGAGCGCGTCCCCTTTTCCGACGTGGTCGCCTCGGTCGACGCGGTGGTTTCCAAGCCCGGCTTCGGGATCCTGTCCGACTGCGTCGTCAACCATAAGCCGCTGGCCTACGCCGAGCGGAGCGATTTCAGGGAATACCCGGTGCTCGAGGCCGCCGTCGGCCGTTACCTCAAGCACGTCCACATCCCCGCCGAAGAGCTCTACCGGGGCAACCTGGGCCCGTTTCTCGACCGGCTCGAGCTGAGCGCGGAACCGGCGGAGCGGCTGACGGGGGGCGGGGACGAAATCGCCGCGGCCCGCATCGCGCAATACCTCTGACGATGTTTCATTCCCCGATGATCTTGATCAGGATCCGCTTTTTGCGCCCGCCGTCGAACTCGCCGTAGAAGATCTGTTCCCAGGGGCCGAAATCGAGCGCCCCGCCGGTGACGGCCACGACCACTTCGCGTCCCATGATCTGCCGCTTGTGGTGGGCGTCGCCGTTGATCTCGCCGGTGAGGTTGTGGCGGTAGACCTTGGTCCCCGCGTCGAAGGGGGCCAGCCGTTCCAGCCAGCGGGCGTAATCCTCGTGCAGGCCCGGCTCGTCGTCGTTGATGAAAACGCTGGCGGTGATGTGCATGGCGTTGACGAGGACGAGGCCTTCACGGACGCCGCTCTCGTCGAGCGCGGCCTGGACCTCCGGGGTGATGTTGCGGAACGCCATGCGGTCCGGGATGAAAACTTCGAGTACCTTGCGGTGGCTTTTCATTCTTCCTCCTCTCCGAGCGGCGGGAGCCCCCAGGCGGGCAAATCCAGGTCGACGAGGCTGCGGAGGACCTGGTGCGCCGCGCCGTAGGCGCTTTCCTCCATGTGCGGGTCGGGGACCGCGACAACGTACATCCCGGCGGCGCGCGCCGCGGCGACCCCGGCGGGGGAGTCCTCGAAGACCAGGCAGCGCTCCGGGTCGGCCCCGAGATTCCGGGCCGCCAGCAGGAAGATATCGGGCGCGGGCTTGCCGCGGCCGACCTCCGGGTCGTCGCCGGTGACAACCGAGGAGAAGATGCGGAACCACTCCCGGTGCCGGGTGATTTTCAGGTCGAAATGGCGGCGGTTGGAGCTCGTGGCCACCGCCATGGGAATGCCGTGCCGGTGGAGGTGGCGGCTGAGGCGCACCGCCCCGGGCAACGGTTCCGCCCCGGGGAAGAGCTCGTCGAGCATTCCCTGGCGCGCCTCGAGGTACTCGGGAACCGACAGGGGGATCCCCAGGCTCTCGATCATCACCCGGGCGGAGTCCTCGGCGCGGAGCCCGATCATCCGGGATTTAACCGTCCAGTCGAACACCTTGCCGAAGCGGGCGGCGACCACCTCGTGGGCGCGGGTGTAAAAAGGCTCCGTGTCGAGCAGGAGCCCGTCGTTGTCGAAGATGACGTATCCGATCCTCTGCATCATGGAATCCCTTCCGCAATCCGCGGGTTCAACAGGCGGCGATCCCGAGAAAGATATCGTACAGGGCATGGGACGCCGCGGCCACGCCGAACCCCCGGGCGATGAAAATCACGCCGAAATATAACCCGCCCGCCGTCCGCAGGGCAAAACTTCCCGGGGAGAACGGGTCTCCGCCGGGGCCGAGGTAGTGAAAGGCCGCGAATACCAGCGCCGCCGAGAGGACGGCAGCCGCCGTCGCCGCGGCGGGAGGCAGGACTTTACGGAAAAGCCAGAGGAGGAAGCCGACGAGGATCCACCGGAAGAGCAACTCCTCGTATACGCCGGCGCCGCAGTAGAGGATGAAGTTACTGATCCCGGGGCCCCCGGCCGCCAGGGGAAGACGCGGGCCGAGCCAGCCGAACAGGGCCAGGAGCACGAGGGCGAAACAGGCGCTCTCGAGCAGGCAGAGCGCCAGCAGGCGGGGGCGGATCCTGCCGAGCGCGCGCGTGCGCCATTGCCAGGCCGCCAGCATCGCGGCCAGTACCAGGGCGGAGGCGTAGACGGAATAGATGCCGAGTGCGCCGAGGATCCGGAGGATCAACGCGTCGGCGCCGTTGATGTGCGTGGTGTTGGCAAGGAACGTCCCGGCGTGGTACACCAGCAGAAAGGGAAAAACCAGGGCGGCCGAGTAGACCGGCCGCCGGGTTTCCCGGAGGTATCCGCGGTACTTCTTCTTCATAAGGAGGCATCATACCCCAAGCGGCCCGTCCCGGCGAGGGGCGGAGCGTCTTTTCGGCCCCGGGTTGCCTTGGATCCCATGAGGTGCGATACTGAAAGATCGCCCATGGTATCATGGGCGGGGGCAGGGGGCGGCCCGAATCGCCCCGGAGTGGCAAGCGAATGGAAGTCGATCGCGTCGGCATCGTCGGCATCAAGGACACCCTCGGGCGCGAACTGAGGGAGATGAGGATATCGGTCACCGACCGGTGTAACTTCCGCTGCAGCTACTGCATGCCGCTCGAGCAGTACGAGTGGATCGACCGGAGGGAGATCCTCACCTTCGAGGAGATCACGCGCCTGGCCGGGCTCTTCCTCCGATCGGGGGTCGAGGAGATCCGGATCACCGGGGGGGAGCCGCTGCTCCGGCACGGGCTGGACACCCTGGTTTCCGCCCTCGCCGGTCTCGAGGGGCTCAGGGACCTTTCCCTGACGACCAACGCCTCCCACCTGAAGAATCAGGCGGCGCGGCTGATGCGCGCCGGCCTCCGCCGGATCAACGTGAGCCTCGACACGATCCATCCCGCCAGGTTCCGCGCCCTGACGAAGCGTGACAACCTGGCCAGCGTCCTGGAAGGGCTGATGACCGCCCGGCTCCTGGGGCTCGCGCCCATCAAGATCAATTCCGTCGTCCAGCGCGGTGTCAACGACGACGACATCCTTCCCCTGGTCGATTTCGCGCGCCGGAACGGGTTCTGGCTCCGGTTCATCGAGTTCATGGACGTGGGCAACTCCAATCACTGGGTGTCGGAGCGGATGATGCCCAAGCGGGAGATCCTGGAGATCATCCACGCGCGCTATCCCCTCGAAGAGGCCGGCAGGAGCGACCCGAGCGCACCCGCGGTCAATTACCGCTACGTCGACCGGGGGGGCGACATCGGCGTCATCGCCTCGGTGACGGAGCCCTTCTGCGCCGGCTGCACGCGCGCGCGCCTGACGGCCGACGGCAGGCTCGTCCTCTGCCTCTTCTCCGACCGGAGTGTCGACCTGAAGCGGCTGCTGCGCACGGGGGCCGACGACCGGGAGATCCTGGCGACCATCCGGTCCGCCTGGGAAGCGAGGACCGACCGCTATTCCGAGGAGCGCCTGGAGGCGATGAAGGCGGGCGAGTACGAGCCCGGTTCGCGCAGGAAAATCGAGATGATCAGCATCGGCGGCTGAAAACCGGCCGTCGGGCCGCCTATCACCGTGCGAAGAAAATCCCCGAAGTCGCCACCGACGCGATGACGGACAGGGCCGTCATTCCCAGGCAGGCCAGGGCCCCGATCGTGTGCCCCACCCGCTCGGGGAGGAGGGGATTGAACACCCGCCCCGCGACGAAGCCCCCCGCGAACCCCCCCAGGTGGGCGAAGTTGTCGACGTTGGGCATCAGGAGCCCGAACACGAAAAGGACAGCGGCGTAGGTCAGCGCCTGGCTGCCGACCTGGCGGCTCCCGGTGCGCCGGTCGTAGGCCACCAGCGCCCCCAGGAGTCCGAAGATCGGGGCGCTGGCCCCTACCGTCAACTGGATGCCGCAGAGGGTGCTCAGCAGGAACCCGGTGACGGAGGCGACCGTGTAGATAATGGCGGCGCGGGAGGCCCCGTACAGCGTCGCCGCCGCCGGCGCCAGTTGGCGGATCCAGAGCAGGTTGAAGGCGATGTGCAGCAGCCCGCCGTGGAGCCACCCGGCGGACAGGACGGTCCACCAGCGGTCCAGGCGGAACACGGGGAGGGCGCCGCTGGCGCCGAAGGCCAGCAGGCTCCGCGTGCTCGGGGAGAGGATGGAGAGCCCCGACATCCGGATTCCCTGCGGGTCCATGATAAGGGTGGCCGCATACAGCAGGGCGCACCCGTAGATGACTACGGGGACGAACCCGAGGTTTCCCCCCATTCGGCGCAGCACCCCGGCAAAACCCCACATCCCCGGGTTCGGCCGGCCGCAGTGGAAACAGGCGTCGTCCCCCACCCCGACCAGCTTGCCGCACGAGGGGCAAAGCACCGATCCTGTCTTCTGTCGTTTCAGCATGGGGACATTATGAAGGCAAGCGGCCGGTTTGGGAATTCACAATCGCCCGCAAGGCGGAAATTTTTGGGACTTCTTCCCCGGTCCCCCCGCGCCGCTGTGATATTTTGACATCGGAAGGAGGGGGTATGGCGGAGGTCGCCGTTATCGGGGCGGGGAGCTGGGGGACGGCGCTTGCGGGGGCGCTGGCGGGGATGGGGCACGGCGTCCGGCTCTGGGCGCGCGAAGAGGAGGTGGTCGCCTCCATCCGGGAGGAGGGGCGCAACCGGCTTTTCCTGCCCGATATCGTCCTTCCCGCCGCCGTGGGCGCCACCTCGAACCTCGAGGAGGCGCTCGCCCCGGCGGAAATCGTGCTCAGCGTGATGCCGTCGCACGTCTGCCGCGCCCTGTACGAGCGCATGGCGCCCCTCCTCCGGCCGGACATGGTTCTCGTGAGCGCCACCAAGGGGCTGGAGGAGGGGACGCTGATGCGCATGAGCGAGGTCATCCGCGCCGTCCTCTCCCCCCGCTTCGAGCCCCGGGTGGCGGTCCTGTCGGGGCCGAGCTTCGCGCGCGAAGTGGCGCGCGGGGAGCCGACGGCGATCGTGGCGGCTTCCGCTTCCCCGGACCTCGCGGGGCGGATCCAGCGGGAATTCTCCTCCCGGACGCTGCGCCTGTATGCTTCCGACGACGTGGTGGGGGTAGAACTGGGGGGCGCGGTCAAGAACGTCATCGCCATCGCCGCCGGCGTCGTGGAGGGGTTGGGCCTGGGGCACAACCCCATGGCCGCGCTCGTCACCCGGGGCCTGGCCGAGGTCTCCCGCCTCGCCGAGGCCTGCGGGGGACGCCAGGATACCTTGGCCGGGCTGGCCGGGATGGGGGACCTCGTGCTCACCTGCACGGGGGCGCAGAGCCGGAACCGCCGCGTGGGGGTCGAACTGGGCAAGGGGAGGAGGCTCGACGACATCCTGCGCTCGATGCACGAGGTGGCCGAAGGGGTGAAGACGACCGAAGCCGTGCTCGAGCTCTCGCGGCGCCTCGGGGTGGACATGCCGATCGCGACGATGGTCGGCCTCCTCCTCCGCGGAGCGATCTCCCCCCGGGAGGCCATCGACGCGCTGATGGAGCGGTCGCTCAAGAGCGAATAGGCCGCCCGTTGGTTGCGCGCCCCTTCAGAGGAACCGGAGCGCGGCGCCGCCCGCCAGTGCGATGGCCAACGTCGCCGGCAGTATCCTTTTTTTCAGGCCCCGGCTGCTGAAGAGGAGGACAAAGCCGCATTTGGCGAAGGTGTTGGCCAGCGCGGCCAGGGTGATGGCGGCAACAGCCGTGTTCTCGGCGCCCCCGCTCCGGGCGAAGTCGGCCATCGACAGGGTGATGGCGTCCACGTCGGTCAGGCCGGCCAGGAAAGCGACCAGGTAAAGGCCTCGGGATGAGAAGCGTTCCTCGGCGATGCTGACCGCCACCAGCACCAGGGCGAATACCAGGCCGAAACTGACGGCCCGGGTGAGGCTGAAGGGGTTCTTCAGGGCGACGTCCTGCATGTGCCCCCGGTCCCCGGCCCGGCTGCGAAGGCTGCGGCGGTAGAAGAAGGCGGCCGCGCCGAGCGCAGCCAGCCCCATGGCCAGGAAGGGGGACGCCAGCCGGGAAAGGAGCGGGGGGTACACCACCGCCACTTCCACCATCACCCGCGGAAACATCATCCCCCAGGCGATCAGGATGCCCAGGGCGAGGAGATCGCGCGCGGCAGGCTGGTCGGACTCCCGGTCGCCGCGGGCGAAGGAGAGGGTGACGGCGGTCGAGGACACCAATCCTCCCGCCAACCCGGTCAGGGCGGTGCCCCGTCCCGGCCCGAGCCAGCGGACGGCGATATAGCCGATCAGCGAGAGCGCGGAGATCAGGATGACGAGAAGCCAGAGCTTGTAAGGGTTGAGCGTGTTCCAGGGGTCCACGGTCCGGTTCGGGAGAAGGGGGAGCACGATGAACGAGGCGAAGAGCAGCCTCAGGCCGGCGTAGATGTCGTCCCGCCCCAACCGGCTGACCCAGCTGTGCATCGGGTCCTTGTAGGCGAGGATGGCGGTGGTGACGATGCCCAGGCCCACCGCCAGTTCGGGGTACCCCAGCGTCGTCATCCCGCCGAGCAGGCACACGCACAGCACCGCCGCCTCGGTGGTCATGCCCATCGATTGCGGCCGCTGGCGCCCGTGCATTACGTAGCTGGCGATCTGGGTCCCGCCCGCGACAGCCAGGGTGGCGACGAAGAGCCACGGGGAGCCCATGCGGGCGCCGATCCAGGCAGAGACCGCCCCGGCCATGGCGAACAGGATGAAGGTGCGCAGGCCGCTGTTGCTGGCGGGGTCTTCTGCGCGCTTGTGGTTTTCGCGCTCGGCGCCCACCAGGGCGCCGATCAGCAGCGCGATCGCGAAATCCCGAAGAGTCACCCATTCCATCGGTCAGTCCCCGTGTCGGCGACGCTGGCGGGAGTCCGGAGGCGCCACCGCAGGCCCCACCATCGCACAGCCGCGCCGCGGCGGCAACAGGTTTTGTCGGGTGCGGGTGTTCCGTCGTTGGCAATAGGATCCATGCTAGTAGTACTATTTCTTCCGTGAAGGATTGTCCAGAACGCAAGCGGGAGGGGAACAGGAGGCGATCGGATCGCTCTGCTGGAGATTTTGGTCGTGATCCAGGTCAAATAGCGTTTTTAGGTGTTATTTTGTCCTATTGGCGCCATAGTTGTAAGCGGCGGTGGCTTTAGGTAAGATCTTCCCGCGCATGGACGCGCGGACATTATCGGCCGCAGGGCCGCTACCGGGAGAAGAGAGTATGCATTTCCTCCGCAAAATCAAACCTGCAACGGCCGTGCTGGGTGCGGCGCTCCTCCTCGTGGCCGGCGCCGGAACGGCCGCCTACCGGACCCACCAGGAACAGGACTCGGAAATCTTCGTCGGCGCTTATCCGCACCTTGAGGGGACCCGGATGGACACGTGCGATGTCTGTCACAGCCGGATTTCGGCGCCGCCCCCCGGGGCGAAGGACGCCGTGGTGCTCAGCAGCTGCGATTCCTGCCACCAGGTGACCGATTACGGCCGCAGGAAGGCGGACACTCTCAATTCCTTTGGAAAAGACTACCTCGGGTCGGGGCGCAACGCCGGGGCGTTCGCCGCCATCGCCGCGTTAGATTCCGACCGGGACGGGTTTTCCAACGCCGAGGAGATCCGGGCGGCGACCCACCCCGGGGATGCCGCGAGCCGTCCCGGTTACCCCGAGGCGCCGCACGTCCTCCTTTCCCTGGATGAGCTGAAACGGCGCGGTCTTCCGCTGTTCGAGCAGGCCCTGTTCGTCAACGTGAGCAAATCCAGGGAAGGCGACAGCTATTCGGACATCGGCGGCTTCCGCCTCATCGACGTGCTCGAGGCCGCCGGGTTGCGCAAGGGGGCGACGGCCGTCGACGTCATCAGCCTCGACGGCTATACCACGACCTTTTCGATCGAGCAGCTGCGGAGGAAATATCCGCAGGCGGCCCCGGTCATGGGCCTGGACGAGGAGACCCTGGGGGAATGCGGCTGGGTGCGCTACGGCGCCCGGGGGCTGAAGGAGGGGGTGCCGTTGCCCGACGCCGACATCCTGCTCTCCTTCTCCGTCAACGGGGAGCCCTATCCCGCCGCCTCCATCTCGGCCGAAGGGCGGCTGGTGGGGAGCGGGCCGCTGCGCGTCGTCGCCCCCCAGATGAAAAACCCGGGAATCCCCGACATCTCCAGCCGGGCCACCGAGGCCTGCGTGGCGCGGGTCCCGGAGCGCCACCGCTTCAACCGGGATTACGAGAAGAATTCCGATTACTGCGTCAAGGCTGTCGTAGCCCTGCGGGTCCACCCGCTGCCGGAGGGGACGGTCGACCTGGACTGGACGCGGCACGCGGCGGCGGCGGTCGCCGGGCGGAGTGTCGTCATCTTCGGCGCCGTCGCGGACGCGGCCGGCGAGTGACTTAGCCTGGACCGTTCCTGAGCTTCTTCCAGGCTCCGACTCCGGGCCTGAGCGCGAGCAGAAACAGCAGCGTCATGATCGCGGCCGAACTGAGGCACCAGAGACAGGTGGCGCCGATGACGAAGGGCTCGAGGAACGTCAGGTAGATCGAAAAGAGCACCCCGAAGGCCGTCAGCGCCAGCATCGCCACCGCCGCCTGGAGGGAAATCCGGGCGGGGCCGAAGCGGCGCAGCGCCCATGCGGCCAGGATGGTCAGGAAACCGCCGAGTCCCAGCACCCCGATGGGAAGGATGCCGAACAGCTTCGCGTAGGAGCTCTGCTGCACGGTGTTGCAGTCCCCCACGGGACCGCAGACGGCCTCGACCTCCCTCAGTTCCACGTGGGACAGGTAGCCGGCGACGACGAACCCCGCCAGCACGAGGATCGGGACGCAGGCGTCCAGGCGCGGCCGGCGCAGGTCTCCCTTTCCCGACCCGGCCCGTCCCGCGATTTTCGGAGAGGCCGCCAGCACGGCGATCATGACGACGAGCATCAGGATCGCCAGGCCGTTGCCGTACGGATCGCGCCGGATCTTTGCCAGGATGCCCGGGTTTTCTTCCTCTCCGGTCAGGTCGAGGATGCCCGAGGCGGGAGCTGCTGGAGCCGCGGGAGCCGGCGGCTCGGACTCCGGTGTGGGAGCGGACGTCGGCGCCGGCACTGGTTCCGCGATAGCCGGCGCGGCGGGCTCGGGGGGCGCCGGTGCGGCCGGCGCCGCCTCGGGTGGGGCGGATGCCGTGGTTTTCTCGGGTGCCGCCGCGGGGGGCGCTGGTGCGGGGGATTTGGATGCAGGCGGCCGGGCCGACCCGGCGGGGAGCGGGGCCGATGCGATCATCGTCCTGAGTCCGGGGATCGGGGGCCAGTCCGCCCCCCCGGCTTCCAGGTACCGGTCGATGAGGCCCGGGAATTTGTCCGGGATATCCACGCTCCCGACCAAGGCGGAGTTCCCCACCACCAGCAACGGCACCGACATCTTCAGGAGCCCGTGTTGCAAGCAGGCGGAGAGGAACAACTCCTGCCCGTTCTCGGTCGCGGTGCTGATGACGGCCACCTGCAGTTGGGGACCGTAGCGGGCGGCAAGCGGGGGGAGCACGTTCTCCCGGACATCGGCGCAATGCAAGCAGGTGGGGGAACTGAACAGGACCGCCCGCACCACCGGGAGTTCGGTCTGCGCCGGGCAGACCGCGGGCAGGAGGGCCAATGCTGCCAGGGCGGGGATCCAGAGATTATGGTGGAGTCGCTTCATAGGGTTGTGCATCCTCTGCGGCATGGTTGGTCGCTTCAATCGGTTGAGCCTCGGCGGTTGAGCCTCGGTTGTTTCCGCAGGGCGCCCGGCGCCGCTCTCGGGGGGCTGCGTCGGATGCCCGCCGGGGGCGCATTATACCATGAAAACGGGGGAGCTCTGTGCTAGGTTACGTTCCATGAATGGATGCAAGGAGAGGGCCCATGAAACTGCCTGATATGGTGGCGGCCGCCCTGGCGGCGCTCCTGGCCGTCGCGGGCGTTGCCGCACAGGATGGTTCCGGCTCGGAGAGGCTGTTCCCGGATGTGGTGGCCCGGGTGAATGGAGCGGAGATTCGGGGCGGGGACCTGGAGCTCGAAGTGCGCCGGGAACTCGCCGCCATCGGCGACCCTGAATGGCAGGACCTGCGCCCCGAGTACCGCGGTGAACTGGTCCTGGGCAAGCTTACCGCGCTCGTCAACACCGAGCTGATACGGCAGGAGGCCGCCGCCGCCGGTATGCGGGTGTCGGAGGAGGATGCGGCCGCTGAAATGGAGACATTCCGGAAGTTGTTCAAGGACGACGCGGCGATGGACGCGGAATTGGCCCGCCAGAACCTCGACCGCGCCTCCCACAAGGAGATCCTGCGGAGGAACCTGCTGGTGAGCCGGTATATCGAGGGGACGATCCACAAAAAGGTGGTCGTGTCCGAAGCGGAGATGAGGGAACATTTCGCGGCCCACCCGGAGGAGCTGGAGCACCCGGAGATCGCCCGGACGCGCCAGATCCTCGTCCGGGCCGAAGGGAGAACGGAGGAGGAGGCCAGCCGGCTCGGGGAGAGCCTGTTGGACAGGGTGCGCCGGGGGGAGGATTTCGCCCGGCTGGCGGCCGAACATTCCACGGACCCTTCGGGCGCCCGCGGGGGCGACATGGGGTACGGCACCCGGGAAAGCCTCCTGCCCGAATACTCGGAGGCGGCTTTTTCGCTCCCCGTAGGGGAGGTGGGCCTGGTCCGGACCCGTCTCGGGTATCACGTCATGGAGGTGACCGAGCGGCGGCCCCGGGGGAGGTTCAGCTACGACGACGTGCGGCCGCAGCTCGGGGAGCGCCTGCGGCAATTCAAGGCCGACAACGAACTTCAGGCCCTCGTCGAAAGGCTCCGGGAGAAGGGCAAGATTGAAATCCTCCTCTCGGCGCGGGAACTGCTCCGCCCCTGACGCCCTCGGGGCGCGACGATTCGGGCTCGATGTCGGCGCCCGGTCGTGTTATAGACACAGTGGCACGGCCGGGCCGTGACGACGCGATGGAGGATGGTGGAATGGTACGAGTGAAGCTGGTGGGAGCGGGCGGGTACGGGGGAATCGGGCTGGTGGAGCTGCTGCTGCGGCACCCCGAGGTCTCCCTGGAGGTCCTGGTCGATGTGCAGGGGGTGGGGAGCCCGCTGAGTGACATGTGGCCCTACCTGAGGGGGTACTGCGACCAGGTCATCTTCGCGCCCGATTCGGCCGAGGCGCGGGAGACCGAAGTCGACGTCGTGTTCTGCGCGACCCCCGACGGGGTCGGGCAGACGGTGGCCCCCGTCGAGGTGGCGGCCGGCCGCAGGGTGGTCGACTACTCGGGCGATTTCCGGTTCAACTCCGAGGCGCTCTATCGCGAATACGCCACCCGCATCGCACGCGACCCGGTGCACAAGGCCCCCGGGCTGCTCGGGGAGAGCGTCTACGGTCTGACCGAGCTGCACCGCGACAGGGTGCGGAAGGCGCGCGTGGTAGGGAACCCCGGGTGCTTCGCCATGAGCTGCATCTGCGGGCTGTGGCCCGCGGTACAACACGGGCTGGTGGAAACGGAGGGAATCTGCTGCGACTGCAAGACCGGCGTGTCGGGCGGGGGAAAGAAGCCGGCGGCCGGCTTCCATTTCCCCGAGCGGTACGAGAACACCAACGCCTACCGCCTTACCGGGCATCAACACGTGATGGAGATCGAGCGCGAACTCGGCCTGCTGGCGGGCCGCGAGGTGCGCGTCACCTTCACCCCCCAGGTGGTGCCGATGGTGCGCGGCATTCTCTCCACCCTCTACGGGCGCCTGCCCACAGGGGTGACCCACCGGAAGGTCCTGGAAGCCTACCGGGACACCTTTGCCGGGGAGCCCTTTTTCCAGGTGCGCGACTACACTGAACCGGCCGGGACGAGCGACGTGCGCGGCTCCAATCGCGTCATCGTCACCGTGGCCACCGACGAACGCACGGGCGTCTTCCGCGTCATCAGCCATATCGACAACCTGGTCAAGGGGCAGGCGGGGTCGGCGCTGCAGAACATGAACGCCATGTTCCTCCTGCCGGAGACGATGGGGTTGGACCTGGCGCCCCAGCACCCGTAGGCTCCCCCCGGCAAGACCGGTCAGAGGCCGTGGCGCTCGAGTTCAGGCTCGGAGAATCCGAAGTAGTGGCCGATTTCGTGGATGACGGTTTTCACGATCTCGGCCTCCATTTCGGCGCGGTCTGAAAACATCTCTTCGAAGCTTTCCCGGTAGAGTTCGATGCGCGTGGGCTCCAGCTCGAGGTCGAACATGGAGCGCTCCGTGTAAGGTACGCCCACGAAAAGCCCGAACAGCACCCGGTCCTCTTCCCGGAGCGCCCGCGGGACCCGGTTGCGCGCCAGCACCGGGATCCCCTCCCGCTCCAGGATGTCCCGGAACCGCCGGGGCACCCCGCGCAGGGCGCGCTCGACGATCTCCTCGAATTCCCGCTGTGTCATAGGGGCCGCCCGCTTGGGGCATTCTACCACACTCCCGCCGCTTCCCCTCCACCTGCACGTTTGCCTGAAGCCCGCCGAAGCGCTATATTATAAAGTTCCTCCGGCCTGAGGTGGTGGGGCGTCGCCGATGGGTGTCACGCCGGGCGCCGCCCGGGCCGGAACTACTGGCAATCACGCGGAGTCGGACGATGGATTGGGAATACAGCGATAAGACCAAGCAGCTGTTCATGGACGCGGTGCACGGCAGGCCGGGCACCCACCTGGGCGAAATCGAGAACCCCGACGGGATGGGCGAGCACGGATCGATAGCCTGCGGGGATGCGATGCGGTTCACCTTCCGTGTCAAGCGCCATCCCAGCGATCCAACCCAGGACATCATCACCGAGGCGAAATACCTGACCTTCGGTTGCACTTCCGCCATCGCCGCTTCGGAGGCGCTGTGCTCCATCATCGAGCAGGGGGAGTACACCCCGATCTCCGCGCTGAGCATCCAGAACAGCGACATCGTGGAATACCTCGGGGGGCTCCCGGAGCAGAAGATCCACTGCTCCGTCATGGGCGCGGAAGCGCTGGAAGCGGCGGTCTTCAACTGGGCGCAGCGGCGCGGGGTGGACCTGGAAGCGCTGGGTATCGACCTGCAGGGTCGGGATACCGAGGAGGGGCGCATGGTGTGCAAGTGCTTTTCCCTGACCGAACCCTACATCCTGCGCAAGATCAAGGAGCTCAACCTGCGGACGATCCCGCAGATCACCAACGCCATCAAGGCCGGCGGCGCTTGCAGCAGTTGCCACCATGTCCCCGGCGGGCTGCAGGACCTGCTCGACCGGGCCTGGCAGGGGGAAAGCACGGCGGCTGCGAGCGACACCCCGGCGGCGCCGGTGTTTCCGCTGGTATCGCTCGAGGCGCCGCCTCCCGCCGAATTCTCCCCCTACCAGTTTGCGAAGAAGGTGGAGAAGGTGGTGGAGGAGTTCGTCCGTCCCTCCCTGAAGCTCGACGGCGGGGACATCGAGATCGTGGACATCAAGGGGATGATCGTCTACTGTCGGCTCCAGGGAGCCTGCGCCCACTGCTCCGGCGCCTCCCGGACGCTGAAAAAGATGGTGGAGCGGATCCTGAGGGAACGGGTGGACGAGCGGATCCGGGTGATCGAGGTATAGGCGGGCATGGATATTATCTATCTTGACAACAACGCCACGACGCGGATCGCCCCGGAAGTCTACGAGGCGATGATCCCGTTTTTCACCGAAGACTATTTCAACCCCAGTTCAATGTACGAGCCCGCCGGGCGGACGAGCCAGGCGGTCGCCGCCGCGCGCCGGACGATCGCCGACTGCCTCGGGGGGGCGGAACCGAGCGAGATCCTTTTCACCGGGTGCGCGACTGAAAGCAACAACACCGCCATCCAGGGGGTCGTGCGCGCCAACCCGAACCGGAAACATATCATCACGACCACGGTGGAACATCCGGCCGTGCTGGAGGTCTGCCGGGAGATGGAACGAAACGGCTGCCGGGTGACGTACGTGGAGGTGGACCGGAACGGTAATCTCGACATGCCGGGGTTCATCCACGCGCTCTCGCCGGAGACCCTGCTGGTGTCGATCATGCACGCCAACAACGAGACCGGCGTGGTGTTTCCCATCGACCAGCTGTCGCGCATCGTCAAGGAGACCGACCCGGGCATTGTCTTTCACACCGACGCCACCCAGACGGTGGGGAAGCTGCCCATCGATATGGTGCGGGGGTTTCCTTACGTGGACCTTCTCTCCTTTTCGGGGCACAAGCTGCACGCACCCAAAGGGGTGGGCGTCCTCTACCTGCGCCGCGGCACCCGGATGCGTCCGTTTCTACTCGGGGGGCACCAGGAGGCGGGTCGGCGCGGGGGGACCGAAAACGTCCCTTACATCGTGGGCCTCGGCCGGGCCTTCAGCCTCGCGACGGCCAACGCGCCGGGGGACGAGGCCCGGATCGGGCGCCTCCGCGACCGGCTGGAGCGGGGCCTGGTGGAGAGGATCCCTTCGGTCGAGATCAACGGCGGCGGGGCCCCGCGCCTGCCGAACACACTGAACATCTCCTTTCACTTCATCGAGGGGGAGGGGATGCTGTTTCAGCTCGGCGAGTACGGGATCTGCGCCTCGAGCGGGTCGGCCTGCACCTCCGGGTCGCTCGAGCCTTCGCACGTGCTGCGGGCGATGAAAGTGCCCTTCACGGCGGTGCATGGCTCGGTCCGCTTCAGCCTGAGCCGCTACACTACCGAAGCGGAGATCGACCGGGTGCTCGAAGTGTTCCCGGGCATCGTAGCCAACCTGCGCACGCTTTCCCCCTACTGGGACAACGCCGTCAACGCCCCCCATCCGGATGCGCTCGGGATGCTCGAAGCGAAATAAAAAAGGGGCCGCGGGTCGCACTCGCGACCCGCGGCCCCCGGAACTCGAGGCCGGAGACGGACTCTAGCCCAGCTTGCCCCGCTTCTCGAGGGTGTCGGCTACCTTCTTCATCCCCATCTTCTCAAGCGTCTCCCGGGTGGCGATCCCGGTGGCGGGATTATACCCCTCGAACTTGTAGAAGCGGGTCTTCCAGTCCTCGACCTTGGCACGGTCCAGCTTGCGTCCCTGCCCCGTGGCGTATGTCCACTTGCCGTCGACCACCATCGGCTGGACGCTGCCCCTGCTTTCCTGGTCGTACACGTAGTCGGGGAAGACCTCCATGTCCCGCGTCCGGCCCTGCAACGCCCAGATGGCCCGGTCGAGGGTGAAGATCTTGTGCCCCAGTTCCATGTAGTCGGCGAAGGTCTTGTTCTGGCCCGTCACGGCGTTCCAGAACCTCGGCTCCGCATGAGGGGTGGCCCCCCGCCGGTCGGCGGTGTTGTTGGTGATGCACTGCGGCCAGCGCCATCCGCAGAACCCGCCCGCGCCGATCCAGAACTTCTCGTAGTGCTTGACCCAGGCCACCTGCTTGACCTTGGAATCGGAGTAGATCCCCGTCGGCCCTTCCCCGTAATCGACCAGGTAGCGGTCGTCCTCGTAGGGGACCATCGCCTCGGCGTAAAGCTTGGAGGCCTGTTCGGCGTCGAGGTAGGGGTTGCCCGACTGCGCCATCCAGTGCAGCGGGTAGTTGGCCATCTGGTGCAGCATCAGGTCGCGCTCCCCCAGGATGGAGCCGTAGCCCCATTCCACCTGGGTGGCGGAATCGTAGTGCTCCTGGGTCCCGTAGTAGGTCAACCTAAGCATGCCGCTCGAGACGTCCTTCTGGTAGCGCCCCAGCTTTTCGGCCATCCGGGCCGCCCCCTCGGCCGCCAAGGCGCCGAGAGGCCCCTCGCGCAGGGCGATGGTCCGGAACATCGTTTCGTGGTAGGCGAAGCTTCCCGCGGGGGGCAGCTCGAAATCGATCTGCTTTCCCTTGCCGATGACGCCTTCGCGCACCAGGGCTTCGATGTAGCCGCGGGTGGCCATTACCTGCCAATGGCCGAGACCGTAGCGGTGCATGAGATCGTTGGCCTGCCGCGTCAGCTTCTGGCTGAGCGCCGTGGGCATGGCGTTCGGGTCCGGCTTGCGGCCGAAGGCGGCGAACATGCCGCCGCCGCCGACGTTGGCCACCATGGTCCCGGCGCATACCGCCTCGTTGCTGTCGCCGGTGGCAAGCCGCATCTTGCATCCCCTGGGGCAGGAAGCGCAGGCGGCCGCGCGCGCGGGCACCCGGTTGGGCCCGCCGTTGGTCACGTTGCCGCCGCTCGGGGCGCCGTTGATCAGGGAATACCCCCCCCCTTCGAAAATCTCGGCGTCGCGCGGGTTATCCACGTCCCACTGGAACTGGCGGAACCAGAGCCGGGCGTCCATGAAGGCCTTGGGGTCGGCGATAGGGACGCTGCCGGTGCCGAGGAAGCTGATGGCCTTGAGGTTCTTGGACCCGAAGACGCCGCCGAATCCGCACAGGGCGGCCTGGGAGCCCGGGCCGTGAAGCAGCGCACCCAGCCGGCTCTTGCGTTCGCCCGCGGGACCGCAGGCCACGACCGCGGGGATCTGGGTGGTGAAGCAATTCTGGGCCAGTTCGGCCCATTCGCCCTGCTTGAGGCCGGGGACGGCGCGGCGCGAGATTTCCTGCTGCGCGTCCCAGGTGTCCATTCCCCAGACGCCGTTGGTGGCGTCCTCGATCTTCACCTGGTCGTTGATGACGTCGATGTAGACCGGACTGTCCGAGGCGCCTTCCACGACGATGCCGTCCCAGCCGGCGAATTTCATCTGGGCGGTGAACCGCCCCCCGAAGTTGCTGTGGCCGAACCACTCGATCGGGTAGAGCATCGGCCCCAGCCCCTGGACTTCGCACCGTCCGCTGCCCGGCATGAAGGTGCCCGAGAAGGGGGACGCCATCATGATGATGAGGTTGCGGGGATCGAAGGCGTCGAACGGGAGCTGGTCGCCGACCAGGTCGAAGAAGACGGCCGAACCGATGCCGTGGCCGCCGCCGAATTCCACGTACTTCTCCGTGGGAATGGTGCTGACCTGCTTGGTCGTGAGATTGACTCTTAAGATCTTACCTGTGTATCCGCCTGGCATGATATGTCTCCTCCTTATGCTTTCGCTTTGGGCGCCTGCATTTTGGCTTTCGGTGCGCCGCCGCCCATGCTGCGCGATCCAGGCGGTACGATTCTGCTGTCGTCCACCAGCCCCAGCTTGAGCCAATGTTCGTTGCGTAGGTTGACGTTATAGCCATCGGTTTCCTTCTGGTCGGGCATTTCGCTGACGAACTTGATGGCTTTCATAGGACACGATTCCACGCACGCCTGCTTGCCGCCGATCCCCCCCTTTTCGTTCCAGTAAGGGGTCTCGAGGCAGAGGTCGCACTTGGTGGATTTCTTGATTTCGTGGTTCCAGACGGTCCGGTGCGGCTGCTGGGGGCACATCTTGAGGCAGGTCTTGCAGCCGATGCATTTGTCGGTGTCGATCCTGCGGACGTTGCCATTGGCCTCGTCGACGAAACAGGCCTGGACCGGGCAGCTTTGCACGCAAGGGGGGTACTTGCACTGGCGGCAGGGGGCCATCTCCAGGTCGGTCGGAAATTTTCCGAAGGAGTCCTGTATGATCTGGATGCGCGCCAGCGAGAGGCTCTGCACCCCGTAGTGGGTCAGCGAGCAGCTGAGCATGCAGGTCGTACACCCGATGCATTTCTTGCTGTCGTAGACCAGGTACCCCTTGGATGCAGGGTAGGCCTGGACTTTTTCAGGCGGTGGCGCGGGGGACGCGGCGACCGCAGCGGCGGGAGTCGTGGCTATCAGGGCATCGACCGCGACCACGGTTCCGCCGGTGACCAGAAAATCGCGTCTTGTAAATTTCTTTTTGGCAGCCGTTTCCGTGCTGTCGGTTTTCTTGCCTCCGGACATGGCGTTACTCCTTCGCTCGATATTATGTAATGAGTGTCGTCTTCGGGGTTGACCCATGGACAAACATTGCCTCGTCATCCGCGTGCGGGTGGACGGCTACCACTGTGGAACAAACGGGGACAGGTTGTCAACCATTCAATCCTATCGCTTTTAATTACGTCCTCCATGATGGTAACGTTTCATCCAAAGGGGCCGCGGGGATTGGCGGCGGCTCCGGATGGAGGACGGCATGGATGTCGGCGGGGAAGTGCGGCGCAGGTACGGGGCGATCGCCGCGCGGGCGCTCCAGAGGAGCCGGCGGGAGGGGGGGACGGCCGTGCAGGTGTCGCTCGGTTGCGGCGACCCCGTGTCCCTGGCCGGGCTCGGGCCCGGGAACGTGGTGCTGGATCTTGGAAGCGGCGGGGGGCGCGACTGCCTGCTGGCGGCCCGGCGGGTGGCGCCGGGGGGCAGGGTCTACGGCCTGGACATGACGGAGGAGATGATCGCCCTGGCCGCCCGCAACCTTAAGGGCACGGCCGGCGTCGAACTGGTCAGGGGCGAAATCGAGCGCATTCCGCTCCGGGACGGCACGGTCGATGTCGTCATTTCCAACTGCGTCATCAACCTTTCCGACGACAAGGGCCGGGTGCTGGCCGAGGCTTTCCGCGTCCTGGCGCCCGGCGGGCGGCTGGCTGCCTGTGATATCGTCACCCGGGGCGACATCCCCGCGGGGATCCGCGCGGGGGTGGGCCGCTGGGTGGGGTGCCTCGGAGGGGCGCTCGAGGAGCGGGAATACGCCCGCGCGCTCGCCGGGGCCGGTTTCGAGCGGATCCAGGTGGAGGTGACGCACCTCTATCGGGCCCGGGAGGTCCTCGGGTTCCTGGAAGAAAAGGGGTGGGACATCGGGAGCATGGTCCCGCACGTCGACCGGAAATGGGGGAGCGCCTCGATCATGGCGGTCAAGCCCGCGCTTTGAGTCGGTCGCGGCGGTCCACGACCAGTTTCTTGGCCCGGTCCGCCGTTTTCAGCGCTCCCGGCGGCAGGAGGCTCACCCCCGGGGGCGCCATCTCCCCCCGGTGGAGAAGCCGCCGGACAAGGGGGTGCCCGTGGAGGCGCGCGGCGATGGCGTGCGCTGTGTCCCCCGCTTTCGGAAGCAGCTCGATCCCGAAATCGAGGCGCGGCCGCTCCCCGTCCCGCGTCACCTCCACCCGGTAGTCCAGCACCCCGGGGAGGGCGTAGAGGACGTCGTCGAACAGCGTTGGGTGAATCTCCTCTCCCGCGCCGATCGTCACTATCGATTCCCGGCGTTTTCGGACCGCGTCGAACCGGAGCAGGCTCCGGGCGCCGCAGGGGCAGGGCCCCGGGATCCAGCGGGAGATGTCGCCGGTGCGGTAGCGCAAAAGGGGCATCGCCTCGCGGTTGAGGGTGGTGAACACCAGTTCCCCCTCCTCGCCGGGCGCCGCCGGCTCGAGCGTCACGGGATCGATGATCTCAAGCAGGAGGTCGGCTTCGTTGAAGTGGTAACCGTGCCCGGCCTCGCACTCCACGGCCACCCCGAGCCCCATTTCGGTGAGCCCGTAGTGCGTCCGCACCCGGCATTTCCAGGTTCTTTCCAACTCCCGCCTGCGCGCTGCGGGGACATACTCGGCGGTGAGAAAGAGGACGCGCACCCCGCACCGGGACGGGTCGCACAGCGCCTCCAGTTCGCGCGTGAGCCGGTAGAGGGGACCGGCGCAGCCGAACAGCACCGTGCTGCCGTGCCGCCGGATCCACTCCAGGTGCTCGGGCGCGGAGCGGCCGGTGCCGGCCACCAGCGCCCGGGCGCCGACGGCGGCCACCCCGCGTCCGAGCAGGTCCGCCTGGCTGTAAGGAGGGCCGTCGGGAAGGCAGATGTGTACGACGTCCTGCCTGCCGGCCACCGTCCCGATGCCGGCGGCCATGAAACGGACGATGCGCCCGAGATCCCCCCGGGTCCAGAAAACCTTCTTCCGGGGTCCCGTCGTGCCGGAGGTGACGAAGGTATGGACCCGCTCGATTTGCGCCCGGGAAAGGCACAGGAAACGGTAGGGGGCGCGGGCCACATCCTCCTGCCTGGTGAATGGGAGGCGCCCGAGGTCGGCGCACCCGCGGATCTCCTCCGGGCGGATGCCGCTTTTTCGGAAGAGATCCCTGTAAAAGGAGCTGTGCGCCGCCGCGTAGCGCACCGCCCGGGCCAGCAACGCCCCCTGGTACCGCACCACCTCGGCGCGCCCCGGGGCGGGTCCGGCCTGCACGCGCGCGCGGGGACCGGGGTCGTTTTCAAGGCCGGACCGGATGACGCCGTGCAGCCACTGTTCAAGGAACATGGGCGGTTTCCCCGTAAAGTCGGCGTCCGTGCGTGTCGACCAGGTACCAGGCGCAGAAGGGGACCAGACCCCGGGTTGGACTCGCGACATGGATGCAGCAGCGCCGGAGCCGCTCGAGGTCGATGTTCCAGGCATCCTGGAACGCCATGCCGGAGATGCAGAGCACATGGGTGCGGACCCGCTCGAAGAGGTTGTCCGGACCGGGCGGCGGGGCGGCGGAAGCGGGTCCGGGTTCGGCGAATTTCCAGTGGCGCCGCACGTAGGCGCGCGATTTTTCGGCGGCGTCGTCCCCGGCCGGTCCGGCGCGCTCGAAACGCGTGGTCGCCACCAGCCTCCCATCGTCTCTCAGCACGGAGAGAGCGGAAAAGGAGCAGTGGGGTTCCTCTCAACCGGGGGGAATGAAATTCCCGGTCTCGATTTCCCCCCCTGTCTGGCGCTCGATCGCCTCGAGGATGTCGGGGATCAGCACCCGGTCGTTGTTGCGGGGCGAATGCGGGTAGCGGCCGAGCCAGGCCTGGGGCTGGAAGTGGATCCCCTTCACGACCGGCATCCACGCCTTGGCGAACTCGATGAGTTCGCCGATTTGGGCGTCGTTCACTCCCTTGACGAGGGTCGGGACGAGGATGACGCCTACCTGCAGTTCCCGGCAGCGCTCGAGGGCCCCGAGCTTGAGGTCCAGGAGCGGCGCTCCCCGCAGGCGGCGGAAGACGTCGTCGCTGACCCCGTCGAACTGGAGAAAAAAATCGGTGACCCCCGCATCGGCCAGCGCGCGGGCGAATTCCGGGTCGCGCCCGAGACGCAGGCCGTTGGTGTTGACCTGGACATGATCGAAACCGATCTCGTGCGCCCGGCGCACGATGAGGGGCAGGTCGTCCCGGAGGGTGGGTTCCCCGCCGCTCAGCTGCAGGGGGCAGTTCCCGGCCCGCGCGAACGTCTGCCCGAGGAGGCGCTCCAGCCCGGCCAGGTCGGGGTCGGGGCCGGCCGCGGGCCCGGAGGCGGCGAAGCAGACGGGGCAGCGGAGGTCGCAGCGGGCGGTGATTTCCACGATGGCGCTGCAGGTGCTCTGCCGGTGCCCGGCGCAGATGCCGCAAAGGCGCGGGCAGTCTCCGGGCGGATCGGGTGTGGGAAGAGCCGAAGGGTCCCCGGGGCGGCTCCAGAGGGAGTAGGGGATGGTGCGGTTGCGCCAGAGCAGCACGGGCTCCACCTCGCCGTGCTCCGGGCAGCTGCGGCGGAGGAACAGCTCGTCCCCCACGGCCACCCGCTCGGCGGGGACGCGCCGCAGGCAGTGGGGACAGAGGCTCTCGGTTCGCGAAACGACTTCGGCCATGCGGGTCCTATTTATGTTCGAGGGCGTCTTCAGCCTCGTTGACGATGGTGGTCACCACCTCCTCGGTGAGGTACTCCACGCCGCAGACGGGGCACTTCATCCCGGGGACGAACTGGCGCAGCAGCATGTAGCTGACGAGCAGCTCCTTTTCCTCCATGGCGACCTTGTCCTTGCAGCAGAACCAATCAGTCATCCGGGGTCTCCTTCGAGCAGCAGTCGGTGCGCGTAGGCCGTCCGGACGCGGAAAGCACCATCCCGGGGCTCGTATTCGACGTAAAAGTAGGTCTCGGCCATGCGGAGCTTGGCCAGGAATCGCCCCCCCTGGGGGCGGCACAGTTTTTCGCCCGATTGCTCCGCGTGGCAGAGGACGCGCCGCATGTCCTCCTCGGTGATGTGGCGCTCCTCGAGCCGCTCCCGCACCCCTTCGTCCAGGACCAGCTTCATCGCCCGCGCCTCATCCGACAGCGGCGGCGGATCCTCGGCCGTGGAGAGCGGTTGAGCCCCCAGCACGGCCAGCGAGGCGAGGGCGAACTCCCTGCGTGAAAGAGATGGTTTCCCGTCGCCGGGTTTGGTTTTTTCCTTTTCGTCCCGGGGCATGGGCGCGATCTCCCGAATCAGGTTCCAGACAGGGGCATGTTAGATGCTTCCTGCCGCCAAGTCAAAGATTCCCACCGACGCGGCGGAAAACCATGTTTCGGGATATCTTCAATATCTGTTGACAATAAAAGCTGTGTTTAGATAATATTTAGCCGTCTTGGACGAGAAGCGGCAACGAACTCTTCGGATAATAGGATTTGACTTTTGGTTTGGAAGGCGCGCACACTGAAAAAGATCGCAGTCACACAAACATAACTACACTTGAAGAGGTACGACTGATGAAAAAGCTTGGGTTTGCAGTGATTTTGTTGTTGGGCTTTGCGGGAATGGCAGTGGCGCAGGATGTCCCGGTCGCAGACGTGTTCGGGGGGTATTCCTTTTACCGCTGTGATGCGGGGGAGGACATTTCCTGCAACCTGAACGGGTGGAACGTTGCGGTTGATTTCAACGCTACCGAAAGATGGAGCGCCGTCATGGATTTCACCGGCCACTACGGGTACCTGGACGGTCCCGTTGTCACGGGCTCGGGCGTCTATCCGTGGTACGATGTCAAGTCGCACAACTTCCTGTTCGGACCGCGCTACAAGATAAGGACTGAAAAAGTCACGCCCTTCCTCCACGCGCTCTTCGGGATCAACCACGTCAACCCCGAAGAGATGGATCTCATCCAGAACAATCTCGCCATGGCGTTCGGCGGCGGGGTGGATGTCAAGGTCAACGACAAGGTGTCCGTGCGTGCGATCCAGCTCGATTACCTGACCACCCGGACTGATTTCGGATGGACCGACAACCTGCGCTTCTCCACGGGCGTGGTGTTCCATTTCGGCAGCAAATAGTCCGATATAGTCCGAAATGAATCCGGCCGGGATGGATGGGGCAGGGCCAGGGGCTCGCTCCATCTACCCCGGCGGGGCACGCCTGATGCGACGGTCCTCATTGCTCCGCGCCGTGCTGATCTCTGTCGCGGCCATCTTCTCCTCACTCCCGGACGCCCTCCCGGCCCCGGGGCACTACCGCAATTTCGCCGTTTCCGTCTACGCCCGCGTCTACGAGGTGCGGCGGATGGCCGATCCCGAATGGCTGCAGGCCCACTGGGACGCGATCGCGCGCCAGGTGAAGGTCGACAAGATTTACCTGGAAACGCACCGGGACACGATCGTCGCGGATGCGGAGACGGTGAAAAACGCCGCGGAATTTTTCCGGAAACGGGGGCTCGAGGTCGCGGGCGGCATCACCCTGACGGTCGACGAGAGCAACCGCTTCGAGACCTACTGCTACAGTAACCCCGAGCACCGGGACAAGGTCCGGCAGGTGGTCGAGTTCACGGCCGGCCTGTTCGACGAAATCATCCTCGACGACTTCTTTTTCACCAACTGCAAGTGCGAGCGCTGCATCCGGGCGAAGGGGGAGAAGAGCTGGACCGATTTCCGCCTCGGTCTGATGGACGAAGCCGCCCGCAACCTGGTCATCGGGCCGGCGAAACGGGAGAATCCCCGGGTCCGCATGGTGATCAAGTACCCGAACTGGTACGAGCACTTCCAGGGGCTCGGCTTCGACCTCGAGCGGGGGCCGCTGCTCTTTGACGGCGTCTACACCGGCACGGAGACGCGCGACCGGACCGGGGACCAGCACCTGCAGGAATACCTCGGCTATTCGATCTTCCGATACTTCGAGAACCTGCGTCCCGGGCACAACGGCGGCGGCTGGGTCGACACCTACGGGGGGCGCTACCCCGACCGCTATGCCGAACAGATCTGGCTCACCCTGTTCGCCCGGGCGCCGGAGATCACCCTCTTCGATTTCCTCCAGCTCGAGCGCCCGATCCGCCCCACCGACCGGGCGCCATGGCAGGAGTACGGGCCCAGCTTCGATTTCGACGCCATGACCGCCTCGGTCGCCGCGTCGGGGGGGGAAGGAAAACCGCCGGTCACGTTCGCGCGCGCGGCGGGTTACACGCTCGAGGAGGTGGACCGGTTCCTCCACGAACTCGGCCGTCCCGTCGGGCTTCCCAGCTACAAGCCTTTTCATTCCACCGGCGAGGATTTCCTGCACAACTACCTGGGGATGATCGGCATCCCGATCGACCTTCTCCCCCGGTTTCCCGAAGACGCGCCCATGGTGCTGCTGACGGAGTCGGCCGCCTTCGATCCCGGGATTGTGGCCAAGATCGAACGCCAGCTGAGGGCGGGAAAATCGGTGACCATCACCTCGGGGCTGCTGCGGGCGCTCGAGGGGAAGGGGATCAGGCACATTGCCGAGATCCGCGACACCGGGCGGAGGGCCGTCATCAAGAATTTCCGCGGCCAGCCCGATCTCCCCCCCGGTCTTTCCATCCTCATCCCGCAGATCCAATACCTCACCAACGACGCCTGGGAACTGGCCAGCGCCATGACCCAAAACGACCTCGGGTACCCGCTCCTGGTCCAGGCCGCCTACGGCGGGGGGACCCTGTACGTCCTGGTGATCCCGGACAACTTCAGCGACCTGTACAGCTTCCCGCCCGGGGTGCTCACGCAGATCCGCAACGTCCTGCTCAGGGAGATGGAAGTGCGGGTGGAGGCGCCGGGCGACGTGGCCCTCTTCGTCTACGACAACGGCACCTTCATCGTGGAGTCGTTCCGGCCCGAACCGGTCGCCGTCACGCTGTCACTCGATTCCCGCTACACGGGGGTGCGGGAGCTGACCACCGGGGAGACCCTGGCGGGCAAGGAGGGAACTTCAGGCGGCTTCGGGCCCTTCGGTGTGGGGGGGGTGAGGCGCACGATGGTTCCGGTCGAGATCAAGCCCCATTCCTACCGGGTGTTCGCGGCGCTCCCCTGACAGCCCGGTCCAGCAGTAGGTGCAGACCCCTTCCAAGGGCCGTCCGATGGCCTCGGCCATGTCCTCGAGATCCTGGTACAGCAGGGAATGGGCCCCTATTCCCTGTGCGATCGCGGCGACCATCCTGCGGTAAGGGGCCGATCCGGTCGCAAGGTAGCCGGAGATGTCGGGGATGTCGCTCCCTTCCAGGATGCGGATCGCCTTGCGCGCGGCCAGTTCCCGGGTCGTGCGCGTAGACTCGTTGTAGATGCAGGGGAACAGGAGCGGCGGGCAGGCGATCCGGATGTGCACCTCGCGGGCGCCGTTGACCAGGAGTTTTTCCTTGACCATCCTCCGGATCTGGGTGCCGCGCACGATCGAATCGTCGCAGAGGACGATGCGCTTGTCCCGGATGATCTCGGGAATCGCAATCAACTTCATGCTGGCGATCAGGTCACGCGTCGTCTGCACCGAGGGCATGTAGCTCCGGGGCCAGGAGGGGGTGTACTTGACCAGCGGGCGGGCGTAAGGGATTCCCGACTCGTTGGCGTAGCCGATGGCGTGTCCCACGCCGCTGTCGGGAACCCCGGAAACGATGTCGGCCGTGAAGCCTGCGGCCCGGTCGCGCCGCGCCAGCAGCGCCCCGCTGCGGTAACGCGCCTGTTCCACGTTGATCCCCTCGATGGAACTGGCGGGGAAGCTGGTGTAGATCCAGAGAAAGGCGCAGGGTCGGCCCAGGCGCGGGTCGGCCCCGCAACGCCGGGAGATCCCCTGCCCCGAGATCAGGAAGATGTCGCCCGGGGCGAGTTCGGCGATGGTCCGGTACCCCAGGTTGGGGAAAGCCGTGGTCTCGGTGGTCACGGCGAACCCGTCGCCGTTCTCTCCGATGACCAAGGTCGAATGCCCCTCGCGGTCGCGCGCGGCGTACACGCCGTCCTTGGTCATCACGAGCAGCGAGACCGAGCCTTCGATCAGGGCGAAGACGGAGAGGATTCCTGCTTCGAGGCTGTCGGCCCTGCTGATGATTTCGGCGACCACCTCGGCGGGGCTGATGGTGGAATCGGGCTGGATCTCGGCAAACGTCGACCCCTCGGACTGGAGCCGGGCGATGATCGCGTCGAGGTTATGGATATAGCCGTTCATCACCACGGAAAAGACGCCGAGACGCGAGGAGAGCACCACCGGCTGGATGTCGTAGCCGATCACGCCGATGCCGTAGGGGCCGCTCATCTTTTCGTAAGCGTGCCGGAACTTCGGCCGGAAGTTCTCCCCGCGGATGTCGTGAATCTTGCGCTCGATCCCCCGGTCGCGGTAGACGGCCATCCCGGCGTAATCGGTGCCGAGGTGGCTGTGATAGTCGAGGCCGTAATAGAGGGATTGAATGCAGTTCCCCTTCCTGGATGCTGCGCCGAAAATGCCGGACATACCCACTCCTTTTGCATGCGTGCGCCCGAACTATAGCAGAAAAGCACTGGGCGGGGGACAGGCTCCTAACGGAGGGAAGGTTTTCCCTCGCGCTCGGTCCAGTTGGCCGCCTGCCACGCCTCCTGTTCCGCGCGGGACAGGTGCCGCTTGTCCCCGTCGCGCGTCACGCGGATGGCGGCGTCGGGGCCGCCGGCGGGGCAGTTGTACTCACAGATGCCGCAACCCACGCAGCGGGCGGGATCCACGTAGGGGAACCCCTGGAGCGGTTCGGCATCGCCCCCGTCGGCCGGGTACGGGACGGCGGAGCCGTTTTTGTCCAGCCAGTAGATGGCGCTGTAGGAGCACACCTCGTCGCAGACGAGACACTGTTTGCCAGATTCCCAGACGACGCACGAAGAGCGGTTGATGACGGCGCGCCCGATGAACAGGTGCTCCTTTTCGGGGATGGTGAAGGGTTCGATGGCGTCCGTGGGGCACACCTCGCCGCACAGGTTGCAGTTCTGGCTGCATTCCCCCACCCTGGGCGTCAACACGGGAGTCCAGATCGCGCCCAGGCCCCCTTCGACGATCGCCGGCTGCAAGCCGTTGGTCGGGCATACCTTCATGCAGGCGCCGCAGCGGACGCAGCGCTCGGTGAAGAGCTCCTCGGCGACCGACCCGGGGGGGCGGATGAGGCGTTTGCCGGTGATGCGGCTTTCGCCGTCGCGCGTGGGGCGCCGGGCCAGGGCCGAAGCCGCGCCCAGTCCCCAGGCGGTGCCCACGCCGACGCCGGCGAGGAGGCGCCTCCGGTCGAGGTTGAGCTTGAGGCCCGGTTCCGGTCTCCCGGGGGACATGCGGATCGCCTCCTGCGGGCACAGTTCGGCGCAGGATTGGCATTGGATGCATTCGGCCGTGGAGGTGCGCTTCCCCTTTTCCCCGATCGCGTCCATCTTGCATTCGAGCCGGCAGAGGGTGCATTCGTTGCACGCGCTTCCGACCCTGCGGCGGAAGAAGGGGACGCGGGCGATGAGGCCCAGCAGCGCCCCCAGCGGGCAGAGGCTGCGGCACCAGAACCGGCGGGAGAGGAACCCGCCGGCAAGGATGGCCCCCAGCAGGAGCGCCGCGGCGAACCCGCTTCCGTACGCCGCCTGCTGGTCGGGAAAGATCCCCCACGATTGGAGCCGGCCCGTTCCCGGAAGCCACTGGATCGCCCGTTGCAGGGGGGCGAAGAACCCGAGCGTCAGGCTCCGGAAGGTGAGGGCGATCGGGTCAAGCAGCCAGACCAGCTGGGATCCCAGCAGGGCGCTCGCGGCCACCGCCCCGAGCACGTAATACTTCAGCCGGGGCCGGGAACGCTCCAGCTTGGTGCGGCGCTCCCGCTTCGGGCGCACGGCGCGGTCCGCGCAGTCGACCAAGGTCCCGAGCGGACAGACCCAACCGCAGAAGGCCCGGCCGAAGAGAAGGGTTAAAAGGAGCACGGGCACGGTCCAGAGCGCGACCGCAAGGGGAAAGCTTCTCGATGCGACAATGGCGGTCCAGCCGAGCAGCGGGTCGATGCGCAGGAAGAAATCGGCGGGGAGGAAGGCCGATACGCTCATCCCGCCGTCCGCCCAGTCGATGTGGTGTGCGGTCTGGAAGAAGAGCACGAGAAAGAGGAGGAGGAAAAAGATCTGGCTGGTCCTGCGCACGGTTTTCATATAGTCGGTTCCGGTGGCGGGGGATCAGGCCCGCTTGACGACGATGTTCGAGGGATTGCCTTCTCCCAGGCCCAGTTCCACCGCTTTCCCGATATAGGCGACCAACGACGGCTCCAGGTCGAACAGGCGGCAGGCGTAGGCGTCCGCGGCGACCGGGTCGAAGGACACGATCACTTCCTCCGGCTCACGTATCGTGCCGGGCCCCTTCGGCCCGTTGGTGACCAGGATGCGGGACGCGTCCATGACGGTGAGGTCGACGGCCACGGCGCTGGCGTAGTCGGCGATGTACTGGGCCAGGTCGGGACCCGAGTGCCATGCCTGGCGGTTGAAATTGACCCCCATGAGATTCTTCAGCCCGAGCGTCAGCTGCGTCTGGGAATGGTGCTTGGCCTTGGGCATGTTGATGAAGACGTCGGCCTCCAGCACCGCGCGCGCCAGCGTGTCCTGCTTCATCATCTTGCCCCGGGGCACCATGATCGGGGCGAAATCCCCCTCGGTGGCGCCGTAGATCAGCTCGGCCCCCTCCTGGCGCGCGGCGGCCGCGATGCCGGAAACGGCGAGCACCTGCGCCGCCGGGCGGTCGATCGTATGCTCGAAGACGGTGATTTTCCCCGCCCCCGCCTCCCGGCACAGCTGGATCATGGCGGTGAGCAGCCTGGGGTCGGTGTTGGCCGCCTGCGCCGGGGTACGGGACCAGGCGGCGTTCGGCTTGAGCACGACGCGGCTTCCGGGCCGGATGAAGGCAAGGCCCCCGGCCGCGGCCAGCGCCGACCGGAGGGCGCTCGTGGGGTCGGCCGCCTTCCCCACGTACACCTCCCCTCTTCCCCTACCCGCCGTAAGCGAGCCGCGTCCCTGGGGGGGCGTCCCTCCCGATCCGGGGTCGCCCGGGCCGGGGCCTTTTCCGCACCCGGCGAGCGCTGCGCCGCCGCAAGCCAATCCGGCCATTCCGAGGAATCTGCGTCTATCCATGGGTCTCCCTTGTCAAACTCGGCTTTCCGCCCGGGCCGGGGCGGCGCGCGTGAGCGGCGCTTTCAGAAACAGCTCTCCTTCTCAGCGCCGCTTCCGGAAGGTTAGGATATAGCTTGGGCAAAGTCAATCATTCCCGGTTGGCGATTTTTTGAACCCCGCTCTCCCGAAATGCAAGGCGGGGGTATAATCGCCCCGTTCCTCCTCCTGCTTTCGCTCCCATCCATCCCGGCCGGGAAGCGTTCCTTCCCGGCCGGGCCACGGACGTCGCCTGATCGAACCCCGGCGGATGATCCCGCCATCCCCAAAAGGATTCGGCCGTCAGGCGACGGCGCACAGGTGGCGGAAGGTCGCGATCCCCGGAGTGGTCCCGAAACGGGCCGTAAGCTCAGGATCGTCCCAGCGGAGAAAGGGGTTCGTGGCCCGCTCCTCCGCGAGCGTCAGCGGCACCGTGGGCGTGCCCGCGGCTGATTCCAGCCGCCGCAGCCGCCGTTGCAGGAGCGTGTTCTCCGGGTCCACCCGCGCCGCCTCCCGCACGAACTCGAGGGTGTATTCGTGGGCGCACCAGATGCGGGTGCCGTCCGGGAGCGCGCGGATCTTGCGCATCGAGGCGAACATGTCCTCGGGGGTTCCCTCGAACAGGTTCCCGATGGTGCCGCCGAAGATGGTATCGCCCGAAAACAGGTCTCCGCCCCCGCGACCGTCGTCGAAGAAATAGGCGACGTGGGAGCGGGTGTGCCCGGGAACGTCCAGCACCCGGCCCGCGCCGCCGCAAACGGTGTTCCCCTCGGAGAGGAACCGGGTCTGGCCCGGAACCCGTCCCCGGTCCCCCGCTCCCGCGGAGACCTCGATGCCGGGGAAGAGTTCCAGCAGGCGCGGGATGCCCCCCGTGTGGTCGGCGTGATGGTGGGTGGCGAGAATCGCCTCGAGTCGGCGGCCCGATTTCCGGAGCCAGTCGATGACGGGCCGGGCGTCGCCCGGGTCCACCGCCGTCGCCCGGTCAGGCTCGTCGCCGCAGATCATGTAGATGTAGTTGTCCCCCAGGGCGGGGAGGGCGATCACTTCCATTTCTCTTCTCCTCTTTCTTCCGTCCGGCTGGATCATGTTGCGCCCGTTCATTGGGCGCCGGTGCTACGTCGGCAGCATCACGCTCCCGCCCCTTCCTCTTCCGGGGAGGATGCGCCCCTCTCCGATGAGGCGGGCCCGGGTCGCGGCGTAACGCTCTTCGGTCCAGCCCAGGTGTTTACGGAGCGCCTGGTTACCCGATTTCCCGCCCGGTTCCTGCAGGGCGGCAAGGAACGCTTTGCAGTCTGCTTCTGTTGTTTCCATTATTGTTTCCGCCGTTGTTTCCGGAGCCTCTGCGGTTTCCCCGGCCGAAGGAGCCTCCTCCGCGGAGTCGCCGGCTGACGCCATGTCATTCATGCCGGCCCGCGTCGGGGCAGGGGACAGGAGGACCTGCCGGGCGCCGAGGGGGGCGTAGTCCGAGGGGGTGCACGTCAGCACGATGACCTGCAGCCCGCGCGCGGCGCCAAGATCCAGCATGCGCTGCAGGTCGCGCACCCGGTCCGGGTCGGAGAAGGCGAAGGAGTCGTCGAAGATCACGGGCAACGAGCCGCCATGGTTCTCAGCCAGCAGTTCGGCCGTGGCCAGCCGCACCGCCGCAGCCAGCTGCTCGCGCGTGCCGCCGCTCAGGGCGTCGAAGGGGAAGGCCGCCCCGGACCGGACCAGGCGGATACCTTTGAAAACGGTGCCGTCGAAAGTGACCTCGGCCCGGGCGCCGGGGCCGAAGACCCCCACGAGGTAGTCCGATATCCGCTCCGCCAGCGGCTGGGTGAACCGGTCGGCCAGGACGCGCCGTTCCTCCTCGAAGAGCCGCCCGAGGAGCCGCACGGCTTCCGCCCGGCGGCGGACGCTTTCGTGGTATTCCCGGGCCGTCCGCTCGCGCACCCGGGCCCGGGTGAGTTCCGCCCGGGGGTCGTCGCTGCCGTCGAGGGTGAGCGCGGCGCGACTGGCGGCGCGCCGCTCGCGCGCCTGCTGGCGCTGCTCCTCCTGGGCCTGGATGGCCCTTTCGAGCCGCACCCGGTCCCGTTGCAGCTGGTCGGGCTGCAGTTGCTCCAGCTGCGCCCGGGTCTGTTCGAGCGCCGTACGGGCCTCCGCGGTCTCTTCCTCGGCCGCGCGCAAGGCCTCCAGGCGCAATTGGTCCTCGCCGTGGTTTGCGAGGAGGAGGCGCGCCTGGGCCTGCAGCTCGTCGAGGCGCGCCTCCTGCGCGCCGATGGCGGCGGCGATTTGCACCAGGGCCTTTTCGGCCTCATCGAAATCCGCTTGTGCGGCCTGCCCGGCGGCCTTCTTGGCGGTCTCCTCCTCGTCGGCCTGTTCGAGCGCCTGCTCCTCCGCCCGGCGCCAGGCCTCCGCCTCCTCCCGGTTGGAAGGTTCCGGGGCGTCGGGGACCAGCTGCGAGCGGCGCTCCGCCTCGCCTTTGGCGGCGGCCAGGGCTTCCCGGGCTTCGGCCAGGGCCCCTTCGAGGCTGCCGTCGTCAAGATCCCCGAGCCTGGACTCCTCCCGTTCGAGCCCCGATTCGAGGTTCGCGCGCATGTTTGCGATCTCCGCCGCCCCGGCGAGTGAATCCACCCCGAGCCGGTCGAGCGCCTCCCGGAGCGCGTCGCCCGCCGCCCGGAGGGCAGCCCGGGCTTCGGCGAGACTGTTGCCGCCGCCCGGCCGGACGCGCAGGTGAACATCATCCCCTACGAAGATATCGACCGCCTCCGTCACCCTGTGCGCGCTCCCCGGCGCCGCCTCGCGGTCCCCGATCCGCACCGGCCGGCCGGATGCGACCACCTCGATGCCGGCGGCCATGGCTTCGAGGGCGGCCGCGGCTTGGTCCGCGCGCGACTGGAGCCGGCGCAGGCGACCCAGGGAGTCCGCGTCCACCGGGGGCAACGGCGCCAGTTCGTCGCGCAGGGCGCGGATGGAGTCCCGGATCTTTTGAGCGTCCTCCAGCCGCCCGGCCAGTTCCCGGCACCGGGACTCGCGGTCGAAGCTTTCCACCCGGGCGCGGGCCAGTTCGCGCCGCCGGCGGACGTGGCGCGCCCGTTCGGCGGCCTCCTCGTGGGCCCGGGCCGCAAGCTGCGCCTGTGCCTGCCGCTCCTCCCTCCGGGTGCGGGCCAGTTTGGTCTCTTCCCGCCCGGGGGCAAGCGCCTCTTCCAGGGTGGCGATCTCCCGGCGGAGGTTGCGGATCTGCCCGTCAGCCTTCCGGAAGTCGGCAAGCTTCTCCTCCGCCCGGGCGGAGGCAAGCGCCTGCTGTTCCTCCCGCGCCTTGAAGGCCTGCGCCGCGGCCAGTTGTTCCGTGACTTTCCGGAGCTCGGCGTCGAGTGCGTCCAGGTCATCGGTGGTGCGCCGGACCGTCTCCTCGGCCTGCTCGAAACCGGTAGCGGCGTCGAGCAACCGTTGCCGCCTCTCGGCCGCATTCCGCCTCTTGGTCTCGGCGTCCTGGAGCCGGGCCTCGGCCTGTTGCAGTTCGGACCCCGCCTTCGGTTTCCCCGCGCTCGTGAAGAGGGCGGCGGAGCGTTCGGCGAAGCGGCCGGCCACCTCCGCGTCGCGCGGGGACTGCAGGGCGACGGCGCCCCCTTCCTGCTGCAGCCGCTCGAGGAGCGCATTTTGTTCCGACGCCGTGTCAGGCGCAGGGTCCTGCCCGCTCTTGCCCTGCCACACCCAGAGATGGGCCCATTGCTGCAGGGTCCGGTCGGCGAGGTTGCGCCCGCCCCCCACCTCCTCCACCTGCAAAAGCGCGTTGAGGATCGATTCGGCCTCGTCCCCATGCCACGAGGCGCCCTCGGCCGAGGTGAGCGTCGTCGTTCCCCCCGCCCCGCTGAAGCGTTTCAACAGCCGGTATTCGTTCTTGCCGGCGATGAAGGCGATCTCGACTTCCGGGTGGCCGGGGTACAGGTTCGAGACCATCCCCTGCCGCCCATCGCCGGTGATCCTGGACTTGAGAAAGAGTCCCCGGTGGACGGCCTCGATGAATGTGCTTTTGCCCGACTCGTTCGGCCCCGCGATCAGGGTGAGCGCTGAATCGAAGTCCACCCGGGTCTCCCGGTGAATGCGGTAGTTGCGCACCGTCGCCGACAGAAGTTTCATGCCTCCCCCTCCCGCCGGCAGGCGGCGTGCAGTTCGCGCAGCGCCACGGCCGCGACCTCCGCTTCGTCGCCGGCGGAGCGGGCCATGGCCGCCAGGCGGCGCGCCACGGTGGCGATGAGGGGATCGCCCGCCTGCATGGTGAGAGCCTCCACTTCCCGGTCGGTGGGGGCGATGGTGGTGTGGTCGTCGATTTTGAGCCGCAACAGCCGGGCCCGGAGCGAATCGAGGAGCGTCTTGAGCCGGCTCGCGGCCTCGATGCCGAGACTCCCGCCGAGGGAGAGGCGGAGCAGGTCCTCGTTGGCCCGCCGGCCCAGCAATTCGTCAAGCCGACCCGCGCAGTGATCCACGCCGGCGTCGTCGGCGAACTCGAACGAGGCCTCCGACCACCGCAGCCGGCCGGTGGGGATCATCCGCACTTCGGGCTGCTCCCCGCGCCGCGGCTCCACCAGCAGGATATGGCCCGGTTTCTGCTCCTCCCCCTTCTGGAAGCGGTCGCTCTCGGGGGTCCCGGAATACCACGCCTTTGGTCCCACCTGCTTCGCCCCGTGCCAGTCCCCCAGGGCGACGTAGTCGATCTCGTCCATCGGGAGGAGCGCAAGGTCCACGCGGTTCGGTTCCATCCCGTCCTCCTCCTCGTCGTCCCCGCCCCCCGTGAAGCCGTGGACGCTGCCGTGGGCCAAAACGACGCGGGCCTTGGAGGGGGGGGAATTCTGAAACACCGCCGGGTCGCGCAGCCATTCGGTCCGGTCCCCGGCCTCCAGCCGGCGGAGCAGGGGACAGGGAAACAACACAACCTCGTCGAGTTCGAACGGCTCGGTGTCAAGCAGGATCGTCAGGTTCGGGGCGAGGCGGGCGCTCTCGCGCCGGAAGAAATCCTGTTCCCACACGCTCCCCGGCCCGCCATGGTCGTGGTTGCCCGGGATCGCCACCACGGGCACCCCGATCCGGCCGATGGCGCTCGCCGCCTCGGCGACCGTGGACTTGTCCGCGCTCGGCGAATCGAAAAGATCCCCGGCGACGAGCACCACCCCGGCGCCTTCTTCCCGCGCGACCTCCGCGATCCGGTCGACGGCCTCGATGCGCGCCCTCTGCACGAGCGCGCGCTTGTAATCGTCCTCGATCCCCGCAAACGGCTTGCCGACCTGCCAGTCGGCGCTGTGGATGATCTTCATCGGTTTCGTCGCTCTCCCAAAATTCGTGATTATAAACGCCCGGGGCGATCTGCGGGACGGCCGCCTGTTTGTCGAGAAACACCAAAATAGCAGAAAAAGGGTTGTGTTGAATATGAGTTTCTCGCGGGCTGCGCCGGACGGGGCCGCCAGGGCCTGGTTGACATCGGCGGGCGCTCTCGTCGACCTGGGCGCCGCGCTTGGTTTTAAAGGCAGGCTGGATGAAGCCATTGCCGAATATCGTACGGCATTGCATCAACGGCCTGGTTCCCCGATGCCGGGGCCGCTCTCAAATGGCGTTGGAAGGCCAAAAGAAGCCGGGGCGAGGGACGCTGCGGCTGGAAACCAATCGGGTGTTCTGGCGTGATGGCGTCGTTTCCGACAAACGTAAGCGTGCCATGGTCCCCTCATCGATCATGAGCCCTCGAAATCCTGGATGGGTTCATCGCCCGTCGGGCTTGCGTCGAAGACGGGCCCGGCCGCCGCAAGCGATACGGCATGTTCTTTTTCCGCCAAGCGATAATTGATCGCCCGCCTGGAGGTGTCGGAATGGGAATTTGACGGCGGGAAAAAATGCTTGACATAAGTTTCGGCACGCCGTAAAAAGTTTGGCATGATGAAACTAAATGGGCTGAGGGGTGAAAAATGACAGCGGCTGAAACGTTAACAGCGAGCCTGGAAGATTATCTCGAGGCGATCTTTCACATCATCGCGGAGAAACAGGCGGTGAGGCCAAAGGATATTGCAACGCGGCTGAAGGTCAGCAGCTCGTCGGTGACAGGCGCGCTTCGCTCACTTGCCGATAGGGAACTAATCAACTACGCCCCTTACGACGTGATTTCTCTGACACCCGCCGGGACGGTTGCCGCCAAGGATGTGGTCCGTCGCCACGAGGTTCTCAGTGATTTCTTCGTCAAGGTTCTTGCGGTGGACGAGTGTGACGCCGATAAGGCCGCCTGTCAAATGGAGCACTCCATTCCCAAGATTATCCTGGAGCGGTTCATCCAATTCGCCGAATTCATCGAGGTTTGCCCGCGTGGAGGATCCAAGTGGATTGCGGGTTTCGGTTACCACTGTGATCATGATGACACTCGGGAGAATTGCGAAAGATGCATTTCGGCGACTCTTGAAGACGTGAAGCGAAGGAGACGGCAAGGAGGTCCGAAAGCGATGACAGCAGTGAAGTTGAAGGATTTGAAACCGGGGCAAAGAGGCAAAGTGCTGAAAGTCAATGCCCGGGAAGGAGCAAATAAAAGGATGGTCGAGATGGGCGTCACGCCGGGGGCCGTCGTTGAGGTGAAGCGAGTGGCTCCCCTGGGAGACCCCATAGATATCAAGGTGAAAGGCTATCATCTCTCCATGCGGAAAGACGAGGCCGATGGGATCGAGATCGAAGTGTTGTAGATGGCAATCAAGTCCGGTAACGAGGTTTATGCAATGCCGTTAACAATTGTACAAGCGGGTAGGCGAGTACGATTTGTCGCCGTGAATGCGGGGCATGGGTTCCAGGGCAGGTTGGCCTCGATGGGGCTGGTGCCGGGCGTGGAGATCGAAGTGCTTCGGAACTCCCTCCATGGACCGTTTATTATAGCTGTAAAGGGCAGCCGGATAGTGTTGGGTCGGGGCATGGCCCAGAGGATCATTGTGGAATAAATTTTTTTTTGCGGCAAAGTTTCGGCAAGACTAAAAAAGTAAGGCAATCCAAAAATATCTGTGGGATTCCATCGAGGATGGAGCAGGAGGACACATGAAGCCCAAGGTAGTGGTCGCCCTCGCGGGTAACCCGAATTCCGGGAAAACAACCATATTCAATGAATTAACCGGGGCCCGCCAGCACGTGGGCAATTACCCCGGTGTGACCGTGGAACGCAAGGAGGGGTTCCGCAGGCACGGCGACACGGAACTTCAGATCGTTGACTTGCCCGGAACATACAGCTTGACCGCCTACTCGGCGGAGGAAGTGGTGGCCAGGAACGTCATCATCGATGAAAAGCCGGACGTGGTCGTCGACATCGTTGATGCCTCGAACCTTGAGAGAAACCTTTATCTCGCGGTTCAATTCATGGAACTCGGCGTACCGCTCGTGCTGGCCTTTAACATGAGTGATATGGCCAGGGCGCGCGGGTACGAGTTCGACACCGAAAAACTCTCAAGGTTCTTCGGGGCACGCATCGTGGAGACCGTCGGCAATAAGGGTAAGGGAATGAAAGAACTTCTCGACGCAATCGTCTTAACGGCGAACGAGGGCGCGCTGAAGGCGGACCAAAACCTTGAAAAGGCATCAACCGACGATCTTTCCTCCAAAACTGGCATTCAAAAATCCTACCACAAGGTGCCGGCGATCAACTATGGACGGGAAGTCGAGGATGAAATAGCCAAAATAGAGTCCATCATCCGGGCGGACAGTACGGTCGCGGGCAATTACGATGCTCGGTGGCTGGCCGTGAAACTTCTTGAGAACGACAAGGAGTTGCGGGCAACGATCGCATCCTCCGAAGTCAACGAGCAGATCGAGAAAAGCGCCGCGCACATCGAGAAGGTACTCGGCGAATCCGCTGAAACCGCTATCGCCGGGGCAAGGTATGGATTCATCTCCGGTGCTTGCCAGGAAGCGGTACGTTCCACCATAGAGATTCGCCATACGATTTCGGACAGGATAGACTCCGTAGTCACCAACCGCGTTCTCGGCATCCCGCTGTTTCTCGTCCTGATGTACCTCGTCTTCCACCTGACTTTCACCCTGGGAATTCCGCCCATGGAATGGATTGAAGGAGCCTTTGGATGGTTGGGCGGGGTGGTTGAAGGCTGGTGGCCGGAAGGGACGGAAAGCCTCCTGAAATCCCTCCTGGTGGATGGCATTATCGGTGGTGTCGGCGGTGTGGTCGTGTTCCTGCCGAACATTCTGCTGTTGTTTTTGGCCATAGCGATTCTCGAGGATTCCGGCTACATGGCCCGGGCGGCCTTCATCATGGATCGCTTGATGCACAAGATCGGATTACACGGCAAAAGCTTTATCCCGATGCTTATCGGGTTCGGTTGCTCCGTTCCGGCGATCATGGCCACCCGCACACTGGAAAACCGGCGGGACAGGCTGACGACGATGCTTGTGACCCCCCTCATGAGTTGCGGCGCCAGGCTGCCGATTTACGCACTCATTATTCCAGCGTTCTTCCCGCAGGCATGGCATGCATCCATGCTTTGGATTATCTATGTAATCGGCATTCTCCTTGCCGTCGCGAGCGCCAAGCTGCTTCGCAGCACAATCCTCAAGGGTGAATCGGTGCCGTTTTTGATGGAACTGCCTCCGTATCGGATGCCGACAATGAAGGGCGTGCTCATCCACATGTGGGAGCGTGGCTGGCTGTACCTAAAAAAGGCCGGGACCATCATCCTCGGTATTTCCATTCTTTTATGGGCCATGATGGTGTTCCCGGGCCTGTCTAAAGAAGAAGCCGCAAGGTTCGAGACGGCGAGGCAGGCCATTGAAACGGAAAACGCGGGGCAGGATGAAAAGGACGAACGCTTGGCCGTCGTCGACAACGAAGAAGCTGAAGCGAAGCTCGTTCACAGCCTCGCGGGACGCATCGGCCACGCGATGGAGCCCGTCCTGAAACCCATGGGGTTCGATTGGAAGATCGGCACCGCGCTCATCGGCGCCTTTGCCGCCAAGGAAGTCTTCGTGGCGCAAATGGGGATCGTCTACTCCGTGGGCGAGGCGGACGAGGAATCCGAAACGCTCAGGGACAAGCTCAAGAACACGTATTCCCCATTGGTCGGTTTCTGCATCATGCTCTTCTGCCTCATCAGCGCGCCGTGCATGGCAACCATCGCCGTGACAAGGCGGGAAAGCAACTCGTGGCGGTGGGCGTTGTTCCAGCTCGGGGGGCTCACTCTTCTGGCTTATGTGGTGACCGTGTTCGTCTACCAGGCGGGCAGGCTGCTTGGCATCGGGATTGGATAGGAGGCTTGCATGCTGGAGAACATCATTGTCGTTGTAATTGTAGCCACCGTTGCACTCATGGCGGGAAGATCGTTCTACCGGACCATGCCGGGCAAGAACGACGGGTGCGGATGCGGCGTCAACTGCCGGGGTTGCGCCTACAAGGATTTCCCCGGGGCTTATCAAGGACGGGATGCCGACAAATGACGGCTTACGAATTGTTGACTAAGAATCTCGAAGACATCCACGTGATACTTAAGGATCACGGCTGCCTTCTGAATTACCTGAAGGGAGGGGGCGATGCGCCTGTCCTGCGCCGGTGTGTTTCGTCGTGTCCCCACAAGCGGAAGCTTAAGGAAACGCTGCTTGAAACCATCCAGGTGCTGGAGGAGTCAAAAAGGGCCTTCAAGTCCAGGCAACTGGAGGAGTTGAGGAAGAAGTTGATAGGGGTCTTGGCGGAAACCGCCTGACCCTGAAGGTGAAAACATAGGTCCTACGGCCCGGCGCTGGGAGTCGGGAAGTGAGGGCGTGACGAGGTCGGCATGTGATGCCGGACTCGTTACGCCCTTTTTTTTTGGTCACAAAAACTGGAAGGAGAATGAAGAGATGAACCTAGTCGGAAGGTTGGTGACGGGCGGATTGGTGACCCTGCTTGTCGCCGGCTCGGTGTTTGGCCAGGAGCACGGCGTAACGCGGCCAGAAACGGCCGCCGTTAAAACCGATAATGAAAGCATGGATAAGGCCGTCGAACAACGGGCTGCGCACGCTTCAAAAGCCGAAGAAGAAAAGCGATGGTACGAAAAGATCGAAATCGCACTTGGAGCGACCGGTGTGCTCCAGGGTTCCCCCGGGGCCGAGGAGCTCCTGGGCCCCGGGGGTGACGTAACCGATGGCTCCATGTCGTTCGATTTGGAATTGACCTTGCCGGTTGCAAAGCACGGCAAATTCTACACGCTGTTCGAGGCCGGGGCGGGCGATGGTATCGACGGCGACATCCCGACCCTTTCAGGCTTCAACGATGACGCGGATGACGATCAAAGCGTCAGGCTCACCGAGATATGGTATGAACATGCCTGGTTCAGTGACCGTGTACGGTTGCGCGGAGGCAAGGTCGATCTCACGACGGATTTCGATACCAGCGCGCTGGCCAACAGTGAAACGGATCAATTCCTTTCCAGCGGGTTCGTTAACAACCTGGCCGTGGAATTCCCGGACGACAATGGTTTCGGGGCAATGTTGTGGGCTTCTCCGGGCGAGTTTTGGGATATCGGTGTCGGGATTGCAGACGCTGACGCGGACTGGGACAAAGTGTTCGAGGATGTTTTTTCAATAGTGGAGTTGGATTTCAAGCCGAAGATTTCGGATCGCCAGGGCAACTATCGGATCTATGGCTGGTTTAACGGCAGCGATCATGAGCACCTGAACGATGACACCAAAACCCGGGAAAACAATTATGGGTTTGGCGTATCGTTCGACCAGGAGATCACCGGTGTATTCGGGGTTTTCGCCAGGTATGGATGGCAACGCGGCAGCGTCTCCCAAATTGAACACTCCTGGAGTGCGGGGTTTCAAGGTTCCGGCGGGTTCTACGGTCGAGAGGATGACATCTTTGGTTTGGCTTACGGACGGGCCATCATTGGAGATGCCTGGAGAGATGTCGCCCTGGCGAACGGAATCAACTCCGCCGACGAGCACCATGTGGAGTTCTATTACAATCTGAAGGTCAACGACCATCTGAATTTTTCCCCCAACATCCAGTGGGTAAAGAACCCGAATGGAGACAGCAACGATAACGTTTGGGCGTTCGGCCTGCGAGCCCAACTGTCGTTTTAAGAAAACAAAATGATCCTATTTCACCTTTTGCAAAGTATTCAGGCGGGACCTCGGCATGGGTCTCGTCGGAGAGACAGGGCTGCTGCAACTGGGGGGTGTAACGTTCTTTCTGTAAATTCAAATTTGAACTGATTAGGGTTGGGGGCCTGAGAGAAGGCGAGGGAACCGAGCCGGAACACAGGCCCCCAACCCCAGCCTTGTAGTGGTGGGCCAAATCTGTTTTTCTGATCTTTGAACGACGAATTCAAAAGAAAGGAAACCGAAGTGGCCCACCAATCCGAATGTGGCGCAGTAGATAGCGTTGTACAACTCCTCAGTGAATCCGGCTTGTCCCATATTGCGGAAGCCGTGCGAATCATACTCAACGAGGCCATGAGAATCGAACGCTCCCGTGTAATCCAGGCCGCCCCATACCAGCGAACCGATCGCCGGAGGGGATACGCAAACGG
>LSQX01386106.1_pt1 | contig 186982 bp, 169 predicted proteins | sample 654561 | NCBI WGS metagenome assembly LSQX01 (sample SAMN04489861, study PRJNA283612) | anaerobic digester metagenome | isolation source: 4 biogas reactors fed with cattle manure at either 37C or 55C with and... | place: Denmark: Kongens Lyngby | collected 2014 | reverse complement strand
GAGGTAAATTTATGGATGAAGTTACTTCAGGATTATTCAGAATTCCGTTTGGTTTTATTCTGTTTTTGATGCTTATTACGGGTATCATAGGAATGTTAATCAAATCAACAAAAAAGAAGTTTATGGTTACTTTGATAATTATACCGCTTGTACTTGCTTATACAATGTATTTTTCGGGTTATTACAGGAGAGCACCGCTTACCGAGAAGAACGTTCAGGAGATAATTGAAATAACTCCATCTGATTTTTCGCCAAGTTTTTTTCAAGGTAATGTCAAAAACAAAAACAGTATGATTTATTATTATGGTCAGATTTGGCACGGAAATGTGAAAGATTTAGAGCGAGGAAGATTTTTTGAGGAACTGTTTACACGCAGAGGGACATTAAATGACAGACCTTATTGCATGTTGCCGGTTCAGTCAGATAAGGGAGATAATTGGCAGATTGCATGGCATACGGGCTATATTGGGATAATCCAAATTCAACTTGATGATGAGCATTATCTTGAATTAGAGTATAATATTTCAAGAGATATTGATTACTATCTCGGCTTCTTTTACGCACCGCNNTACAGTTTTACGGCGTAGGTTTAAGAAATAACACATATCTTTTTGCTGATAAAACAGGAGGGTATAGATATTTTATTTGTCTTGGCTGCTGTTATTCCCGCATACATTTATTTCTGGCTGATTTATGCTTAAAACGTAACAACTTTTATCACTCGACCGTAGTTTTTTACTGCGGTCTTTTTTGTATTATCGTAGAAAGCAGCAATATTTGCGGCAAATAGAAAAACTTGAATATGTTTTTAATTGCTCAGAAAAATTACAATTTCAGTGGGAAACGCATTCGGATACCCGTAAAATTTCATATTAATTTTCTTAATTGACATAATAAACTTCATTTGTGCAAGGTGCAAAAAAATTATTTGAGAATTCATAAAAAACAGTTGACTTTTGATGAGAAAAGATGTATATTCAAGTCAGCTAAAAACAATAGTTTATAGTTAAATATATCGCAATTTTGACATTAAAAAAGTCAGACTGAACGAAAACAGTCTGCACTTGCAGAAGAAAATTTTCTTAGGAGAAAAATATGAAAAAGTTTTTATCAATTTTATTGGCTCTCGCACTTCTTGCTACGGTAATGCCGTTTACATTTACCGCAGTTGCTGAAGATTTCTTAGGTTTAGAAACAGATGGTAAGTGGGTTTATGAGGTGGCAAAGAGAAAAGCCATAATCAATTATTACGATGCGGAGATTGACGGCAAGCTTGAAATCCCCGCAACTCTGGGCGGTTATCAGGTAACGGAAATCGGATGGGATGCGTTTTCCGAGTGCATAGGTTTAACCGAAATTATAATACCGGATTCCGTAAAGACAATAGGCGAAAGTGCCTTTTACGGTTGTACGGGCTTGACAAAAATCACCCTTCCGAATTCCTTAAAAACAATAGACGACAGTGCGTTTGCAGATTGCACGAGCTTAACCGAAATCATAATTCCCGATTCCGTAAAGACAATCGGCGACAGTGCCTTTTTCGGTTGTACGGGTCTGACAGAAATCAATATTCCGAATTCTGTACGAGAGATCTGGGAGTTTGCTTTTTACGGCTGTACGGGTCTGACTGAACTAAGAATTCCGGCTTCGGTTGCATATATTGGAATATATGCATTTAATGGCTGTTCGGCACTTGAATCCATTGTTGTTGATGAGAAAAATGAAAATTATTATTCTTCAGACAATTGTTTGATTGAAAAGGAAACAAACAGTCTGATATTTGGACTGAAAAACAGTGTTATACCGGATTCGGTAACCCAAATCGGGGAGATGGCTTTTGCGAATTGTACCGGACTGACCGAAATTAAAATTTCGGCTGCGATTACATCTGTTAGCTCTTCTGCTTTTGATGGTTGTTCGGGACTTGAATCCATTGTTGTTGATGAGAAGAATGAAATATATTTTTCATCCGAAAACTGCTTGATTGAAAGAAAAACGAATATACTTATAAGAGGTTGTCAAAACAGTATTATCCCAAAATCTGTAAAGAAAATAGGGGATAATGCTTTTTCAGGTTGTACGGGCTTGACCAAAATCACAATCCCTGATTCTGTAACGGAAATTGGTGATTCAGCGTTTTTTGATTGTACGGGTTTGACTAAAATCACAATCCCGAATTCAGTAACACAAATCGGGTGGTCTGCTTTTTCTTCTTGTACCGGACTGACCGAAATTGTAATTCCTGATTCCGTAACGGATTTATGGGGATATATATTTTCCGATTGTATAAATCTGACCAAAGTAGTAATCCCGAATTCCGTAACGACGATCGGATATTCTCCGTTTTCCGGTTGTACGAGCTTGACCGAAATTAAAATACCGGATTCCGTAACGGAAATAGGCGAGTCTGCTTTTGAAGATTGTACGGGTTTAACTGAAATCACACTGTCGGATTCTTTAACGACAATCGGAAGCGTGGCGTTTTGCGGTTGTACGAGTTTAACCGAAATCACAATTCCCGATTCTGTAACAATAATCGGCGATAGAGCGTTTAGCGGCTGCACAGGCTTAACTGAAATAGTAATCCCCGATTCCGTAACGGAAATCAGCTGGTTTGCATTTTCAGAGTGTACGAATTTGAGAAAAATAACAATCTCCGCTTCAGTTGAATATATTGACAATTCAGCATTCAACTGGTGTTACGGAATTGAATCCATTGTGGTTGACGAGAAGAATGAATATTATTCTTCTGCCGGAAATTGCTTGATTGAGAAAGACACAGGTATTCTGATATTTGGATGTAATAACAGTATCATTCCCGATTTTGTAACTCAAATTGAAGAGTGGGCATTTTCAAATTGTACGGGTTTAACCGAAATTATAATCCCAGATTCCGTAATAACAATTGGGAATGAAGCGTTTTCCGGTTGTACGGGCTTGACTGAAATAACAATATCGGGTGGTGTAACGGGAATTGGCGATTGGGTGTTTAACGAATGTACGGGCTTAACCAAAATTACAATATCGGATTCGCTCGAATACATCGGTTTTTCTGCATTTGACGGCTGTGGTGGACTTGAATTTATTGAAGTTGATGAGAATAATCAGTATTTCTATTCTTCCGGAAATTGTTTGATTGAAAGAGAAACGAATATACTTATAAGAGGTAGTAAAAACAGTATTATTCCCGATTCTGTAACAATAATCGGAGATTCCGCATTTGACAACTGCACAGGCTTAACCGAAATTACAATCCCTGATTCTGTAACAGAAATTTATAATTATGCGTTTTCCGGTTGCACGGGTTTAACCGAAATCATAATTCCCGATTCCGTAACAAAAATCGGTGAATCTGCTTTTTATGGTTGTACGGGCTTAACCAAAATCACAATACCTGCCTCAGTAACCGAGATAGGATATTATGCTTTTGACGGTTTTGAAGAGCTTGACGACATTTATTATGCAGGAACAGAAGAAGACTGGACAAACAATAATATGGTAGAGGCTTTCGGAGATCTAAAGTCGGTAACCATGCACTATGACGTTGCCTCTGTCGGAAAGATTACCCCCGACAAGTTTCCTGTTAAGGCAAAAGAAATTGACGGATATATTCATATCGCAGAGAATCTTACCGTTGGACAAACCAAAGAAGCTTTCAAAGATTTTGTTGTCGATATTATTGATATAAACGAGAAAAAACTCGGTGATGACGGTTTAATCGGTACGTGTACGGAAATTCAAATATATGACGGCGAAACATTCGTTGAAATGAAAGTTGTTGTGTTTATGGGTGATATAAACGGTGACGGAAAAGTCAAAACCACCGATGCAAGAAACGCATTGAGAGGTGCGTTAAGTCTTGATGAACTTAATGACGTGCAAATTCTTGCCGCAGATGTAAATAATGACGGTAATTTGAAAGCAACCGACGCAAGAGCGATTTTACGTGGTGCAATGGGACTTGAGAATATGGAAAACTGGCTCGGTTGAAAACATTAACCGAAAGTAGCGGAAACAACAATCGTGAAATAGTTTGCACATATAAAAGAAAGTTGTTCTTGGGAGAAGATTATGACATATATTTTTTATGGTGCGTTGACCTGCCTCTCTTACGGAATTATATTTTTTGCTTTGTTATACTTATTGGTCGGTTTATTCGGGAAAGAAAAGAAAGCAACAGTAAAAAATACAATTATTTGGATTCTCATTGCAATGGTTCCATTATATTGGATGCATTTTTACGGAGAATACCGCCCATGGTTGTTGAACAGAGACACCAAAGAAAGACTTTTGGCATTGTCGATAACTGATGGTACAAAACAAAAGATTGCAGTAAAAGAAATGGATTTAGGGGAAATTGTTTATGGAGCTATCACAGTTGACGATGAAACTGTTGAGTATTATGAGAATTGGTCATACTATTACTCTTATTTGAAAATATTTGAAAAGAAATTATATGATGACGATAGTTTTGTTTTAATTATGCCAAGAGAATCTGATAGGACTTTTGAGCAAATTCCGCCAATCTCTGAATATAGGAATACTGTTGTTATAATTACCGACGCCCATTCTTTAGAAATATCTTTTTGGGAAAGAAAAAACTCATCAAAAACACTTAATGCAATTTTGGACGAATTAGAGGAAATGGGAATTATTGCTTTTGAATAAACAATATTTGATTTCAAAAACAAGCAGGATAAAATTATGGTATATTATTTTTACGTTATAATGTGGTTGCTCCCGAAGCTGATTACAGCAGCCTCTCTGGTATATTTAATAATCGGCTTGATATTTTGCAAGGAAAAGAAAAAGGTTGTCAGAAATGTTTTTATTCTTATGCTGATTCCGATATTTATAACTTATGGGTTGTACTATGCAGGCGATTACAGCAAATGGAGATTGAACAGGGAAACGAAAGAAAGACTTTTGACTTTGTCGATAACGGATGGAAAGAAGCAAAGAATTCAGATTGAAGATTTAGACTTGGAGTTTGATGAGTTATATGACGGCGAGATCCTTGTTGGCGATGTCAGTGTTGAGGTTTATGAAAATTGGGAATACCCTAAACCTTATCTTAAATTATATGAAACGAAATTATATGATGACGATAGTTTTGTTTTTATCAGACCGAGTGAAGGCGACAAAGATATTGAACAAATTCCGCTAATATCTTCATATTGGAATGCTGTTGTTGTCGTAACGGACAACTGTTCGCTTAAGATCTCTTTTCGTGCAAGACATAAATCGTCAAAAGAACTTAACGCAATTTTGGACAAATTAGAAGAAATGAAAATTATTGCTTTTGAATAAACAATATCCGAAAGGGGATGTTAATTATGTCTAGTGTATATGCTGTGTTGGTTAGGTGTATTGCCATAATAATTATTCCTATCATCAGTTTTATCTTGCTGTTGGTTTTTATGAAAAAGAGGAAGGCACAAATAATTGTCCTGCTTTCTACTGTTGCCGTTTTCTTCTTTATGTTCTTTTTCGCGGTCTATGTCAGAGTTCCGAATATAAACGAAACTACCGTTGAAAAATTATGGAATGTTATGGAAAACCTTGATTATGAGCCACCGGAAACTGAAGAAGCGGCAAGCGTAAACCGTATGTCCTATACTGAAGAAAATGAGGATTATTCCATATTTGCTGAAAAATGGGAAACAGAGAAGAAATTAGATCTATCTTATGCATGTGAAGGCACTAACTATTTACCCAACGGAATGTATTTATTTTACAAAATATTAAAAACGGGCGGAGAAGGGAATGATTATGTATGGATAATCTCGCCTTTGTCAGCAGAACGTGCAGAAGAAGGGTTCTCTACATTTATGGGTTGGTATGAAGGTAATTTCATCATAAACAAGGGCAATCAATACATTCGATGCAGATACTATGTCAAAACAAGTTTCGGCAATCTTTCAGGATTTATGTGCATCCCGCCGATAGGTTTTGATTTAGAAGAATTTATTATGCAGTTTGCGTAGTTGTTTAACTATAAGATATTGTCTTGAAATTCTCAAATATTTAATTTTTATATCGAAAAATTTGAAAATCAAAATCATCAAAAAACAGTTTGAAATTAAACCCGTGCGACTTGAAAAAAGTCGGCACATACAAAAGAAAGTTTTTCTTTGGAGAAAATAATGAAAAAATTATTATCAATTTTAACGGTACTTTCATTGCTTATTACGGCAATGCCGTTTTCCATTATCGCAACCGCCGAAGATATTTTCGATAACGAACCGGATACTACGGTCGAGGGTGATTGGGGCTATGAGGTGGTAAAGAGAAAAGCCGTAATCAATTATTATGATGCGGAGATTGACGGAAAACTCGAAATTCCCGCAACTCTGGGCGGTTATCCGGTAACTGAAATCGGTGAGTCCGCTTTTAGCGAATGCACGGGTTTAACTGAAATCACAATACCGGATTCCGTAAAGACAATAGGTGAAAGTGCCTTTTACGGTTGTACAGGCTTGACAAAAATCACTCTTCCGAATTCCGTAAAAACAATAGGCGAAAGTGCGTTTGCAGATTGTACGGGCTTAACCGAAATTATTATTCCGGCATCGGTTAAACTTATTGACAGTTATTCATTCTCCGATTGTGCGGGGCTTGAATTGATTGCTGTTGACAAGAACAACGAAGTTTATTATTCCACCGGAAATTGCCTGATTGAAAGAGAAACAAATGTGCTGATGCTGGGTTGCAAAAACAGCGTTATCCCCGATACCGTAACGGCAATCGGTAATGCTGCGTTTTCGGGTTGTGAAGGCTTAACCGAAATTAAAATACCTGATTCTGTAACTTCGATCGGATATGGTGCATTTAGTGATTGTACGGGTTTAACCGAAATCATCATACCGAATTTCGTAACTGATGTTTCGGACGGGGTGTTTGCCGGTTGCACGAGTTTAACCAAGGTTAAACTTCCCGACAATGCAACGGAAATTTGGAGTTCTGCATTTTCAGGATGTACGGCTTTAACCGAAATAACCATTCCGCCTTCCGTAAAAGAAATCGGAGGTTATGCTTTTTATTATTGTACGGGTTTAACCGAAGTTGAAATACCTGATTCCGTTATACATATAAATGACGCTGCTTTTGTGGGTTGTGAAAACTTAACCGGAATAATTATTCCGGATTCGGTAAAGACAATCGGGGAGAATGCGTTTTTTGGCTGCAAAAGCTTGACAGAAATCGAAATACCGAATTCCGTAACGGAAATCGGGACGGGTGCGTTTGCCTATTGTGCAGGGCTTAAAAAAGCAATAATCTCCGCTTCACTTTATGAGTTTGATATGTCCGCTTTCATCGGCTGTTGGGGACTTGAGTCCCTTGAGGTTTTTGACAACGAAGTCGCAAATTATTATTCTGAAAATAATTGTATAATTGAAAGAGATACGGATATTTTGGTTTTGGGTTGTAAAAACAGCGTTATTCCCGATTTTGTAGAGGAAATCGGTGAGGCAGCGTTTGCTTCGTGTTTAGGTCTTATAAAAATCAAAATTCCCGCTTCGGTCATATATATTGAACCGTCGGCATTTTTGGGATGTTGGGATCTTGAAACTTTTGAGATCGATGAGAAGAATGAATATTATTTCTCTTCGGGGAATTGCATAATTGAAAAAGACACAAATACGTTGATATGCGGATGCAAAAAAAGCATTATTCCCGATTTTGTAACGAGAATAGGGGAATTTGCGTTTTCTACGTGTCTTGGGCTTAGGAAAATCACAATTCCCGAATCCGTAACTGAGATTGGAGAAAGTGCATTTTCATCTTGTGAAAATTTAAGCAAAATTACAATTCTGTCTTCGTTTGCGGATATTGAATCTTCTGCATTTTCAAGTTGTTCGTCTATTACAGATATTTATTATGTAGGTACAAAAGAAGAGTGGGAGAGAATGGATCCGGAGTTCATTTTTGATAATCTTGATGGTGTAAATATTCATTATAATTTTAACCCGACAGAAACTCCGAATGATATTTCCAAACCCGAGCCGAATGATGCTCCTATAATGATAAGGGTAGCCGACGGATATATCTTTATCGCGGGGAGTTTGAGCGTTGAGCAGATACAAGAGGTTTACGAAATTTCCGGTATAATTGTAACCGACGCAAATGGGGATATACTTGAAGACGGCGGTGTAATCGGTACTGGTGCCGTAACCGAAGTTTACTACGGCAAAAATCTTATCGAACAAAAAGTGATGGTATTAAAGGGAGATATTAACGGCGACGGTAAAGTCAAAACCACCGATGCAAGAAACGCATTGAGAGGTGCGTTAAGTCTTGATGAACTTAATGACGTGCAAATTCTTGCCGCAGATGTCAACAACGATGGCACACTCAAAGCAACCGACGCAAGAGCGATTTTACGTGGTGCAATGGGACTTGAGAATATGGAAAACTGGCTTGGTTGATGGAAATGTGTTGATTTGATTTTTTCAGACATCTTTTACCTGAATTTTGCATTGTTGAATATATCAGGATGCTTGTCTGAAAGCTAACCACTGTATGTGAAATACAATTGGGTATATAAATTTTAATGTTTGTCTGCTGCCCAAGAAATGTATAACAAAAAAGGGCTGCCGAAGTCGTGATTTGACTTTGGAGGCTCTTGTTTTATTTTTCAAAGTTTTGTGCCGGCTGGTGAGGATGGGAGCATATTTTAAAAAGTTATTGAAATATTAATAAATCTTGAAAAAGCAAAAAAGTATGATATAATAAGATTGTACAGAAACGAAAAACAGATTAAAATAAATTGATATATTCAATATAGGTTTTTCAGGAGGAAAGTTATGGATTATTATGTCGGTATTGATCTTGGCACGTCCTGCGTTAAGGTTTTGCTGTTAAATAGTGAAGGCGAAACGGTGTCAACGGTTACAAAAGAATATCCCTTATATTTCCCTCACAGCGGTTGGAGTGAACAAAACCCTGCGGATTGGTATAATCAGACTGTCAATGCACTGAAAGAACTTTTGAATGGTGTTGACGGTGAGAATGTTTGTTCTTTCTCATTTTCCGGTCAGATGCACGGTCTTGTTATGCTTGATGAAGATGATAATGTCATTCGTCCCGCTATTTTGTGGAACGATTCCAGAAGTCAGGTACAGACGGACAGGCTCAATGAAGATAAAGACTTTCTTTTGGACAATACGGCAAATATTGCCTTTGCGGGCTTTACCTTGCCGAAACTTCTCTGGGTTAAGGAAAACGAGGCTGAAAACTATTCGAAAATAAACAAGATTATGCTCCCCAAAGACTATCTTGCTTATATGCTTTCGGGGGAATTTTGTACCGATGTTTCCGATGCTTCGGGTACTCTCTATTTCGATGTTGAAAAACGGAATTGGTCGGAGAATATACTCAAAAGATTTAACATAAATAAAAATTGGCTTCCGAAAGTCCTTGAAAGTGATGAATGTGCAGGCTGTCTTAAAAAAGAAATCGCGGATATACTCGGAGTAAAAGACGTTAAAATTATCATAGGTGCAGGCGATAACGCTGCCGCCGCAATCGGAACGGGTACGGTAAAAGACGGTGATTGTAACATATCCCTCGGAACAAGCGGAACTGTTTTTACAGTCAGTAATAAATTCAGTCTTGACAGGAACAGTGCAATTCATTCTTTTTGCAGTGCCGGTCGAAATTATCATCAGATGGCTTGTATGCTTTCTGCTGCGGTCTGCTGTAACTGGTGGGTTGGAAAAATTTTGGGAGACAGTTACGACAGCGTGCATTCAAAGTCCGATATTCTCGGTAAAAATGAGATTATGTTTTTGCCTTATCTTATGGGTGAACGCTCGCCGTTAAATGACACCGACGTGAGAGGTATGTTCTTCGGATTGAGCCTCGATACGGATAAAAACGACATGAGCCTTGCCGTTTTGGAGGGTGTTGCTTTCGCTCTCAGACATAATATTGACATCATTCGTGATATGGGTATAAACATCGAAAAATCCAATATCTGCGGCGGCGGAACGAAGAATAAACTCTGGCTTAAAATCATTGCAAATGTCCTCGGTATCAAACTTCAAATTCCCGCAAATCAGGAGGGTGCTTCTCTCGGTGCTGCACTTTTGGCGGCAAAGGGTGTTATGTCGAAAAATGAGTATGCCGAACTTGAAAATAAGGTTTACAAAACAGCGGAAACGATTATTCCGACAAAAGAACTGACTGAAAAATATGAAGAAAAATATCGTTATTGGAGAAAACTTTATCCCGCAATCAAAGAGATAAGATAAAGGAGCGAATGCCCATGACTAAAAGGAAAAAAATCATTTCCGTTTTATTGGTATTTGTTATTTTGTTTTCGGGTTTTCCGCTTAAATACATCATCCCGTATTTTGATGTTATTCCGGGAATGATTGAGGTTGGTGTTGATTATATCGACCTTGATTTTAATCGCGGTGCCGTAACGAAAAAAGAACTGAAAAATGCTCTTGCCGAAACCGAAGTCGCCCATCCTTTTGTTCTTGCAACTAAAGAAAATTTTGATATTGTCCGTCGGGAATATATCACCAAGAGTTATAATTCCTACGCTCAGGCACTTTGCAACTCGGTTTTATCAAATGCTCAGGCACTTCTTGATGAAAAGATTTATCCGCCGATGGAATATGTACTTGACGAAGAAAACAGCATTCTGCCGATTTCACGGGAAACAATCAGCCGTATGGTCATTCTCGGATATGCCTGGCAGGTTACGGGCGAAAAGAAATATGCCGCCAGAGCGTGGAAAGAATTGGAAAAAGTATGCAGTTTCAATGATTGGTGCCCCTCTCATTTTCTTGCTGCGGCGGAAATGGCACTTGCCGTTTCAATCGGCTATGATTGGTTTTATGATTATCTCACCCAAAGTCAGAAAGACCTTCTTGCGGAAAAAACTTATGAATATGCAATTAAACCCGCACTTTCCAAAAATTATCTGAAAAACTGGTTTACATGGTCAAAGAACAACTGGAACAGCATATGTTACAGCGGTGTGGGAATTGCGTGTATGACTTTCGGTTCATACTGTCCCGATGAGGCTGCGGAATTTCTCAAGATGTGTTATACCTGTATGCCCATTGCTTTTTCAAATTTTACTCCCGACGGTGTCTATGCTGAGGGACCCGGTTACAGTCAGTCGGGGATGAATGCAATCGTCAATTTTGTTGCCACGTCGAAAAATTATCTCAGTACGGATTACGGAATGAGCGACATCGCAGGCTTTAAGGAACTCGGCAAGTTTCCCGTATATATCACCACCCCGACAGGTGTTTTCAATTTCGGAGATAATAAAGCAAGAATGTGTTTCTCTCCCTCGCTTCATTGGTATGCTGCCGAATATGATTCTCCCCTGCTTTCCTGTTATCAGATGTGGGATATGCCGGAAACTTTCACACCAAACACTTCAAAAAGCACAGAGCGAAACGGCGACGGCAAGGAAGATGCACTTTCATCTTTATGGTATGACAGAAGTTACAGTACAAAAAGTGCTGATTTTTCTTCCGAGCCTCTTGCTGTCTGTCTTGATTCCGATGCGGGACAAACTCTTACTCTTATCCGAAGTGCATATCTTGACAAAGATGCCTCTTTTGCGGGAATTAAGGGCGGTTACAATTTCATCAACCACGGCGATCTTGATATAGGGACTTTTGTTTTTGACATTATGGGCGAAAGATGGGCTGAAGAATTGGGGGCGGGCAGTTACGATGCTCCCGGATATTTCACGAATGTACCTGCCGGCGGAAGATGGAAAAACTATTGCAAACGTGCCGAGGGGCAAAACACCCTTGTCATCAATCCCGATATGACTTTGGATGACCAATATGTCTTAGCCGAGTGCGGTTTCACTTCTTTTGAAGAGACGGACGATGGCGGCAAGTGCAGCCTTGATATGACTGATGCCTATCGTATGAACGGTGCTTTGAAAGTTACTCGTGATTTTGAACTTTATAATGACTATTCATCACTTAAAATCAGCGATAATATTTTATGCGTAGTACCGAGTGAGATTTATTGGTTTATGCACACTAAGGCAGACATTGACATTTCGGCTGACGGAAAAACTGCCATACTTACGATAGGTGATAAGAAACTGAAAGCCACATCCCACAGCGACGGCACGTTTTCGGTTATGAAAGCCGAAAGACTTAAAGGCGAATGGGAATATGACGATGAATACAGCGATATTAGGAAACTGACGGTAAAACTCGAGAAAGTCAAAAAAGCCGAAATATGTATAACTCTTGAAGCGTTAAGTCAATAACAAAGAAAAATCACGGTTAGTCAGAAACTACCGTGATTTTTATTTTGCCGATATTTTGCTACTCTGCAAGCCAATCAAACGATTTTTTCCCGTTTACAGAGTGTTTTCCGTTAAAGACATCAATGATAAGATTATCCTCAGCACCCATCAGGGTATAGATTCTTTTTATCTTTTCATGGGCAAATTTACTTGCGGATATGGGAAAAAGTTTGTCTTTTTCTCCCGATTCGATAAGCAGTTTTTTCGGAGCAAGAGCCGAAGCAAAATCGTAAATTTCACCGATTTCGAGAATGTTCGGAATATAATTGTCGGGACAATGCCATCTTGAAAAAATGCTGTCTTTGAAGGTGTTTATATAACCGCCGACAACTGTTTTATGGATATTATCATCAAGTACGGAAGCATATAATGCCGTCAATCCTCCGCCCGATATGCCCATAAGAGAAATTTTATCGCTGTCAACGGTTTCTTTTTCCCGAAGGATATTTGCACATACAAGTGCCTGCAAAATTCTAACCGATGCGGTTGTCAGTCCGTAGGGCAGAAGATGATGGGAAAGTTCATCGCAGGAACTTAAATAAAAAGGTTTCTGCAAATCGTGAGACAGTCGTGCCTCACCGAAACCGAAAAGTTCCGGTGCGATTACCGTACAACCTCTTTTTACAAGTTCGACAGCAAAGTTTTTCTGATAGTTATCCATGTAATTAAATCGCTTTTTTCTGCCGGACTTTGAAATATTGAGAATTTGTCTCACTCCGTAACCATGACCGCAAAGTGCGACAACACCCTTTGTTTTTCCGGAGATATTTTTAGGTTCAAGTATGTAGACAGCCGACAAAAAACCGTTTGCAATTTCAACGGAATATTTTTGCAAGGTGTAGTCGGGATAGTCAAGAGGTTGTCCGACTTTCGTAAGAAGATAAGTTTTATCGGGATGGGAAATTTTATCAATTTGAAAAATTTGTTTTGCTTTTTCCTTTATCCCCCTGCCGACTTTGAGGGCTTCGTCAGCGTCGTTTACATCTTTATAGGGGTCGGCTTTTAATTTGTCATACAATCCCGTCATAAACTCATCGGGAGAATACGGACTTTTTTTCATAACTCTGCCTCACTTTCGGAAAGTGATTATTCCCGCTTCTTTTACATTTTTACTGTCAGTTCCGATATAAACCGTGTAACTGTTATCAAGTTCCCAATCTTTCTTTTCGGGATTATAAAATTTTATATCATCAATATCCGCACAAACCTCAACCGAAAGAGTTTCGCCCGTTTTTACGCTTACCCGTTTAAAGCCTTTGAGAAGTTTAACGGGACGGTCAACGTCTTTGTTATTGCTGCCAACATAAATCTGCACAACCTCATCGCCGTCAAAATCGCCAATGTTGCTGACACTTACATTTACTTTTATACAGTCATCATTTTTGACACACGAGATGTCGGAAAGATTAAATCTGGTATATGAAAGTCCGAAACCAAAAGGAAAATGAGGTTCGATACCTTTTTTATCAAACAATGTATAGCCGTGGTAATAGCCGTATTCGATGTCTTTATTCTTTGCACCGAGATGCAGAAACGGCGGATAATCTTCGGCATTTTTTGCAATCGTAAAGGGAAGTTTTCCGGCAGGATTAACGTCTCCGCTAAGAATATCCGCAAGAGCGTTTCCTCCTTCAAGTCCGCTGTAAAATGACATAAGAACAGCATCGGCACAGCCTATCCAGTCGTTTATCACATAGGCACTGCCGCCCATAATATTGACAACGAGTTTTTTGCCGAGGGTTGCAAGAGATTTTATGAGCCTTAAGTCTTCTTCGGGAATTCTGAGATCTGCTCTGTCGCCGCCAGAGCCTTTGGGTTTTTTCTTGACGTTGCCTAAGTTAATCAGAAATTCGCCTTCCTGAAGCCAGTCGCTGCCGACACAGACTACAATATAATCGCTGTTTTCGGCAATTTTCATCGCCTTCTTTGTGTTGCAACCGTTATATAACGAAACATTGTTTTCGCCGTAACGATTTTTTATACCCTCGTAAGGAGTAACCGCATAGGGACTGAAAACATTGCTGCTTCCGTGGTCGCCGGTGTTTCTCTTGTTTGCATATCTGCCTACGACTGCAATTTTCTGTCCTTCGGGTATGGGTAAAATGCTATTTTCATTTTTCAGTAAAACCATACCCTTGCCTGCAGTTTCTCTTGCAAGGGCAATATGCTCTTTTGATAGAATTACGGATTTGGGTTGCTTTTTATGTTTCGGCAAAGTGCTTATAAGAGCCTTGAGAACTCTGAGAGCGGAAGTATTTATATCATCTTCGCTGATTTCGCCTTTTTTAAGCCTGCGATTAAGGCTTGCATAACGGAAAAGATAGGGCATTTCAACATCCATTCCCGCTTTCAGGCTTCTTGCAGCATCGTAAATACCGTAAAAGAAATCCGAAAGTGTAAAGCCGTCAAAGCCCCATTGGTTGCGAAGAATATCGGTGAGCAACTCCTTGTTTTCGCAGGCATAGGTACCGTTGACTTTGTTGTATGCACCCATAACGGACATTGCACCCGCATCAATACATTTTTTGAAATGAGGCAGATAAACCTCGTGAAGTGTCCTTTCATCAGCAATAGCATTTACACTAAAACGCAGGTCTTCAATGCTGTTTAGTGCATAGTGTTTCGGACAGGCAATAATTCCGTTATCCTGCATAGCCTTTGTCAGAGCTGCACCCATTCTGCCGAGAAGATAAGTGTCTTCACCGTAGGTCTCCTGAGCCCTGCCCCACATGGGATTTCTGAGAAGATTTATACAAACACCGGCGAAAAGATTTGCGTCAAGTGCAGAGGCTTCTTTTGCGAAAACCTCGCCTATACGGTATTCCAATTCATCGTCAAAACTTGCACCGCGAAGCATTGAAACGGGGAAACAGGTGCATTTTTTCATAACGATACCGCGAGGACCGTCGGTGAAAAGCACGGGAGGAATGCCGAGACGTTTGCAACCGCCCGCAGGATAAGCCTCGCCGTTATAGAATCTGCCCTTAGTGATAAAGTTTTTTACCGTAACACGAAAAGCATTTCCCTGCAAAGTGCGGATTTTCTCTTTGAGTGTCATTTCATCGAGCAATTTGCTTGCTACTTCGTGGAGTTTTTCTTTGGTCGGGTTTTCCGAATATTGTTTTTGTGCCTGTTCAAAATTCACCTTATGCCTCCTTAATAGCGTTTAAGTTTTTCCATATCTTCAAAAAAGGCTTTTTCGCTGTCGCCGGACACAAATTCCACTAATACGATACCTTCAAAATTCTTTTCTTTGAGTTTTTTCATAAGGGTATCAATATAGTTTTTATCTTTCTTTCTGAAAAGTTGTTCCCTTTTCATATCCCGGTAGGACACATGCACATTTTCAATAAAATCAAAGGTTCTGTCTATTCTGTCAAGGTCGTATTCCATGCGAAAATATCTTGACTGAAAGTAAGTCTTGAAACTGTCTTCCTGCAAATCGTTTTTGAATCTGATAATGGAGTCGGTATTGTTGTTAAAGGTGTTGTCATGACATTCGGGGCAGACAAGTAAAGAATAATTTGCCGCAATTTTACACATCTTCTTTGTGTTTTCCAAAAGGATGTTGTATTCGTCGGTACTTGTTTTCTCGCTGTCTTTATTACCCAACCAGATTCTTATTGAGTTTGCACCCATCTCTTTTGTGATTTTGCAAATCTCGTCCCACTTGCTTTCATCATAATCCGCAGAGTTTACGTAACTTCCGTATGAACTGATTTTAAGCCCGTTATTGTCGCATAAAGTTTTTACTTTTCTTGCATCGTCAAGGCTTTTTACATGAATGTCTCCGCCCCATTCAATATATCCGACACCCGCATTTTTTGCAATGTCAACAATCTCTTCAATCGTCTTTTTTCGGAAAGTTACGCTGCAAAGCCCAAATCTTAAACTGCTCATTGTTATCACCTAAAACTTGCTTTCGTCTGTTTTGTTAAGATAATATTCAAAAGGCTTTTGTCCGAAAGGTACGGGTGAAACTTTTATATATTCGATTTTCCCGTTTCCCGTAACGGTAAGATAATCTCTGTAATGCGTATTTTCTTCAACAATTTTACCGTTTTTAATGAATATCGCACCTCCGCGGCTGCCCGTATCGGGATTTTCTGCAATAATGGCTTCAAGCAGGGCTTTCATGCTTATGAGCATATCCTTATCCGAATAGTATTCACGAAGACTTTTGTGCCTTTTGGGATATTTTTCAAGCACCGCATTCACTTCATCAAGAAGACTGATACAAGCCTCATAATCTCTTTTGAAAGAGGCGACCTCGCTCATTTTTTTCTTAAAATGTGAATAATCTACGGTTTCATCCGTTATAAAATTAAGTGAATAGTCGGCAATGTCTTTCGCAATATCCGTAAAAGTCGTTGCTTTGTTTTTTATATGTTTTGAAACAACAAGTCCGCCGACCTGAGTGTCATTGAGTGCCGAGCCGCCCGGTCTTGAAAGACCGAAACTTCCTGCAGCCTCGCCGATAACATAAAGCCCCTCAATATCCGTTTCAAAGTTGCAATCTGTATAAACTCCGCCGTTGTTGTGTTGAGCACACACGGCAATTTTCAGCATATCTTTATAAAGATTGATGTTTTGACGCATATAAACATCAATCGCTTTGCTGTTGAGTTTTTCAAGTCTTTTAATGGGAGTATCGACAAGACAGTCAGTATCAAGTATATATTTTTTAGCCTCATCGCAAAGTTTTTCAAAGTTAAAATCTTTGGGATTTTTTCTGTAATCAAGAAAAACCTTTTTGTTTTTTTGCATTTCCGAATGCACGGCAAGGTCAATTCGTGAACTTAAATTCGCTCTTTCAAAAGAGAATGGCCATTGATAACCTTTAAGAAAAACGAAACTGTATGCCTCGTGAATATCCGTAAAATAATCGGAAAGAAATTCCCTTTCCTCGCCTTTTTCATCAATGCTTACAAAACGGGGGATAACCTGCATAAAACTTCCCGAAACATTCCAGCGAAAATCCACCGAAGCCATGCCGTATTGCCATTGAGTGAAGTTGCACATTCTTACTCCCGCGTCAATCAGCACACCCGTCATCCCGTGTTGTGAAACAGGATAGACGCTGTCTTCGTAAATACAAGCCGGAGCACCCGTGGCAGAGATAATATTTTCGGCAAAAATCGTCTCGATTTGATTTGATATGAGATTTAGAACTTTCACACCTACCGCACGATTTTCGTTTTTCAGAATCTCAATAACCAGTCTGTTATCTAAAAGCGGTGTTTTATTATGTTCAAGGACAATATTTTCGAGTTTTTCGGTCATGACTTTGGATGTAAGAGGTCCTACTGACGTGGCTCTCAGAGTATCGTCATGGTCGGTTTTGTAACCGGGAAAACCTCCGAAACTGTCCGTCGGGAAATTTACTCCGTAATTACAGAGACGAAGAAAACACCGCTGACTGTTCACGGCTTCAATATACATCTTTTCGCCGTCGCAACTGCCACCTGAAAACATATCAAGAGCCATTTTATACGGGCTGTCGGGAGTGTAGCCGTCCATTGAGAGTTTATAGTAAGTCTGTTTATCGCTTCCCGTATTTCTCGATGTACCTGAAAAACGGTTTTCGGTTATAATTGCGATGTCTTTTATACCCTCTTTGAAAAGCCAGTCAGCCGCACTGTATGCCGCCGCACCGCTTCCGATAATCAGAGCCTTGTAAACTTTATTCATAGGTTTCTAACATTAAATCCGCCGTCGCAGTCGATTACCGTACCGGTACAAAAATCGAAACTGCCGTCAGCCACGGCACAGACACATTTCGCAACATCAATAGGCTGTCCCATTCTCTTAATCGGAGTGATACCATGAGCGATCAGCTCATTGTATTTTTCCTTGACTTTCGATGTCATATCCGTTTCAATAATTCCCGGCCTTATTTCAATTACACTCACACCGTATTCGGCAAGTCTTGCGGCAAAAAGTTTGGTTATCATTGAAATCCCCGCCTTTGAAATGCAGTATTCTCCCCTGTTGACAGAGGCAGTATAAGCCGACATGGAGGATATATTGACAATTCTTGATTTTTCGTTTTTCATAAGCAGGGGAGCAAGTTCTTGTGTTGCAAAAAATGTCCCCTTTAAGTTTATATCCATAACATAGTCAAATTCATCGGGAGTGATTTCGAGAATATCTTTTCTTTCTTTCGGTGCAACCCCCGCACTGTTTACAAGCAGGTCAAGTTTGCCGAATTGACTTTTTGCAAAATCCGAGAGCCTTTTTCTGTCATTCGGGACGGAAATATCAGCGGGGATAAAAAAGACCTTATCCGCATAAGTTTTTTCAAGTTCTTCAACTTCGGCACTTTTATTTCTTGCCGTAATAATAACACTGAAATTCTTTTTGAGCAGTTCTTCGGCAATGGACTTGCCTATTCCTCTGCTGCCGCCTGTTACAACCGCAACCATAATCTTCTCCTTAATTTTTCAATACATATTTCTGATAATAAGGCATATAAACTTCGCTGTCTCTGATGACACAGCCTGCTACCGTGCCTGCCCTCATAAGCTCGGAACATTTATTACATTTGATGCAGACCTTCTTTTTATCAAGAGTTCCCGTTTCAAGATAATCTTTATAGAATGTCGGATATGCAAAAGTCATTCTGCCGAAGCCTGCAAGATCGCCTATACCCTCATTAAGTAAGTTTTGGGCATAATTCATTGCGTTTTCGCCCTCGAATGAAAGTGCGGAAATAACAAACTTCAAGTCCGGAAAAACGGATGTTATTTCTTTCATCACATCATAAATACGTTTCATTCCTATCTTTCCGTCTTCGGGAGAATTTATTGCATAAGGTCGGTTAATATGCGGAATAAGATAAGGATTGCCTATCGTGAGATTGACAAGTTCAATACCCTTTTCGCTGAGTTTATTGATAATAATCTTTGTTTCCGTCAGGTCGATTTCATCTTTTTCATTGACACCGAAACCGTAGCCGTAAGGGAAACAGTCGCAGCAGTTAAGCCGTGTTGTAACAAAAGCCTTATCTCCGACGATATCTTTTACCGCATCAATGCAGTCAAAATAAAGTTTTGTACGATTTTCAAGACTGCCGCCGTAGTTGCCCTCTCGTTTATAAGCACTTAATAGTTCATTGAAAAGATAGCCGTGGCAGCACTTGACATCAATTCCGTCAAAGCCTGCTTCAACAGCCAATTCTGTCGCTTTTTTATACATAGCGGGAATTGTGGAAAGATATTCATCTGTTGCAACAACGAAAGGCTGGTCTTCTTTCCCCTTTTCCCAAGTTTTATTTCTGTAAGCGACAATCGGTTCCGATGTGCCGTGAGGCTTGCTGTATCTTCCGCTGTGTGTAAGCTGAACTATCATCAGAGGCTCAAAACCGTGAAGTTCTCTTGATTTTTTCTTGACCGCAGTTACAAGAGCTTTGAAACTTTGGGCTGTATTTTCATTTATGTAAAGTTGTCGGGGATTTGCTCTGCCTTCGTTACAGACAGCAGTCGCTTCAAACCATATTACCGCGGGAGAACCTTCGACAAAACGGAGGTATCTTCGCGTTGTCAGCGTATCTGCATTCCCGTCGGCTGTCCCGTCACAACCTTCCATAGGCTGAAAAAGAATGCGGTTTTGAAGTTCTTTGCCGTATATATTGATTTTCTCAGAAAGTATGTCTTTCATCTGCATTCCTCCCATTTTATATTTCAGGGAATTTTCTGTCATTTTTCTCTATTTTATTTTACCATATTTGCATAATTAAAGCAATAGTAAATGTAAAAACTGTATTTTGATGAAAAGAATAATTATTTGCATTTTACGGAGTAATGTTAAAAATACAAAAAAACGCAAATAAAATTTATTTTGTATTGATTAAACAGAATAATTGTGTTAAACTATGGAAAGAAAGGGTGATGATATGCTTATCGGATTCACTTCAACATCTTTCAGACAGATAAAAAATCTTGATAGAATAGTTGAAATTGCCGTGCGTGCAAATGCAGATTGTATTGAATGGGGCGGAGATATCCATGTTAAAGATATTAAATCAGCCCTGTATGCCAAAGAACTCTGTGATGATGCAGGGATTAAAATTTGTTCTTACGGCAGTTATTACCGTGTCGGCAGCAAAAAGGCAGAAGAATGGAAGTTAGTTTGCGAAATTGCAAAGGCTTTGGGTGCATCATCAGTACGTGTATGGCTCGGCAATGCTGATAGCGAAAAGACAGATATTGACACATACATGACTCTTGTGGAGGATGCGAAAAACATATGTACCGTTGCCGCAGATTACGGACTTTTTGTATGTCCGGAATGTCATGACAATACTTATAACAACAACACCGATGCTTTTTTGAGAATATACAGTGATATAGGTTGCGAGAACTTTGGGACTTATTTTCAGTCCCGTTATCGTCGTTTGGAATATGACTTTGACAGAATTGAGCGTACCGCTCCCCATATCGAAAGTGTGCATATTTCCTATTCCGAGCAGATGCGTGAGCAATTTCCGAGATATAACCCGAAATATATAGACATGCTGCTTGATAAAATCATATCTGTGGGTTTTGACGGCAATCTTCTTGTTGAGTACACATATTTATTCAGTTATTTGGGTTTTGCTTCACATATGGTAAAGGATATTGAAAAAATCAGAAAAAAGTTAGGGTGCGTGAAATGAAAATAGCACTTTTCGGTACAAATAAACTTCAGTTTTCAAAAGTTTACACTCCCGAAGTTTTAGAAAAATTAGGTGAATATGGTGAACTTTCGGACAGGATAAACCAAAAAAACTTAAAGGAAAATGCGGATTTTCTTGCTGACTGTGAAATCGCATTTGCCACTTGGGGTATGCCGAAATTCAGCAAGGAAGAAATCAAAGAATATATGCCGAAACTCAAGGCAGTCTTTTATTCTGCCGGCACCGTTCAGTATTTTGCAAGACCTTTTTTAGAAAGCGGAATAAAGATTTTTAGTGCCTTTGCCGCCAATGCGGTACCCGTTGCGGAATATACCTTTGCTCAGATATCTTTAGCCTCAAAAGGCTATTTCCAATCGGCTAAATATTATCGGCTTTTTCCTCTGCGTTCTTTTGCTTTCGCCAATTCCTCCGTGGGCAATTTCGGCTGCAAGGTAGGGCTTGTCGGTTTGGGTGCAATCGGTCAGATGGTGGCGAAAAGACTTATGGAACTTGATGTTGAGGTCTATGCCTACGATCCCTTTGTAAGCAAAGAAAAGGCTGAAGAACTTAATGTTACCCTGATAAGCCTTGAAGAACTTTTCAGCACGTGCGACGTTATCAGTAATCACCTTGCCAATAAGCCTGAACTTAAGAATATATTTAACTATAAGTTGTTTGGAAAAATGAAGAAGTATTCGACTTTCATCAATACAGGCAGAGGTGCTCAGGTGGCAGAATATTCCCTTGCTTTTTCACTCTTGTTGCATCCGTCAAGGACTTTTGTTGCAGATGTGCTTAAAAATGAGTTTTTCCCCTATATCAACCCTCTTTTTTGGTGTCCGAATGCTATTCTCACTCCTCATGTTGCAGGCAGTACCGGTAAAGAGCCTCAAAGGATGGCATATTACATGATGGAGGAAATGGAGAAATTCATCAAAGGCGAGGAAACGAAATATGAAGTAACTTTGGAAGCACTTGAGAGGATGGCTTAACTAAAAGTTGGGGACAGTAATATGAATAAACTGAAAAATCTTTTGGCTGTTTATCGTAATGACGGAACAGACCCGAGAAAAAACGACATCTGGAGAGTTTTGCTGTTTTCGCTTAACTATGCAGGCGGTTCAGCAATAACAATAATGATGGGCAAGTGGTCTTATTATACACAGAATGTTCTGCAGTTGGGTATTATGTTTGCGTCCGTGCACTTGCCGATACGTATTTTGGATGCCGTAACAGACCCGCTTATAGCCAACCTTTTTGACAAATACAAAAAACCGGGCAAATTCAGGCTGTTTATGATTGTCGGAGCAGTCTTGTCTTTTATTCCTGCCCTTATTGTCTTTTTCTATCCTGTAAATCCCGATATTCCGTTGATAGCATCATTTTTGATTCTCGGCGGTTGTTATGCCGTTGTTATAATAGGCAACACGATTCTTATGACGGCTACCAGAGCAGGGCAGGCGATCATCACTCAGGATCCGCGGCAAAGACCTCTCTATGCTCTCGGTCAGACGGTTTCCGAAGCCATTGTTTCGGTATTTGTCACAATTGTTGTAACAAGTAATTTAATAGGCAGTATGCAGGAGCCGTTTGTCTGGAGACTTTCAATAGTAGTTATGTCCGTAGTGTCTTTTGTGCTTGTGCTAAGTGCGGCAAAGGCTATTGAAAACAGAGATAATACCATATATTACTCAATGCAGGCACATGAGAGTGAAACAAAAATCACTGAATTTTACAGTCTGATAAAACGAAGCAAGCCTTTACGCTGTCTTCTTTGGGCAACCTGTTCCGATTCAATAGCAAAATCAGTCAGAGGCAGTCTTTCGATTTATCTGTTTGCAAACATAATAATGAACAGAGGTCTTGTCTCTGCTTTTGAGATTATTAACGGTGTTGCAATCAGCGTTCCCGTACTTTTGGTCGGAATGTATTTTGCATCAAAAAAAGGCTCTGCGGTTGTTTACCACAGGGTTTCGATTGTACAGACCATCATTGCGGCGGCGGGTTTTTTAATTACGCTTTTCTTTTTGCCTCCTGATCCGGAGCATACATACAACGGTATAACCTTTTCCGTAATTATTGTTATTTTGTCTTTCGGACTTTATATAAGCACTCTTGGCATATCCACAAATCTTGAAAATGCTATGATCGGTGATCTGACGGAATATGAGTATCTGCAAAGCGGCAAATTCATTCCCGGAACCATCGGTGCCGCACTTACTTTTGTAAACAAAATTGCTTCAAGCGGAGTCGGCATAATCACTATGGCTATTATGGCATTCTGCGGTTTTTCGGGCAGTGGCGAGGATACGGTTGTACCTGAAAACGTATTTGTAAATTACAGATTTTATTACTGTGTTCTTATTTCGGTTTTCATCCTGCCTGCCTTAGGTCATCTAATCACATATATTTCAATGAAAAATTATCCTTTAACTGATGAGGTTATGCAGGAAGTATCTCTTAAAGTTGCAGCGGAACGTGGGCTTCTTTCTCAGGAACAGACGGAGGAGGAATAATGATAGTGATTTATATTATTCTTGGTGTTTTGGGTGCGGTTTTGCTTTTAACTTTGATCGAAGTACTTATATTGTTGAGAAAAAAACCTATGCAGGAACTGCCTGACGAAAAGGATTTTGACTATTACACAAACGGTGTCAACGGCAAGAAGTTCGAGGATTTATATCTTTTCCTTACAGGGGAGAAAACGGAGCCTTCTTTTACCGCTGAAGAAACATACGAGATGCTTTTAAGTCAGAGCAGATATATGGGCAATCGTTTTGACTGTTCGGATTTCAGGGCACAGATGCTCTTTAAGATTTACAAAGACTGCGGAGATGTTCTTGACGAAAAATGCAAGGAACTGATTAAAAATACATTCCTTGACTTCAAATATTTCATGGACGAACCCGGCGACGACAGTATGTGCTATTGGTCTGAAAATCATCAGATTCTCTTTGCCGTCAGCGAATATCTTGCCGGTCAGGAGTGGTCCGATGAGGTTTTTCGTAACAATAAGATGACGGGTGTCCGGCATATGGCAAAAGCAAAGGAGAGAATTGATGCCTGGATGCTGCAACGTTTCAACTTCGGATTTTCAGAGTATTTAAGCAACAATTATATCGCCGAAGATCTTTCTCCAATGGCTAATTTTATCGCCTATTCGGAAGATAAAAAGGCTGCTGAACAGATGAAAATTATTATGGATATTCTCTTGTTTGATGTGGCGTTGAACAGTGTAAACAACCGTTTTGTTGCGACAAGTTCAAGAATGTACGGCAACAACAAGGCGAGCAACTTTTATGGTAACAGCATTCAGTGTGCTATGAATGTCCTTTGGGGCTTTGAGGATGCGGATAAAGTTATGTCTGATATATATCTTAGCGAAAAAGAAAAGTCAGAAATAAAGGCATCTCTTGCAAAAGAACCTAATCATATTGTTCTGTGCTTTACGGATATCGTAAAAAAAGGTATATATGTTTTGCCTGCTGCCATTAAGGAGATCGCCCTTTCAGACGAGACCTTTGTTGCAAAAATGGGCTGTGGGCTTTCTCCCGAAGATTTGGAAAAAGAAGGACTTATAGGCTGTGAGCCTTATCAGATTATGGCACAAATGGGTGCTGAAACCTTCACCAATCCCCAGGTAATAGAAAACACGATACGGTATATCAAGAAAAACAAAATGTACCGCAATTCTTTTTTGGGATATTTCAAATTCCTCAATCTGACTGTTTTCAAAGGTATCAATTGGAAAAAGTTTGCACAAAAACATAATGTTATGCCTCACGGTATAGCAACCGGCAGAGGGAATATCTATACCTATCGTACAAAACATTATTGTATGTCAACTTCTGTCTGTAAAGATGTTGATATGTGCGGTGCTCAGGAGCATGTGTGGTCGGCGAATATCGGTGAGACACTTGCCCTTTTTACAACTCATCCTGCGGGAAACGGCAAAGGCAGATACGGCTCTTCGCCGGGCTATTGGATAGGTAACGGCAGACGTCCCATGAGTGTGCAAAATGAAAATGTAAATATTACAATATACAAACTGCCAAAGAAATTACGATTTGGGGAAACCGCCGTGGCAGATATGACGCATGCCTACATGCCCAAAGATTTTTATGATGAGTTTGAACTCAATGAAAACACGGTCTTTGCAAGAAAAAACGGTGTTTTTGTTGCGATGATTTCCGACGGGGAACTTGCGTTCAAGCCCTTTGACCAAAACTCAGCCGACGGAATACATAAATATAAAAACTTCCCCGACAGTTGCAAACTTAAAGGTGAATTTGACCTTTGTCGATTTGGCGGAGATTATCATATATATATTACCGAACTTTCTGATGTGGATAAAGAGACATATGGGGAGTTCAAGGAGCGTATTTTGACGAATTTTGTATCTTTTTCTAAAGATGGCAGAGTAACCTATAAAACCAATTCAGGCGAAATTACAGCCTCATATGACGGCGATTTTTTAGTTGACGGTATCCCCGCCGAAAAAGAATATCACCGCTATGACAGCAAATTCTGCAGGTCAGAAAGAAAAGCAGAATCTTTAACTATTAACAGCACAAATCATAAGTTGTTTTTAGATTTTAAGAATATAAAAAGAGAGGAATTATAAAGCCTTTCAAAAACAGCACCAAATCTAAACCATCGGTTAAATTTCCGGTGGTTAATTTTGTTAAAATTCTGTATATTTGGATAATATTTGATTATGATTAAATGAACTTAATAAAACAATTTTGAATATAGTATCAAAATCAATATTTATATGCCAGTTTTATTTAAAAATAACTTGACTTATTAGACTACATGTCTTATAATATAAATGTTAAATAAACCCAATAATACTTAAAGGACAATAAAATTTATCCTTTTGTGTTTGAGGGGCGTTCGGCGAAAACCGGAGTTACGGTTTCGGTGCGTGACTTCGGTTACGCACTTTTATGTTTATTAAGAAAAGAGGAGAAGCAATGAAAAAAGTAAGCAGTATTTTATGGGGCATTGCATTGGTTGCATTGGGCGTCATTTTTGCACTTAATGCATTGAACATAACCGATTTCGATGTCTTTTTTGACGGATGGTGGACAGTGTTCATTATCGTGCCGTGTTTTATCGGTTTGTTTACAGAGCGTGATAAAGTCGGTAATTTAATTGGTATTGCGGTAGGTGTCGTCTTGCTTTTATGCTGCCAAGGTGTTCTTGATTTCTCGATGCTTTGGAAGCTTTTCATTCCTGTTATTATTATTATCATCGGAGTAAAAATGGTGATTTCGGGAATATTTGGGAACAAAGCCAACGAAATATTGAAAAAAATGAAGTCGGAGGGTAAGGAATTGCAATCAGCAAGTGCCACTTTCTCCAGCAATAATCTCAACTACGACAACATGGTATTTGAAGGAGTGGAACTTTCCGCAGTATTCGGCGGGGTTAAGTGCGATCTTCGAAATGCAATTATTGAAAAAGACTGTGCCATTCAGGCAACTGCCATTTTTGGCGGCATTGATATTTTTGTCTCCGATAATGTCAATGTAAAGGTCAGTTCAAACAGTATTTTTGGAGGAATTTCCAATAAAAAAACCGCACAGAAGGATGTGCCGACTATATATGTAAGCGGCACTTGTATGTTTGGGGGAGTTGAAATCAAATGACCAATTTTCAAAAAGTTATTAAATATGTAGCAATGGCTTTTGCTATTTTTCTCACAGTAAGTATAATTGGCGGAATTTTAAGTGTGCTCGGTTTATTCGGCAGATTTTTTGGTGATGAAACAGCTGTTGGAGACTTAAAAACTTATGAAATTTCTTCCGAAATAAATGTTCTTGAAGTCAATATCAGTGCCGCCGATTTTACAATAAAACAAGGTGAGATTTTTTCCGTTGAAAGTGACTTGAAATATCTGACCGTTAAGGATAAGGGTGGCGTGTTGACCATAAAGGACAAGGGAAATAAACGTTTTAACATTACACCATATACCATCACCGAAGCAACGCTGACATTGTATATTCCTGCGAATACGGTCTTTGAAAAAGCAGTCGTAAATACGGGTGCAGGACGCTTGACCGTTGATTATTTGTCTGCTGATATGATGAACTTTGAGCTCGGTGCCGGTGAAGTTAAGATTGATACACTTATTGCCAAATCTTCCGTTAACATTAATGGCGGAGCCGGAAAGATAACCATATCTGACGGAAGTCTCCATAATCTTGATTTGGAAATGGGTATCGGGCAGTTGAATTTAACATCCTCGCTTATAGGTGAAAATGAATTCGAGTTAGGTATCGGTGAGACAAATATAACCGTAATCGGAAACAAGGATGATTATAAAATCAGCATAGATAAAGGTCTTGGAAATGTTCGCATTGACGGAACAAGCGTCTCTGATATCAGAAATTTCGGAAACGGTAATAATACAATAGATATCAGCGGAGGCATCGGCGATATCAATTTGAAGTTTACGGAGGCGGAGACAGATTCGGAGGCGGAGGCGACCACAAGATGATATTGGAATTGAAAGAAATAGAAAAATCTTTCGGAGAGAAAAAAGTCCTCACCGGTGTGTCATTTAAGGCCGAAGGCGGTAAAGCTTTCGGTCTCCTCGGCAGAAACGGTGCCGGAAAAACTACCGCTATTCGTATTTTGATGGATGTATTTCCCGCAAACAGCGGTGAGGTATTTTTAGACGGCAGCCCTATTGATTATGATAAAGTCGCGATGGGCTATCTTCCTGAAGAAAGAGGATTGTATCCGAAAAAGATAATTATCGACCAACTTACTTATTTTGCTGAATTAAAAGGCATGAGCAAAAAAGAAGCCGTAAAATCTATCGATTATTGGCTTGAAAGACTTGACATGACCGAATACAGAAACAGACGGCTTGATACACTTTCAAAGGGAAATCAACAGAAAATTCAACTTATAACGGCTCTTGCACACGATCCTGATATTATCATTCTTGATGAGCCGTTCTCCGGTCTTGATCCCGTTAATGCATTGTTGCTTAAAGATGTTGTAAAAGAGCAGATTGCAAAAGGTAAAATAGTTCTGTTTTCCAGCCATCAGATGAATTATATCGAGGAGTTTTGCGATAGTATCGCCATTCTGAATGAGGGTAAGGTTGTCTTACACGGAGAACTGCGTGACATCAAACGCGATTATCCCCGTGATCGCTTGATTATACGCACAGAAACTCCCGATAAAATTTTAGCCGATTTCGGTACATCCTGTACTGAAACGGAAGATGGCGACCTGATGCTTCGCCTGACCGATGCTTCCGAAAAGAGAACAGTTATGACTCAACTTGTCGAAAACTACGATATTGATGAAGTAAAGGTGTTTGAGCCTACCCTTAACGATATTTTCGTAGAATTTGCCGGAGACAGCATATAAAGGAGGGCTAAGCGATGAAACAATTCGGAAAGATACTTAATTTTGAACTTAAATACTATTTCAAGAATAAGGTTTTTATAGGTGTTACGGTTTTTCTTGTTTTGGTGATTGCGATAGTAATGTTCTTCCCCCGTTTCAAAACACTTTTCAAACCGGATGGTACAGCGGAGGAACTTCCGATAATGCTTGTAAAGGCCGACGAGTCCACACAGGCGGATATGCTCAAACAGGCGTTTACTGAAGCATTTACAGATTACAAAGTTCAAATAACAAACGAAGATAACAGTGTAATTAAAGAAAAAATCACATCGGACGAAGTATATTGTGCTTTCGTTATGACAAGTCCCACCACTTATACATACTATGTGAATAACCTGTCGATGTCCGACATGAATACCGGAATTGCAAGCGGGGTATTACAACATATCTATATGATGAATGCCATGATTGGCAGTGGTATGGCAATAGATCAGGTAACCGATGTCATGAGTATTCAGGTTACAGGTGAAGTTGAAAACTTAGGAAAAAATCAGATGGAAAATTTCTTTTATACATACATCATGGTTTTTGCCTTATACATGGTTATTCTTCTCTATGGTCAGATGGTGGCTACCAATGTTGCAACCGAAAAGAGTTCAAGGGCAATGGAGTTGCTTATCACGAGTGCAAAGCCAACATCCATGATGTTCGGCAAAGTCATTGCATCCTGCCTTGCAGGTCTCATTCAGATTGCTGCCATATTCGGTTCAGCACTTGTTCTCTACAAACTCAACAAATCCTATTGGGGCGACAATATGATTATTGAATCCATTTTCAATATTCCGCCCGAACTTCTTGTGTATATGCTGGTATTCTTTATTCTCGGTTTCCTTATTTACGCATTTATGTACGGTGCTGTGGGTTCTACCGCCTCGAAACTTGAAGATATCAATACCTCGGTTATGCCGATTACAATGCTCTTTGTTATCGCATTTATTGTAGTTGTATTCTCCATGAGTGCCGGTAATGTTGATAATACGCTTATGAAAGTTTGTTCTTTCATTCCGCTCACCTCACCCATGTCGATGTTTACAAGAATAGCAATGAGTACTGTGTCTTTGTACGAGATTGCAATTTCCATTGTCATTCTTATTGTCTCAACAATAGGAATCGGTTTCATTTCAGCTAAGATATATCGTGTAGGTGTTTTGATGTACGGAACAACACCTAAGATTTCCGCAATCATAAAAGCGATACGAAAAGCATAGTTTAACAGACTTAAAACAAAGCTGTTTGTTTGCTGTCAGAAGCTGTTTATGGTAATTGAAATATGAAAAAATCATAGCATTAAAACCGGTATATATGGAAGTTCTGAGGTTAAAATAACAATTGTAAATTTGACAATCAAGTCTGAGGAGCTTCCATTTTATTAGGAGTGCAAAGCAGTAAAGGGGCAAAAAGGCTGCAAAATATGATTTGATTTTGCACCTTTTTTGTTTTCCGGAATAAAAAAGTCACTGAGCAAATTTATTGACTTCAACAATTCAAAAGGTTTGGACTCAAATTTTTCGATTATCAGTTTATTTGCAATAAACCAAATTTCGATGCTTTTATTAAAATTGCAATATCGAACAGGATTCAGGGTCGCATATAAAAAGAAGTATTTTGAAATAAAACAGGAAATGGTGGAATTATGATTAAAAACAGAACTGCACAGCTTATATTTCAATCGGCATTCTGTGCCATCGGTATAATCGGAATTATCGCAAGTTTCGGTTTTTTCGATATGGTATGGCGTTGGGATTTCTATATACAGTTTACAAATCTCAGTAACTATTTTTGTGTTGCAATTATGTTTGCCGAGCTTATTCAGACGGCAAAAAAGAAAGAAGACAGTTTTGTTTCTGCTCTGCCTCTTTTGAAATTTGTTGGTGTTTTGTTGATTTTTCTGACTTTTGTTGTGTTTAACTTTGCAATTGCACAAGAATCCACTCGCGACCCCGCACTCAATTACAAAATCAACAGCGTTACTTTTCATGTGGTTTTGCCCATTATGTTCATAGCCGACTGGTTGCTCTTTTACGAAAAGAAGAAAGTTAAAATCAGTTGGCCGTTTATTTCGGTACTTTTCATTCTTTGCTACGGAATTTTCATTTTCATCCACGCAGCAATTTATAAATTTGACTCATCGGTGCTTAATTATTTCGGCACGGGACCGTTTATCTATCCTTATTTCTTTCTCAATATTGATACTTACGGTGTAGGCGGAGTGCTTTTATGGATGCTCGGTCTCGGTGTGGTTTTTGTGGTGATTGGGTTTGTGTTTTACGGTATTGACAGGGTTATTTCTAGATTACAGAAGAAAAAGTAATAATTGAAAGCAGAGAGGACATATTAATTTGATTTAGAGATACAGATGTGAATGTATTTAGGATAGATTAATTGTACAAGATAGTTTTTTCCATTTTGTTACAGAGAGTAACAACGATGTTACAGCCGGTCTATTGTTAAAAGCAAAACCTCCGTTTATAATGAGTTCGGAATTAAACTCATGGAGGTGAAAAACTTAATTATGAAACAGGTTGAATATCGTAGCCGTTCACCGGATTAACACAAAAAGCATAATGCATTAAATAAGAAAAAAATGAAGAGACTGTCCAACAATCATAATTATGCTCAAAACCGGTGGTTTGCTTGAACAAAATGAAAGGAATGAATTAAAATGACATTAGGTGAAAAAATTAAAGAAGCAAGAAAACAATGTGGATTAACTCAGGAACAACTTGCTGAAAAAATGGCACTTTCAAGGTCTGCAATCGCAAAATGGGAATCCAATACAGGACTTCCTGATGTGGATAATTTGAAATTATTAGCCCAACTCTTAAACGTGAGTATCGATTATTTGCTCGATGATGGGGATGTAATGGATGAACACGTAATACGTGAGCCGTACGACTTGTCTCAATATGGAACCGGAATTAAGAAAAGAAAAAAAGATCGTTTAATTAATGAAAAATTTCCGGATGCAACAATTCACACTTTACTTGGAAAACAAAAACTAACTAAAAGTGAAAAAATACTCGATAATGCAATAGGATCCCTGACAGATGCACCGTTTGGAATTCCTGCTCTTATCCATAGTCTCAGAAATGTGGACAAAGAATTTTATCTGATTGAAAAAGATGGAAAACAATTTTTTGTACTTGTAACAGATGAGTTTATTGAAACCCGTCGATTAAGACAACACATCACCGAAAAGAAATTTGAAATCGGCAACTGGCAATTTCTAAAATGTTCTTATGAAGTGAAATGAAGAAATTGACTAAAAATCCTGAAAATTATAGTTAAATAAAAAAGGGCTTTCGGATTTATTATTTAATCTCAGAAGCCCTTTTTGTTTTTTGTGAATACAGCACAAGGGAGTCGAAAAGGACGGTTGCGAGCAAAATGAGCAAAGCCGACATTTCGTTTGGTGAAAATATAATCATTGTAATTAATTACAAAAAATGAAAATAACTATTGACAAATTATAAATAAGTTGTTAAAATAAAGAAAAAGGCTTGACAAGGAAAAAGTAATGAATTACAATTTCTTGACAGACAGACAGACAGACAGACAGACAGACAGACAGACAGACAGACAGACAGACAGACAGACAGACAGACAGACAGACAGATAATTCTGCCGTTTAGTTTCGTTTTGATTTAATTTAATCGCAGGGGAAGTCTGCGGTTTTTTCTTTTTAGGGAGGACTAATAAAAGATTTTATCTATTTTATTGGTTATTACAATGTAGTTTGCAATGATCGTGCTAAAACTAACAGTAATTTTGGTATAATGCACCAAAAGGAAAAGTTGCATAAACCTATTGTGGTAGTATTGGAAAACTTGAAATTTCCGAAGCAGAAAAATAAGTATTTCCAGTATAAATTTCAATAGTTTTTTGCATGTTATTCCGACAGTATAACGATCAATACTTCTCAATACGCTTATTAGCTTGAAGGGAGGGAGAAAAATGTCACTATTAGTTATCTTATTATTAATCTTAGTGTTTTACATCATAGCAAAAATAACTGCCTTTAATCTGAAAATTATGGGTGGGGTTTTGTTGGCAATTATTATTTTTGTATTGCTTATTTTAATCTTTTAGGGAGTTTATTATGTTTTGTAGAAAATGCGGTCAACAATTTGACAACAGTCTATCGTTTTGTCCGGCTTGCCATGAACCGGCTGCAAATGTTACAGTCTCAAATTCCGTTTCGGATGTAACTCCTCAATTTGTGCAACAACCACCTGTTTATGCTCAACCCGGAGCTTTTTATCAACCACCTATACCACAGGCAAAAAAGAGTTTTTTTAAGTCATTGAATATTAAGAAAATTGCTATTATTGCTATTCCTATTATTTTGCTGCTCATAGTTATTGTTTCTATCTTGGGTGGAGAGGTAACTATAGCCGACTATTATGATGATCTTGTTTCTTTAGAACAATACGGTGGTTATATGTCCGCAGAAACTTATGAGTTTATCAGTAACAACGAATATTTGTTTCCGCATTACGGTGGTCGAGAAAACTTAAGTTCTATAACAGATTGGACTATAACAGTTGACGATATTTTTAAGAATGTTGCGAAATATGATACTTCAATTGTTTTTGCTGATGGCGAGGTTGTAGAGATTGTCGAGTCCGAGGACGGCACATCAACATACATACATATAGCTGTAGGAAATGAATTTAAACACTTAGTTGGTGTTTATTTGAAGGATATGCCCGGAATCTACGAAGGCGATAGGATTATGGTATATTTCCTGCCGATTGATGTTGTCAGATTTGATAATATTGGCGGCGGGACTACAGTTGCAATTTATGCAGCATTTTGTTATTATGATGATAATTTTTCTGGAGGTATATAATGTTTTGTAATAAGTGTGGAGCTCAGCTCCCTGACGGTGCTAATTTTTGTTCTTCCTGCGGTAATCAATTTCAAAATCAAGGTTTTGTTTCACAACCGCAACTTAACCCTCAAACCACTTTTAATCCTCAATTTAATTCTTCTGCCCAAACAAGAGTATTAACTTCTCCCAATCCCGATTTGATTGTATGTAATTCGCCTGAACCTATTGAACAAGAAAACAAAATGCTTAATCTTTTATTAATCATCCCGCTTTTGGGACTTTGGATAAGAACTGAAATATACAAAACCAAAAGTTACAAATTGCGGTTAAAGAAATTCTACCTTCCATTTCAACTACCTTTAGAAGAACTGGCTGCGGAAATGCGTGTAATGATGGCTCCATACGGTGAGAACAAAATTGTTGTTGGAGAAACAAGACGCGGTTCTCGTGAAATGCAAATTGAATTTGAAGGTGTGATGTATAATGTTCAATATAATGCAGACGGAAGTTTTTCTTTGATATGGGGGCTTTCTCTTGGCAAGGCACTAATTACCGAGAGAAGACTTGCATTATATCGTAAGCTTGTTCTGGGTATGGGGATTATTGCATTTAATATTCAACAAATCTCAGCAAGATACATTTAGGGAGAGTGGGCTATGTTCTGTTTTAACTGTGGGGTACAACAACCCGATGATTCAAATTTTTGTTTTAATTGCGGAACGGCATTTTCACCGCCGTCATCGGCTACTAAAATAGTAACACGCAGAACGGAATCTATCCCAAAATCTCTGACGGATGAAATACTTACCGACATATGCTCAAAGCATGTAAAAGCAACAAGGCGAGCTATGATTGGAGCACCTTTGCCTCCATACGCAAGCGAGCTTAATATTGCTCTTACACAAATGCATATTCCGGTAAATGTTGATGTCTATATTGTTCTTGCAACTACTGTTTTAGGTTCTCCGCAAAAAGGACTTGCCGTTACATCTGACGGCATATACTACAAACTTGGCGAAAATGAAATAGGGGTTATGCGATGGGAGAATTTGTCCCCTCATGCTGTTTCACATAATAATGCAGGTGAATTGTTTGTCGGTGATTTTGCATTTTCATTGTATGATGAAAACTTGGTGAAAGAAATGTTTGCTTTGTTGTTTGAAATTTTGTGTCAAATAAGCGAAAGAGTTTATCTCAAAGAAAAACCTGTTTTGAGCAAAAAACAATATATTATCACACAAGAAATATTAAATCAAATTTATATTGAGTGCCAAAATTTTCAAGTTGCACATCCGAGCAAATCATATTTTTCAGGTGTGGAGTTAATGCCAAAATTTAATATATCACGCCAAGTGCAACTGTTTTTGGGATATGATTCGAGTATAATGAAAAACGGTAATTTGGGTTTTGCAATTACAAATAATGGAATATATTGTCGCCGTTCAAAAGAAATGTACTATTTTTCATATTCCGATTTTGCTAATCTTGCACATATAGTTGTCGATTCTTTTCTTATAAAAAGCGGCACAGTAATCTTGGCTGAAGCATCGTTTTCTGACGGTAGTAAATTTGCGACTGATTTGTTCAATCTGTATCGTAAAATTCAAAATATAATAAAATCTGCAAATTAACTGATTTATTCAATCAATATTTCGTAGCCGTACTATGAAAAAACCGACTCCTCAACGGGAGCCGGTTTTGTTGTTGGTTTATTCTAAATTTTTCTTAAGGTCGTTAAGTTCTGCGACGAGGGCTTCGGGGAGTCTGTCGCCGAATTTGCCGTAGAATTCTTCGATACTTGCGACGTCCTCTTTCCAAAGTTCCTTATCGACATCGAGGATAGATTCGAGAGTTTCAAGGGAAACTTCGTCTTCAATACCGTCAAGGTTGATATCCTCTGCAAACGGGATATAACCGATAGCGGTATCTTTAGCGTCAACCTTATCTTCGCAACGCTTTATAATCCATTCGAGGACACGGAGGTTGTCGCCGAAACCGGGCCACATAAATTTGCCGTCTTCGTCTTTTCTGAACCAGTTGACGTTGAAGAACTTGGGAGCCTTTTCGGGATCAAGGTCTTCGCCGAAATCAATCCAATGCTGCCAATAGTCAGCCATATTGTAACCGCAGAAGGGAAGCATTGCCATGGGGTCACGACGGACGACACCGACGGCACCGGCAGCTGCGGCTGTTGTTTCGGAAGCCATGATTGAGCCTACGAATACGCCGTTATTCCAGTCGCGAGCCTGATATACCAGCGGAGCAAGTTTTGCACGACGACCGCCGAATACGAAAGCGGAAATCGGAACGCCCGCACCGTTTTCAAATTCGCTTGAAATGCAGGGGCAGTTGACTGCGGGAGCGGTGAAACGGCTGTTGGGATGAGCGAGTTTTTTGCCTGCCGCTGTCCATTCTACGCCGTTTGTTCTGATACCTGTCCATTCCTCAGCATTGACGGGGGGATTTTTGTCAAGGTCTTCCCACCATACGTTGTTTGTGTCGAGGTTGCGGGCAACGTTTGTGAATATTGTACCCTGTTTTGTGGATGCAAGAGCGTTGGGATTTGATTTTTCGTTTGTTCCGGGAGCAACACCGAAGAAACCGTTTTCGGGGTTGATGGCATAAAGTCTTCCGTCGGGACCTTTCTTAATCCATGCGATGTCGTCGCCGACAGTCCAGACTTTGTAGCCCTTCTTTGAATAATATTCGGGGGGAACAAGCATGGCAAGGTTGGTTTTTCCGCAAGCGGAGGGGAAGGCGGCACAAATATATTTGACTTCACCCTGCGGATTTTCAACGCCTAAGATAAGCATATGTTCAGCAAGCCAGCCTTCGTTTCTGCCTTGATAGGATGCAATACGAAGCGCAAAGCACTTTTTGCCTAAAAGAACGTTTCCGCCGTAACCGGAGTTGACGGAAATGATGGTGTTATCCTGCGGGAAGTGGCAGATATATCTGTTTTCTTCGTCAATCTGACATTTGCAATGAAGACCGCGAACCCAGTCGTTGCTGTCGCCCAAAACATCAAGAACGGCTTTACCTGTCCTTGTCATAATTACCATGTTGAGAACAACATAAATCGAGTCGGTAAGTTCAATACCTATTTTTGCAAGTGGAGAACCAATCGGGCCCATTGAATAGGGGATGACATACATTGTTCTGCCTTTATAGGAATCGCGGGCGATGTCATAAAGCATTTTATAACATTCATTCGGCTCCATCCAGTTGTTTGTCGGGCCTGCCTCCTCCTTGGTGGGAGTGCAGATAAGTGTGCGTGCCTCAACGCGGGCAACGTCATTGACCGCCGTTCTGTGGTAGTAACATTCGGGCAGGGCTTCTTGGTCGAGTTTTATAAGTTCGCCGGTAGAAACAGCTTCGGCACGAAGTTCTTCAACCTGTTCTTTCGAGCCGTCAATCCAGACGATATTATCAGGCTTTACAAGTTCGACTTGTTTTTGTATCCAGTCAAGGACAGTTTTGTTAGTTGTAAGTTTCATAAACATACCTCCATTATAATTACGATGATTATACCCTAAAACACGATAATAGTCAAGTTATTTATTAAAAAAACTTGCGAAGCCAAATCCGCAAGTTTAATTTTCTAAAATGTCATTTATTTTCAATCGCGGTAATCAAATCGACACGTCTTTGGTGTCTGCCGCCTTCAAATTCCGTATTGATAAACACGTCGACAAGTTCAAGAGCAAGACCGACACCGACAACACGACCGCCTAAGCAAAGAACATTTGCATCGTTGTGAAGTCGGGTGAATTTCGCACTGAAATAATCGGAGCAACAAGCAGCACGAATGCCCTTAACCTTGTTTGCAGCCATGGAAATTCCGATACCCGTACCGCAGCAGAATATGCCTAAATCACATTCTCCGTTTGTTATGTGAGCAGCCGCCTTTTCGGCAACTACGGGATAGTCGATTGAGTCGGGGGTATAGGTGCCGCAGTCCTCAAAATCAATGCCTTTTTCGGTCAGATATTTCTTTATCTCCTCTTTAAGTTCAAAACCGCCGTGGTCGGCACAAAGACAAAGTTTCATTTTATTCTCCTCTCATTCTTTCCGCTTGTGGTTTGCGAAGATAGACGGGGTTTACATACATCGCCGCTTTGGGTGTCATATCGGTGTTTTTTATATAATATTCGGCTAAAAGTGCCGCTGATGACGCACGCTGAAAACGAATTTGCGGGTTGGCAAGAACGATATTTTCATTGCCTATTTCATTATATACAATCTCTGCACCGTCGCCGATAAGTGTGATTTTTTTGTTATATTGCTTTAATTCTTCCGCAAGTTCATCGATTGAAATCGCCCTGTCGTCGCATAAACGGTTGCCGTTTTCAAATATTGCATTATAAACCTGCTTACACCTTGCGTCCATAACCGAAACGGCGAGGGTATCAAAGTCTTTTAGCGGATATGCGATCGCTTCCAAAGCGGAAACACCGAAGCAGGGGGTGTCGTTAGCCGCAGCCAAGCCTTTAATCAGACTTACGCCTATGCGTATTCCCGTAAACGAGCCGGGACCGTGCGTAACAGCGAAAAGGTCGATGTCCTCCACTTTTTTTCCGGCTGTTTTTAATGTATTGTCAACCAAAATTCCGAGCGTTTCGGAGTGTTTAAGCCCGATATTCAAGTAGTTTTCGGATAATATTTTCCCGTCCTCAACCAAGGCGGATGAAGCCGCCGTCGCCGAAGAATCAAGTGCAAATATAAGCATATTATCTCCTTTGTGTTTTTATGCCGTGACTGTTGATTTTTAGTTCTATGCTTGCGGGGTAGCCGAATAAATCGAAAGTTGTCTGTCGTTATCGCCGAGCCGTTCAATTTCGATAAAAATCGTGTTTGTCGGCAGATATTCGTCAATATTTTCGCTCCATTCAATAATAAGAACGGAGTTTTCGGACATATAATCAAAAAAACCGACCGATTCCAAATCATCAAGCGTTTCAATTCGGTACATGTCAAAGTGATAAACATTCGGATTTCCGCCGTAGTCGTTGACAATGGCGAAAGTCGGACTTGATACGAAAGCGGGGTTTTTAAGACCTTTTAAGAGTCCTCTCGTGAATGCGGTTTTTCCCATACCCAGACCGCCGCGAAAAGCGATAACATCTCCGCCTTTTATTGTTTTTGCAAATTCGGCAGCAAGTTCTTCGGTTTCATTCACTGAATGTGTAATATATTTTTCCATCACGCTCTATTCCGTAAACGGAGTTCTTATACCCGATAATTTGAAATTGACCGCCTCATGTTCACGGCTGTGGCGATATATACTCAAAGCAAGCCCGATACCGATATAAAGACAGAGGTTTGACGAGCCGCCCGCCGAGAAGAAGGGGAGTGTAATTCCGACAACGGGGAGGAGCATTAAACACATTCCCACATTGATGACCGTGTGAGCGACTATCATTGCAGCCAGACCGTAGCACATCATCTGAGCCGCTCTGTCGCCCGCTTTTTTGCCGATGTTTATGAGCCTTAACACTACAAGCAAAAGCAAAATAAGGGCAAGAAGGCAACCGATAAAACCGAGTTCCTCGCCGATTGCGGAAAATATCATATCGTTTTCGTTTTCGGGTATAAGATCACTTTGAGTGTATCTTCCGTTAAATAATCCCATTCCGGTGAGTTTTCCCGCACCGATGGCGGTAATACCCATTTTTTGCTGGTAGATAACGTTTGGATAGTCTTCCGGATTGATAAGTGCTAAAAATCGTTCTTTTTGCAGGTCTTTAAGCAAAAATTTCCAAGCAAAGGGGGCGACGATTGCAACCAAAGCCGCACCTATGCCGAAATATTTAAGTTTTACTCCGCTTAAATACATCATTGCGATGAAGATAAGCATAAATACGAGTGCAGAGCCTAAGTCGCCGGAGATGATAACCAACACAGTAGGCACGGCGGCATGAAGTGCCAGCAGGATAATATTCTTTAATTCGTTAAGTTGGTCATGCACCAATTCAAGATGCATGCCGAATGTGATTATAAAGCCAATCTTTACAAGTTCGGATGGCTGGAAATATAGTCCCGTACTGCCCAAAACAAGCCATGTTTTTGCGTCCTGTCTGCCGGAAGGACCGACACCGAAAATGAAAACGGCAACCATCAGACCGATACAGACAGCCGCAATAACCGGCCATGCTTTTATTATCAGCACGTAGTCTATAAACGAAACAACAATCGCTATGAATAATCCCACGCTTACAGCCAGTACCATTGTACGAAAATCTCGCGAAAATCTTGCACCCTCGGCAATATCAATAATAGTTGCACTGTATACCATCAATGCACCGAAAGTTGATGTGATTATGCAGAGCGTCAGAAGCAGAATATCCGTGTCTCTGACCGCTCTTTTAAGGGTTGCAATAAAGTTCTTCATTTTTCTTTTTGTGTTTTTATTGATTTATTTTCTCAAGCCTTGCGGCTCGTGCCATAAGTTTTTTTGTTCCGACTTTATTAAATGCGACTTCCAAAAGAATGTCGTTGCCCATCGGGTTTGAGGATATGACCACGCCTTCGCCGAATTTTGAGTGTCTTACGCTGTCGCCGACGTTAAGCGGAACTAAAACAGCGGGGGCTTTCGGAGCAGGTTTTTTTACTTGCAGTGTAGGTGTCTTTTTTGCGGGGGTGTAGGCATTTGCATAAGAATATTGTTTAGAGTAGTTTCCGTAATATCCCTGTGAATAACCGCCACCGTAACCGCCGTAGCCTGCACTCGCTTGCTGATATTCATCAACCAAGTCCGACGGGATTTCGTCAATAAATCTTGACGGGATATTTCGCATTGTAGAGCCGAAAACCATACGCATTTTGGTGTGAGTGAGATATAATTTTTCTTTCGCTCGGGTAATTCCGACATAGGCAAGTCGGCGTTCTTCCTCAATTTCATCGGTTTCGTAAAGCGAATGAGTCGAGGGGAAATTGCCGTCTTCCATTCCGACAATGAAACAGACGGGAAATTCAAGACCTTTTGCACTATGTACCGTCATAAGTACAACGGCATCGTTGTCTTTTGAATTGAAGTTGTCAATATCGGACAAAAGGGCGATTTCTTCAAGAAAATCAACCAAGGAACCGTCGGGATTTTCGGCATCATATCTCTTTAAGTTGCTGCCGAGTTGGTCGAGGTTTTCCATTCGGTCAATGGCAGTTTCCGGGTCATTTTTAAGTGATTCGAGATAACCCGATTCTTTCATTATTCCTTCGAAAACGTCATAAATTGACATCTCGTCCAATTTGTCGTGATATTTTCTTATAAGTTTCGCAAAGGGGAGCATACCTTTTGAACCGCGTGTAAGTTGAGGATATTCATCCGCATGTTCAATCACTTCAAATATTCCGACACCCAAACCGGCAGCTATCTGTGAGGCATTTGAAATGCTTACGTCGCCGACACCGCGTTTCGGTTCGTTGATAATTCTGCGAAGACGAACTTCGTCATTAGGGTTTGAAATAACGGCAAGATATGCAATCGCGTCTTTTATCTCTTTTCTTTCGTAGAACCTGTGTCCGCCTATAAGTTTATATGCAATACCCGCATGAGTAAGTTCCTGTTCAAACATATTTGAAAGAGCGTTTTTCCGATAAAGAATGGCAAAATCACCGAAATTTCTTCCGCTTTCGACTATCTCGTCAATAACATATTTCGCCTCTGTTCTCTCGTCGGGGAGAAGGCAAACCTTTACTTTATCTCCGCCCTCTTTTGATGTCCAGAGATTTTTACCTTTTCTTTGAGAATTGTTTTTAATTACGGCATTTGCGGCATCTAATATGCTTTGAGTTGAACGATAATTTTCTTCAAGGCGGATGGTTTTCGCACCCGTATAATGTTCTTCAAACGAGAGAATATTCTCAATCGTAGCACCGCGAAATTTATATATACTCTGATCGTCATCGCCGACAACGCAGATATTTTTTCTATATCCCGCCAAAAGTTCGGTCAGTATAAATTGTGCATGGTTTGTGTCCTGATATTCATCAACGCAGATATGAGTGAATTTGTCGTTGTAATATTCAAGAATATCGGGATTTTCTCGGAGCAATTTTACGCAATTTACTATAATATCATCAAAATCCATTGCATCGGATTTTTTAAGCATCTTCTGATATAGGGAATAACATTTTGAAATATTGCGTTTTCTGACATCTGTTCCCGCCATATTCGAGAATTCTTCGGGAGTAATAAGTTGATCTTTTGCACGGCTTATCACATTCAGAATTGCTTTTGCGGGGAGCATCTTTTCTTCAATACCCAATTGTTTCTGGCATTCTTTCATAATGCGTCTTGAATCGTCGGTGTCATATATCGTAAAATGATTTGAATAACCCAGAATATCGGAATGTCTGCGTAAAATTCTTACACAACAGGAATGGAAAGTGGCTGCCCATATCGCATTGCCGTCATCCGTACCGAGCATATCAATAAGTCGTTCTTTAAGTTCGTTTGCGGCTTTGTTTGTGAAAGTTATGGCAAGAATATTCCACGGTCTTGTGTTGTCATAACGCATCAAATCTTCAAAGCGTTCGTAAGCACTCTCGTCTCCGTCGAGATATGCTTTCATATTTTCGATATCTTTAAAGTTTATTTCTCGCCAAGCCTTGTCGGTGTTATAAGCATTTCCGAAGCGGATTAAATTTGCAATTCTGTTTACGATTACGGTGGTTTTGCCCGAACCTGCACCGGCAAGAACTAAAAGCGGTCCGTTTATTGTGGTGACCGCTTCAAATTGTCTGTCGTTCATTCGGGCGAAAAACTTGCGAATAATCTTCTGTCGCAAGCTTTTGAATTCTTCTGTCATTTTTTGGATATGTTGGTTGCTGTTGCAGTAACCTTTCCGGAAATTTTATTAAGCTCTTGAACGATTGAATTGATCTGAGTGTTAAAATTGCCGTTAAAATCATTAATCTCTTCTTCAATTTCACTCAATGCCGTGTTGATTTGAGTTAAATCAAGTGCGGTTGAATTATAAATGGTCTTTGCTTCGTCTCTTGCGTTTTGAATAAGCTCATCGGCAAAAAGTTGAGCCTTGATCATGGTCGAGCCTAAACGGTTTGTAACATCAGAAGCATCTCGTTCTTCGTTTTGCTGTCTGAGCTCCTCGATTTGCTGTTTGTATTCTGCAATTATTGCGTTAAGTTCTTCGTTTTTATTGCGAAGATCATCAAGCTCTTGGGTATTTGTCGGCATATTTTCCGCTTGTTTTGCACGTTCGGATAATACACTCATTTCTTCCAGATAAGCTTTGTTTGTGTCACGAAGGCTTGCATTTTCTTCTTCAAGAATATCGATCTTGTTTTGGAGAGTTTCGAGATACGCTTTGTTTTCAGTTTCAATTTGCTCTATTCTGGCATATAGTTCTGTGGTAAATACAGAGGCATCCTCAAGATTTTCAAGTTCGGCGATTCTTTTATTGAGTGCTGCGATTTTTACGGCTTCCTCGTTTTTCTGAAGTTCTATATATTCAAGAACATCAGCTTTATCAAAACCGCCGAACACAGCNNCAGCAGTCTTAAATCCTACATCCATTATCGATTTCTCCTTTTGATGTCTTATTTTTTAAAATATTATATCATATTCGCAAATATAATTCAAGTGTTTTTTAATATTTTAATCCCATAATTTATACAAAATATGTTTTTAGTCTTGACAAAAAATTAAGGCTGTAATATAATACTAAAAAAGGATTAGAATGGGAGGAAAATTATGAGCACATTGATGAAGCTTCAATCGTTGATTATGACTATGTTTATAATCGTGGTCACCATGTTCGGATTTTTGTCAGATGTGAAAGCACCTACATCCGTTGCAAAAGACGAGGAGAACATAAAGTTTAATGTTGCACTTATTTCAGACACTCATGTGGATGCACGTTTTACCGTCTCTCAGACGGGCTTGGCACTGGGACTTACAAATATCAATCGTCACGGCACGGCGGTTGATGCGGTTATTGTCGCCGGAGATATTACCAATATGAACGACAAGGAATCGGTTTATCGTGCCTTTGATTTATTCAGACAATACAGCGATTTACCCGCACAAAATGTTGTTCTGGCATCCGGCAATCATGATGTCGGTCACTCGTCAGATGCAGGTCTTTCTCATGAAGAAGCCCGCCAAAATTTCATTTCTGCAATGAATGAATATAACGGCGGCGATGCTGATAAGATTTATTTTTCTGCGGATATCAAAGGTTATCATTTTATCGTGTTAGGTGATGAGGCAGCTCAAAGCACGAGCAAAGATGGTGGTGTTGAATATAACACCTATCTTGAATATTGGGCAACTGTAAATCCAGCCTATGCCGATAAAAATTATTGGAACGCCTTTGACACCTCCTGGGATCATCCGTGGCTCAGTGACGAACAGCTTAATTGGCTTGACAGCGAGCTTTCTGAGTATTCAAGTTCAACGCAACCTGTTTTTGTTATCTGCCATTGGCCGCTTGAGGATGTAAACGGCAAACCGAAAGTTTGGAAGAACGGCGGTATCGGTGAAAGATATAACGAGCCCTTGCACAATATTTTGGAAAGCTATCCGAATGTTGTATATATTTCAGGTCATCTGCACAAGGGGCTTAACTCTGAGATTTCCGCAAACATAAAAGGCTATTCAAGTGTTGAAATACATGAGGGTGTTGCTTACGTCAATCTTCCCGCCTATTTTCTTATCAATCGTCAGGGACTTGCTGAATGCGGTCAGGGACTTATGATGGAAGTTTACGAAGATAAAATCCTTTTCAGGGGGAGAAACTTTATAACAAATTCCTGGTATCCCGGCTTTAATTACGAAGTTCCGATTTAAGCTTTATTGATATAGCGAGATAAGTTTTAATAAGCTTCCTTTGACAGTCATTTCCATTTCTTTCAAAAATATTAAAAAAACTATTGAAAAAATCCGACTTATGTAGTATAATGCTCTTGTATTATTTACGGAAGGAATGATATTTATGATATCAGCCGGTGATTTCAGAAACGGCGTTACATTTGAAATGGAAAACGGAGTATGGACTATTGTTGAGTTCTTACACGTAAAACCGGGCAAGGGAGCTGCTTTTGTCCGCACAAAGATTAAGGATGTTATTAACGGAACGGTTATAGAGCGTACTTTCTCGCCCTCGGACAAATTTCCCACAGCTTATATTGAACGTAAGGAAATGCAATATTCTTACAACGACGGCGATCTTTATTATTTTATGGATCCCGAAACATTTGATATGGTACCCGTAGGCAAGGACAATTTAGACGATGCGTTTAAGTATGTAAAAGAAAACGACACTTGTCGTCTTTGCTCTTACAAGGGCAACGTATTCGCCGTTGAAGTTCCGAACTTTGTTGTTCTTGAAGTTGTTCAGACCGAACCCGGCGTCAAGGGCGATACGGCTACTAACACATTAAAACCCTGCACACTTGAAACCGGTGCGGAAATCCGTATTCCGCTTTTCATCAACGAAGGCGATAAGGTCGAAGTTGATACCCGTACCGGTGAATATATGGGCAGAGCAAAAGATTAATCTTTATTTAGGAGGGTAATTATGAACATCCAGGAAAAAGCTGCTTATCTTAAAGGTCTTGCTGACGGCATGGAACTTGATCCTACCGATAAGACCACAAAACTCTTCAATGGCATTCTTGACCTCTTAGGAGATATGGCTTTCATCATTGACGATATTGATGAAACACTTGCCGAGATGGATGAAAAGGTCGATGAAATCGATCAAGATTTAGGCGAACTCGAAGAAGAAGTTTATGTTTGTGATGACGATTGCTGTGATCACGATCATGACAATAAATTATGGAACAGCCTCTGGGACGACGAAGAAGACGAAGATTGGGATGACGGCGACCTTTTTGAAATAGATTGTCCCGCCTGCGGCACGACCGTACTTTTCGACGCTTCCATCTTTGATGAGGATGAAATAGAGTGTCCCGAATGCGGTGCTGTTCTTGAAGGTATTTTCCTTGACGAAGAGGACATAGACGACGAAGACGACGAGGAAGATAAGTAAATTTATACTGAAAAATCGTATCGGTAGCACGGTGCGATTTTTTATTAAAAAGAATAAAAAGTACTTGCAAATATTTGTGAAATGGTATATCATATATAAGGATTAAACCACAGGAGGTTATTTATGGAAAAGAAATTACGCGTAGGAATTATCGGTTGCGGCGGTATCGCAAACGGCAAGCATATGCCTGCTTTGGCTAAGTATGAAAAGCAGTGCGAAATGGTTGCTTTTTGTGATATTATCGAAGAAAGAGCGGTCAAGGCTGCAAAAGATTACGGCTCAGAGGATGCAAAGGCTTATGTCGACTACAAAGAGCTTCTCAAGGATGAAAGCATTGACGTAGTTCATGTCTGCACTCCGAACCGTTCTCACTCCTTTATTACTATCGATGCTCTCGAAGCAGGCAAGCACGTAATGTGCGAAAAACCCATGGCAAAGTCATATGCCGAGGGTTGTGCGATGCTTGAAGCGGCAAAGCGTACAGGGAAAAAGCTCACTATCGGTTATCAGAACCGTCAGTTGCCGGAAAATCTCTATTCAAAGCAACTTTGTAAGGCGGGCGATTTGGGTGAAATTTATTTTGCTCAGGCTCTTGCACTTCGTCGCAGAGGCGTTCCTACTTGGGGAGTTTTCCTCAACGAATATGAACAGGGCGGCGGTCCCCTTATCGACATCGGTACTCATGCTCTTGATTTAACTCTCTACATGATGGATAACTACAAGCCGAAGATGGTTATGGGTAAGACATTCAGAAAACTTGCCGACCAGACCAATCAGGGCAACGGTTGGGGCAACTGGGATCCGAAAGAATATACCGTTGAAGATTCCGCTTTCGGTTTCATTATCATGGAAAACGGTGCTTTGATTGAGCTTAATTCCAGCTGGGCATTAAACTGGCTTGACACAAGCGAGGCTACTTTCGTCCTTTGCGGCGATCAGGCGGGTATTGACATCAAGGGCGACAAGGTCAGAATTAACAAGATTAACAAAAACCATCAGTCCGTTGAAGAAGTTTCAATGAGCCGTGCCGGTGCCGCATATTTCGAGGGTGTTTCCTCAGGCGATCCCGGTGTTGCCGACATCGGTCAGTGGCTCAATGCTATTATCAACGACACAGATCCTTGCGTTCTTCCCGAACAGGCTCTTTGCGTAACCCGTATTCTCGAAGCAATTTACGAGTCCAACAAGACCGGCAAGCCCGTATATTTTGACTAATCGTTTCATATTTGTCAAAAACTGAAAATTTAAGAATGAGGAGAGAAGATTATTTGCTTGAATTTGTTCAACAGGTGTAATAATTTTCTCTTTTCTTATTTATTCCGATAAAGAATGAGTTTTTAATTTTGAAAACAAAGGGTGAATAAAATGAAAATAGGTATTATTTCCGGTTGGAAAATCGACGACCTTAAAAAGTCGTTAAAACGCGGTTTTACCTGCGTTGAATGGGATTATAACGTCGGCAACGATCCCGCAGATTTGGACAAAGATAAAGAAATGCTTAAAGCATTTATGGACGAAAACGGCATGACACTTTCCGCCATTGGTCGTTGGGGCAGCGACAAATACGACAAAGAAGGTAATATTATCGAAGATGAGCTTAAAAATCAGAAGGCTCTTATTGACCTTTGTGCTTATTTTAATTGTCCCGTATTTATGACCGGCGTAAACAATGTCGGTAAGAATTTCGATGAGGCTTGCGACTATGCTGCAAAATACCTTCGTCTTTTGGTTGACTACGGCAAAGAAAAGGGTGTAAAAGTCTGCTGCTACAACTGCGACTGGAACAATATTGTCCGTGAACCGAAAGCATGGAGAAAAATCTTCCATGAGGTTCCCGAACTTGGTATCAAATACGATCCCTCCCATTGCATTAACAGCGGCAGCGGTGATTATCTTGGCGAAATTGACGAGTTTGGCGACAGATTTTACCACTTCCACGTCAAAGGCACTCTTAATTTGAAAGGTTGCCATATTGACGATCCGCCCGCAGGTTTGGATATGATAAATTGGCGTGCGGTTATGGGTATGCTTTATGCAAGAAATTATCAAGCCGTCCTGTCCGTCGAGCCGCACAGCGGTATATGGAGAGGTCCCTTGGGTGAATGGGGTATTCAATATACCAAAAAATTCATCGAAGAAATGATTGCTCCCGAATAAGTGAGGTTGTTATGAAATACGCAGTACAGATGTATTCCCTCCGTCATCACATTAAAAACGGAGAGGATTTGTTGAAAATATTGGGAGACGTAAAAGAGATTGGCTTTGAAGGTGTCGAATTTGCCGGCTTTTTTGATGTCGCTCCCGAAAAATTAAGAGCAAGATTGGACGAACTCGGACTTGCTTGTGTCGGTGCTCATTGCGGTTTTGATTGGTATGAGGAGGACAAAATTGATGAAACCTTGAGAATTGCTCAGGTTTTAGGCACTCCCTATATCGGTATGGGCGGTGCTCCGACTGCACTCGAACATGATATGGCAAAGTTTGAAAAGGTTATGGTCAAGGCTCAGAAACGTGCCGATGATGCGGGAATTAAACTTTATTTCCATAATCATTGGCAGGAGTTCAAGCCCGTTACTTTGTCATTAAATCGTAAACCTGTCATTGAACGTGTTTTGGAAGTTTGCTATGTTCAGGTTGACACCTATTGGTCTCACCACGCAGGAGTTGATACCTGCAAATTCCTTGAAGATAACATTGACAAAATCGTTACCATTCATTTGAAAGACGGCCTTAAGGGCAAACCTCTTGCCTTGGGTGAGGGTGATAACGACATTTTCGCTATTGTCGATTGTGCCGAAAAACTCGGTATAGAGTGGGGAATTGTCGAAAATGATGATCCTGTTCCGGACGGACTTAGCGATATTACAAGAAGTATGAAATTTTTACGTAACAGATAACGAAAGGAAAAGAAAAATGAAACTCGGTGTATTTACCACTTTACTTTCAAATCTTTCACTTGATGAAGCATGTAAGTATTTTTCATCAATCGGTATAGAAATGGTTGAAATCGGTGCGGGCGGTTATCCCGGCAACGCTCACGCAAATCCCGAAATTTTATTGAATGATGCCGCAAAACTGCAGGAATTTAAGGATACCATAGCAAGACATAACCTTGAAATTTCCGCTTTTTCCTGCCATGCAAACCCGCTTTCACCCGATAAGGTAATGGCTGCCGCACATGATAAAGTTATTCGTGATACGATTCTCCTTTGCGAAAAGGTCGGGATAAAGCAGATTAACACTTTTTCAGGTTGTCCCGGCGACCACGAGGACGCAAAATATCCCAACTGGGTTACTTGTCCGTGGCCGAATGAATACAGTGAAATTCTTGAATGGCAGTGGAATGAAAAACTTATACCCTATTGGACGGATATGGCGAAATTTGCCAAAGAACACGGTGTAGACAAGATTGCATTTGAACTTCATCCCGGTTTTTGCGTTTATAACACGGACACAATGCTCCGTATCCGCGAAGCCGTCGGTCCCGAGATCGGTGCAAACTTAGATCCCTCTCATCTTGTTTGGCAGGGAATGGACGTTTCCACCGTTATTCGTGCCTTGGGTGATGCCATTTTCCACTTCCACGCAAAAGATACCAAGATTGATCCCGCTAATACGGCGAAAACGGGCGTCCTCGACACAAAATCTTACGGCGATGAGATTAACCGTGCATGGGTATTTCGTTCCGTCGGCTACGGCCATGACGAACTCTGGTGGAAAGATATTATCTCAAATCTCCGCATGGTAGGCTATGACTACGCCATTTCAATCGAACACGAAGACTCGCTTATGAGCCAAAGAGAAGGCCTCGAAAAAGCCGTCGCAACCCTCAAAAACGTCCTTATTACAGAAAAAACAGGAACTGCTTGGTGGTTCTGAGAAGTAGCCTGCTGCCTTATTTGAATTTGGTATTTGTATAGCCTTGTTTTTTTAGTTTGTTCTTAATATTCGGAGAGTTGATATGCTGTTTTCATCAACCACTTTTATTTACCTGTTTTTCCCGACAGTGCTTTTCTTATATTTCATAGTCTTGCGAAATCATTTGAAATTGCAAAACATTATGCTTTTGGGAGTAAGCCTGTTTTTCTATGCATGGGGTGAGCCGGAGTTTGTTCTCATAATGATATTGTCCATAGTCGTAAACTATGTGTTCGGACTTTTGATTCACAATGCACAGGAGAAGGAAAAACCAAAAAATGCCAAGACAGTTTTAGTCTTGACGGTGGTATTTAACCTTACTATTCTGTTTATTTTCAAATATTTGAATTTCTCTGTTAAAACAATAAATGATATTTTCGGCAGCAGTATTCCCGTACCGGGAATTGCCCTGCCAATCGGCATTTCATTCTTTACTTTTCAAGCGATGTCATATGTTATTGACGTATATCGGGGCGACGGTGCGGTGCAAAAAAATGTTCTCAACGTCGGTTTGTACATCTCTTTCTTCCCTCAACTCATTGCCGGTCCTATCGTTCGTTATCAAACCATTGCCGAACAGATTTACGATCGTAAAGTAACTTATGACGACTTTTCGGAAGGTTTCAATCGTTTTGTTATCGGTTTGGGGAAAAAGGTTATTATCTCCAACTCCGTTGCTCTTTTTGCTGACAGAATATTTGACGCTGTCGGTAAAGGTGATGAGTTTGCAACTCTGACTTATTGGCTGGGTGTTATTTGTTATACTTTGCAAATATTTTACGATTTCTGCGGTTATTCCGATATGGCAATCGGTATGGGCAGAATGTTCGGTTTCCACTTCCTTGAGAACTTTGACTATCCCTATATTTCAACCTCAATAACCGAATTTTGGCGTCGTTGGCATATTTCTCTCGGTACGTGGTTTAGGGATTATATCTATATTCCCTTGGGTGGAAATCGTGTAAGCAAGCCACGTGAATTTTTTAATCTTTTCGTCGTTTGGTTTCTTACCGGAGTATGGCACGGTGCAAACTGGACATTTATTATTTGGGGACTTATGTATTTCGTCCTGCTTGTGATTGAGAAAACTACCGGATTTTATAAGGCGGAAGGCAAGTTCAAAAAGGTTCTGTTGTGGCTTTACTCGATGTTCTTCGTGGTCATCGGCTGGGTAATGTTCAGAGCCGAGAGTGTCGGTGCCGCATTTGATTATCTCGTCGGTATGTTCACAATGAAAAACGGTGCATTCTTCGATGAATACTTCATTGCGTCATTCAAGCAAATCATTTTCTACGTTCTTTTAGGTGTCATTTTCAGTTTCCCATGGGTAAAGAAACTCAAAGAGAAGGTCAAACCGAATGCTTTTACGAAAACCGTATATGTCTGCTGTATCTTGATTGTGTTTATTTTGAGTATTGCAAGCATTACAAGCAGTTCCTACAACCCCTTTATTTACTTTAATTTTTAGGTGAGTGTTATGGATAAAAAGAACATATATAAAATTATTCCGTTTTTACTCATTGCAGTATTTTTTATTGTAAATTGCGTGCATGTTTCCTTTGTAAAGGATCTTGTAATTACGGCTTATGAGTGGATTGTTGGATTGGATAAAAATGCACCAATTGAGGAGTTAGCTACAAAGAACCAAAGATTATATTCCCATTTAATGGATATAAATTCACAGATGCTTAATCTTACCGGAGTAAAAATGGTAGATAAAGGTGGTACTGTTTTTGTAAGGATGAAAAATGATGCCATTTATAATGAACCGGAAACTGTGTCGCAGGATGAAATAGACAAATGTGCTGATTGGATATATGAATTAAAACTTTACAGTGAAGGAAAGGGTGCAGATTTTCTATATGTCTTTGCACCGTCAAAAGCTTATGATGTAAGTTTGTATCCTGCAAATACGACAAACCTTTATGATGATTTTTCACAGCGATTTATTAATGCCTTGTCGGAGAGACAAATAACTTATATTGATTTACTGGATAGTTTATTGAAAGAAGGATATACGCATGATGAGGTATTTTATAAAACCGATCACCATTGGCGTGCAGAAATTGGTCTTTGGACTGCTGATAAAATAATTCAAGCTTTGGGCGAATTATATTCTTTCCCATATGAGTCGGAAAAATATAATCCCCATAACTATAATTTCGAAATCTATGAGGACTGGTTTTTGGGATGGAATGGGAAAAAATGCGGTAGATACTTTAATGGTGGAGAAGTTGATGATTTTGTTCTTATTTCACCGAAATATGAAACAAGTTTTTCCGTAGAAACAAGAAATGATATTCCTGACCGAAATGGCAGATTTGAAGAAGTAATGTTTTATTATGATAATCTGACCAAGGATTTTTACAAAAAAGATGCTTATTTTGTATATACAGGTGCAAATCATAATCTACAACTCATTACAAATAATCTTGTTGAAAACAATAAAAAAATACTTATTGTAAGGGATTCTTTTGGTTGTGTTGTTTCTCCTTTTTTAGCTATTTCCAGCAAACAAACAGCCATTGTCGAATTAAGACATTTTGCTTTAGGACCACGGATTGATTTGATTGAATACATAGATGAATTCCAGCCAGACTATGTTGTTCTATTGTTTAACGAAATTCCCGTTGCTTTGCTTGACTATAAATTAAATCTGAAATGATTTTTATTGAGTAACACAAAGCGTTTTGACAATAGATTGTAATTAATTGAGGTGTTCGTTTTTGTACATCTCATTATTTTTTATGAGTAGTGTGTACTATTCCACTCAAAAACCAATATTGACGCGTTTTATACGAATATCGTGAAAATGGATAAGGATGCAAAAGAGGCAAGAGAGAGCGAAGATATACAATATAATTTTATAGGAAAATTTGAAAAAAGAAGAACGTGATGAGCGTTTTATACACTGACACTTGTCTGAAAGTCATAAAAACAAAAAAACAACCACACTGTTGTGTGGCTGCATTTTATGAAAATCAGAAACTGAAGTCGAGACCGATGTCATCAATGTCAATTCCGAGTCTGGAAAGGTTTTCATCATTGACGAAACCAAGCTTGTAGAGAATCTTGATGATCTTGAGAGCGATCTTACCGAACTTTAAGATGAATTTCAAAATACCAAACATTATTTTCACCTCTGTTTAAAAGATATAAATTTTAGTGTACAAACATTATACACCCCTTTTTTTGTTTTGTCAATAGTAAAGTTTGAACGGACAGTAAAACTTTTTTCTGTTATAGACAAAAATACAACACAATATTGCAACATTTTTACGAATATGTTAAAAATCCCTTGACAATTATATAACTAAATTGTATAATGTTCTTGTATATTTTTATACGGAGGAAAAAATATGGCTTTATTTGAAAAAAAGTTTTGCGATCTTTGCGGAGAAAAAGTCAACGTTCTGACTCGGCTTACACTCTCTGACGGTTATCTTTGCGGTGATTGCAAGAAAAAAGTTTCGGACTTATCCGAAGGTTGGAAAAATCGTACTATCGCGGATGTAAACGAACATCTTGCCGCTCGTGAACAGAACAAGCAGAAGTATGCTCAGTTTAATGCTACACAGAGTTTCGGCAAAAACGGCGAATTTAAGATTGATACCAATCACGGTTGGTGCATTCTGGCGAGTGGCGGTGATTTCCGTGAGGGTAATCCGGAGGTTTTTGACCTTTCTGCTATTTCCGATTTTTATGTCAAAGAGAATTTCGGAATAGATATGGACAGCGACGGCGACGGAATCCCCGACAGTCGCGACAATTTCAACAACAAGACCGGAATGCCCAACAGAAACGTCGGTTTTGGCATGGGAATGGCTATTGACAATGCTCCCCCTCAGCTTCAGCCCTATCTTCGTCGTGATTCCTATGACTACGACCAGCAGGGTATGCTCAAACCCGTAACCGGAATTTCCGTTTACGTGGCAGTAAATCACAAGTTTATCCCCGGTTTTACAATTCCCGTCTATTCGGGTTCGTCAAGTTCCGCTCCCGCACTTTTACAGCAGGGTTATGCAATGGCGTTGCAGATTATCACTACCCTTTCTCAGCTTAAGGGTACTCCCATGATGGGCGGTATGCCTCAGCAGAATATGGGTTACGGTCAACCGATGCAACAGCCCATGCAACAGCAGGGAATGGGCTATGGACAACCAATGCAACAGCCTATGGGCTACGGACAGCAGCCTATGCAGAATATGGGCTATGGTCAGCCGATGCAACAACCTATGCAACAGCAGGGTATGGGATATGGTCAGCCGATGCAACAGCCGATGCAACAAGGTATGGGTTACGGTCAGTCGATGCAACAACCTATGCAACAAGGTATGGGTTATGGTCAACCGATGCAACAACAACCGATGCAACAAGGCTTCGGTCAGCAACCTATGCAAAATGTTCCTCAGGCTGTAATTTGTCCCGCATGCGGCTCGCAGGTAGCCGGCGGAGAACAAATTTGTCCCGCTTGCGGAAATCAACTCAGATAATTAAGATAAAGGAGATATAATATGGGACTTTTAAGAGCTGGTGTCGGTGCACTTTCGGGTGTATTGGCGGATTCATGGCGTGACTATTTCTATTGTGACGCACTTGATTTTGATACCCTTGTAGTAAAGGGTGAAAAGAGAACGAACAACAAGCGTTCTTCAAACGTAAAAGGCAGTGATAACATCATTTCAAACGGCTCAATTGTCGCTGTTGCCGACGGTCAGTGTATGATTATTGTCGAGCAGGGCAAGATTGTTGAACTTTGTGCAGAACCGGGTGAATTTGTTTATGATACAGCCACCGAGCCGACAATATTCTACGGCGGACTTAATGCCGAAAACATTAAAAAGAGTTTTCAGGTTTTAGGTAAGCGTTTCACATTCGGCGGAGACACCGCTATGGATCAGCGTGTTTATTACTTTAATACCAAAGAAATTATGGGCAACAAATTCGGTACAAAGACACCGATTATGTTCTCCATAGTCGTTGACCCGTCAACAGGCAGAAAACTTTCCGTTGACCTTCGTTGCAACGGTGAATATACATATAAAATTACCGACCCCTTGGTATTTTATAAGAATGTATCTGCTAATGTTTCCGATTCTTTCAAGCGTGAAGAGATTGATTCGACATTGAAGTCCGAGCTTTTGGATGCTTTACAGCCTGCACTCTCCACTCTTGCTACTCAGGGCGTTGCATATGACGAAGTTCCGGCACACACGAAAGAACTTTCAAATATTCTCAAGACCGAGCTTTCTCAGGTCTGGGGCGAATATCGCGGAATTGAGATTGTCCGTTGTTCCGTTGCCTCCGTTTCCATCCCCGAGGAGGATGCAAAGAAGATTAAGGACCTTCAGGAAAAGGCTTTCTATACCGATATGAACTATGCCGCCGGTGCTTTGGCACATGCTCAGGCTCAGGCGATGGTAGATGCGGCAAACAACGAAAGCGGTGCGATGATGGGCTTTGCCGGTATGGGTATGGGTATGCAAATGACCGGTATGAATGCCGCCAACATGTTCCAGGCTGCACAACAAAACCCGAATGCAGGCGGAAGTTTCGCCGCTCCTAACACTCAACAACCTGTTCAGCAGCCCGCTACTCCTGCTCCCGCAGCGGTTGCAGGTTGGACTTGTGCTTGCGGTACAACCAATTCGGGTAAATTCTGCACAAACTGCGGTCAACCACAGCCCGCTCCCGTTGAGGGCTGGACATGTTCCTGCGGTGCGGTGAATAAGGGTAAGTTCTGTCCCAATTGTGGCGGTAAGAAGCCGGAAGGTGCTCCGCTTTATGCCTGTGATAAATGCGGTTGGAAGCCCGAAGACCCGAAGAATCCTCCGAAATTCTGTCCCGAATGCGGTGATGTTTTCGACGAGGCTGATAAGACATAAAAGAAAACGGAGTTCGGATAAGGCGGAAAATTCGCAGGAAAACGGATTGAATATCCGAAGAATTTAACATTTCAAAATTTATGTTTCCGAAAGATTTTCCGCTTTGTTCTGCACTTTTCGCTTTTATGTTAGAAGTAAAGCGAGGTAATTATGGATCAAACTCAATATAAATGCCCAAATTGCGGTGATGTGATTAAATTTGCACCCGCAAGCGGCGAATTTAAGTGCGATGCCTGCGACAGCGTTTTTCCGAAAGCGACTATTGAAGCAATGTTCGGACAGGACGGTACGGGTAATGCACAGACTGCTCCGATGGGACAAGATGCACAACCTCCCGCAGCAGGTCAGGGCACGGGATATAGTTGGCAAGGCGAAGAACTTGAAATAATGGACGGCGTGGTTTCGTATGCCTGCAAGTCCTGCGGTGCGGAAGTCGTAGCCGATGTGAATACCGCGGCGACGAAATGCCCCTATTGCGACAACCCGATTGTGCTTAACGCCAATGTCCGAGGTGTTTATCAACCTCAACAGATTTTGCCGTTCAAACTTGATAAAAAAGCCGCTATAAATGCTTTAGTCAAGCACTATAAATCATGCAAATACGTTCCGCCGGTTTTCAATCCGGAAAAACGTTTGGATGAAGTAAAAGGTATATATGTTCCGTTCTGGCTCTTTGATTCGGGAGTATATGCCGATGTTTCTTACGAGGGAACAAAAGTCCGCACATGGAGTGACAGGAATTATAATTATACCGAAACGTCATATTATAATATCCGTCGTCAGGGAAATCTTTATTTTCGAAACATTCCGACTGATGCATCTGCCAAGATGGAAGATGAATATATGGATGCTCTTGAGCCTTTCCATTTTCAGGAGCTTCAGCCTTTTAACAGTGCCTATATGTCGGGATTTTTAGCCGATAAATTTGACGTTGAAGTCAATGAGGCTTTTCCGCGTGCTCAGGAGAGAATTAAGAATACTACTCAGGATGAGTTTCGTAAAACGGTTCAGGGCTATTCGTCAGTCCGTCCGATAAGTTCCGCGATAAATCCGGCAAATTCTTCATATCGTTATGTCATGCTTCCCGTCTGGATTCTGACAACGAAATATGAAAACAAGATATATAAATTTGCGGTTAACGGTCAGACGGGCGAGGTTGCCGGCGAATTGCCGCTCGACAAGAAAAAAGTAATGCTGCATCGTATTCTTTATACAGCAATTCCCGCAGTCGTTATGAGTGCCGCCTATTGGCTCTGGCAAGCGTTTTCATAAGGAGGAGATTAAAATGAAAAAAGTATTTTCGATTATTATATGCGTTCTCCTTCTTGCAACCAGTGCTGTTCCAGTCTTAGCAACTGCAAGCGGCGGTCATCTTGATGTCGAGCAATTTGTATTTGACTATGCGGATGTTCTCGACAGCGATGAGGAAGCCGAAATTGAAGCATATTGTGCGGATTTGAATTTATTCGGCAACAGTGCGATGATATTCATCACCATGCCGAGAGGTTCGGGCTATGACGAGGACGGATATTCCGATTTCTTCATGGAAAATAATCCGAGTTATGACACCGATGCTCCGCTCTATATGGCTATTTTCGATACCGAAAACGCAAGTAGTGCCTTATATACCTATAATTGGAACGGTGTTTCTCTTTTCTCCGAAGAAGCCCGTGATGCGATGATTACATATTCCTATGAAGCCGATGAAGGTGATTATTACACTTCTCTTTTGAAAATTGCGTCTGAGATTGTACATAGGGACGAACTGAATTTGGGTATTGAAGACTATCCGAGTGATGACTATTATGATGGCTATGATTACAACGACCCGAACAATGCTGTTCCGGATGATGTCGGACACAATACCCCCAATTCACACGGCAAGCGGATTATTGACGATGCAGACCTTTTAACCGACGAGGAAGAAACATTGCTTGATACCCGTATCGGTCAGATTTTTGAAACATACAGTTATCAGGTTGTTATTCATACTACAACTACTTTCTATAATAAAAAAGTGGCACAGTATGCAGACGATTATTACGACTATAACGGTTACCAAGATGACGGTATGGTTTTAGTTATCAATATGAACAGTCGTGATTACTACACATCCACGAAGGGAAAAGGTATAAGCGTTTTCACTGACTATGCGATTTATGACGGTGATTCTTATATCAATAAAAGGATTGCTCCGTTTTTAAGTAAAGGTAAATATTATAAAGCTCTTGATATTTATCTTTTAAATGTCGAAACGTTCCTTGACGGTTATAACAAGAATGGTGAGGCTTATGATAACAGCAATCCTGCTCCCCGTACTTTCAAAAATCCGTTTTACTATGTAAGTTTCAGTGATTTTCTTGTTACGGAAGCTGTTATTCTTGCGGTTTCGGTTGCGTTTATGGTCTTCATTATGAAGAAGCATCTTGCTAAGGCACGTGCTCCTCAGAAGGCACGCACCGCTGCGGACTGTGTTGTTCCTGGTTCGGTACAGGTTACCGGCGGCGGAGAATATTTCGTCAGAAAGAGTGTATCCAAAACTGCCAAAGCAAGCGAGTCATCATCTTCAGGCGGAAGAAGCAGCGGAAGTTCGACGCATTCAAGTTCTTCCGGCAGTTCCCACGGCGGCGGCGGCGGAAAGTTCTGAGTTTCTGAAAAATACCCACCCTCCTTTCCTCCCAACGAACAGTCCCTGCGTTTTTTTGCGGGGGCTGTTTGTATTTTGCTATTGAAAAATGAGAAATCTTGTGATATAATCAAAATAGAAAAGTTTTGTCGGAGGGATAAATATGTCTGTTATCAAAGTTTTAAGCGAAGAAAACTATGCCGAAAATATGAAAAACATCGTCGAGCCTTATCTTGAAAAATATCGTTATTCCGACTATTTTTCATCATATCGCGGCGGAAAACTCTTTTATAACACCTTCCTCAGAGACGATGCCAAAGGTACGGTTATTATTTTGCACGGCTTTACCGAAAGCAGCGAAAAGTTTTTCGAGATGACTTATTATTTCCTCAAAGCCGGTTACAATGTTTTTTCGCTTGACCACAGGGGACACGGAAAAAGTCTTCGTGAGGGAGATGATCCCGAAACGGTTTATCTTCGTTCGTTTGATGATTATGTAAAGGATTTCCGCAGATTTTTTGCACTCATTGTTGAGCCGCAAAGCGTTGGTTTGCCTTGCTATCTTTACGCTCATTCGATGGGCGGTGCCATTGCGGTACGTTATCTTCAGGACTACAGATGCGAAGGGATAGACAAGTGTGTTCTGACCGCTCCGATGATATCCGCGAAAACTCACGGTCTCCCGCACAGCGTTACGACCGTTTTAACCTCAGTTTTGACTTGTGTCGGGCAGGGGATGAAACGCGTTCCCACCGGAAAAGGTTTTAATGCAAACAGAACTTGGGAGGAGAGCAACGCGACAAGTAAGGATAGGTTTGATTATTGGCAGGCAAAGCGTGTTGTCGACAGGGATTATCAGGCATCCGACCCGTCAAACAAATGGACTTTGGAGGCGATGAAACTCATTCCGAAAATCATGAGCCGGAGAAATTGCAGTAGGATTGATATTCCCGTGCTTTTGTGTCAGGCGGAGGAAGACGGCTCGGTTGAAAACCCGAAACATAACGAGTTTGTCAAAAAATTACCCGACGGAAGACTTGTGTGGTTCAGAGATTCCCGTCACGAAATTTATTTAAGCGGTTCGGAAGTTTTGCAGAAATATCTTGACACGATATTTGAATTTATCGAAGGATGAGAAAAGAATTTTTAGAAGTCGGTGAAATTGTCGGCACTCACGGTGTAAGAGGCGAAATGAAACTAAATCCGTGGTGCGACAGCCCCGATTTTGTAAAGCGGTTTAAGGTTTTGTATTTTGATGACGAGGGGAAAAAACCGATAAAAATAAATTCCTGCCGAGTTCATAAAAATGTCGTGCTTCTGAAACTTGACGGTGTGGAAGATATGAATACCGCCGAGAATATGCGAAATACGATATTATATATCTGCCGTGATGATGCGAATTTGGCTGACGGTGAATATTTTTTGCAGGAGTTGTTCGGTTGCAAAGTCCTTGATTTTGTCGATGAAAATATCGAGTATGGGATTATAACGGATGTAAGTTCCTCTCCGGCACAGACCCTGTGGCATATAGAAAAAGACGGCAGGGAATATCTCTTTCCCGCCGTCGATGAGTTTGTGAAATTTGTCGATATTGACGCGTGTATTGTCAAAATTGCCCCGATAAAAGGGATGTTCGATTGATTATTTTTTCTTTGCGGCTTCTTTTTGAAGTCGTTTTTTTTCTGTTTCCTTGCTCATGAAATCTTCATAAGCATCAACGACTTCGTTTACTTCGCCGGTCATTTTGAGAATACCGTCATTCAGCCAAACCGCATGAGAGCAAAGTTCTCTTATCGTATTTGAGTTGTGTGAAACGATAAGAACGGTCTTGTCCTCCTGATTTATCATCTCTTTAAGGCGGGCGTAACTCTTTTTCCTGAAATTTACGTCGCCGACGGAAAGCACCTCATCAACTAAAATAATATCGGATTCAAGGGTGGATGTAATGGAGAAAGCTAATTTTGAATACATACCGCTTGAATATGTGCGAACGGGTTGGTCGATAAAATCGCCAAGTTCGCTAAATTCAATAATATTATCAAGTTGCTCGTTAATATATTCTTTTGTATAGCCTAAAAGCATACCGGAAAGATAGATATTCTCCCTGCCGGAGAGGTCATTTTGAAAACCCACGCCGATGGACATAAGCTGGACGGTATTTCCGCAGGTGTCGATTGTTCCGGCATCGGCTTTGAAAATATTTGCAACGGCACGAAGAAGTGTTGATTTTCCGCTGCCGTTTTTACCGATAAGACCGACAATTTGCCCCTTTTTTATCGTCAGCGAAATGCCTTTTATTGCATCGAATTTTTTGACTTTTTTCTCTTTTTTGAAAAGTGCTTTGAAAATAGAGGCGGCTTGAACCGTGCGGTAACTTATATGTAAGTCTTTAATAATAATTGCGTCTTCCATATTCCACCTCACGAAATTTTAATATAGCCGGACTCATACTTATGAATAAGATGAACACCGAAAGCACAAAGCAAAACACCTAAAACCGTCCATATTCCGACGGCAAGCCAATCGGGACTTTGACCGTAAAGCAGGCAGTTTCTCAGCCCGTCCATTATCATGGCAATTGGATTTACACGAAGTAAAATCGTGCTGTATAATAAGTTTTCCGCTATTTTTTTGTTTGCACCGATGTCGTAGAATATACCGGATAAATAGAAGGCAAGACGAAGTATAACAGTAACGATGTTTGCAAGGTCGTTGATAAATACGCCGAAATGAAGCATAATGGACGCTCCGCCGAAAGAGAGGATAAAGAGGAGAATAAATAGAGGGAAGGCTTCTAAGATATGCCAGGTCAGCGGAACTTTGTATATGAGCATCATGATGATGACGAGAAGATATGATATTGCAATCTTTATTCCCTCAACAAACATCTGTACCAGAAGCATAATATATTTCGGTACATATATTTTCGAGAATATGCTCTTATAATACTTTACCAGAGTTACTCCCCGTTTTATCGAGCGGTCAAAGAAGTTCCAGCAGTTAAGTCCGATAAATACGAAGATTGGGAAATACTCAACCTTTTTGCTGAAAATAAAACCTGCAATAAAAGTATATACAAGCATAAATAACAATGGTTCCAAAAACCACCAAAGCCAATTTAAATAGGTGTCCGCAACCTCGGTTTTTAATATGGACTTCGGTGCATAACCTAAATAGGCTTTGTATTCTTTAAGATTTTGAAATAACTGTCGCATAATTATCCTCAGTCTTTTTCAAATAATTCACCACGTAAATCAACTGCTCTGAATTGCTTTGCGTCGTGAGTGTCGAAAATGTATTTACCCAAATCAATACGGGCAAAGTTATGGGGTGCCGCTCTTTTTGAAAGCGGCGGTTCGTTGATGTAATTCGGACCGTAGTCAAAAATGAGATAGTCTGTCGGGTCAGCGGGTATCGGTGCCATAAAACCGTCGTCAAAGGGAACACGTTGCACATCAAGTAGTCCGTGTGCCGGAATAGTTCCCTTATCCTGTAATTTTCCGGTACTGTCAATTACATAATTTATCGGTTCTTTGTTTTTGTAAGCGGCAAGGCATTTGTCAGAGAAACTTTGATATGCTTTCAGAGGCACTTTTCTTAATATCGGATAAAGAATTTTCATAAATCTGTGATGGATTTGGTCTTGACGCAGATTTTGCCAGAGCTTTTGAATAAATTGAGAGAAGAACCAAGCAGTCATATAATGCATTTTTGCTAAAAGCTTATTATCGCTTGTTGTGTCGTAGACAAGAATATCAACAAAAACACCATCGGGAATTTTGTTGATTGATGAATAATTGGTGGAAAAATAGGTGTCCTTCATTCTTATTTTATCAACAACATAGTGACTGTCCGTTCCGTTGTAATATGCCGAGTGGATAAAACGTTCATCAAGTTCTCCATCATCACAAGCTTTTCTGAAAATTTCGAAATCATTACGCAGGAAGCCTACATCAAAGTCATCATCCCAAGGAATGCTGTGTCCGTAGCGAATTGCACCGAGCATGGTTCCGCCTGCAAGGAAGTATTTGATATTATGCTTTTTGCATATACGATCAATTTCCCGAAGCATATCCATTTCAACATCTTTTATGCGTTGGAGTTTACCCGAATAAATATCGATATTTGCTCTGTTATCATCGGGAATTTCCGCAAAATATGATGCTGTACGTTTAAATGCATAATCATTTGTGGAGAATGTTTCACTCTTTCGCTTTCCGTAAGTTTTGCTTGTTTTAAGTTTGTTGATACAATAATAATTCTTTTGCTCAATGGGGTCAACCATTGTTTCAATACTCAGAATTTCGGGGAAACTTGAATATATGTGTTTTTTAATTTCGCCGATGCTTGTGTCATAAGAAGCGAAATTGTAGGTATGACCGTAATCGGCATTAAGGAGAAGATGAAAAACAATGTTAAACAAGTCTTCCGTATATGTGACGGAAAAAATATTTCTGTAATCTTCGGTGGATATAACTACTTTTCTGTTTTCGAAAATCTCATCAACAATGTCCTTGAAATTAAAACTTCCGTCATTTTTATTTACATAAGCGGGACCGAAAAGATTGGCAATACGGAGAATATTCAGTTTTTCAAAGCCCTCACCGACAAATTTTCTCGCAAGTGCCTCAACAACAATCTGAGCCTGTTGTTGTGGGGTTTTGTCCTTGATATAATTTTCGAGAAAGTAACTATATTCTCTTTCTGCAAGACTTTCGATATTTTGAGGTATTGCCGGAGTAACGGGCAATAAGGTTACGATTATGCATCTGTTATTTTCGCCCGCCGCAAGAATATTCAACAAATTTTCAAGATTTGCGTAAGCGATGCGGAAAGTGGAAATCTTATTGCAATCAAAGAATATAACGGCATTTGTGTCATTTATTTCTGTTATATTCTCAACGGTATTGTATTTATGATATATCCCACAATCAATGTCCTTGGGAGTATTTTCATCAAGCATAACGGCACTGACGGATAAAACTTCCCTCTTTTGGGAGCCTGAACATACACCCTTTGATGCAAAGTTCACAAGGTAAGAATTATTGCCTGCAAAAAGCAAATTGGAAAGTTTGATTTTTTTCCTTTGAGACTTGTTGTGCGGATTTGAAATGGTATTTGTGACAACGGTTTTTACAAACATGTCAACAAATCTGCTCATTTCATCTTCTTTGATGAGTTTTTTCACATCGGTAACAATCATGTTATCTCCTCAGATTTTTGATTATGTATTCTGCAGTTTTTTTGGTTGTCTCTGTTGAATAATGAGGGTGGACAAGGTCGCATATTTTTTGACGTTCTTCTTTGTATTCGTCTATATTTTTGCAGACATTTTCGATAAATTTTTCCATATCGGAAATATTATCAATTTTATGACCTTTTAATACGTCGTTGAGATTTTTATAGAAAAATCCCCGTTTTTCTTCATATTCTTCAATATCATCATCAGTAAGTCCGATGGGTTTTCCGGTTAATAAAAAGTCGTAATAAATTGTGGAATAGTCGGTAATCATCGCATCAACCTGACCTAAAAGTTCGTTTAACTGAATTTCATTTTTTCTCAATTTACCGTTTGAAACAACCGTTATATTTGAATGCAGCAATTCTTTCGGAAGGCGTTTAAGCTGTGCGGGATGCGGTTTAATTAGCAATAAACAATTTTTATTTTTCAGAAAAGCGTTCATTTTATCTATGCTGTCAAAACTTGTAAGTATCGGCAGGGTTGTCGGCGTTTCTTCAAGGTTGTAAAATGGCAGTAAGTCGTGCTGGCGGTAGGTCGGTGTCCATATTATGACCTTTGAAAAACTATCCAGTCCCAGTTTTTTCAGAACATCTCGCTGACTGAACAAGTAATCATTTCTTGCGAAATCCAAATAAACAAGTTTGTCTTCGTCCGCACCGAAACCCTCAACAATATTTTTTGTAAAGAACTCGGAAATACAGATAACCGCATCACATTCGTTGTCTATTCGATAAACCTTGCTCGTTGCTTTTAACGGCATACCGTGCATTACGCAAAAAGAAAATTGATTTTTTTTGTATTTCCCCAACAATCTGTTGCTGTATATTAGTGCTTTGGAAGACACCAGATAATACATGTAAATAATCTTTTTCAAAATCGAAGAATCCTGCGGAGCATACTCAACAAAGCGGGTGTTTTTATATTTTGATTTGTCGTATTTCTTTTTGTCTTTTACAAGCCAGACAATCTCATATTCATCGTCAATATGAAATTCGTCAATCAGATATTTGTAGATAGGATAAGTATTGCATGAAAATTCAGGATTGCTTTCAAAAACAATCCTTTTTCTTGTCGGAAGAAGTGAAATAAGTTTAATAAAAATCGTGCGAAATAAAGAGTTTTTGTTTTCGTAAAGCATTATTTATTCTTTCGATTGTTCATCAGTATTTCAACAATTTGAATGTCGTGGGGGTAGGTAACTTTGTAGTTGTCGGTGTAGTCAAAATAGCGATATTCTTTCGCCGTAAGAGGAAGTTGGTGGGCAGGATGACAAAGGGTAGAACTTTCATCGAAATATTTATATAAAAGTTCAAATCTGTAAGCGTCGGGTGCCTGAATTAAATAAAAATCTTCACGGTCGGCTATTCTGTGTTTGTATGAGCCTAAGGCATCCGTAATTTTGTATGCGGTGTTGACATAGTCGTATTCGTCCAGCAAATCAAGAAATTCGTCGATAAGTTCGGGGGTTATCATCGGGCAAGCCGCATTGTTTTCAATGATTTTTTCGCAGTCGGGGAAGTGCTTGTGAATATAATCGAGTGCATTTTTGAATGATTCATTTCTGCTTTTTCCGCCTAAAACGGTTTTGGCATCATATTCTTTTTCTATTCTTCCGTTTGCCATTTCGTCTTCATCTAAGACAATTATAAAATCCGAAAGTCTTTTTGAGCGACGAAAAGCATCTACGGAATACCATATCATTTCTTTTCCGAAAATCTCACAATATTGTTTCGGCTTATCCGCTCCGAAACGAGAGCCGATACCGCCTGCAAGAATTATTCCGATTGAACAAGCCATTATTCTGTCCTCACCTTATGTAACACAATTTAAGGGTGTTTCCCCATTAATATAATCTGTCAGACTTTGAAATACCTGATTGCTGCCCTGAACCTGAACATCATATGCCGAGCCTGCAATATGGGGAGTAAGAATAAGATTTTCGGCATCAAGTAAGGGGGAGTCGGCATAAATCGGTTCAACGAAGGTTACATCAAGTGCAGCACCTTTCAGGTGATGACTGTTAAGAGCATCAATCAAGGCATTTTCATCCACAAGTTCACCGCGTGCAGTGTTGATGAAATACGAGCCTTTTTTCATTTTTGCGAAAGTATCTTTGTTGAACAAACCTCTTGTTTCGTCTGATACGATACAATGCAGACTGATAATATCACTTTGGCTGAGAAGTTCGGGGAAGTCAACAAATTCCACATTTTCGGGACGGGATGTTTCGGGGAGATAGGGGTCATAAGCCAAAATCTTCATCCCGAAGGCGACTGCCCTTTCGGCAACCAATCTTCCCGTATGACCGAAGCCTACAAGTCCCAAAGTCATGTGAGAAACGGAATCACCGCGAAAACGGACAAAAGGACTGTCGTTGTTAAGCCCCCAGACCGTGTCTGCGTACTCATCCGGTTTTGTCGTTGCGTCCATTGTGATGACGCGGTTGTGAATAAGCGAATTGGTTTTTGAAATATTGCGGGTTAAATCAAGGATGAAACCGAGAACTATATCGGCAACAGCGGTTGCATTTCTTCCCGCATTGTTGCAAACAATAACACCTTTTTCTTTTGCGTAATCCAAATCGACAACGCTTTTTACTCCGCCACGGCAACAAACAATAAGTTTGAGGTTGGGAGCATTATTAAAAACTTCCTTGTTAATTGTGTCGTATTCACATATTAAAATATCAATATCGGCAACTTTTTTAAGCAGTTCTTTACGAGACATGACCTCTCTGTCTATCGCATAACCGGCATATTCAAAATCAATATGCTTTTCAAGCGGAGAAAAGGTATCTCTAATTAATTCTGCTGTAACTAAGGCTTTAAGTTTCATATTCCTACCTCATTATATTATTCAAAAATATATTATAACACAAAAATGTTATTTTGTCCATACTTATTTTACACTTGAAAAAATATAATTATTGTGGTATAATGTCAAAAAGGAGGCAGATTATGGCAAAAATTATCGGACAGGCAATACCGAATATCCCTTGGCAGGACAAGCCAGAAGGTTACAGATATCCGGTTTGGCGTTATGACAACAACCCCATTATTACTCGCGACAATCTTTTTGAAGCAAACAGTATTTTTAATTCCGCAGTCGTTCCTTACAAAGACGGTTTTGCGGGTGTTTTCCGTGTGGACAACATTGCACGTGATCATACAATTGTTACGGGTTTCAGCAAAAACGCGATTGACTGGGATTTGGATGAAAAAGTTATATTCAGAGGTTACGACCCGCGTCTTTGTGAAATTGAAGGTAAATATTATCTCTCTTGGGTAAAATTAACGCCTCAGGGGACAACTATCGGAATTGCATATACCACCGATTTTGAAAATTGGACTGAACTTGAGGATGCTTGCTATCCCGTTGCACGAAACGGCGTTCTTTTCCCACGTAAAATTAACGATGAATATATGTTACTTATCCGCCCCTGCGACAAGGGACACACGCCCTACGGTGATATTTTCCTCTCCCGCAGCAAGGATATGACCTATTGGGGAAAACACAGATTTGTTATGTCGCCCGTCAAGAATTGGGAAATGACAAAGATCGGTGCAGGCCCCACTCCGATTGAAACCGATGAGGGTTGGCTTTTGTTCTATCACGGTGTTCTCACCAGTTGCAACGGTTTTACCTATGCGATGGGTGCGGCGATTGTTGATATTGACGAGCCTTGGAAAGTGCTTCACAGAGCCGATTCTTTCCTGCTTGCTCCCCATGAAAATTATGAACTTGTCGGAGATGTTCCGAATGTGGTCTTCCCATGTGCCGCCCTGGCTGATGCCGATACGGGCAGAATTGCCATCTATTACGGCGGTGCGGACACTGTTGTCGCTCTTGCGTTTACGACAGTTGACGAAACCGTTAAATTCATCAAAGACCACGATTTAATTAAGTAAAACACCACTCATAATTTTCTCCCCAAGGACCTCCCGAAGTTAGAACGGTTAGCTAACGGACGGAGGTCTTTTTTATTGCAAAAAAATTAGATTTAAGCAATAAAAAACGGACACTTTTCGGTGTCCGTTTGTTTTTTGATTACTCAGCAGCATAGGGGAGAAGAGCAAGATGACGAGCACGCTTGATTGCGGTTGTCAATGCTCTTTGATGCAGTGCACATACGCCTGTTACACGACGAGGAAGAATCTTGCCTCTCTCGGAAGTGTAGCGACGAAGTTTAACGGCATCCTTGTAATCTATGTGCTCGGCCTTTTCAACGCAGAAAGAGCAGACTTTTTTGCGACCCCTTCTAACGCCACCTTGACCTCTGTTTCTGTCGTATGCCATTGGCTTTACTCCTTAAATAATAGTAAAATCAGAACGGGAGATTTTCGTCAGCCGGTAAGGCTGTTTCAAAATCTGACGCGTCTGCCGACTGATAGGATGACGGCATCTGATTTGTTGCAGGCGGGGGAGCACCGAAACGTTCGGCGTTTCCTGTGCCTGTTTCGGCTTTTGATCCGCAGAAACTGGCTCTGTCAACAATAACTTCGGTAACATAACGTTTTTGGTTGTTGTTATCGACATAATTCCTAACCTGAATTGAGCCTTGAACTGCAATCATTGAGCCTTTACGGAAATACTTTGTGATAAATTCTGCACTCTGACGCCATGCGACACAGTTGATAAAATCGGTTTGACGTTCACCGCCGGCGGTCTGATATGTACGATCAACAGCAATGGTAAAACTTGTAACGCTGATACCCGTCGATGTTGTTTTAAGTTCGGGGTCTGCGGTAAGTCTACCCATTAAAACGGCTAAATTAAGCATAATTACCTCCTTATTCGGCGGACTCTTCTTCAGCCTCATCAGCTGTTTCTTCTTCAGTTTCTTCGTCTGCTTCTTCAGCTTCAAATTCAACTGTTTCTTCAACAGCCTCATCTTCTGTTTCTTCGGCTTCAAATTCGACTGTTTCTTCAACAGTTTCATCTTCTGCGGCTTCTTCTTCGGGAGCCTCTTCGACAGTTATGGGAGTTTCCACATCGACTGCCTTGACGATGAGCCAACGAAGAATACCGTCTGTGATTCCGAAAACACGTTCAAGCTCTGCGGGGAAATCCTCTTCGCATTCAAATGTGTAGAGATAGTAAGCAGCCTCACGCTCATAATTGATTTCATAAGCAAGTCTTCTTACACCCCATGCGTCAACCTTGAGAAGATTGGCATTTTCAGAGATGAGTGTTTCAAATCTTTCGGCTAAAGCCTTGGACTGTTCTTCTCCGTTCTTTACGGAGAAAGCTACGGGAGCTTCATATTTTGTCATTTGTTTGCACCTCCTTCCGGACTTTGACCCGCTAAAAAGCGAGCAAGGAGCTGATTTCATAAAAATTCAGCCTTAATATAATACAATAAAAATACAAGCTTGTCAAGTAGTTTTTAAGAAATTCAAATAATTTTTCGGGAAAATTAAAAAAAGTACTTGATTTTTTGAAATGAATGTGATATAATGCACTTTGCTATGTCGATAAAAACATTATATCAGAATTATTTGGGAGGTGTAGCATAATGGCAAAATGCGAAGTTTGCGATAAGGGTGTTTCTTTCGGAATCAAAGTATCTCACTCTCACAGACGTTCCAACAGAACATGGAAACCCAATGTCGTAAAAGTAAAGGCGATCGTTGACGGTACACCTAAGAGAATACATGTTTGCACACGTTGTCTGCGTTCAGGCAAGGTTACTCGTGCGGTCTGATTTATTCAAATTGAGCAACTTCCGTTCGGGAGTTGTTTTTTCTTGACTTTATAATATAATTGTGGTATTATTATCGCATAAATCTACGCAATTTAGGAGGGACGACCTGTTATGAATTTGCCGAACAAATTGACGGTTGCCAGAATGATATTAACTCCGATATTTTTGATTATTTTTATGAACGATAAAATCCCTTACAATGAGCTTATTGGTCTGATTGTCTACTGTATCGGCAGTTTCACCGATTTTCTGGACGGGAAAATTGCAAGAAAGCGGAATTTAATCAGCGTTTTCGGAAAACTCTTTGACCCGATTGCGGACAAGATGCTCACGACGGCGGCACTTTTGGCTTTGATGAGTTATAATATGTGCAGTATATATATCGTTTTTATCGTACTGACAAGAGAATTTGCCGTTACGGGTATTCGTCTGACAGCCTCTGCACAGGGAATAGTAATTCCTGCAAATATTTGGGGAAAAATCAAAACCTTTTCACAGATGGCGTTTACGATTTTTATTATGATTGGAATTGTGCTGCGTGATTTTGCAATTCTTCCCGAAACTTTTCCGCTTGCACTTGTTTCAAATATATTGCTCTGGATTACCGCTATCGCCGCCGTGGTGTCCGGTGTGGTCTATGTCAAAGACGGCGTTAAGATGATTGATTTTAATTAGATATTACGGGAGGACAGTTTTGCAAAAGAATTTTAAATTAAAAAATGCCTTGCCATATATAATAACAGCATTATTCGGAATAGTATTTATGCTTGTAATTTATGCTGTTTCGGGTATATATCCCTTTGGTGAAGGCACGGTTATTGCCGATGATATGGCACAGCAAACAATCCCGAATTATACTTATTTCTGGGATTTTATGCACAGTGGCGGGAAATTATCCCTCCTGTTTAACTGGCAGACAGGTGGCGGTATTCAGTCGCTCTCTACCGGTTTTTATATTTTCAAACCGTGGGAAGTCATATTTTCGCTTTTGGTTACCCGTGACGGAATAATCAACGGAATTTCATTCCTTCTGATATTCAAGTTCGTGATGGCGGCAATTTCAATGCTTGTTTTTCTTCGCCGTCGTTTCAACCTTCCTGCGATATGGCAGATTATCCTGTCGCTGACCTACGCATTCAGTGCATTTTTGCTTGTTTATTATGCAAACATGGGCTGGATTGACGCAGCATTTATTTTCCCGTTTATAATTTTGGCGGCTCTTCATATGAAAGATACCGGCAAGTGGATGCCCTATGTTATTATTCTCTCCTATTCGCTCCTTCTTTCAATCTATACTTCCTTTATGGTATTCATGTTCTTGCTGCTTATCGGCGGACTTTATATCATATTGTTGGTCGATAAAGAAATCCGAAAGATGACGATAGTTCGTTTCGGACTTTCAAGTCTTGCCTCACTTGCTCTTTCGGCGGTTATCAATATTCCGACGGTTTATTATATGCTCGGCTCGTCCCGTCAGAAAGTCGGTGCAGAAAGAACGGAGTCGTCCTTTTTAACAATGCTTGGTGCGGAAAACTTGCAAAGCAGAATAAAAACCTATCTCATTGTTGGGCTTGCCGCTTTGCTCTGGGCGTTTTTCTTAATGCTTATCTTCAAATCAAAGGGCAACAAGAAACGCACGGTGTTTTATGTCGTTTCGGCAGCACTTTTGGTTATACCTGCGGCGATTGAGGGAATTAACCTTATCTGGCATTTAGGTTCATACACCCTCTTTCCGCTTCGTTATGTCTATATGCTCACCTTTCTTCTTATCTGCGGTGCTGCGTCCGTTTATCAGGAGGGACTGCCCGAATGTTTTATTGCAAAAAAGAAGGCTCTTTCAATTATCGCCATTCCTGTCGCTCTCGCTTTCGGTGCCGGCGGAATTTATCTTTTAGTTACGAAAATTCTTAAATTCGGTCATTATACCGGCGGACTTATCCACAATAATGTATTTGAATTCGGCACAAAAAATCTTATTATTGCATCATTTTTCCTTTTGCTCGCTTGCTATTTCTTGCTTCTTCTGATAAGGTACAAAAAGCTTGCAAGTGTGCTTATTGCCGTTGTCCTGCTCACTGAAACCGCACTTTTTGCTTTTGTATGTCTTGACACCAATCATATTATTGAGGATGAAAACAGTGCATATTCAGTTGTTTTCGAGGAGAAAGCGAAAGAAGTTCATGATAATTTAGGGCTTGAAAGCGACCATATTACCCGAATAAAAGATAAGGATATCAGGCTCAACAGTAACTATCCTCAGCTGATTAACTACCCCGCAATGTCGAATTTTACGCATATTACAAGTGCAAATCTTGCAATTTCAATGACAAATTTAGGCTATTCTCAGGTCTACACCCGTATTTATGAAAATTCGGGAACGCTTTTAAGCGACGCTCTTTTGAATATTGACTATGTTATGAGTTCAAAAGACGAGAATGAGGAAGAATATACATACATTAAAGACATAACCGACGAAGTTAAACTTTATAAGAATAACTGCAATCTGCCCGTCGGACTTATCGTAAACGATGATTTTGTGAATGTCGATATTGCCGAGAATGAGGCGGTTTTTGAAAACACAGATGCCCTTTATAAAGCCTTGGGCGGCAAGAAAAATCTTTTCGACACAAAACTTTATAATTTTGAAGTGGAAGTCTATGAGACATATACCGTTGTCCACGAAATCAAGGGCAGAAAACACGTATATATCGACATAGATTATGATGAAGTCAAGGATAAAGAAAATCTTGCAACTCATCTTATGTGTATCACTTTAAACGGCGATTTCCTTGACCTGTCCTCATTTGACGAGCAATATGCTGTGTCGATATATCCGACTGCGTCGTACACTAATATTCTTGATCTGGGTGTATTTGAAGACGAAACCATCGAGCTTGAATTTGAGCTTATCGGCACACTGGGCGACCGCTTGGACATTACCGTTGCCGAAACAAAGCCTGAAGAATTGCTAAATTTCTGCAATTCGGACATTGCTCACGGTGAGGTTGAAATTCATCCTCAAAGCGTGTCCGCCACTGCTGTCTGTGAAAATGAAGGAAGTTATATGTTCCTGCCAATTACCAACGATCCCGGCTGGTCGGCAAAGGTAAACGGCAAAAAGGTCAATATTGTCAACGCCATGGGAGCATTTATTGCCGTTCCTCTCGAAACGGGAGAAAATGAGATTGATTTATTCTTCCTCCCCTACGGGATGAAACTCGGCGGGTTGGTTACGATTTTAACTCTTATCATCGTTTTGGTTGTCTATTTCTACTTTAAGAAACATCCGATTGCAAATGATAAGGATAATAAATTGCTGAGAATAATTGACAAATTATTCACCGTCGGCATTATCGTGGTTATTGTCGTAATTTATTTCGGAACAACCGCAATTTCGATATATTATAATTATATTCTAAACAAATACGCTTGACAAACAAAAATAAAGTTGCTATTATAATGAAAAATAGCAGCTTTTATAATATGGAGGTTTATGATGTTACCAAAATTGATTATTGTTGTCCCTTGTTACAATGAACAAGAGGTTTTACCGATTACAGCACCGTTATTTAGAGAAAAGATTATGTCTTTAATAGAAAAGGGTAAGATATCAGCAGATAGTTGCGTAATGTTTGTAAATGATGGTAGTTCTGATGAGACATGGAACATCATTTCATCATTAAGTCAGGCGGACAGTGTATATTGCGGAATATCATTGAGCAGAAACAGGGGCCATCAAAATGCGTTGCTTGCGGGACTTATGGAAGCAAAGAGTAAGTGTGATATAACAATTTCTATTGATTGCGACGGTCAAGATGATATTGATGCTATGGATGAAATGGTTGATGAATATTTGAATGGCTGTGAAATTGTCTATGGGGTGCGTAGCAAGCGAGATACTGACACATTCTTCAAAAGAACTACCGCTCAAGGCTATTACAAATTGCTAAATAAGTTAGGTGGAGAAGTTGTATATAATCATGCAGATTATCGTCTGATATCTTCTCGTGCATTATATGAACTTGAAAAATTTGAGGAAGTCAATATTTTTCTCCGAGGAATGATACCTATGATTGGTTTTAAGAGCACTTGTGTTTCGTATGAACGCCATGAAAGAATTGCCGGAAAAAGCCATTATCCGTTGACGAAAATGCTTGCTCTTGCTTTTAACGGAATTACCAGTCTAAGTATTAAACCTATAAGAATTATCACGGGAATAGGTGTAATTTTTGCATTTCTTTCTTTGTTGCTGATAGTATATGTTTTGATTTCCTATTTTTGCGGAAGGGTTGTTCCCGGTTGGTCAAGTAATTTAATCAGCGTTTCTCTTATCGGAGGGATTCAGTTGATATCTCTGGGTGTAATCGGTGAGTATGTCGGTAAAATATATCTCGAAACAAAACAACGTCCGAAGTATATCATTGAAAAACGAACTTCAGATATTGAGTCTGAATAAAAAATGTTTTGATGAAGTTAGCAGATAATGAAGCTTTATGTAAACAAGTCCTTTTTACAGAGTTGCCATTTATTCGATTTCTTTTGTTACTGTGTCTATATATGTAAATTAGGTTCTTTTGAGCCTCTTTAGGGGACAAATCTAGGGAAAATATTTATTGCTGTAAATCTATATATTTGAGGGGTACTGATGAAAGAAAAAAAGTATAGTTGTTTCGACAAATTTGAAATTCCGTATTATTTGTTTATTCTTGTCCTTTCGTTTTTCTTTGTTTTTATTGCTTCACTTGCAACCAGCCCAATTGCATCAGGTGAGCCTTTTGGAGGAGATGCAGCAATGTTTCAAACTATTGGAAAAGGCTGGGCAAACGGTATGTTGCCGTATATTGATATTTGGGATTCAAAAGGTCCGATAATTTTCTTGATAAACGCAATAGGCTATCGTTTTGCCGGCAGCAGAACAGGCGTATTTATTCTTCAGATAATATCATCTTTTATTTCCAATTTTTTTATTTTCAAGACATTACGTTTGAAATATTTAAAAAGACAATCAATTGGTTTAACTGTTCTTATGATGGGTGTTCTCGTTATGACATATGCGGGAAATTCAACAGAGGAATTTTTATTGCCACTCCTTACACCTTGTTTTTATTTTATTGCCAAGTGGGTATTGTCTTTAGGAGAAAACAGTGAAGTTGAGCATTCTTCTGCCGCTGCATTTTTATATGGATTTGCTTTTTCATTTTGTTTTTTGACTCGTTTTACCAATTGTGTCGGGCTTTGTGCGGCAATTCTTGTTATAGCGATTTTTCTGATTGTGAATAAAAGGTATAATAACCTATTTAAAAACGCCATTGCTTTTATTGGCGGGTCTATATTATTGATTATCCCTTTTGCTATATACTTTGCTTCAAAAGGAATTTTATATGATGCATTGTACGGCACATTTTTATACAATATCGATTATGCGATGAGTTCAGTTGGAAATGATGCAATAGATACAATTAAGTGGATGCGAATAGTTATTGCATATAGTTCGCCTGCAATATTGAGCATATGGGGTTTATTTGAAATTGTAAAAAAGAAAAAACAAGGTGCTCTCCTTCTGACTGTAGGTATAATCTCTTTAGTTTTGTTATATTCCGGCAATAAATATCTCCACTATGGTGCCATTTGTTATCCTTACTTAACTATATTCCTTGTTGCCGGAAAGTCGTATTTTGATACAATAAAAAAAGATGGTTTCAAAAAGGGAGCAATAATACTTGTTTCCATATATTTTTCCGTATGTTTGATTGGTAGTTTAACGACTGCACGATCTTATATTGCACATATTTATCATAAATTTATCACTCCAATTGAGAGCGATGGTTATGTTGAAGCACAAGAAGAATTGTTGAAATATATTCCCGAAGATGAAAAGAATAGTATAGTTGCATATAATGTAAACAGTGGTTTTTATCTGCAACACGATATTAAGCCGGTTAATAGATTTTTTACGATGCAGGATTGGGCAGCCTCCAGAAGTGAGAAACATACAAATTTAATGTTGAAGGAATATGCATCAAGCAATATAAAATGGATTTTTGTAGAAGGCGATCCGCAAAAGACTTTGATTGCTGATATTATCAATGAGCAGTATGAGTTGGTCGATACAAGAAATAAGGGTGCTCTTGATGTAGTTTATTATTTATACCGACATATCGATTATTGATATGGTTAACGACAATAAATGCAAAATTTATAATGCTATTATTTTTGTTGGATGATTTATACAAATTCCCACAGATCCGATGTGCGTATTATGAACATAAAATAGCATAAACAGTCCCATATTGTATTTTATTTTGGTGTTTTTAGTATAAATAACTCAATAAACTAAATACACTTGACAAACAAAATTAAAGTTGCTATAATAGAAAATAGCAACTTTTATAATATGGAGGAGTATGATGAAAAAAATTATTGCCATCGTTTTGTCAATTTCTATGCTTTTCGGTGTTTTTTCTCTGACGATAAGTGCCGAAGGAACCGACGCTGAAGCGGAATATCCCACATGCGACGGAGATTGCGGCAAAAGTCCGACAATTATTATTCACGGTATATTGCAGTCAACTGTTGCATACCTTGATGAAAACGGTAATTATATCAAAGAAAACGGCGTATATAAAGAAGTATGGCCGCCGGAAGTTGATGTAACGAGCTTAGTTAAAAAACTTATTTTCCCTCTTTTCCAAACCCTGCTTTTGCAGAAAGATTATATCAGTGAGCCGCTTGCCAAAGCCGCAAGGGAGATAATGGCAGACAATACCTGCGACGAAAACGGCAAACCGGTTGAAAACATTGACGTTGTCCGCACAAATAAGAGTTTAGCTGCTTGTAACGCAGAAGAAAGACGTGCTCTTATAAATATGATTCCTTTGGGTGATTTTACCGCAAGAACGGGAATTAGTGAAGATCATCTCTATTATTTCTGCTACAATTCATTCGGCAATGCTCTTGATATTGCTTCCGAGTTTGTGGATTTTATCGACATGGTCAAGGAGCAGACGGGGCATGATAAAGTGAACGTCGTCCCGATTTCGATGGGCGGAACGATATTCAATACCGCAATGGGCAAGTATATGGACAGAATAGGTAATTCCATTGATAAAGTCATATACATTGTTCCCGCCGCAAACGGTTCAAAATTGGTTGCGGATTTGTATGAAAAAGATTTTTCAACCGATGATGAATCCCTCTATTCGACAATGTTCCCGACCTTGATGAAAGGCGAATGGACTGCTTATCTTATCAATATCGCTTTGCGTCTTCTCAAAAATGAATTGGTTTTGAGCCTTGTTGACTCAATACTTGACGTTGTTATTGACGATATATTCATAAAATGCACAAATCTCTGGACTTTAGTCCCTTACGAAGATTTTGACAGTGTTTTGGAAGTTCATCCCGATTTTGCGGAAAAATATCCGAATATCTACAACGAGGTGCTGGAATATCACAATTATCAGGGTGCAAGATTTGAAAACTTGAAGACATTGGAAGAAAACGGCACGAAGATTTATGATATTTTTGAAAGTGATTATCCGCTTTATTGCATTGTCCCCAACTGTAAGATTTATAATGCTGACAGTTTAATTCAGGTTGAATCCGCATCTTTGGGTGCAACATCCTGCATAATGGGTGATACTCTCCAACCGAGTGATTATGTAAATGAAAAAGTTTGTACCAATCCCGAGCATAATCACATAAATCACGTAAAGACCGTTGACCTTTCGACAGCTCTTTATCCCGAAACGACGTGGTGTTTCTATGCTCAGGACCACGAAAAGACGGCACGAAATCATGTTATTATTAACCTTGCCCTTGACATTATGGGCGATAAAGTAGTCGATGTCCATTCAAATCCCGAATATCCGCAATTTTTATTTGCTCGTGATTCGAGAGGTTTGTTGGGTCTTACTGCCCAGATTCGTAACAAAGTCAATAACAACGAATTGACCGAGGCTCAGAAAGAAATTGTTGTACCCGCTCTTCAGAAAATGCAGGATGCTCTTAACAACAACTTGCTTACTGCCGAGGAGTTTGAGGCGGTTGAAGATGAATTTTTGACCGCACTGGTGAATGCCGGTCTTCGCGAACCCGATGAGCAGCCTTCATTTATGGAAGTTGCAGCAGGCAAATTTCTCAAAAGATGGTCTGACCGACTTTATGAAAAGTACGGCAACCGCGGATTTTTCGAACTCGGTCGCAAATAAACAGTCAGGTAAACGAAATAAAACGAGATAGATTTATTTTTCCTGCCCTGCGGAATAAAACACAGTGATTTGTTTCTATTTTATAGCGGATATAGTTATAATTTATTTTGGAATAACTACTATTTCCGTTTATTTTAGCTATTTTTTGCAGTAAATACGCTTGACAAATGAAATTAAAGTTGCTATAATTGGAAATAGCAACTTTATTCAATGGAGGAGTGTAATGAAAAGAATTATTGCAATTATTTTGTCAATTTCCATGCTTTTCGGTGCCTTTTCTCTGACGATAAGTGCCGAAGAAACCGGAACTGAAAATCAGTACCCCATATGCAACGGAGATTGCGGCAAAAGTCCGGTAATTATCCTTCACGGTATATCACAGTCAACTCTGGCTTATCTGGATGAAAACGGTGATTATGTCATAAATGAATATGGCGGATACAAAACAGCACAGCCGTTTGAACTTGATGCAAGAAGTTTAATCAGACCACTGATATTACCTATTTTCAAAACCATGTTTTTACAGAAAGACTATGTCAGCGAACCGCTTACCGAAGCCGTAAGAGATATACTCAAAAATATTACCAGCGATGAAAAAGGCATGCCGCCCCAAAATATCGCTGCCGTCAGCGTTAACAAAAGTTATGCCGAATGTAACGCATTGGAAAGAAGTGCCATTGCAAGCAGTATTTCCGCGGACTATTTTTCAGCACGTGCAGAAGTAAAAGAAGACCATGCTTATTTTTTCTGCTATAACTCTTTTGGAAATGCACTTGATATTGCTGCCGACTTTGTTGATTTTATTGATATGGTTAAGGCACAGACCGGTCATGATAAAGTAAGCATCGTCCCGATTTCGATGGGTGCAACGATTATCAACACCGCAATGGGCAAGTATATGGACAGAATCGGTAATTCCATCGATAAACTCGTATATGTTATTCCGGCTGCGAACGGTTCAAAATTGGTTACCAATTTGTTTGAAAAAGAACTTTCAACTGATGATGAATCTCTCTATTCGACAATGTTCCCGAACTTGATGAAAGGTAAGTGGACGGCTTATCTTATCAATATCGCCCTTCATCTTTTCAATAATGAAGTGTTGTTAGGTATAATTGACAATTTTCTTGATGTGCTTGTTGACGAAATAGTTATCAAAAACACAAATCTCTGGGCTTTGATTCCTTATGAAGATTTTGATAGGATCTTGGAAATTCATCCCGATTTTGCAGAAAAATATCCGAATATTTACAGTCAGGTGCTGGAATATCACAATTATCAAGGCGACAGATATGCGAACTTGAAGACATTAGAAGCAAACGGCACAAAGATTTATGACATTTGCGAAAGTGATTATCCGCTTTATTGTATTGTTCCGAACAGCCAGTTTTATAATGCGGACGGCTTGATTCATTTTGAATCTTCATCTTTGGGAGGGACATCATGCGTGATAGGCAGTACTCTCCAGCCGAGTGATTACGTAAATGAAAGGGTTTGCACAAATCCCGAACATAATCATATAAATCACGTCAGAACCGTCGACCTTTCGACTGCTCTTTTCCCCGAAACAACATGGTGTTTCTATGGTCAGAGCCATAAAGATACAGCCAGCAATTCAGCTGTTATCTGCCTTGCTCTTGATATTGTGGGAGATAAAGTCACAGATATCTATTCAAATCCCGAATATCCGCAGTTCATTATGGCATATGATTGGCAATATTTAGATTATGATCTTACATCAAGGGCACAGTTTTTCAAAAAATGGTCTGACAGACTTTTCGGAATGTACGGCAATCGAGGAATTTTCGAGTTGGCACGTAGATAAATAGATTTAAAATTAAAAGGAGAACACAGATGAAAAAAGCTTTAAGCTTTGTACTCGCTCTTGTAATGCTTATGAGTGTATTATCATTAACCGCATTCGCTGAAGAGGGTGAAATCAAATTGCAGTTCAACAATGAAGGAAAATTCAAAATCCTTATGGTAAACGACACTCAGGATGTCGGCAGGAGAGTCAATCCCAGAATGCTTAACTTCTTAAAACAGGCGATTGAACAGCAAAATCCCGACCTTGTTGTTTTTGTCGGCGACCAGCTTTCCGATATGTTTATCGGTGTAAATGCAAAAGAGATTGAAATTGCACTTGACAATATTGCTCAGATTTGCGAAGATGCAAAGGTTCCGTTTGCTATGACTATGGGCAATCACGACCATGATCACACGAACATTGTTTCTGAAGAAGGAATGTATGAAATCCTTTCCAAATATTCATACAATATGAATGAAATGGGTTATGACTATTTTACTTTCAATATGCTCGTTTATGATTCTTTGACAGGTCTCGTTCCCGTTCTTAATGTCTTTATGATTGATACTAACGGCAACAAAGGTCTTAACGGCAACAAATCCGGTTATGACGGTGTTACAAAAGAGGCGATTGAATGGTACGAAAACAAGAGCGATGAGCTTTTGGGTGTTCCGTCAATTTTGTTCCAGCACATTCCCGTTAAGGAAATCTATAGCCTTTTTGAAGAATGTGATTATAAAGATGAAAATGCCGTCTATTCACAGCGTGATAAGAAATGGTATAAACTTGATGCGGAAAAGACAGTTGAAGGCAGTGTGTTGGGTGAAGCTCCCTGCTCCGAAAACTTTGATAATATCACCGGTCAATATCAATCTTGGCTTGAAAAGGACAATATCATCGGTGCTTGGTTCGGTCACGACCACGTGAACACTTTTGAGGGCGTTACCGATGACGGTATCCGCATGGGCTATAACGGCGGTACGGGTTTTCGTTCATACGGCAACGGCGATCAGAGATCAGTGCGTGTGTTTGAATTTGATGAGCTTGACGTTAAAAATTATACCACCGAGATTGTTACCTATAAGCAGGTAACAGGTGAATCCATCAATTTCGTATTTGCCGATATTCTTACACCTGCTTGGCTTACAAGACTTATGAAAGTTATCTATACCTTGTTCGGCTGGGCAATAAGCAAATAAAATTAATCCGAGAGCCTTAAAACTCTCGGATATTTTTTTGTAATAGCAGACTTTTGATTATTCTCTGTCGCCCAAGTCCATATGATAAAGCGGTTGATTGGAAATATCGATATAGGGAATTGTCATCGGAGGCATACCGCCTGCCGCGGTGATGGTTGCAACATAGGCACGGACATAGGGGAAAAGCATGTCGTAAGCAGTCATATGTATATCCTTTTTCGGCATTTCGGGCGGATAGGTAAATTGACCGTTATACTTAATCTCGAGATTTAACATGTCGGGATTATTTTTATCACTGATTGTTGCAGAAAACTCTCCGACACAAATTCCGTTCGGAGCGTATTTCATCCCGAAACTGTACTTGTGTTCGAGTTTAATCTGAGTATTTGAGGTTATATTATTGTGAAATTCAATACTTTTTACTTGTGTAACTTTCAAATCTAATTTTTGCATATTGTCCTCCTAAAAGTCGGATAAGCCGAGTTCTTTATAAAGAGTTGAGAGAATATATTTGTCGCGGATGTATTTTGTTATTAAGAATGTTTGATGATTTTCGCTGTCGGGGATACCGAAATAACTTGATTTTGTCGGAGCCTTGAGTTTATTCATAAGTAAAATAAGTTCATTTCGGCAGGGAAGTTCCTCGCTAATAATTTCCAGAATTTTATCCCAATGTGTAAGTATGTTTTTAAGATGTTCTTTATGTTTTTCTCGGTTGAATAAATCGGAAGTCTCAAGTTTTTCAACAATTTCATTTCCCGATTTTCCGAGATGTTCCGAAATAATTTTTTTCGTCTTTGCAATGTCATATTTTTCAAAAGAAGCAAGAGCGAGGTTTTTATCGGGTGTAATATTTTTTATTTTTTCATATTCTTTAAGGGCAAGACAGGTACCGACACCGCATTGAATGCCGTGAAGTGACCAAGGGGTATTAAATTCGAGATGTCGCATATCCCAGATATGAGAATAATAATGCTCAACTCCCGAAGCGGGACGACTTACTCCCGCATAATCGGCGGCAATTCCCGAAAGAATAAGTCCTTTTATAAGTGAAATTATCGCCTTATCATCCCGATTTTTAAGCCCGTCGGCATTTTCAATAATTGCTTTAAGTGCCGTTCTCATCATATTCGCGACATATTCGCAGTAATATTCACCCGTTACGATATTGCCTATTCGCCATTCGCAAATTGAAATATATTTTGCAAGCATATCGCCAAAGCCGGCAAGTATCATATCATAAGGTGTGTTTTGGAGAATATCAACATCTGCGACAAGGCAGTCAGCACAACGGGAATTTATCGAGACTTTCAGCCCGTTTTTAATAATTGATGAGGTGGATGAGGCAAAACCGTCCATTGAGGGTGCAGTCGCAACTAAAATGAAAGTTCTGTCGGTAATATTTGCAAGAATTTTGCAAAGGTCGTTTATTATACCCGTACCGATACCGAGAATAATATCACAATCGGGACTAAAATCAAAGGCAAGCTTGCCGATTAAATGTTCATCCGGCTCTGCACGCTCGGCACCTAAAATTGAGGTTTTGTAGGGAATATTGTTTTGGTTTAATATTTCACTGCAGGAATTGCCGGCAGCCTTCATTGTATTTTCATCGGCAACGAGAAATACTTTTGTGCCATTATATTTTTTGATTATTTCGGGGAGTTTTTGAATTGCCCCGTTTTCAATAATTGCCTCTTTAAGCTGTGCCTTATGAATTTTCCCGCATTCACAACTAAATGCGGGAGAATTTAAAATCTTTTGTATATCCATATTATCCGAATAAATAGTTGAGAATATCACGAATTATGCCTCTGTTTTCGACACTGTTGTTGATATTCGGTGCTGTGGTTGAAGGTGGAGCTGCGGAGTAAATGTAAAAGACAACCTCATCACCTTCAAAAAGCGTACTGCCTCCCGCAGGAGTCATATTTCTTATATGATTTTCAATACCCGAGCCGTCATTGAGTACGGTTTCGGTCTTGACGACAAGTCCCTCATCTTCAAGAATTTTCTTTGCATCTTCAACCGGATATCCGGTAAAATCTATTATCGGAATCGGTTTCGGACCGGCACTTACATATACCATCAGATCTGTTGATTTAAGAACAGTCTCACCCGAATTAAGCGATTGACGGATAACAATTCCCGGCTCGACATCATTTGAATATTCCTCAGTGTATGAAATTGTCAACGCTCTTCTTGCCTCGGCATCAGCCATAACGGCGGTTTTCTTAAAGCCTACAAAATTCGGTACCTGGACATATTCAGGCTCGGTCGGAGTGGGAGTTGCGGTGGAAAAATAAGATGAATTTGTGGGTGTTTCTATCGGTGCGGCAGTCTCTGCAATCGGTACCTTGGTTTGAGAAGGCAATTGCGGGGCTGACGGTGAAGAGAAAAACCAAATAATTACCGTTCCGACACCCAAAACAGCCACCAGTATTCCAAAAATTAAAGCGATATGCTTTTCACTTCCGGTCATAATAAATCCTTATGATAATTTTTCCGGATAATAAACAAGGTTCATTGCCATACGAAGTGCCAATCTTGCATCTGCAACTTTGACTTCTCCGTCAAGATTCATATCAAAATCGTATGTTTCTGCATCAAATATATCAAGCCCCAATGCACAACGAAGAATTCTTCTTGCGTCGGTGGTGGAAATTTTTCCGTCGCCGTTTGCATCACCTAAAAGAACATTTCTTGTAACTACATAGTCGATGGCATTGTAAAAGTTATCTTGTGAGAAGGAGTGGCAATATTTTATTATGGGAGTATTGTAACGGGCTTTTGTCGCACCCATAACATGAATTGTCAGGCTATTGATTCTTTCGGGAGTAAAACTGTTTCCTGAAGGAATAAGTGAGAAACCGAATGAATAACTTCCTATTGAATTTGTACCGACTGTTTCCGGTACATAAATATTGTTAAGAGCTGTGCAATCGGCAAAGGCAATATCGCCGACGGTCTTGATATTTTCGCCCAGAGTAAGTTGTTTAAGCGATTTACAACCGTAAAATGCACCGTAGCCAATTTCAGTAACGGAATAAGGGATAATATTTGCCGCATCTGTATGTGAAAATATCAAGTTTTCCAACATCAGACAGTCAAGAAATGCGTATTTTTCAATGACGGAAATCTGACCGTGTAATGTAACTGTTCTGAGTTTCTTGCAGCCTGAGAACATTGACTGTGAGATTGTTGTAACGCCTGAGGGCAGGGTTATTGAAGAAAAAGCGGTGTCACGAAATGCCCATTTGCCGATCTCCGTAACGCTTTCCGCAATGGTTATGGTATTTAAGTATGTGCAACCGTTAAAAGCGTTATCCTTGATTGAAGTAACGGTTGTCGGTATGACAATCCCGCTTAATGTATTGTTATTTTCAAAAGCACGATAGTTAATGGTTTTGAAAGTGGAAGGCAGGGTGAGAACCGAGCTGTTGCCGATATATTTTATCAGCATACCGTTTATCACAATGCAGCCGTTATCATCGGCATTTTCGGGATCATTTATCCAGGATGTACCTGTAAAAGCATTGTCACCGATAGACGTAATGGTGTAGGGAATAGTGATACGCTTGACTTCGGGATGATAGTATACCTCTTGATTTACAATCTCCGTAAAGCAGTTGTCGCCGATGGATGTAACAGCTCTGTCAAGGTGAACTGCGGGGATATTGACCTGTTCCTGATTGCTTCCCTTGTATTTTGTTACTTCATAGGTGCCGTCAGATTTTAATGAATAGGCGAAAACATCCTCGCTTGCCGTTGTAAAAACAGAGAGTATCGTTATAAATGCAAGAATAAAAGCGAGAATGATTATAAGTTTTTTCATTGATTTCCCCCTGTCTGTTTGTTATCGTTCTTTTTTGTTGTCGGTTTTCTATATCTTTCAACTTCGTCTTTGTGTACCCACATCGGAGTGGAACCTTCAATTTCCGTATGATGAATTTTGATATTTCCGCTGATTAAATTGTTGTCGATTACGGTGGCGATTCCTTCTGCTGTTTTTACGAGAGAGTCAATCGGCGGAGTTTCTTTAATAAGTTCATCATAGGTTTCATCTTCAAATTTTAAGCAACAACGAAGTCGTTCACAAGGACCGGTAAGTTTGCTTGCAGTCATTGCAATCCGTTGTTTTTTAGCTGATTTTATCTGAAGCTGACGGAATTCTCTGAGGAATGTATTGCAGCAAAACTGACGACCGCATACACCCACACCGCCGAACATCTGACATTCATCACGATTTCCAATCTGGCGTAGTTCTACGCGGGTGTGGAATATTCTTGCAAGGTCTTTTACCAGTTCACGGAAGTCTACTCTTTCGGGAGCAGTGTAATAAAAATATATTGTCTTTCGGTCAAAAGAATAGGTTGCATTGGACAAATACATCTTTAATCCATGTTTTTGTATTTCCTGACGACATAATTCATATGCTCTTGCTGAAAGATCGTTGTTTTCTTTTATTGTTTGCAAATCATCTTCGGTTGCAACTCGGATTATAGATTTAAGAGAACCTACGACATCAAGCTCGTCAATAAAGAAATTCGGCTTTGTGACGATGCAGGGTTTTAAGATATCATTTGATTCAACCATTACAATATCACCCCGTCGGACTGTTTCGCCCGATGGATTGTAATAATATGTTTTGCTGGATTCCTTAAATCTTATTCCTATTACTTCTACCATTCTATTTCTCCGTAACCGCCTTCATAAGTCCCCTTGAAAAAAGACAGAGAAGGAGGTTTTCGTTACCGCTTATTTCAATGTCATCGAGCAAATCACTCAGACAATCATTTATTTTCAGCAGTGTATTCTTATCAAAAGTATCGGCAAATGTTTTTGCCATTGCATCAAGTTCGGTTAAAGCAGGAGTTTCGTTGTAGGTTAAAGCATCCCGCATAACCATCTTCATTTTTTCGCAAACCCGTCCGACAAGTTCACGATTTTTTGTCATCGGAGCGGTTGCAAGCATAAGAGCTTTTTCGTTTTTGCGTATCAGTCCCCTGCCGATTTCTAATACTATTTCATCGACTTTTTTTGCGGTCTGACCGGTTATGCTCTCTCGCTCTTCGCCGAGCATAAATTCTTCCGAGCGGGATAAAACCGTTGGCAATACTGCGGCACGGGAGCCTGCGGTAATAATAAATCTTGTAAATTCCGGCGGTTCTTCGATAGTTTTAAGAAGTGCGTTCGCCGCCTCTTCTCTTAAATCGGAAGCTTCATGAATTATGAAAATGTTATATTGGGATTCGGTCGGAACAGTTGCGGAATTTTGAATAATATCTTCTTTAATTGATTGTATCGGAATAAATTTCTTGCCGTCCGGAACAGTTATGAGTTTCATATCCGGATGAGCATTATTTTTGATTTTTTTACAAGAAACACATTTTCCGCATGGTTTGGTTTTTTGATTTTCGCAGACAAAGGCACTTGCAATCTGTAATGCCGCTTTTTTTCGTATATCGGCAGTTGCTCCCGTAAGCAATATGCAATGCGACAGGCGATTTGATTCAATAGTCAGGTTAAGTCGCTCAACCGCATTTTCGGGTGCATCGATTTTCAGTTTTATCATAAATGGATTATTTCGCCGACATCAAGAACAAACAAAGTTGCACCACCCGTAGAAGTTTCAATCAAGGGTGTAACGACACTTTCTCCCGCATGAAAAATCGGGCTGGTTGTTGTCTTTCTTCTTCCGCTTTTATCGCTGAATATCGCTTTCAGTTCATCAAGTCTGTCATCTTCAACACCCATAAGCAAGGTGGTATTCCCCGTTTTCAGAAATCCGCCGGAAGACGAAAGTTTAGTTGCCCGAAATCCTGCTTCCGTAATTGAAGCAAGTGTTTTTTCGGTGTCTTCACGACTGATAACTGCAATAATGAGTTTCATAAATATCAATCCTAAAATCTTATTTCTTAATTATCTCAATGTTTCTGCGGATAACTTTTTCTCCCCGCCAGGCAAATGCTCTGTTTTCAAGGGTGGTATTTTCATCAATATTCGGTATTGCACTTTCAATAAAGGCATTTATCGGCGTAATTTTCGGCTTTTTGTTTTTGGGGCAAGCCTCTTGGCATATATCACAGCCCCAACAAATTCCCAACTCTTTTATAATTTTCTGCTGTTCGTCGGTCAGTTCTTTTTTTTGTTGAGTAATTGCCGACATGCATTTTTCGGCATCAATTTTTCCGTTGTTTATCGCGTTTACGGGACAGGCTTTTTCGCACAGACCGCAGTTTTCGCAAACAGTTTTTTCGGGAGAGCTGTATTCATATTCTTTTGTCGTAACAATCTCACCGATAAAACAATATGAACCGTAGTCATCGTTAATCAAAAGTCGGTTTTTTCCTCTGACACCGAGAGAACAGGCAATAGCAGCCGATACCTCAGGAATAGGGGAATTGTCCAGAAACGGTACAAACTCGTCATTCGGATATTTTTCATTAAGTATTTCACAAAAGTCGTCCAGCAATTCGCCGGCAACCGAATGATAGTCACGGGGAACGGCATAACGGGATATATTCCGATTTTTGTAATTTTCTTCTCCTAAATAGTACGGGAAAAGGTAGACTATAATAGATTTTGCGTTTTCGGGAATCAGGTTTTTATTTCTGCAATCAATCAGATGATTTTCAAAATCCGAATAACGACATACGCCGTGAGGCAATATTTCAAAAAGTTCTTTACTTGTCATAATTTCGTGTATGCAATCATAAACGGCATCGTAAAGATAGCCATAAAGGTGCAGAACGCAACGACTTTCGCTGCGGTTCTGGTGTCCGCATCATAGCGACCTGCGAACATAACTGTGTTTGTAGCACAGGGAACACAACAACTTATACCGATTGAAGTCAGGAGGTCGCCTTCAAAACCGAGCAGTCGATAAATCGTAATCATAATCAGCGGCATACAAATTTGTTTTAAGAGAAGGACTAAATAATTTTCCTTCTGTTTAAACAGTGTTTTAATATCCGCATTTGAAATATAAGTACCCAAAAGCAGCATTGCAAGAGGAGTGTTCATATTTGCAATATGCTGTGTCGCACTGTCTAAAAAAGAGGGCATTTTAATACCGAAAATAAAGAGCGGAATACCGATTGAAACGGCAATAATACCGGGATTTAATATAAGTGATTTCGGTGAGAATTTATAGCCTTCTTTGTGGCGTAAAAACATCCATGAGCCATAGGTGAAGACGAGAATGTTATAGGCAACAACACCTGCGGAGCAGTAAAACACGCCCATCGGACCGACGACGCTCTGAGCTAGCGGAAGTCCCATATAGCCCATATTGCCGAATATAGATGCAAATTTATAAACCGTGCCAGTCCGCGTATCCAATTTGTTGAAGAATGGAATGCTTAAAATAATTCCGCAAATATGAGTTCCTATTGCACAGGCAAGAGCGATCAGGAAACCACCTAATTTTTCTTTGGAATATTCCATCGTCAGGAATGAGCGTACTATGACGGTCGGAGTAATGACATAAAACAAAAGTTTTGTTGTTGCTTTTGCGGTTTTTTCAGTGTAAAACTTAAGCTTATCCGAAACAAAACCGACGGCAACGATGATGAACAGAACGACAACCTGAAGTGCCGCAGTGCCCATGTTCTCGAAAAAAAGTTCTGCCATTTACTTTTTATCCGCATACTGAGAGGCGATGGAGAAAGCCAACTCGTCACGCTCTTTTTTCTGTATTTCTTCGCGAGCTTCATAATCAATTTCCGGCGGCTCGATTGCAGGGATGGGAATAACGGGAGCTTCTTCCGTTTCTCTTTCCTCGACAACTTCATTTTCTTCGGGAACATATTTCGGATTATTTTTCTTCCCGAATAATGTAACAACATAAGTAACCGCAAAAATCGTGCAGGTAATGTCTGCAATATTAATCGGGGAGCCTTCTACCAATTCGCCACCCATTAATTTCACTGCTATGCGGGGAATAAAGCAGATAAGTCCGAAAAGTGCACCGGCAAAACCACAGGCAAGCATGCCCCACAGTCTTCCTTTTTCATCAACTTTTGTGACTGTACGGGAGAAAGTAAGGAAGAACAGAATGAAGAAAATCAGCATACCGAGCTCAAAGAGAATTTCGGATACGTTAATAAATGAGATGGAACGTAAGAATATACGAATAAGACGGCACATAAAATATGCGGGAACTGCCAAGGATAAAACGCCGGCTTTACGGTAAATGATATTACGACGAGAATAAGAAAGGGCATGAACTATGAAATATGTGCAACCAAAAACTGCAAAGACGCACTGCAAAATAAGCGGAATTGTTCCTTTGGAAACGGTCATGATATTGCTGATGTTTTCACCGGAAATGAGAAGGAGTGCTGTTTTAATGAAATCGGCGAAAAGACCGATTGACATAAGAACGGATGCAAAAGCGACAGCTTTGTCAGGAGTTTTTGCAGCCTTGCATTCGGGAATATGATATGATAAAAATGAAAGCACAATCATAACCACTGCAGCGGCTGCAACAACGGCATACAAAAGCGGAATGGTTAAATTTGCCTTATCGCTGAAAAAGCCTGTTGTAATGTCAATAATTGTCCCGAGTTGATATACGCGAATCGGAACTGCAACAAGGGCAGAAACTGCGAAAATAATGAAAACGGTTTCGGGGAATATGCTTTTTACTGACCCCTTTAATTTAAGCTTTGCCATATTATTTCTCTTTTCGTTAAATTCTTTCTTCAATCGGAATATACTCTTTATCAGCAAGTTCCATAATGTCTTTTGTACGCTCATCAAGCGGAATATAATTCATAGGCAAAGCGAGAGATTTGTAAGCGGGACGCATTATTCTTCCGTTTGTTAAAATTTCTTCAATTCTGTGAGCACACCAGCCTGCCGTTCGGGCAACCGTGAACAGAGGAGTATATAAATCCTGCGGAATTTTTAAAATCTTGTATATAAGACCGGAATACAAGTCAACATTCGCAGATATTTTCTTGTTGGATTTCTTGACTTTGGCGAATACTTCGGGAGTCAGGCGTTCAATGGCATCAATAAGTGCAAATTCTTCATAACATCCGTTTGTTTCGGCGATTTTTCTTGCTTCTTCTTTCAAAATAACCGCACGCGGATCAGATAAGGTATAAACAGCATGCCCCATACCGTAAACAAGTCCGGTACGGTCTCCCGCCTCTTTTTTTACAATTTTTTCGATATGGTCGGCAATCTGTCCGTCATCGAGGAGATTCTCGACATTGGCTTTAAAATCGTCAAGCATTTCGGCAACCTTATGATTCGCACCGCCGTGTTTCGGGCCTTTTAATGCACCGATACCTGCCGATATTGCACTGTATGTATCCGTACCCGATGACGAAAGAGAACGGACGTTGAATGTGCTGTTGTTTCCGCCGCCATGCTCAGCTTGCAGAATAAGCAAAATGTCAAGCAATTTAGCTTCCTCGTCAGTGAACTTTTTGTCGGGACGAATTGAGTTGAGTATCATTTCGGCAGTTTTCTGTTCGGGATTAAGCTGATGAATATACATACTCTTGCGGTAATAATGTCTGCGTTTTACCTGATAGGCATATGACATAATTGCCGGCATACGGGCGATAAGCCCGAGACTCTGAGAGAGAATATTCTCAATCGAGGGATCTTCGGCATTGTCATCGTAGGAATAAAGAGCCAAAACCGAACAAGCCAGTTTGTTCATAATGTCCGGTGACGGTGCTTTCATTATCATATCTTCAATAAAATCGTCGGGTAGTTCACGAAGAGACGAAAGCAGGTCGCAGAAATCGTCAAGCTGTTCTTTTGTCGGCAGAAAACCGAAAAGCAGAAGCCAGACCACCTCTTCATAGCCGAAACGATCTTCATTCTGAATGCCTTTAATTATATCATAAATATCTACGCCGCGAAATTCCAGACGACCTTCCATGGGAATTCTTTCACCGTCGTATAAATAATAACCGTCAACGCTGCATACTTTTGTAAGTCCAGCCATAACGCCGGTGCCGTCGCTGTTGCGAAGCCCTCGTTTTACGGGGAAACGGTCATATTCCGATTGCGGAATATTGTTGTTTTTTTCGAGCAAGCTCACCAAAGTCGTTAGATTTTTGATTTCACTGTTCTGAAATGCTGTCATAGTTTTCAACTTTCTAAATTTAGTAGTATATGTGGTGATATACATAGTATATAATATCATCTTTACAGGTCATTGTCAAGTTATTTTTGGAAAATATTCTTGTCTCTGATTTAATAATATTTCTTGACTTTGGGAGTAATTTGTGATATAGTTATAATAGGTAATTTTTATAATGGAGGCATTTGTTAATGGGAAAATACATTTTGGCACTTGATCAGGGAACAACCAGTTCGAGAGCGATTTTGTTCAATAAAAACGGTGAGATAGTATCAAAAGCTCAGTTTGAATTTGAACAGATTTATCCTCAGACCGGTTGGGTTGAACACGATCCCGAGGCAATTTTACGCAGTCAGTATCGTTCGGTTGCCGATGCTTTGATTGAAGGAAGAATTGAGGCAAGAGATATTCGCGGTATCGGAGTTACAAACCAGCGTGAAACGACTATTCTTTGGGACAGAACAACCGGCAGACCGATTTATAATGCTATCGTCTGGCAGTGTCGTCGTACCGCAGATGTATGCGAAAAAATCAAAGCTGATAAGGAACTTGCCGAATATATAAAAGAACATACCGGTCTTGTTGTTGACGCATATTTTTCGGCAACAAAGATAAAGTGGATTCTCGACCACGTTGAAGGTGCAAGAGCCTTGGCGGAAAGAGGGCAACTCCTCTTTGGTACCGTTGAAACATGGCTTATATGGAATCTGACCGGCGGTATAGCTCATGTAACCGACTATTCCAATGCTTCACGTACTATGCTTTTTGATGTCGATAATCTTTGCTGGGATGAATATCTTTGTGAAAAACTCGGTATTCCGATGAATATACTTCCCAAAGTTGTTCCCTCAAGCCATATTTATGGCTCCGTTGCTCCCGGTATTCCCGGTATGGAAGCTCTTGCCGGAGTACCTATTTGCGGTGCTATCGGCGATCAGCCCGCCGCATTATTAGGTCAGGCATGCTTTGAGCAGGGTGACGCAAAAAACACATATGGAACAGGCTGTTTCCTGCTTATGAATACGGGGGACAAGCGTGTTAAATCCAAGAATAATCTTGTAACCGGTGTTGCATGGGGAATAGGAAGTGAAGTAACTTATGCCATTGAGGGTTCCGCATTCAATGCAGGCTCAACGATTCAGTGGTTACGTGATGAACTTCATCTTATCAATAAAGCTCCCGAATGTGACAGATATGCAGAGAGCGTTCCCGATGCAAACGGGATATACGTCGTTCCCGCATTTACGGGTCTCGGTGCACCCTATTGGGATATGTATGCAAGAGGCTGCATTGTCGGTATAACAAGAGGTGTAAATCGTGCTCATATCTGCCGTGCCGTTTTGGAGGGTATCGTATATCAGGTAACCGATTTGCTTGAAGCGATGAAGGCTGATTCCGGTATTGATATTTTCGAACTTCGTGTTGACGGCGGAGCAAGCGTTTCGGATATCATGATGCAGATTCAGGCGGATATGATACAAGCTCATGTCAATCGTCCGAAAGTTGTTGAAACAACCGCACTCGGTGCTGCATATTGTGCAGGGCTTGCGGTCGGTTTGTGGGAGAATATCGAGGAGATAAAAACTATCCGCAAATTTGACAGGATTTTTAGCCCCGAAATGTCACAAGAGGATAGAGATAAGGCTTATGCCGGCTGGAAAAAAGCAGTCGAAAGAGCTAAATCCTGGGCAAAAGAATAATCTGTTCTGAAAGTTGAGAAACATAAAAGTTAAAGAACTTTATTTCGATTTTTCATTACATAATTAAGTTATTTCACTAAAAGGAGAAATATAAAATGGCAAAAGTAGTACTTGATTGGAAAACCGCATTTGATTTTATAACAGATGCGTTTAAGGGTGTAGGCGTTCCTGAAGAAGATGCAAAAATCTGCACCGATGTTCTTCTCGAATCCGACAAACGAGGTATTGAATCTCACGGCTGCAATCGTTTTAAGCCGATTTATATCGACAGAATAAACGCAGGTATTCAAAATCCCGTAACAAACTTCGACATCATCAAAGAAACAGAAACCACCGCAGTGGTTGACGGACATGACGGCATGGGTCAGGTCATTAGCTACAAGTCAATGGCTCTTGCAATTGAAAAGGCTAAAAAGTACGGTATGGGTATGGTTGTTGTTCGCAATTCCTGCCACTACGGTATCGCAGGTTACTATGCTTCTCAAGCTTGCAAAAGCGGTTGTATCGGTATAACCGGCACAAATGCTCGTCCTTCCGTTGCTCCGACTTTCGGTGTTGAGGGTATGTTCGGCACAAACCCCTTAACCGTCGGTATTCCCACCGATGAAGATTTTGATTTCATTCTCGACTGTGCAACTTCAATCACACAGAACGGTAAGGTTGAATACTATGAGAGAATAGGCGAACCTGTTCATCCCGGTACAATTATCGGACTTGATGGTGAGTCTGTTGAAGGCGACGCAGGTGTTGCTCTTAAGGCAATTCGTAACGGTACGGCTGCTCTTACGACCTTAGGCGGTATTGGCGAGGCACTTGGTGGCTACAAGGGTTACGGTTATGCAATGATAGTCGAACTTCTTTCCGCCGTATTGCAGGATGGTAATTACGGTAAGGCTCTTGACGGAAAAGGTCCTGACGGAGAGCTTGTTCCTTATCATCTTGGTCATTTCTTTATCGCAATTGATACCGACCACTTCTTGGGTGAAGATGCTTGTCGTTCAAAAGCTGGCGAAATTATCCGTGCCGTCCGTGCTTCCAAAAAGGCTCCCGGTGAAGATCGTATCTATTCCGCAGGTGAAAAAGAATGGGAAGTATGGCTTTCCCGCAAGGACAGCGGTGTTCCCATCAACGAATCTGTACAAAAGGAAATGTCCAAAGTTCGCGACGATTTAGGTCTTACGCAGTATACTTTCCCGTGGGAAAAGTAATAAATTCTACTTATTAAATCAAGAAAACCTCATCTAATATTTTAGGAGAAATATATGGATTACAGAAAAGAATCATTAAGATTACACGCAGAATGGAAAGGCAAAATTGAAGTGGTTTCCCGTGCAGCGGTTGACTCAAAGGAAGCACTTTCTCTTGCTTACACACCCGGTGTTGCAGAACCCTGCCTTGCCATTCAGGAAGATATAAACAAGAGTTACGAACTTACTCGTCGTTGGAACACGGTTGCTGTTGTTACAGACGGTACGGCTGTTTTAGGCTTGGGAGACATCGGTCCCGAGGCAGGTATGCCTGTCATGGAAGGCAAATGCGTTCTCTTTAAGGAATTTGGCGGTGTTGATGCTATTCCGCTTTGCATCCGCTCAAAGGATGTTGACGAAATCGTTAATGTTGTTACCCTTCTCGCCGGATCTTTCGGCGGAATAAACCTTGAAGATATTGCGGCTCCCCGTTGCTTTGAGATTGAAAAGAAGTTAAAAGAAAGTTGCGATATTCCGATATTCCACGACGACCAGCATGGTACTGCCGTTATCACTCTTGCGGGTGTCATCAATGCTCTTAAAATTGTCGGCAAGAATATTGAAGATGTTAAGATTGTTACTTCCGGTGCAGGTGCCGCGGGTATTGCCATCATCAAACTTCTTATGAGCATGGGGCTTAAAAATGTCATTTTGACAGACCGTAAAGGTGCCATCTACAAGGGGCGTGAAGACCTCAACCCGATTAAAGCTGAAATGGCAGAAATTACAAATCAGGCTTGCGAAAAAGGTACGCTTGCCGATGTAATCAAAGGTGCTGACGTATTTATCGGTGTATCCGCTCCCGGAACAATGACACAGGATATGGTCAGGTCAATGGCAAAAGATCCCGTTATCTTTGCTTGTGCCAATCCCGTTCCCGAAATTTTCCCCGATGAAGCAAAGGCAGCAGGTGCGGCGGTTGTTTCCACAGGTCGTTCGGATTTCCCGAATCAGGTCAACAACGTTCTTGCATTCCCCGGAATTTTCCGCGGTACTTTGGATGTCCGTGCATCGGATATTAACGACGAAATGAAGATTGCGGCAGCTTATGCCCTTGCCGGCTTGGTATCGGATGAAGAGCTAAATGCAGAATACATTCTTCCCGCAGCTTTCGATAAGAGAGTAAAAGATGCAGTTGCGAAGGCAGTTGCACAAGCGGCAAGAGACAGCGGAGTTGCTCGTATATAATCGCGAAAGTTTGCTTTCTGTGAATAGAAAAAGAGAAAAGTTAAGGCTTATAGCTGACATATCAAAATCAAAAAGCTTAACTTTTCTTTTTGTGTTTCATTTATCAACTATGATACAAAAGGAGTACGAAAATGGCTTTTTTCTTACTTAGAATGCAGTTTCTTGCACAGTTTATCAGAATGGTAATTTATTTAGTCCAATCCGGTGCTATCGGCGAAATGCTCGGTGGCTTTGACATCGGTTCAATGCTTGGCGGCTTTGACATCGGTTCAATGCTCGGCGGTCTGGATTTGGGCGGTATGCTCGGTGGTCTTTTAGGCTAACCTGAGAAAGAGTTAAAGGTGAAAAGAAAGTAATAAGCTCAGCAGTTAACGGTTAAAACTATAATTTAAAATCGTTTCACTTTTATCTTTATTATTGCTTAACATTAGAAAATAGTTAGGATATGTAAAATTTACATATTCTAAAAATAAAAAGGAGAATATTAAAATGTCACGTGTATACAATTTTTCAGCCGGTCCCTCTATGCTTCCCGTAGAAGTATTACAAAAAGCAGCAGATGAAATGCTCGAATATGAAGACACAGGTCAGTCTGTTGCCGAGATGTCTCATCGCTCCAAGGAGTTTGATAAAATAATCAAAGATGCTGAGGCACTCCTTCGTGAGCTTATGGATATTCCTAAGAATTACAAGGTGCTGTTTTTGCAGGGTGGTGCAAGTCTTCAGTTTGCAGCAATGCCTCTTAATTTTATGAACGGCAGCGGCAAAGCCGACTATTTCGTAACAGGACTGTGGGCAAAGAATGCTTATGAGGAAGCTAAGAAATACGGCAATCCTCGTGTTGTTGCAAGTTCCGCAGACAAGAAATTCTCTTATATTCCCAAGGCTACACGCGAGGATTTTGATCCCGAAGCGGACTATGTGCATTATTGCATGAACAATACCATCTATGGCACAAAGTTTCAGTATATCCCTGATTGCGGTGATATTCCGCTTATCTGTGATATTTCATCCTGTGTTCTTTCCGAGCCCATTGATGTTACGAAATTTGCTGTGCTTTATGGCGGTGCACAGAAGAATATGTCTCCTGCAGGTTTGTCATTTGCAATTATCCGTGAGGATATGCTTGGCAATGCTCGTGATATTACTCCCATTGTTATGGACTATAAAATTGTAGCGGATAAGGAATCCATCTACAATACTCCTCCTACATACACCATTTATATGTGTAAACTCGTTCTTGAATGGGTTAAGGCACAAGGTGGTCTTAAAGCAATGAAGGAGCGTAACGAGAAAAAAGCAAAGATTCTTTATGATTTCCTTGATTCTTCCAAGATGTTCAGAGGTATTGCCGATAAGGAAGACCGTTCTCTTATGAATATTTCTTTTGTTTCAACTTCCGAAGAAATCGATGCGAAGTTCATTAAGGAAGCAAAAGAAGCCGGTTTTATCAACTTAAAGGGACACCGTTCTGCCGGTGGTATGCGTGCCTCTGTCTATAATGGTTTTCCGATTGAGGGCGTAGAAAAGCTTGTTGAATTTATGACTGAATTTGAAAAAGCAAATTCATAAAGAAGGTTTATTAATGTACAATATTTTAACTCTAAACAAGATTTCTGCAAGCGGTCTTGCAAATTTTGATGCTGAAAAATATGTTTGTGGCGATGATTTGGAAGAACCTATTGCGGCAATAGTTCGTTCTGCATCTTTACACGATGTTGAACTTCCCGAATCTCTGATTGCTATTGCTCGTGCAGGTGCAGGTGTAAACAATATTCCGATTGACGATTGCACAGAGAAGGGCATTGTGGTTTTCAATACTCCCGGTGCAAATGCAAATGCGGTTAAGGAACTTGCAGTTTGCGGTCTTTTGCTCGCATCTCGTCGTATCGTTCCCGCTATTGATTGGGCAAAGACGCTCAAAGGCGGAGGCGATGATGTTCTGAAGCAGGTTGAAAAGGGCAAGTCAAATTTCGTAGGTCCCGAAATAGCAGGCAAAACATTGGGTATTGTCGGCATGGGTGCTATCGGAAAACTTGTTGCCGATGCGGCGATTAAACTTGGTATGAGTGTTGTTGCCTACGATATTTGCGAAGATGAAGAAGCTAAAGCTATCATAACAAAAGGCGAAGTTACATGTGATGTAAGCGATGTTTTTGAAAAATCCGATTATATTTCACTTCACTGTCCGTCCGTTTCTGCTACAAAAAATATGATAAACTCCGAAAGTCTTGCAAAATGTCGTGACGGTGTCCGTATCCTCAATTTTGCTCGCGGAGATTTAGTTAATACCTCCGATATTCTTGCAGGAATTAAATCCGGCAAGGTTGTCGCTTATGTAACGGATTTTCCTGACGATGAAATGCTCGGAGTTGACGGAGTTATTGCCATTCCTCATCTTGGTGCATCCACACCCGAAAGTGAAGAAAATTGTGCAGTTATGGCAGTCAATCAGCTTGCTGATTTTATCGAAAACGGAAATATAAAAAATTCAGTTAATTTCCCGAATGTAAGCCTTGAACGCTCTGATAAATATCGTGTTTGCGTTATGGCAAGCAAGGATATTGGTGTAAAAATTGCTGATATTCTCGGCAATGTTACCGCATCTGCTTATGATTTTAATAAGAACTTCTACGGTATTTTTGATGTCGCAGAATTTGATACCGATGTTGATTCTTCCGTTCTTAATAAAATTGCCGACTTAGAAGGCGTATTCGGGATAAGGGTAATTTGCTGATGAAAAAATTAGTTGTTGCACTTTTAATTGTGCTTTTGAGTTTCTCGACAATACTGACCTGTGCCGCAGACAAAAAAGTCGGTGCATTTCGTGTTGACAATATTCAGATAGACGGCTGCTCTTTCAAGTATTCTTGGGAAATTGCCACACGTAATAATATTCCCAAGGGTTTTCTTAAAGCAGTCGAGATGGAAAAATATGAAGTCATTCATTTTTTTGATGTTGATGAGCTTTATCTCTGGATGAACAGCAATGATGATCAATTTGAAATCACTGTGCGTTCTACCTCTGACAATGTTCCCGAAAAACCTTATGCTCAGATGACTGATGCTGAATTTGGTGCCGAACTTGACAAGTATAAAGAGTTTTTGGATAAGCTTGAGCCTTATGCTTATGAGCTTGAAAAAAGCACAGAACCTTTAGGTATTCATTATAAGGTCATTGACGACGAAAAAAACAGTGTGTATAATTATACGTTTATTCAATATCTTGACGGCAAACTTATAAGCGTTTCGCTCTATAATATGACTTTGGTTTCTTCTGAAAGCTCCGATTATCAAAAAGCTTATCAGGATGCAAGAACCCTTGTGGATGTCTTGGGCGAGGCTGTTGAAAATCCTGAGGATCATCCCGTTGATGTTGTTGATGAAACAATTGCTCCTACAGCGGCAACTGTTACCGAAACAAAAGCTAAAGTAACATCGGTCAACGGCGGCGTGTTTTTCGGAACCGAAGATAAAGAAGGAAGCACACAAGAACAAGAGGGGGTAACCTCTCCTGAAGTTGTTAAAGGACATCTTACTGTTAAAATTGCAACGACAGGTGTAATTTTATTTGCTATTGCTTGTGTCGTCATTCTTATTGTCAAACGCAGAAAAACAAAATAATTGTAAGAAATATATAAAAACACTGCTGTTTTATTTAATATTAATTGTGCAAATATACGAAAGTCGAAGTCGAAAATAACTTATAGTTGACAATTTCGTAAAAAGAATGTATTATAATAATGTAATAGTAGTGTCGTTATATGTGTGTTTGACGACGAAAGGAAAAAAGATATGAAAAAGATTGTTATTTCTCTTTTGGTAGTTGCTCTTGCACTTACTTGTGTAGGTTCTGCATCTGCATTGGGTACGGCTTTTGGTGGTGCTGAAACCGGTCAGATTACCGCATTTTTTGCTGATTTTGATCCCTCCGCTCTTACAGAAATGATTGAAGGTATGGATTTTTCCGGTATTATTAACGATTTAGGTTTCGGTGATATCGGTTCATTGCTCGGTGGCGACCTTGATTTGTCAGGTCTTTTGGGCGGTATTGATTTAGGTAATCTTATCACTCCTTCTACTCAGCCCCCACCCCCGACAGTTGCTCCCACAGCTGCACCGACAGAAGTTCCCACCGTTGGTCCGACAGATGCTCCCACCGCTGCACCGACAGATGCTCCCACCGCTGCACCGACGGCAGCTCCCACCGCTGCACCGACATCTCCCAGCATTCCTCAGACCGGTAACTCTTCAGCCGGAATGATATCCCTTGTAGCAGGAATCTCCGTTCTTGCAGGTGCCGCATACGTATTTACAGCAAAAAAGAGAAAGTAATTTAATATCATGAAGAGGCGTGTTCTGCGCCTCTTTTTCTCTTGCATTTTTATTTATTCTATGTTATTATAAGTTATGAATATTAAAAGCTACATTATTGATTCGGAAAATATTACCGGTTTTTCAGAGTATTATAATCGCTTGCCGAAATATTTTCAAAAACGCGTTGATATTAAACATTTTCAAAAAGAAAAAAATCTCTCTCTCTGTGGTGGGCTTTTGCTTGAATATGTGTTAAAAGAGCAGGGAAACGATTTGCTTTTACGTGATATTCAAGTCGGTGATAACGGCAAACCATATTTTGCGGATATGGCGGAGTTTCAGTTTAATATTTCACATTCGGGTACAAAAGTTTTTCTTGCGGTTTCCGAGAACAATATCGGCTGTGATGTTGAATTTATCCGTGATATCAATATGAAAATTGCAGACCGCTATTTTTCGGAAAATGAAAGGCTGTATATCAAAAACGCTCAGAATGAAGCGGAACAGAAAGAACGATTTTTTGACTTATGGACGCTTAAAGAGAGCTTTCTGAAAGTACGGGGTGCAGGTTTATCTCTGCCGTTAACAAGCTTTGATATTTTGATTGATGATGAAATTCGTATTGTTCAAAACGCGTATCTCTGTGAATATAAATTCGGATTGTTCGATTTTAATGACGGATATAAATATGCAATATGTGCCGAAAACGCAAAAAATAATGTTATTTCAGAGCCGAAATTGCTCAACTTTAATGATATATAGGAGATAATTTATGGAACAGAAAACAAGATTTTTCTTTACAATGCTCATTTGTGCAGTTCTTACATTTGTACTAACTTTTTCCGGTATGGCTGCCGAGGTTGATGAACCCGTCCTGATTTTGGAAGCACCCATAGAGGACAGTACGGCTTTAATTTTATCTGCACCTGAGGACAGCACAGCCTTGGTTGTCGGTGATGTTGAAGATGGAGAAGAGCCATTCCAAAGCAAGAAAATCGGTCAGTGGCTTGACAAAACTTTCTACAAGCTGGACTATGCGGTATTTAAGGCTTTTTCAAAGATTCAAAGTGAAACAATGACGAAAATCGTTGAACTTGTTACGCATTTGGGAGATTCGGAGATTGCAATTCCGCTTCTTATTGCCGGCTTGATTATGGCATTCTTCAAGAAGACAAGAAAGGTAGGACTTACACTTTTCTTTGCTATTATTTTAGGCACACTCTTTACCAATGTTATTCTTAAAAATGTATGCGGCAGGGCAAGACCTTATGTAACATTGGCAAATGATCCTGATTTTATGTCATGGTATCATATGGCAAATGCACATAAAGAAAGCGATAATTCCTTCCCGTCCGGTCATACAACCTGTGCCTTTGAAATGGGAATGGCATTGTTCTTATCCATGAAGAATAAGAAAATCAAGTGGATTTTCCCTGTTCTTGCATTTGCGGTTCTCTTAACCCGTATTTATCTTATGGTTCATTATGTAACCGATGTGGCAGCAGGCTTTATTGTCGGTACAACAGCAGCCGTTTTGGCATATTTCATTGTCAAGAAAATACTTTCCGTTGAGAAGATTGCCAATTTCGATTTAGCCGAAAAGATTAAGAAAAAGGCATAATGCGACATATCGAAACTTTGTCACCCGAATTAAAACTCATCGTGTCGGATGAACATACATTCGGCACGGATGCCTTGTGTCTGGCAAGTTTTACTGCTCCTCGCAAAAAAGACGTTTGCGTTGAACTTGGAACAGGTTGCGGGATTATCTCGTTTTACTGGTTTCGTGAGAATATGGGCAAACAAATTTACGCCGTCGATATTCAGGAAAATGCGATAAATCAACTTAAAGAGTCGATTTTGATAAACGATGTTGCTGTCGGTGAAATAATCACTCCGATATGTTCAGACTTAAAGGACTTGAAAGGGAAAATTCCAAACGCTTCTGCTGATGTTGTATGTATGAATCCTCCGTATAAGCCGATTGGGACGGGAATAATCAGCGAGAGTGATGTTGATAAAATTGCACGACATGAAACCGAATGTACGCTTGATGATATTTGCAATACGGCAAAATATTTACTTAAATACGGCGGACGGCTTTGCATTTGTTTTAAGCCTGAAAGATTGGTTGAGGCAATAAATGCCATGCAAAAGGCAAAAATCGAGCCGAAACGCCTGCGATTTGTAACTCAAAAACCGATAAGTACACCTTGGCTTGTTCTTTTGGAGGGCAGGTTGGGCGGAAAGTCCGGAATGACAGTTGAGCCGCAACTCGTCATTGAGTCCGATGAAATGGAAAAGATAATCGGTCAATACAGAAAATAGATTGACAAAGGAGAAAACATGTCCGGAAAACTCTTTGTTGTCGGAACTCCGATAGGAAATTTGGGTGATTTTTCACCGCGAGCCGTTGAGACCTTTGAAAAAGTTGATTTTATAGCTGCCGAAGATACTCGTGTAACGGTCAAACTCTTAAACCATTTCGGAATTAAGAAACCTTTGGTCAGTTATCACGAGCATAACCGCTATGAGCAGGGCGACTATATTATCGGGCGACTTGAACAGGGCGAATCCTGTGCTTTGGTAACTGATGCGGGTATGCCGGCAATTTCCGATCCGGGTGTTGTTTTAGTCGATAAATGTTACAAAGCGGGAATTGTGGTTGAGGCCGTACCCGGACCGACTGCATTGACCACAGCGTTGGCAATAAGCGGAATGGATATTCGCAGATTTACCTTTGAAGGGTTTTTAACGCAAAATAAAACTAACAGAAGAACGCATCTTGAAGAAATTAAAAGTGAAAAGCGGACTATGGTTTTCTATGAAGCACCGCATAAACTACCCAAGATGCTTGCCGATGTTTATGCCTCTTTGGGCGACAGACGTATTGCGATAATAAAAGAACTTACGAAAATTTATGAGAGTGTCGAAAGAACAACTCTTGCAGAGGCTGTAGAAAAATATAAAGACGCAAAACTCAAAGGTGAGTTTGTTATTATCATTGAAGCTGCCGAAGAAACAGAAAGTGAAAAGACGCTTGAAGATGCGGTTGATGAAGCAAGGGATTTAATGGATAACGAAGAAGTTTCCGCAAACGAAGCCGCAAAAAGAATTGCGAAAATTACCGGCTTTAAGAAGGGCGACATCTATCGGGAGCTTCAGAACTGAAATGCCAAATAGGATCTTGTAAACATCACCAAAAATGTATGAGAATTTTGGTGATGTTTTTTATTTTTGCCATCTTGCAATTTGACATAATATAATGTATAATGTAAAATGCAGTCAAGTGGGATTATCATTTGACATTATAGTATTAAGGAGTAATACAAATGAGCGTACTTAACAAGAAAACAGTTGAAGATATCGAAGTTGCCGGCAAGAAAGTTCTTGTTCGTTGCGATTTCAACGTAAAAATGGAAAACGGTGTTATCACAAGTGATAAGAGAGTAGTTGCTGCTCTTCCTACTATCGAATATCTCATAAATAAAGGTGCAAAGGTTATTCTTTGTTCTCACTTAGGTCGTCCAAAGGGCGAATTTGATCCCGAATTCTCCATGGCTCCCGTTGCCGAATGTCTTTCTAAGTATTTGGGCAAAGAAGTTAAACTCGCAGCTGATGTTGTCGGCGAATCCGCACAGGCTCTTGCAGCCTCTCTCAATGACGGTGATGTCATGCTTCTTGAAAATGTACGTTTTGAAAAGGGCGAAACTAAGAATGACGAAGAACTTTCCAAGAAGTTTGCTGCTCTCGCTGAAGTATATGTAAACGATGCTTTCGGCTCTGCTCACAGAGCACATTCCTCAACGGCAGGTGTTGCCGCTTTCCTTCCCTCCGCTTGCGGTTTCCTTATTCAGAAGGAACTTGAAGTTATGGGCAAGGCTCTTGAAAATCCCGTTCGTCCTCTTGTTGCCATCTTGGGCGGTGCAAAGGTTTCCGATAAGATAGGTGTTATTGAAAACCTTATAGATAAGTGCGATACTCTTATCGTTGGCGGCGGTATGTCTTATACATTCTTCCGTGCATTAGGCTATTCTGTCGGCATATCTCTTTGTGAGGAAGACAAGATTGAACTTGCTTCTTCTTTAATGGCTAAGGCTAAAATCAAGGGTATCAATTTAATGATTCCCATTGATAACAAACTCGGTAAAGAATTTGATGCAAATACAGAGTCAATTATTGTAGATTCTGATAGTATTCCCGATGGTTGGATGGGACTTGACATCGGACCTAAGACACAGGAATTATTCGCCAACGCCATTGAAGGTGCCGGCACAATTATCTGGAATGGTCCGATGGGCGTTTCCGAATGGGAAAACTTTGCAGGAGGTACCATTGCGGTCGCAACAGCAGTAGCAAACGCAACAGATAAGGGTGCTGTTTCCATTATCGGTGGCGGCGACTCTGCGGCAGCGGTTAAGAAACTCGGCTTTGAAAAGAAGATGACTCATATCTCAACAGGCGGCGGTGCTTCTCTTGAATTTCTTGAAGGTAAAGAACTTCCGGGTATCGCTTGCATCAACGATAAATAAAAAATTTAATAATATATAAGGCAGAGTGTTAAGATTTTGAGTATAAAGTCAGGGGAAGAATTTTTTTGAGTTCCTTGATTTCATTCTTAATATCGCATTCTGCGTGAATAAAAATGTTAATAATATATAGGAGATTGTAATGAATAAAGCAAAAAGACCTGCCGTTATTGCCGGCAACTGGAAAATGAATATGACACCCTCACAGGCTACTGCTCTTATCAATGAAATGAAGCCTCTTGTTGCAGGTGCCGATTGTGAAGTTGTACTCTGCGTTCCTTATGTTGACATCCCCGCAGCCATTGAAGCAGCGAAGGGGTCTAACATTAAGATTGGTGCGGAAAACATTCACTACAAGGCATCCGGTGCATATACAGGTGAAATTTCTGCCGATATGCTCAAGGAACTCGGTGTTGAATATGTAATTATCGGACACAGCGAAAGAAGACAGTATTTCGGCGAAACCGATCAGACAGTCAACCTTCGTTCTCTTGCTGCACTTAATGCAGGCTTTAAGGCAATTATCTGTGTCGGTGAAACTCTTGAACAGAGAGAGTTGGGCTATACGGAAGCACTTATTAAATATCAGACGAAGATTGCTCTTACAAACGTAACCGAAGAACAGCTTAAGAATGTTATAATTGCTTATGAACCCGTCTGGGCTATCGGTACGGGTGTTACCGCTTCCGATGATCAGGCAGATGAAGGTAACGGCTTTGTTCGCAAGGCGATTGCTGAAATGTTCGGTGCAGATGTTGCCGAAACCGTTACAATTCAGTACGGTGGCTCTATGAATGCAAAAAACTGTGAAGGTTTACTTTCAAAAGAACACGTTGACGGCGGTCTTATCGGTGGTGCTTCTCTTAAGGCTGAAGATTTCTCTGTTATTGTAAAAGCAGCGTCCAAATAATAAAGAAAAGAAGTTAGTATGAAAAAAACAGTTCTTCTTTGCATTATGGACGGTTTTGGGATCAATGATTCCGAATACGGTAATGCAATTAAATTTGCGAATACTCCTAATTTGGACAAATTTTTTGCAGAATGTCCGAATACTTTAATCGGTGCATCCGGTCTTGATGTAGGTCTTCCCGACGGACAGATGGGCAACTCCGAAGTAGGGCATACAAATATCGGTGCAGGTCGTGTTGTATATCAGGAACTTACAAGAATTACAAAAAGCATAGCAGACGGTGATTTCTTTGAGAATGAGGTGCTTGTTGCTGCGATGGAGAATTGCAAGAAGAATGATTCCGCACTTCATTTGATGGGACTTGTCTCCGACGGTGGTGTTCATTCTCACAATACTCATCTCTATGCTATCATTGAAATGGCAAAGAGAATGGGGCTTGATAAGGTTTTCGTTCACTGCTTTATGGACGGTCGAGATGTTCCGCCCACTTCGGGTAAAGATTATATTGCCGAGCTTTATTCCGAAATGGAAAAGATAGGTTTGGGTAAAATCGCAACGATTGAGGGCAGATATTATGCCATGGATCGTGATAACCGTTGGGAACGTGTTGTCAGGGCTTATAACGCAATGACAAAATTTGAGGGTAATAAATTCTCTTGTGGTGTTGAAATGATGCAAAAGTCATATGACGACGGAATTACGGACGAATTTATTGTTCCTTCCGTTTCGGAAGATGCTCAGGCAATAAGTGATAATGACAGTGTCGTTTTCTTCAACTTCCGACCCGACAGAGCACGTGAAATTACCCGTGCTTTTGTTGACGGTGATTTTAACGGCTTTGAACGAGAACAGATAAAAGGACTTTACTTTGTCTGTATGACACAGTATGACGCTACCATGCCGAATGTTGATGTTGCATTCAAGCCTCAGTCATTGGATAATACTTTCGGAGAATATCTCTCAAATAAGGGTATGACACAACTTCGTATTGCCGAAACGGAGAAATATGCTCACGTAACTTTCTTTTTTAACGGCGGAGTTGAAAAACAATATGAAGGTGAAGACAGAGTTCTTATCAACTCTCCCAAGGTTGCCACATACGACCTTCAGCCCGAAATGAGTGCATTTGAAGTGACGGATGCGGTTGTTGAAAAGATTGAAAGCGAGAAATACGATGTGATCATCTTAAATTACGCAAACTGCGATATGGTCGGTCATACGGGTATTTTCGATGCAACAGTCAAGGCGGTTGAAACCGTTGACACCTGTGTCGGCAGAGTTGCCGATGCAATAAAGAAGATTGACGGTGTAATGCTTATCACTGCCGATCACGGAAATGCCGATAAGATGTATGAAGATGACGGCTCTCCCTTTACCGCACATACAACCAACCTCGTTCCTCTTATTATTGTAAATAAGGATTGTAAATTGAATGAAGGAGGCAAACTCTGCGACCTTTGCCCTACAATTCTTGATATAATGAATCTCGAACAACCGCCTGAAATGACCGGAAGGAGCCTAATAGCTAAATAATTCCAGTTCTTTGTGCAAGCTGCACATAATTATACCGATATATTTGTACAAGATTTACTTGAATATCGATAAAAAGTCTTGACAAAACACTTTTTGAGGAGTATAATCAACGAGGTTATGAAATAACGAAATACATATCATTTTTGCAGTCACTTTTGATGAAAAGATCTTTGTTTGTGCAAATCTTACAAAAAAGTTACAAATTATTAACTGATTATTTCAAATCAAATGAAAATTTGCTCTTGACAAAAGTAAAATAATGTAGTAGAATGGTATAGTAACAAAAGGGTTACAAAAAGCCCAATTTGGAGGAATTTAAAATGAATTCAACTTACAAAAAAGTTCTCGCAGTCGTGCTTTCCGCAGTTCTTCTTCTCGCTATGACAGCTATTGCATATGCTGGTGCTACTCTTACCGATGATGCTGCTGAAGAATCCACAGCATTTGAAGCTGTAACAGGCGTTATAGATGAAGAAGTAACGGATTATGAAGAAGAAACAGATTACTCTCTTGAAGATACAACAGATGAAGACGTTACAGATGTTATTGAATATGTAAGACTTGGTGACGTTAACATTAACGGTGAAGTTGATATCAATGACGCAAGATATGCTCTCAGATATGCTATCGGTCTTGATAACGAAAATCTTGTTGGTTATAAAGAGCTTCGTATGAACCTTGCTGACTTCAACCAGAACGGTGTTCTCAAGGCTAATGATGCTCGTCTTATCCTTAGATATGCTCTCAATCTTCCCGTAATCTTCGGTGCAGAATCCGGTGAACCTGTTACTACCGAAATCGCTCGTGAATACTTTGAAAGCATTACTTTTGTTCTTGCATAATTGAACTTAATGAAAAGAGAAAGCCCAGTCGGCTTTCTCTTTTGTTTTCTCAGGATTTATGCTGGGAAAAGTATCGTAAATAAAAAGCATTTATTTTTCTGTATGATCAATAAATTGTTGCGATATTATTTCATAGAAAACCTTAATTTTTTACCAAGTAAAAGTTTGCAATAATTTTGCAATGATTTGTACAAAATTGCCCAAAAAACTGTAGGAATGTACAATTTTAGAGCCTCATTTTTGGAAGTTCTTACAATTGACAAAGAAAGGTTTCTGTATTATACTATATTATAGAAAAAATATTAAAGGAAGGTTTCATATGAAAACTACAAAAAAAGTTCTCTCCATACTTCTTGCTCTCGTAATGCTCCTCTCTGTTGCTCCCGTTGTTCTTGCTGAAGGTTCGACAGGTGAAGAAGCAGTTGCCGATTATTCCGAGCGTGTTACAGGCTGGAAAGCAAATTATGATATGATTCTTGATTATCTTTTCGAGAATGAACAGCATATTGCTTTTAACTATCTTATCGCTAACGATCAGGCTTTACGTGATCGTATGACCGTTTCCACGGTATTTGCACTTCATGACAGTGCATGGAGAAATGGTATTACAGGCGAAGTCGACGTAGACATTGCCGAACAGATCCTCCTTGCTCTTGTTGAACGTGTCAACACTGACCTTAACACAGATACGGTTGAACTCATTCAGGATATTCTTCAAGGTGTTGAAACCGCAGCTGAAGCTGTTGAAAAAGTCAATGATCTCTTCAATATTTCTGAAGATATCGGTGGCGAAACATGGAATGATGTTTTCAAGTATTTAGGATATGCCATTACTGCCGTTGATATTTACAAGAACAACAAGGCAGCGGTTATTGAAGCTTATGCTCGCATTCTTTCTGCGAAGGCTGCCGATGTTTATTTCGGTGCATTTCTTCAGTATATCATCGATAATACAACTTATGGTGTATTAAAAACAGCTGCAACAAACCTTAAAAATGCAATAGATACAGAAATGGAAGTTCTTCTCCAGCAGCTTAATGCTGAACTTGTCGGTGGAATGGCTGCTGACGGTGGCGAACTTGCTGCCAATATTGCTATTGACGTTGCTCTTAATTCTAATCCCTATACAGCTGTTGCAAAGAAGGTCTATGATGTTGGTGTCAATATTGTTGATTTCCTTTGGAACTTCGGTGATGAATACAACCTTATTCAAGGTCTTTATGTAAGTGTCAATGCTGAAGTTTGTGCAAATGAATGGGCTCAATCCGTTCTTGACGGAGAAGATGCACAGATGGCTGCATTTGCAATTTCCACACTCGTTTCCATGCGTGATTCTTCCACAACAATTCTTGAAAACTACAAGCTTGCACAGACCGGTGGTATCATCGGCAGAATCAAGAACAAGATTAACAAGTTCGTCACTGCTGAATACACTGTTCAGTCTGCTAAACTCGACCTTATCCGCGAAGCTTTCTTCCTTTCTGATGTTGCAGACTACAAAGAAGTTACCGCTATGGTTGATATTTTCTGTCCCGTTGATGTTGCTATCCTCAATACTGCCGGCGAAACAGTTTTCACAATTGCCAACGCTAACTCTTGCAGGATTACCAATGAATACGGTTTATTTGCTGAAGAATATTGCGATTACAGCAGCGACTTCTTAAAGATTGCATTCCTTTATGACAACGAATATGTCAAGCTTATTGCTACCGGTCAAGGCGTTGTTTCCGCAATTCTTGACCTTCCCACAGCAGAAGGCAATGTGGATTTCTCCTTCACAGAAGCTGCTGTTTATGCAGGTACTACAATCATTATCCCGACGGATAATGCTGTAAATCCTTCTTACATCATTGCTCATGAAGGTAACGAAGGTATGGATATTCCGATGAATGCAGAATATGTAATGCCCGCAGAAAAAGAAGCAAGCTCTCAGGAAGTCAGTGACGCAATTCAGGAAATAGTCAAAGAAGAAGCTAACAGTTTTATCGAGAAGATTAAAGCATTCTTCCAGAAGATTATGGACTTCTTCAAAAACTTATTCAAAAGATAAGGAAAAGTTAAAAGGCACAGTCGCTTAAGGGCGGCTGTGTTTTTTCTTTATTTAGCAACATTTATACGGATATTACGGCAATAACTAATACTTGCAATTTGCGTTATTTTGTGATACAATTACAATGAGGTGTTATGATTGAATATTAAAGAAAAAGCACTGAAAATCATTGAAGCATTAAAAAAGGAATATCCGGATGCAATATGTAGCTTGGTGTATCCTGACCCTTTGCAATTGCTTATTGCCACGAGATTAGCTGCACAATGCACCGATAAGCGGGTGAACATGATAACACCGGCTCTTTTTGAGAAATATCCGACACTTGAAGATTTTTGTAATGCCGATGTTAAGGATGTCGAAGAATTAATCAGATCTTGCGGATTTTATCGCACGAAAGCTGCCGATATAGTAAAAATGAGCCGGCAAATCCGAGATAATTTCGGCGGAGTGGTACCCGATAATATCGAAGACTTGACCACTCTTTCCGGAGTAGGCAGGAAAACAGCCAACCTGATTATCGGAGATGTATATAATAAACCTGCGGTGGTTTGTGACACACATTTAATTCGCATCTCAAATCTTTTGGGGCTTGTAAATACGAAAAATCCGCTTAAATGTGAGATGGAACTTCGTGGAATATTGCCGCCTGAGGAGAGCAATGATTTTTGTCATCGTTGCGTTTTGCACGGCAGGGCAGTTTGTGTTGCACGCAGACCGAAATGCGAAATATGTGTATTGAAAGATTATTGTGACTATTATTTAAGTCAAAATATAGGAGAAAATTAATGGGATTATTTTCAAAATTGTTCGGCAATTACTCGCAAAAAGAAGTAAAACGAGTTGAACCGATAAAAGATAAAGTATTGGCATTGGAAGCTGAATATGCCGCAATGACCGATGAGCAATTAAAAGCGAAAACGCCGGAATTTAAGCAAAGACTTGCAAATGGTGAAACGCTTGAAGACATATTACCCGAAGCATTTGCTACCTGTCGCGAGGCATCATGGCGTGTTTTGGGTATGAAACACTTTCCTGTTCAGGTTGTCGGCGGTATAATTTTGCATCAGGGCAGAGTTGCCGAAATGAAAACGGGTGAAGGAAAAACTTTGGTTGCGACCTTGCCTGCATATTTGAATGCTCTTACAGGAGAGGGTGTTCATATTGTTACCGTAAACGACTATCTTGCTCGTCGTGACAGCGAATGGATGGGAAAAGTCTATCGTTTTTTGGGGCTTACCGTCGGACTTGTTGTTCACACTGAGTTGTCCAATGAGGCGAAACGCGAGGCTTACGCTGCCGATATTACATACGGAACCAATAACGAGATGGGTTTTGACTATCTGCGTGATAATATGGTTATGTATAAGGAGCAGAGAGTTCAGCGTGGTCATGTGTTTGCCATCGTTGACGAGGTTGACTCAATTTTAATTGATGAGGCAAGAACTCCGCTAATCATTTCCGGTAGAGGAGATAAGTCAACTGAATTATACAAGGTTGCCAACGATTTTGTCTCTCGCTTAAAATGCGTCAAGGTAACAGAGCTTGATACCAAAATGGAGGCTGAGGACGTAGCCGAGGACGGCGATTATTTAGTTGATGAAAAGGCAAAAACCGCCTCTCTGACCAAATCCGGCATTGCAAAAGCCGAACAGTTTTTCGGTCTTGATAATCTTATGGACGTTGATAACCTTCAAATTCAACACCACTTAAATCAAGCAGTCAAGGCTCACGGCGTAATGAATCGCGATGATGACTATGTCGTAAAAGACGGCGAAGTTCTTATCGTTGATGAATTTACCGGTCGTATAATGTTAGGTCGTCGTTATTCCGATGGTCTTCATCAGGCAATTGAGGCAAAGGAACATGTGAATGTCCGTCATGAGACAAAAACTTTGGCAACAATCACATTCCAGAACTATTTCAGGTTATATAAGAAATTATCCGGTATGACAGGTACGGCTCTTACTGAATCGGATGAATTTCAGGAAATTTATAATCTCGACTGTGTTGAAATCCCGACAAATAAACCGATGATTCGTCTGGATAATCCCGACGTTCTTTATAAGACAACGGTTGCAAAATATAATGCAATCATTGAGCAGATTAAAGAAAGCAACGCAAAAGGTCAGCCTGTATTAGTTGGTACCGTTTCAATCGAAAAGAGTGAAGAATTATCAAAAGCATTAAAACGTGCAGGAATTAAGCACGAGGTACTAAACGCAAAACAGCACGAACGTGAGGCTGAAATCGTCGCACAGGCAGGTAAGTGGGGTTCAGTAACCATCGCTACAAATATGGCAGGTCGTGGTACTGACATTATTTTGGGCGGTAACGCCGAATATATGGCAAAAGCCGATATGCGTAAAATGGACATAAGTGATGAACTTATCGCTGAAGCAACAGGTTTTGCCGAAACTGATGATCAAGAAATTCTTGATGCTCGCCGAACATTCTCAGAACTTGAATCAAAATATAAAGCCGAACTTGCCGATGAGGCGAATGCGGTAAGAGAAGCCGGCGGTTTGTTTATTATCGGTACGGAAAGACACGAATCCCGCCGTATTGATAATCAGTTACGTGGTCGTTCCGGTCGTCAGGGAGATCCCGGAGAAAGCCGTTTCTATCTTTCTGCGGAAGATGATTTGCTTCGTTTGTTTGCCGGCGACAGATTTTATAATACTCTCAATATGTTCGGTTCTGCCGGCGATATGCCGATTGAGAACAAGATGTTCACAAATGCGATAGAATCAGCACAGCGAAAAGTTGAAGGCAATAACTTTGCCATCCGTAAGAATGTTCTTAAATACGACGACGTTATGAACGTACAGCGTGGTCTTGTTTATGATCAAAGAAATATGGTTCTTGACGGTGTTGACCTGACCGAAACAATCAACAAGATGCTTATTGACAATATCACAAATGAAGTTGAATTTTACTGTAACGGCAAACAGGAAGATTGGGACATAAAGGGACTTGCCTCACGTTATCCCACTCTTTTACCCGACGGAAAATTGTCTGAAGTTAAGAATAAAGCCGATTTAGCCGACAAGTTGATTCAATTTGCACAATCTATATTACAGAAAAAAGAAGGACAATACGGCAAAGAACTCTTTGACAAAGTTAAGCATAAGATATTGCTTGAAAATGTTGACCTTCATTGGATGGAACATATCGACGAAATGGATCAGCTTAGAAATGGTATCGGTCTTCAGGCTTATGCTCAACACGATCCGGTAGTTATTTTCCGTGAAGAAAGTGCTGACAGATTTGAAGAAATGAATCAGAATATCCTTAACGGTACGGTTAATATGCTTCTTAATGTAATTATCCGTACAGACAAAGATGTTGAACGCCGTCAAAAAGCACAGGTTACCGGTACATCCGGCGGCTCGGACGGAAGTGAAAAAGCCCGACCGATAAAGAAGAGCAATAAGGTTGGCAGAAATGAGCCTTGTCCTTGCGGAAGCGGACTCAAATATAAAAGATGCTGCGGCAGAAATGAGTAAAAATGAATCCTCTGTTTAATTACCAAAATGAAATCCAGAGAAAGAAGGAACAAAGAGAACTTCGCTTTCTCTCTAACTCCGGAGCTTTAACTTTATTGGCATTTTCCGCTATTGCAATGCTTATCTCCTCTTTTGTGTTTTATGTGCCGTCATTGAGTGAGCGTTGCTTTGAAAGCACCGGTTTTTATCTGAGCTTTGATTTAATTTGTTCTTTCATATATCTGTTTCTTCCTTTTTTAGTGCTTTATTCAATATATAAAAAGCGTGATGCAAATGCACGAATTTCTTTTGAATTTCCTAAAAAGAAGAAATATGTCCCGTTGTACTTTTTTGCCGGTATGGCATTTTGTATGATTGGCAGCTATATTTCAGCATTTTTTATCGGTTTTATTGAAACATCAACCAACACAGAGTTTGTATATGAATTATTTTCCACACCGTCAAAAACGGATATATTCGGACGTATCATATATATAATTCGCTTGGTGGTTTTTCCGGCACTTGTTGAAGAATTTGCAATTCGTGGTGTAATTATGATACCGCTTCGCAAATATTCCGATACATTTGCAATATTTATGTCTTCATTGATGTTTGCATTGATGCACGGGAACATGGTTCAGCTGCCCTTTGCCTTTATTGCAGGCTTTGCCTTAGCTTATATCGTTATTGCAACCGATTCAATATGGCCTGCAATATTTATTCATATGGGCAACAACTCAATTTCCGTTATTCAATCCTTTATTTTGGAGGATTACCCCGAAGCAGAATTATTTATTTTAATTCCCATCTTTGCATTTATTATCCTTGGAATTGTCAGCACGGTTATTCTATTTTCAAAGAAAGAATTGCCGATACAACTTGCAAAAAACAGAACAAGTATTCCGACCAAAGTGGCGGTTAAGAAGTATTTAACCACTCCGGCAATGATAATAGCAATTGTGTATATGCTCATAAGTACCCTTCTTCAAAGTGATAAGGGTATGGAACTTATGCGAAAGATTGCAGAGATAATTTGAATGTACGATACTGAAATTATGCTTCTTGCATTAAGAGAAGCAAAAAAAGCGGCTGCTGAGGGGGAAGTGCCTGTCGGTGCAGTTATTGCTCGCGAGGGTGAGGTCATTGCAACAGGCAGAAATCGTCGTGAAAACGAAAAAAACGCACTCTGTCATGCCGAGATTGAGGCAATAAACAAGGCTTGCAAAAAATTGTGCGGCTGGCGGCTAAGTGGCTGTGATATTTATGTTACGTTAGAGCCATGTCCGATGTGTGCCGGTGCAATTATCAATGCCCGACTTGACAGGGTTATTTTCGGTGCCTACGACGAAAAAGCAGGTTCTTTCGGCAGTCTGGTCAATTTTAATGACTTAAATTATAATCACAAGCCCGAAATTATCGGCTCGGTATTGGAAAACGAATGTAAAGAAGTATTGGTGAATTTCTTTTCATCTTTACGTAATTGTTAATTTTTGTATTCTGCTTGATTTTTATAAAAAATTATGCTAAAATAAAAATATGAAATTATATTCGGAGGTAGTTATGAAGAATTTTAAAAAGTTGCTTGCCGTAATTTTAGCGGCAATTATGGTTCTTTCGAGCCTTTCCGTCGTTGTTTTTGCAAGCGATGCAAATCTTGATTCGTCTGCCGATACAAGTTTTCGTATCAAAGCAGGCTTTTACTCATTCGTAGACAAGGTTCTTGACTTGATTTTGAAAGCTTTGAATGCAATGATTCCCGGTCTTGACTGGGGCAGTGCATGGCCGACACTTGAAGAGTACACGTCAGACGGCTTTATGTCCGGAGATGCCACTTTTTCGGAAACCGTCGGAGTTGATGCGAGCTGGTACATGGGTTATTCTAAAGCTTCTCTTTTAACCGGTCTTGATGTAATGGACGGGACTTATTATCTGGGCGGTGCCCTTGAGCCTTTCACCGGCAGAGCACCCGAAGCTGTTATTGATGATCAACAGGTTGTTGCTTATGCCCTTTCCGACGGCGAAACATTGGTTGTTCATGCCGTTATTGACTGTTTCGGAATTTCACGCGGTGATGTTATCGCCATTCGTAATAATCTTGCCGATTGGGCAGAAGAAAACAATGTAACATCCATTCAGATTTCCTCCGTTCATCAGCATTCCTGCATTGATACCTTAGGTCTTGCTGCTCCGCTTGTTCCTGCACTTCTCAGAAATCCCCTTATGAGCATTTTTGCCGACCGCGACAGCTTTGTGTTAGGCACAAACAAAAACTTTATGGCAAATGTTTACAAATACACCGAAAGCGTTATTAAAAATGCCGTTGCCAGGATGGATATAGGTGAAATCTATGTCGGTGATATTAATATCGGCGACTATATCAAAGATAAGCGTGAGCCTATTAACAAGAATGATATGATGACACGTATAAGGTTCGTTCCCGCTTGCGAATCCGCCAACGAAATCTGGATTGTAAATGTGGATATGCACGATGTAACTTTCGGTGCTGCCGCATCCGTTCTTTCCGCCGATTATCCGTATTACGTTCGTGAGGCACTTGCCCAACGGGGTGTTGATTGTGTCTATGTTATCGGTGCCGAGCTTGCTATCACTCCTCAGGGTGCTAATATTCCCGGTTTTGAGACTTGCGAAAATGATACCGAAAGAGCAAAATGCATTGCTGATGCTTTAGTTGCAAAACTTGGTGAAATTGAAAATGATGAGCGTCTTGATCCCATTTTGAATATCGCAAGCAAAGAAGTTCAGGTTGAAGCCACAAACGGAGTTCTCAAACTCGCTGTCCGTCAAGGTTTGATCAATGCGGTAGTTGCAAAAGACGGCACGGATCTTGTTCTTATTACCGAAATCGGTTATATGGAACTTGGCAACAAGTTGGGTGTTTTCCTTGCTCCCGGTGAAAATGATCCTCAGATGGTTTGGGGCGAAAAGACAGGCGAGCTTTTAAGTGCAGAACAAAGTTGGAACGGCACTACATGGACAAAAACTCCCATTGCCGAAACAGCCGATGTTGAAAAACTCATCGTCTTCGGTCTTGCAAATGACCAAATTGGTTATATAGTACTTGAAAGCGATGTCCATTCAATTCTTACGGAAAACGAAGAAATCCTTTGTCCGTCTTATAAGGCAGCCGAAATTATCGTTTCCGCATTTGAAAATCTTATCGCAGACGTAAAATAAAATTTGATACAAAAACGGGGTACGGAATAAAATCCGTATCCCTGTAACTATGGGCTATGAAATATATTGATATAAGTAAATATTCAAACGTCTATCGTGACGGTGTTTCTGATGATACAAAAGCATTACAAGACTGCCTTGACGAGATAAAAGACGGCGGAACGATTTATTTCCCAAAGGGAACATATTTGCTTTCTGCCGCATTGATATTCTATTCAAATCAAAGACTTGTGTTTGATGATGAGGCTGTAATTCTCCGCTCTGTCAAAAGTGATGTCATTACCCGTTATCTTCTTGCATCATATTCCGAACCCGATTGGGCGGGGTATGAAGGCACACACGATGTTGAGATTGTCGGCGGTTTGTTTGACGGCAACGCTCAATGTAATGAGAGCATAACGATGATTAACACCGTGCATTGTCGTAATATTACAATAAAAAACAGCCGTTTTGTTCACGGCAGTAATTGGCATTGTATCGAGATAAACGGCTCTGAAAATGTACTTATTACAGGTTGCGTTTTTGACGGAAATTCTTACACAGGTTTGCGAGATAACCTGCTTAATGAACTTGTGCAAATTGATTTGCCTCTGGAGGGTGCCTACGGTCCCGTATATGCAGTCGGCGGTAAACTTATCGATTTTTGCAGGGATGGCATAGGTTGCAAAAATATTGTTTTTGAGAATAATGTATTCAGATGTTATCAGGCACCGGGTTTCGGTTATCATGGGAAATCCGACCACCACGATATAGTAATTAGGCATAATACTTTTATCGGCACTTCTGGTGTAAAAGATTTTTCAAGAGGGTATGTCATTTTTCTTGAGGATGCGTATAATATTACCGTTGAGGAGAATGTTTTTATATCCACCTGCGACGGTACGGAGGCGAATAAGAAAATCGTATTGCAGAAGGAAGATTTAAGTACATATACAATCAGAGACAACGAGTTTTACGGATATTTCAGCGAATAAAAGGTATAACTTGTACTTTCTTTGCCATCAATAAAGGCGGTGGAATCTGAGATCGGATGATTATATTGTTTTCAATATCCCCATGAGGGGTTATTAAATAGTTTTTTGAAAAAAGTTTATAACAGAACAGGTAATTGTGCGTGAAGTGTCAGAGAATGGGAGTAGAGTCTCTGAACGAAGAACCTTAAAGGTTCGCGGTGCATTACTGCATCCACTGTTACTTACTCTTCTTTCTTAGGGTAACAGAATGGATAAGAAAGGAGAAAAAATGGAAAAATCAAAATCATTTTCAAAAGTCAATCAAAAAATTGTTCAGACTTCATTATTAATTGCTCTCGCATTGGCTGTCAGAAGCCTTAGTATTATGATTCCGTTTATGGGAGCACCCGGCATGAGAATTAGTTTCGCACATATATTTTCAAGAATGCCTGCTATGCTTTTCGGACCTTTTTGGGGTGGTCTTGCAACTGGAATTGTGGATATTCTGGGATTTTTAATTCGACCGGAAGGTGCGTACATTCCATTTTTAACACTCACTCAAGTTTTAGACGGTGTGATTGTGGGATTTGTGTTCAAAGGGATAAAAAATATTGAAGTAAAGAGAATTCAAACCGGTATGGGGCTTGGGTTTATAACACTCGCTATTATAGGTACAGTCAATTTAGTTATCTCAAAGTTTTATTCCCAATCATCGGTATCACAGGCTCTTGATTCGATGGGTAAACGTAAAGATTATTTATTGTTAGGTCTGATTGCTGTTGCTGTAATTGGCTTGTTGTTATTGTTTATTAATTTTGTACTTCAGAAAAAATTCCCCGACTCAGAAGTGCATAAATATTATTTGAAAGTGGCACTTGCATTTGCATCGGCAGGAATTCCCGTAACTATTTTGAATACCTATATTTTAATTCTTTTTATTTCGAGTTTGAGTGAGATAGGTTTTGTAGTATTTTTGATACCGAGATTGGTGGAAGAAATATTTTTAGTGGCTACCACAAGTTATATCACAGCATTTTTGCTTGGCATTTATGATAAGTTTATATATAAGAAAACAAGTGCTTCCGTTGCGTAAATAATCCGGACTTTGTCAGAAACAAATAATAAAAGTTTTGTATTGAATAAGATGGTGAAAATCGTGAACAGATTAAGTTTTGGGAACTCGGAAGAAAAAAAATCTCCGAATCGTCGTTGTGTAATTATAGGCGGTGCGGACATTAAAAATTATGAATTTATCCGTGAAAATCTGAGATCGGATGACTATTTTGTTTTCTGTGACAGCGGTTTGAGACATCTGGAGGAGTTGTCCGTAAAGCCGAGTTTGATTGTCGGCGATTTTGATTCCCATGAGAAGCCCAATCTTGATGTCGAAACCATCGTTCTTCCTTGTGAGAAAGACGATACCGACACTGTATTTGCGGTCAAGGAGGCAATCAGAAGAGGTTTTGACGATTTTCTTTTGCTCGGTGTTGTCGGTGCAAGACTTGACCATACGCTTGGGAATGTGTCAATTTTGCTTTATCTTGACAAATTGGGCAAGAGGGGACTAATTATAGACGATTATTCCGAAATGGAAATTGTTTCCGACAAGCCCGCTTATATTGATGATAATTTTGCGTTCTTTTCACTGCTTAACATATCGGGAACGGCAAAGAGAGTAACAATAACAAATGCTAAATATCCGCTTGACAATGCGGAAATAACATGTGATTATCAATATGGTATCAGCAATGAAGTCCTCTCAGGGAAGACGGCAAAAGTCAGTGTTTCTGACGGGAAATTGCTTTTAATAAAAATCAAATAAATAATATAATCTCCTCGCTGAAATACAGTGAGGAGAATTTTTTTATCAATTCTTTACCTTTGTTTGGAAATTTAGAGAAGATTATTACGAAAATTTAGAAATTTCCAAATCCAAGTTTGTGCCAAAATCAGAATAAGTTTCTTCTTTAGTCAGATTAAATACCTTTTCATCTTTTGTTATAATATCTTTAACAGTAATCTTGCCGACATGAGAAATTGCCAATGTCGGTTTATTGTTATTGCTGCATTTTCTCTTTACACTACTCAGTCTGAAATTATCAACTTTGCTTTCAATGACAATCATTGCCTTTTCAGGTGAATTTTTGTCCCAGTCAACTTCCATATTGTTTATTGAAATATTGTAAATATTCCCGACTTTTTCGTTTTTGTCCTCAAACAGGGGTGTTCTGCAATATCTGCCGGCATCAAGATTTATTGCGTAATTCCTGCAACCGCCTTTAATATTATCAATTTCAATATTATAAATTGATGAATTGACACTTAACATTCTCAAGAACGTAAAACAGTTTTCCGCAAAAACATTTTTTATCTTTATGTCTGAAATATCACCGCAGACCATGTCAAGATTTTCAACTCTCCCAATGCAGTCGTCGGCATTGAGTGCAATTAAGTCATCGTTTGTCTGACCGTATGACACGGCTTTTATGTTTTCTATAATACCGTTATGAACTTCTCCGCCAAAGTGCAGTCCGTCCTGATTGCTGGCAGGTTTTTCGCTGAAAAAATTAATGTTTTTAATTTCAAAATCCTTAAGTTTGCACATTCTGATGTTGTAAGCAACCGAATTTGCAACCGTGAAATCATAGAGATATAAGCCCTTGACGTTGGTAAAATTTATTACCGTACCCGAATAACCGTTTGCATCAAACAAGTCCGCCTTGACGTTATATTTTCCCTGATTGTTTCCGTCCCAGATTCCGCCTGTAATTTTAATGTTGCAGTTTCCGTTTTCGGTGTCCGAGTTTGAAATTAAAAAATCGTTCCTTTTCTTAGGTGTATCACCGCACATAAAAAGTCTTGCTTTTTCATGTGCCGTAATTGTTGTATCTGATTTAACTAAAAGTGTTTTCGTAATTCTGTAATCTCCTTCGGGAATGTAAACGTCGCCACCCTGTTCAAATGCTTTTTGAACAGAGAGGGTGTCGTCAGTTATCCCATTTCCTATTGCACCGTAGCCCTTAATATTTATCATAAAACCACCTCTCGACCGTAATACATAGTTATTTTATTGTAACGCAGTGCAGGCAATTTGTCAATATTCATAATGCTGAATAATACAAAAATCCTCACTGCAATGAGGCAGTGAGGAGCCTTTTTTACATCATTTCTTCGCCTTCGGTTGAAAGCTCGGTAAGAAGTTCATTGAGTGTGATTTTAAGCTCTTCAAGCTTTTCTTTTCCGTTTTGCCTGAGTCTGTTGTATGAAGCATATTTGGCTTGCTCCGTTGACGGGCGTACAAGTTTGTGAGTTGAAAATGTATGTTCAAGATTTGTTTTGGTGGCTTCAATCTCATGAATGGTATTCGTTACAAAACTGACCGCATCGGCAGCTTGATCATTGATTTTTCCGTTGATTTTTGAGCCTGTTTCCTCTGCGGATTCTTTTAGTGATGCTCTCATTGAGGTAACGGCGGTTTTGATTTTATTTATGGTATTGAACACTTTTCGTACATCAAGAGCCGCTTTGACAGTAAAGAACAAGTCAATAAGAAAGATGATAAGTACAACGACAAAGGCGATATTTCGCCACAATTCCGGAATTTTGGTGTACCAATTAAGGTGGAAGGGCTGAACGATATATATATAACAATATGATGCCAATCCCCAGATAAGAGTGTGTTTCAGGCAAATTCTGCCGTTTATGTTTAGGAAATAGCCTGTATAATCCCACCAGCGAGCATTAAATAGTTTTTCCATTAAATAACTTGTTATATACTCAACAATATCGCATGCAACCATGCCTAAAATTACAACAAGCCAAGCTTTATCATAAAAACGAGTAAGTAATACGCCGATAACCAAAGCACCCGTGCCGTAAATGGGACACATCGGACCGTAGAGAAAGCCTCTGTTTATCGGTTTCATTTGACCGAGTGAGCAGTAAAGAGATTCAAAAAACCAACCGACAAAACTGAAAATAAAGAAAGACAAAATGACATCAACAAGACGCATTTGTTCAAGTTTTTCGGGATAAAAAACAGTCAGTTGTTTAATCAAACTCCATGCCGAAATTAATAATTCTTTCATACATCTTCGGGGTTTCCCCCATACTCCTTAAATCATTTTCAAATTTTTTGGAGAAACGTCCGCCTCGTGCGATTTTTAATTCGACAGAGGCACAATATTTGTCCGCTATGGTAACAATCCAGCCCTCTTTATATTTCGGCGGTATGGGCGTAAGTGGGAACATGTGACGGTGTATAATATTTTCTTCAATTTTTGTAAGCGTGGTTAATTCTCTTGCATTTTTCAATGCAAAGCCGGGATGCCGGTAGCCGTGTGGTCGATGACTCCAATCATTTTCGTGCCAATCGTAGTAGAACAAGTCATGTAAAATTGCACCACGAACCGTCTGTTTTGTGTCGGCATTATACTTTTGTGCAAGTTTGTAGCTTAAATAAGTAACCGAGAGAATGTGTCTCAAGCGATTTATGTGAGAATGTTGGGGATATATTTTAAGTCCCTGTACCTCGTCGCTTTGCCAAAGGTCAGCAAAAAGTCCGAAAAAGTCAGGATTATCCTTCTCATTTATGAAATATGATTCAAGATAATAATCATATATTTTACTCAACTTTTTGCCTCCTTCACAAACTTATCTATTCTAAATTATACTACAAAGTATTTGAAAAATCAAGGCAAATATAAGCAATATAAAAAAGTTTACATTTTGTCATTTCTTTGTTAAAAGAAATGTGGTAAAATAAATTAATTAAGCCTGTGTGTACCGGAGGCGGATGTGTGCAAAACTCAGGGAAGAAACAATTAACTATATTTCCAATTTTGACTTTACAGGCGAGTAAAGTGATTGACAAAATAAAAATAATGCTGTATAATAAAGCATGAATTATTATAGGGGAATATTGATATGATTGCAAAAAGCAATTTTGGTAAAATAGACGGCAAGGATGTATTTTTATACACCTTTTCAAACGATAAGATGAGCTTTTCCGTTATGCAGAGAGGTGCAACTTTGGTGTCTGCCTTTGTTCCCGACAGAAACGGTGAAAAAAAAGACGTCCTTTTAGGTTTTGATAATGTTTCCGACTGGGCAGCAAAGAGTGATAATCAGGGTGTAATTGCCGGTCCCTATGCAAATCGTATCGGCGGCGGAAAATTCTCGATTGACGGCGTTGAATTTAATTTGGTAAAGAACGAAAAAGGTATTCAGACTTTACATGGAAATTTTGAATTCGGTGATGCAATTTGGGATGCCGAAATTATTGATCCCTTTACCGTTAAGTTTTCATATTTCAGTCCTGACGGCTTAAATGGTTTTCCCGGCAATGTTAAATGTGATGTTATTTATTCGCTTGTTGATACTGCTATTCGTATGGAATTTTATGCCGAAACTGATAAAAAGACACCGATCAATCCCACAAATCACGCATATTTTAATTTACGCGGGTTTGACGGCGGAGATATTTTATCTCATAAGATGAAAATCAATGCCGATAAGTTTACCGTTGTTGATATTAACAGTATTCCGACAGGTGAAAATCGTGATGTTGTCGGCACTCCTTTTGATTTCAGAGAATTCAAGGCGATTGGCGACGAAATAAATGCAGACTGCGAACAACTTAAAAATACCAACGGTTATGACCACAATTTCTGTGTAAACGGCGAGGGTTTTCGTACAGCCGCAGTAGTTTTTGAAGAAGTATCGGCCAGGATGCTGAAAGTAAATACAGATCTTCCCGGAATTCAATTTTATGCCGGCAACTTCTTAAAGGGAGTTTTGGGCAAAGATAATAAACCGATGAATTTCCGCACGGGATTTTGTCTGGAAACACAGTTTTATCCCGACAGTCCGAATAATCCCTCTTTCCCCGACTGCTTCTTTACTCCCGAAAAACCCTATAAATCCGTAACGGAGTTTGAATTTAGTACATTATGAAAAAGCTGATAAGTGTTTTGATTCTCATTTGCGTACTTGCATTGACCTGCAATGTATGCACTTTCGCCTATAATCAGACACTTGTCGAAACTCAGTTTGAATACAGTATTTCAAATCCAGCTTGGCTTAAAACTCTGGTAGTCAATGAGAATATGCTCGATGTAAATGGTATTACAACAAGAACCGATTTAGTTGCCGTTCCCGACTATCCCTATTCCAAAACCCCCGACGGCTTCAAGACGGAAGTTTCTTATTACACAAACCTTTATACCCTTGATGATACGGGCAGACGTGCGGGATATGTATATGTTCTTGACTATTTAAACCAAGCCTCCACCGCCGTTGACGGCGAAATCAGTGATGACGAAATCAGAGAATGGCTTACGCATAACGGGATAATCTATCCGACACCTTATAATACGGAAACATTGATTATGGCAAGAACACTTTATTCAATGATGTCCAACAATGTTTACGGACTTACTTTTGAGCCGGGAACGACGATTGAAGCAGCACTTATTCAATATTTATCAATCGTTGTCGGTGATGATATGTCGGCAATTTTGGCGATAAATAAGAATATTATGCCGCAGACTTTGGATGAATACGTTTTTTTGGTCTGTATCGTTGCATTGAATGTCAAGGGCTATAATGTTAATTCCGACACACCGCAGGAAGAAGTTTATCGTCTGACAGCGGTTGAAACGATAAAACTTGCCGGTATTGCCGTTGATACCGATTCAATGACATTGGAAGAACTCAAATCCACCTATATGGCGGCAATGCTCGGGAAGAAATATGATGTCAATTTGGATATCAAGATGCTTGATTCCGCACTCAAATCAAATTCCGTGCCGATTTATATTTTGAGAGTTATGGCACAGAAAAACGGTCTTGCGGTCAAATCGACTGCAACTTATGACGAAGCGTTTGAAATCGTTGCAAAACATACGTATGTGTTTGCATTTGAAAAAGGCGAGTTTTATGCCGATGTATATAATTATGACGCTCAACTTGCTTATATCCGCGACAAAATTTGGGTTTCAGTCTCTTCGTTACACACCGCTGACGCAGCAAAAGGTGAAACTCTGGTGATGAAAATTAACGGAGAACCGGTCAGCACTGAGGAGTTTAAGGAAATTCCGCTTTCTCGTGATGCTGAAATTCAGGCGGTAGTTATCACCGTTGAATATAGGGACAATTTTCAGAACATAACCAAGACTTATACCATTAATGTAAAGCAGGGCTTGGTGGATGCTCCGCAAAATGAAGCTACTTTTACCGGCAACTCAATGATAGGAATTGTTGCGGGAAATACTACAAAATATATATCAGGCTTATTGCCTCTCCTTGGTTTTGATACCGGTATACCGGGCGTAAATACTCCTTCAGCGGATATTTTCGGTTTGCTGATGCCGTCGGTAAATCCGGATAATACGGACACTGCCGACAGAAGTTTCTTTGACAATGTTTTTTCAAATGCCTATTCATCGGCAATTAAAATCGGCTCACTCATTTCGGTATCTCCCACACCGGGTGAAACGGTTGACAATATGGGAACTCTGGCTGCATTTGCCGGTGCACCGCCCGAAGGCTATGAATATGTCGTAAATGAAAGTGGCTATGTAATTGATATAATCAAAATAAGAGACGAGGGCAGTACAGGTGATTACGGCTTTGTTGATGTCCCCGTAACAGGGAACACTTCGAGTGATAGCGGAATTGAGGCTTTAAAATCACGTATTCCATATATTGCTGTTCCCGTTGGACTTGCGGTATTAGCAATAGTATGCACAATTATATTTAGAAAGAAGGACTAATTATGAATGAGAAAATACTGGTAGTCGACGACGATCCCCATATTTGCGAACTGCTTCGCATTTATTTGGCGAAAGAAGATTTTAATCCCATAGTGGTAAGTGATGGTCTTGAAGCTCTTGAAGCATTTCATCGTGAATCACCGGCTCTTGTTCTGCTTGATGTTATGCTACCCGGTCTTGACGGCTGGCAGGTTTGCAGAAAGATCCGTTCGACAAGCGAAGTGCCTATTATTATGCTTACAGCAAAGGGTGAAGTGTTCGATAAGGTTTTGGGCTTGGAACTCGGTGCCGATGACTACATCGTTAAACCCTTCGATTTGAAGGAAGTTTTGGCTCGTGTTAAGGCTGTCCTTCGCCGTTCAAAAACTCAGGTCAACGAATCTGTTCTGGAAGTACGCTTTGATAAACTCGTCGTTAACCTTACAAATTATGAGCTTCGTGTTGACGGTAAGTTGATTGATACTCCTCCGAAAGAGCTTGAACTTATTTATCACCTTGCAAGTAATGCAAACAGAGTATTCACTCGCGACCAGCTTCTTGATGAAGTTTGGGGCTTTGATTACTACGGCGACTCAAGAACTGTTGATGTGCATGTAAAGCGTCTTCGAGAGAAACTTGAAGGTGTTTCTGACAAGTGGGAACTTAAAACAGTCTGGAGTGTCGGATACAAATTTGAGACAAAGGAATAAAAAGAAATGTTCCGCAATATTTCCGATTCGGTATTGATAAGCCGAAAAGGTAAACTTTTTCGGCGGTATTTCCTGATAATTTCTTTAATTGCTCTGATATGCGTAACTGTTGTCGTATTGGTTTTATTTGGCATTACTTCGTCATATTGGATGGACGCAAGAGAAAATTCCCTCCAAGAGGCTGCAATATCTATGGCACATACAGCGGAAGATTTAGCAGCAAGTGAAGGAGAAGATTTTAATCTTCCTGCTGTTGAGAATATGCGTGCACAGCTTTGCACGGCTTTGTCTGCTGCTTCAAAACAGGCAAACAGTGATATTTATATCTGTAACATGGATGGTACCGTGCTTTTGTGCCAGCACATTCTGTCCGATACAAGTGGCGATTTTGATGATAATGGTTGTGAAATTCACGACAAAATACAATTTCCCAATGATTTTATTGAAACGCTTGTTGCACAAAAGACATTTTCAATGCGAGGAACGTATAAAAAAGTTTATGAGGAGCCTACTTTTTTAGCTGCCACTGTCATATATATTGATGGTATCGCTGGTTTCGTTGTTGCTGCACAGCCTATGAACACCGGTATGCAGGATTATTTAAGAGCTTTTATTAAAATCTTTTTTATTGCTATTCTTGTTGCATTGCTGACTTCTTCGCTTGTTTCGTATATTTTCACTTTTAATATTACAAGACCACTTACTGAAATGGCTCACGCTATGAAACAATATTCCGAAGGGGAGTTTTCAAGACGGCTTGAGGTTAAGGGCAATGATGAAATTACCACACTTGCAGAAACATTTAATAAGATGGCGGATTCATTGGCGATGACGGAAAATTCTCGAAGGAGTTTTATTGCCAATGTTTCGCATGAGCTTAAAACGCCGATGACATCCATTAGTGGTTTTGTTGACGGAATTCTTGACGGAACAATTCCGCCCGAAAAAGAAAAATATTATCTGAAAATAGTATCGGATGAAACGAAACGCCTATCCCGACTTATTGTGTCTATGCTCAATATGTCAAAGATGGAGGCAGGCGAAATTCAGATTAAGCCGTCCAAATTTAATATTTCCGATCTTATATTCAACGCCCTTATTCAGTTTGAAAAAACCATTAACGATAAGGACATTGAAATTGAAGGTTTGGATAAATTCAATGCAATTCCTGTTCGTGCCGATATTGATATGATTAACCAAGTATTGTATAATATTATTGATAATGCCGTTAAATTTACTCCGCAGGGAGAGAAAATATCAGTATTTGCCGAGAGTAAAAACGGTGAAGTAACCGTAAGTATAAGAAACCATGGGGTCGGGCTTTCCGAGTCCGAGTGCAAAATGGTATTTGACAGGTTTTATAAGATTGATAAAAGCCGCTCATTCGATATAAATAGTGTCGGACTTGGTCTATATATTACCAAAACTATAATTGAAATGCATAAGGGAACAATTGTTTGCCGAAGTGACGGTGCGACCTACACGGAGTTTTCCTTCACTATTCCCGAAAAAGCATATTTAGGAGATTTGTATGGATGATTTTAAGATAAATCCCGAAAATGAAGAGAAAATCGAAACTGCACTTGAAAATGAAGAGCAGAGTGTTGATGTTGTTGAGAATAAGGTACAAGAAATCAAAACAGAAAGCGATGATGAGTTCTTTATGAATTATAAGTCGGATAGTACTGATAGACTTTCCGATCAATCCGTTGAGCCGCAAAATGACTTGCCGACATTTGTTCCCGAACAGCCTACTACACCCGTTGTTGAGCCTGTGCAAAATGATGCTCCTACAGTTAATCAACAACCGCCGGTTGTTTCGCCGCAGAATAATCAAACCTATCCCTATGGTCAGTCATATACAAGTTATAAACAGCAAAATTTTGGCTCGTTTCAACCGCCCACACAGCCCAACTATGATATGAATTGGAATATACCGCAGGGAAATGCTCCTCAGAATATTCCTCCGCTTCCTCCCAAAAAGAGAAGTGTCGGCATGACGGTGTTTATCATAATTGTTTCTCTTATTTTTATAATGAGTATGTTCGGTTTGTTCTATGGCGGATTTGAAATCAAGGATCCCACAGGTACAAATACAACCAATCCGGATGGACCTTCGATAGTAATTACTGATAATCCTGTCAAGGAAGAAGGAACTACCGGCAGCGGAGGATTAATTTTATCCGATAATACTTCCGCAGTTGCAATTTATGATAAAATCTCCGATTCATCTGTCGGCATTTTATGTTATGTCGATGGCTATGACGATCCTGCATCAGAAGGTTCGGGTGTAATTATGGGAGCAGATGCAAGTAATACATATACATATTTCATAACCTGTGCTCATGTCATTTCGGACTCGTATGTCAATTCGATAAAAATTTTGATGAACGACGGAAAGACCGAGTACAAAGCTGAAATCGTTGGTTATGATACACGTACCGACATTGGTGTTCTACGTGTGAAAAAGACCGGTTTTACTGTTGCAGAATTTGCAGACAGTGATAAGCTTAAAATCGGCGAAACGGTTTATGCAATAGGGAATCCCGGTGGATATGAGTTTTCCGGTTCGTTTACTCGCGGTATGCTTTCGGGAATTTCCCGTCTGCTTATCGATGATAACGGCTATGAAATGGAATGTCTTCAGCATGATGCAGCCATCAACCCCGGTAACTCCGGTGGTGCTTTGGTAAATTCATACGGTCAGGTTATCGGCATCAACTCAATGAAGATTATTGATACCGATTATGAAGGTATGGGTTTTGCAATTCCAATTAATATTGTGAATGAAGTTGTTGAAAAACTTATCAAAAATGGTTATGTCCCCGACAGACCGAAATTGGGTATTACTTATCGCGAAGCGGTATATTACGAAGCTTATGCTCTTGCAGTTGAAAAACACGACCTTCCTGAAGGAACGGTTATTATTGAAGGTATCACAAAAGACAGTCCGCTTAATAATACCGATGTTGCAAAATATGACTTGATTGTAGCCGCTAACGGTAAAGAATTAACAACTTCCGACATTCTTAAAAATACTGTTTCCAATGCAAAAGTCGGCGACAAACTCACTTTGAAGATTGTTCGTGTAATGAGCAATTATACGATAAAGGAATTTACCGTAACCATTGAGCTTATCGAGGATAAGGGAGCGAGTTTTGATGACGGACAAGAGCCGTCCGTATTGGATCCCAATTCCGGAGCAGAGTATTATTATGAATTATTCCCCGAAGAATAAGTCTGTGCTGAAAATTTTAGGTTTTTCGGCTTTATGCGGTGTTTTGTACTATCAGAACACCGCTTTGCAAGAGAGTGTGCATATTATAAAATCAGAAAAATTACCTCTTTCATTCAAGGGATTTAAGATTGCACATATTTCCGATTTTCATAATTGTTCTTCCCGACTTTTACAAAAACAAATTGTAGAGAGTTTGGAGGAAAACAAACCGGATATTATTGTTATCACCGGTGACAGTATTGACAAGCGTCGTACTAATATTTATGAAAGTCTTGCATTTTTTGCTCACATTCGTCATATCGCACCGATGTATCTGGTTACGGGAAATCATGAACATAAAACAACCGTCAAGGAGAAATTCCTGACGGCTGCACGAAAAATCGGTGTAAATGTTTTAGAGAATGAGTTTGCACATATTGAGCATGATGACGGGAAAGTAACAATATTCGGTCTTGATGACCCCTTCCGATTTGAAAATGACGAGAGTGAGGGGGAGCGTGTCGATGAGATATTTTCCGAAATTCAAATTGAAAACGGTTTTAATATTCTTTTGGCTCATCGTCCGGAATTATATGAAGTATATGAAAAACACGGTTTTGATTTGGTGTTCTCCGGTCACGCTCACGGCGGACAAATGCGTATTCCCTTTGTTGGCGGAGTTATTGCACCACATCAAGGATTTTTTCCGAAATACAGCGAAGGATTGCATGAGTTTGAGAGCATGAAAATGATTGTCAGTCGAGGACTCGGCAACAGTATCATTCCGTTTCGCATCAATAACAGACCTGAAATTGTTTATGTAATATCAGAGTAAAATCTTTTTACCGCATACCCTTATGGATTCTTCAGCCAAGACAGAGAGAGAGTCCACGACATCGGGCAGCGGTATTTTTATATCTGCATGTATTACCGAAAGTTCCGTGCATCCTAAAACCACGGCATCAGCTCCGCGACGTTTCAAGTTGTCGATAATTTCCAAAAAAGCGTGAAGGTCGTATTCTTTGCCCGCTTTAACCTGACCGTAGATGATTTCCATCAGCATTTTTTGGTCGTTCTCATCCGGGACAATGCAACCGATATTGAATTTTTCGCACTCTCGTTGATATGTTTTTGCTTCAACAGTGCCGCTTGTCGCCATAATTCCGATATTTTTCACATTTTCAACCGTATCGACTATGTGTTTGACCGTTTCGTGCACAATATTTATTACGGGAAGTTTTACCGCTTTTTGAATTTCGTCATAGAAATAATGTGCGGTGTTGCAGGGAATAACAATATAATCGACGCCGGCTTTTTCAAGAAGTTGAGCGTCTTTTTTCATTATCGGCAGAGGATTGTTTTTGGAATTGTCGAGAATATAATCCGTTCTGTCGGGTATTGCTGCGTGGTTAAAAACCAAGGCTGAAACATGCTCTTGGTCATTTTTTGCATCGGTTTTTCTGACAAGCATATCCATAAAATATACGGTTGCAAGCGGACCGATACCGCCCAAAACACCTAAGATTTTTTCTTCCATATTATTTATATTTTGCATATTTTCTGAATTGATTGAAGAACGATGCCCATACATAAAACGCACGTTTCGGGCTCATATCGCACTTATAGTTAAGCGGATATGCAATTCTTCCTTCTTTATAACATTTTTTTATCTTTTTGCGAGTTTCTTCATCTTTGACAAAATGAAGAATAATTTGCTTGGGAACAACAGTGAAAAGAACCTCTTTGTCTGCGATGGTAAGCCCTTCAAATTTCTTGTTATATACCAAATCATCAACTATCCATTTGACAGTATTAAAACCGGAACCTGTTACGTAAAAATTTGAACGTCCGAGACGGACATTTATTTCAAAAAACTTGTTTTTGCCATCGCGGGTATCATATTTTATATCAAAATTCGAGAAGCCTTTATAGCCTACATATTCCAAGAATTTAATGGCGTTGTTGATAATTTCGGGGTTTTGTTCATTGATAATTGCGACGGGATTGCCGATAGCACCGGGACTGTGGTCCTCCAAAAGAGAGTGTCCGAGAGAGGCAAAGACAACTTTACCGTTCTGGTCGGAATAGCATGTCAGAACACGCATAAATTCATCTCCGCCGGGAATGCAATCTTGAATTAGGAACTTATAATTATAACTTGATTTTTCAAGATTGTTAAGCATTTCGCGAAGCGGCTCTTCATTTTGAAATCTGAATACCTTTTTTTTGCCGGGAAATTCTGCATAGTGGTACATTGCGGAATTGGCGGTTTTTGCGATAACGGGATAATCAAAAGTAAAATTCAGATCATTTTCTTCGCCGCAGTTATATACATAAGTGGTCGGATAGGGAATATCCAACTTTTCGCAAATTTCGTAAAACTTATCTTTAAGAACTATCTCGTTAAGCAGCGGTTCGTCAATGTAGGGAATAAGAAAATACGGAGAAAGTCTTTCTTTGTTTTCGATAAGAATTCTTACATACCAGTCGCCGCAACCGAGGACGATGAGTTTTTTCTTGCCCTCAAATTCTTTGCCGACCTTAATTAAATTCTCAATCAATACATCTTCTCTTTCAAGATTATCAATAACACGATTTTCGCAGAGTTTGCTTTCACTGATAATCTTTGCCTGCTTTTGAGAAAGTACGAGGGATTTTATATTATATTCCTCGTGAAAAGCTCGGACATGAGAATAAGCGGTAATATCCGCACCTAAAATTACGGGTAAAAACGGTTGTTCCGTAAATTGCATAATTCTATCCTTCTTTACTTGAAATCCACATATTTTCCCATTTTTGTCCCGTTATCTTTTCGAGGCGGACAAGTTTTTCGGGTGCAGGTTTTTCAACAAAACCTTTTTCGTGGCGTTCTTTTATCAGTTCTTTTATATATTCGTGGTCTTTCTTATTCATCGTATATGAATAAATTGAGAGAACGCAAATCAATGCCAATACTGTCGGCATAATTACGAAATTAAATCTCAGTCCAAACAGCGTTTTCGGAGATTGAAGTGAAGGAGCCTGTATCTGCGGATTATATCCGAATAATTCAAGTGAGGCACCGACAACGTAGCTTATCACACTTGCAATGGTTTTGCTAAACAGCGTGCGGAAAGTTGCGACAACACCCTCTCGTCTGCGACCGGTTATCATCTCATCAACATCGGTAATATCGGGTTGAATGTTCTCGGCGACGAAACCGGGACCGGAGAAACCGAAGTTGTACAGAATAGCGGAAAGAATAATTATTGCTGTCTTAAAGCCTTGTGCAGAATTAGGAGAGATGAAAATATTGAGGAATAAGCCACATACCATAAGCGGTCCGAGCAATTTTCCGCAGAATGCTTTGCCTTTATATCTGACTAAAAGGTAGTTTAGCGGTGCACCGGAAAATTCGGCAATACCGGAAATAATATTGAGCGATATGAAAAGTTTATACATATCTGCTACGCTTATCATAAAATATTGATCTGTGATATGATAGAAATTCTTAGATAATGCGTAGAACAAAGTGATAATGAAATACTGTCTGAAAGAGCGATTTTTGAATACCAATTTGTATTCATTAAACAGGAAACGGAAATTTATTTTATCTTTTGGTTGTCCCAATGACGACGGTTCTTTGCACTTAAAGAACGAGAGAATCGGTGGCCACAAGAACCAGAGCGAGAGAATAACACCGACAAGCAAATATTTTCCTCTGTCGTCAGGTGTCGGATTCGGCAGTGCCGTCAACGCTGTTTTAACCGAAAATCCGCTTAATGCCAAGGCTGCAAACAGGTATGATGATATTTGACCGACTGAGTTCATTGCATATTCAACAATTCGAAATTGAGTACGCTGGAAATAATGCGGTGCGATTTGCGGAAGCATTGCCGTGTGCGGAATTGACATAACCGTATATGAAGTGCTGTACAAAACGGCGGAGAAAAGATACCACAGCCAAGTCGCAGTCGCATCTCCGCCACTCGAAAGACCAAATGAATACCAGCGGAAAACATAAGCAATAGCAAACGGTATAATTCCGATAATTAAATAAGGACGATGACGACCGTATTTTGTACGGGTTCTGTCGGTTATCATGCCCATGACGGGGTCATTAAACGCATCCCAAAGTCCGTTTATTAGCGAAATTTTACCCGCATCACGAGTACCCATTCCCTCAACATATGCCAAAAATTGTTGATGGAATTGATTAAGAACATAACCCGCTCCACCCAAAGTGATGTTTGCACAGGTATAGTTGCAGGCGGGGATAAGAGTGTCTTTGACCTCACCCTCAATTCCGAGAATATCTTTAATTTTTTCTCCAAGATTTGCCATAATCAACCTAAATTTCTAACTGTGAATAATATCGAATATTTCTGATATTCGTTTTTCGTCTCCGATTAAATATAAATATCCGAACAATGCCTCAACGGCTGTCGCCTGATGGTAGTCCTTTACGGTCTGGTTTTTTGGAATATGACCGACTTGTGCATTTTTCCCGCGTTTTAATACATCTGTTTCTTCCTCAGTTAAATGTGGGAGAATTTTTTCAAATGCTGAGGATTGAGCCAATGCACTGACTGAGTTTGCCAAACGGATGTTTAGTTCTGCAACTTTTTCTTTATACTCTGACAGTAATTTTTCACGTACAAGCAGGGAATAGACCGCATCTCCCAAAAATGCAAGACGAAGCGAGCCGGTATTGACGGCGGTCTTTTTATCAACGGGTTTATTCAACATATTCAAATTCAAAATCGTAAATGCTGACGGTGTCCCCTTCACCTATTCCCATTTTGCGTAATTCGGCAAGAATACCGCTCTGGTCAAGCACTCTTTGAAAATATTTAAGTGACGCATAGTCATCAATATTGCATTGATTGAGGATTTTTAATAACCATTCTGCCTCAATGATATATACGTCATCTTCAACCGTAACTTTGAAACCGTCATCTTTTTTCTTTTCAAGGAATTCAAGCGGAACGCCCTCGTCCTCGTAAACAACAACGGGAGGTAAAGTGGCAAGCATTTTGGCAACGGCATTTATAAGTTCTTTTGTGCCTTCAACTATCGGTGCACAGATTTCAAAATATGGGAGCCCTTGCTCTTCAATGAATTTTCTGAAAGATTCACGCTGTTCGTCGGTTGCAAGATCAATTTTGTTTCCAGCAACTATCACGGGACGAGTTGCCAGATCGGGATTGAATTTCTCAAGTTCTTCGTTGATTATACGATAATCATCAAAGGGATCACGCCCTTCGCTGCCGGCAACGTCAACGATATGAACAAGCATACGACAACGCTCAATATGACGTAAAAACTGATGCCCTAAGCCTACACCGTCGCCTGCCCCCTCGATAAGTCCGGGAATATCCGCCATGACGAAAGAACTGTCTATTCCCATACGGATAACGCCCAAAACAGGAGTAAGCGTTGTAAAATGATAGTCGGCAATTATAGGTTTTGCCTCGCTGACTACTGAAATAAGCGTTGATTTTCCGACATTCGGAAAACCGATAATACCCACATCGGCAATAAGTTTAAGTTCCAGACTTATATCCCATTCTTCACCGGGAGCACCCAATTTTGCAAAACGTGGTGCCTGACGGGTAGAGCTTGCAAAATGCGAGTTGCCCCAACCGCCTTTACCGCCGCGAGCGACTATAAATGGCTCATCATCGCTCATATCACGCAAAATTGCACCGCTTTCGACTTCTCGGATAATTGTGCCTCGGGGGACTTTTATGATAAGATCCTCACCGCTTTTTCCGTAACAATGATTTTTGGAACCGTCGGCACCGTTTTCAGCTTTATATTTTCTTTTATATCGAAAGTCTGCAAGAGTGGATAGATTGTTATCAACAACAAATACAATGTCGCCGCCTTTACCGCCGTCACCGCCATTGGGACCGCCGGCAGCAACATATTTTTCACGGCGGAAAGTAACCGCACCGTTGCCACCGTTGCCAGCTTTGATATTTATTTTTGCAATGTCAATAAACATAAAATCACCATTATAAAATACTCACTTCATTATATCACATTTAAGTAAAAAAATAAAGCCTTTTTTTCAAAAAGCCTTATTTTTATGAGATTAAATGTCAATTCCTCTTAATTCGCAGGATTGAACATAGGGAATGACAGTATCACGAATATTTTTCATTGTATCGTTATCGTGTGCTGTATAACCGTTTTCAATCAAATCACCGGAATCAACAAATTTCTGAAGGAAATATCTTTTTGCACCCTGTATCCATTTGCCGATATCTTCAAAGTCGCTGATTTCGTGAAGTTCTTTTACAACGGTGGTTCTAAATTCATAATCAACGACATTACTTTTCAGTAATTTTACGCTTTCAAGTATCGGATTTATGTCAAAATCAGGACAACCGACGGTAAAACCGTATTTTTCCTGACTGTTTTTAATGTCCATCGCGACATAATCAATCAGGTTTTCGTCTGTCAATGTTTTAAGCAGTTCGGGACGACTGCCGTTTGTGTCAAGTTTAACTAACAAATCAAACGATTTGATTTTTCTGACAAAATCGACAATGTCTTTATTTAATAAAGGTTCGCCGCCGGTTATACATACTCCGTCAAGTATTCCTTTTCTTTTTTCGAGATATGCAAATATTTCGTCTTGCGTAAATACATTTTCGGAATCTATGCTAATTACAAGCGATGCGTTATGACAAAAGGGACAGCGGAAATTACAGCCGCCTAAAAATATCGTACATGCAACTTTGCCCGGATAATCAAGCAAGGTCATTTTTTGAAAACCTGAAATAATCATCATTCGTTAAATTTATTTAAAAATGCTTTTGTGCGTTCCTGCGTAGGATTGTCGAAAACTTCTTCGGGAGTCCCCTGTTCACAGATAACGCCGTTGTCCATAAATATTACTCTGTCTGAAACTTCACGTGCGAAATTCATCTCGTGAGTAACTATAACCATCGTCATATTTTCATTTGCCAGTGCTTTGATAACCTTGAGAATTTCACCCGTAAGTTCGGGATCCAATGCACTTGTTGGCTCATCGAAAAAGAGAATTTTGGGGTTAAGTGCCAAGGCACGTGCTATTGAAACACGTTGTTGCTGACCGCCGGAAAGCTGACATGGATAGTTTTCCATCTTGTCGGACAAGCCGACACGCTCAAGCAACGAAACTGCATTGTCTCTGATTTCTTTTTGAATTGCTTTCTTGTTTTCTTTGTAATCCGGTCTTTCTTTCGCCATCATCTCTACCGCAAGCGTAACATTTTTCAGTGCTGTGTATTGCGGAAAAAGATTGAAATTCTGGAATACAAGACCGACCATTCTCTGCCGTCTTCTTTTTTCAGCAGCTTTTATTTTCTTGTTTGAACCGTCGAAGAAAACCTCTCCGTCAATGGTAATCAATCCTGAATCCGGGGTTTCAAGTTGTGTGATACAACGAAGTAAAGTCGTTTTGCCAGAACCCGATGAGCCGATTATTGATAATACTTCGCCTTCTTCCACACAAAAGTCAATGCCTGTGAGAACTTGGGTTTTGCCGAAACTCTTGAATAAATTTTTTACTTCCAATATAGCCATAACCCGCCTCCTATATTGAGAAATATGACAGTTTCTTCTCAAGTTTGCCAAGAGCAACCGTCAGAACACCGCTTGCCGCCAAATAGTATACACCGGTAAAGAACATCGGCCAGATTTCGCCGGCGATACCCTGACTGCCTTTTAAGAAGGCTTGTCCTGCCCATATGACTTCCTGCAATGCAATAATTCTCGCAAGGGAGGTATCTTTTACAAGTGTAATAATTTCATTTGACATAGGCGGAACGATGCGTTTTATCATCTGAAGCAGAGTAACTTTGAAGAAAATCTGTGTTTTGGACATTCCCAATACCTGTCCCGCTTCGGTTTGACCTATCGGAACACCTTGTATACCGCCACGATAAATCTCGGCAAAATAGCAGGCATAGTTAAATATAAATGCAATAGCGGCTGCAACAAATCTGCCTTTTTCACCGCTTCCCCAGATTGCTTTTCCGAACACCATACCGGGAAGGTAGAAGATGACTATAAGCTGAAGCATTAAGGGTGTGCCTCGAACTACCCAGATTATCGCACGGAACAATAAGGCCAAAGGCTTGAATGAGGATCTTGCTGCAAAATAAATAAGAAGTCCCAAAGGCAAAGAACCTGCGAGAGTTACAAAAAACAGTTTTACAGTTTGTAAGAAACCTGTGTTGAGGGCTTGAAAGACAATGGGGAATTGTTCTGTAAATGACATGATATATCCTTATAATGCAAATAATACACGAGAAACTCGTGTATTATTTGAGTATCTGAAATTACTGAGCGATAAGAGCAGCACCAACGTTATACTTTTCTGCTAATTCCTGCATCTTTCCTTCTGCATAGGCTTTTGCAAAGAAATCATTGAGCTTTTCTGTAAGGTCGGAACCTAAACGGAAACCGACACCATATTGTTCGCTGTTAAGCGGAACTGTATAGGTAAGGCTTTCGTATGCAGTGCCTTCGCCAATCATAGCATCAGCCATAAGAGAGTCGATGATGGCGGCATCAGCAGTACCTGCAGTAACTTCCATAAGAGCGGAAGCCTGATCTATAACGGCGGTGGCTTTGAAACCGTTTTCGGTAGCCATCTTTTCGCCTGCAGAGCCTGCTTCAACTGCAAAGGAGAGTTCCATGCAATCTTCAACGGTCTTATAGTTTTCAGCCTTATCGGCAGCGACAACAACAACCTGAGCATTGTTGCAATAAGCATTGGAGCAACTCATCTTAGCCAAAACTTCATCGGTTAAGGTCATGCCGTTCCAGACACAGTCGATGCTCTTTGCATCAAGTTCAAGAACTTTGTTGTCCCATGCGATTTCAACGAATTCAACCTGAACGCCGAGTTCGGCGGCAAAAGCCTTTGCCATGTCAGCGTCAAAACCAACCCATTCATCGCTACCCTGTTCTTTAAAGTCCATGGGAGCGAAGTTGGTGATGCCGACAACGATAACGCCCTTGTTAAGAACATAATCAAGATCGCTTTCATCAGCAACGGTAGCTTCGGTTGTGCCGTCTTCTGCGGCAGTAGTGCCGGGATCATCGGGAGTAATTGTGGGATCTTTGGGACCGCAAGCTGCAAATGCAATTGCAACTACAAGGCAAAGTGCGATAATAACAGCAAAAATTTTCTTATTCATTTTTTTCCTCCATGTCATATCAATGACGGTAATATTTTATCATAATTGCTATGTTTTGTCAATACCGCAAATATAACGATTATGGGTGCATTTTTATGCGTATTTTATTTATAATTTATAAGATTTTCTGCATATCCTCAGGTAAAGCTACAGAAAAATGCATAGCCTTTTTTGTAATCGGATGAATAAAACTCATTTCACCGCAATGGAGTGCGGCACGACTGACTGAATTATCGGCACTTGCGTACATATCGTCACCAACCAAGGGCATATTAATTGATGCAAAATGAACACGGATCTGATGTGTTCTTCCCGTTTCGAGATTTACACGCACCAAAGTTCTTTTGCCGTCAGTCTTCAGGGCTTGCCAATGTGTAACGGCATGTTCGCCGGTTTCGCCGACTGCACGCAGAGTTTTGTTCGGATAGGGACGGTATATCGGTCTGTCAATAGTTCCGTTGCCTTCCAAAAATCCGCCGACCAAAGCATAGTATGTCTTTTCAACCTTGCCGTTAAGTGAAGCCGCCGCAAGAGGATTTAAGGCAATTAAAACAAGTCCCGATGTGGATTTATCAAGTCTGCCGATTGCTCTGAATGTATGATTTTTGTTCTGTTTTTGGAAGTAATAAGCTACAGCGTTTGCAAGAGTATCTCCCTGATGGTTGTGTGTCGGATGCATGGCAATGCCTGCCGGCTTGTTAATGACAAGAATATCTTCATCTTCATATATAATATTAAGAGCAATTTTAGTCGGCTCAATCTCGTTTTTATCATTGGGGATGTTTATCGTAAGAATATCGCCGGTGTGAATAATATCAACAGTTCTTGTATGCTCACCGTTAAGCATTATTCCGTTCGGTACAGTTTTCAGCGAGCGGATCAAACTGCAAGAAAGCCCGACACTACGTAAATAGTGCAGAACTTGTTGATTGTCAAATTCAGACGGAATTGTATAGTTAATTGTTCGCATTTTCAAAAATTACCTTAATGCTCTTGAAATTAAGCGGTCAGAAACAAGATTTTCAAGATATGAAAAAACTTGATGTTTTTGTTATATCCGAATAATTATATATTAAATCCAACATAATGTCAATATACGATGAGCTTAATACTATATTTATGTTAAAATATGGATTATTCCAAACAAAAAGATATTGACAAACGCAATTAAATTTGTTATAATTCAATCAAGAATAAAAAAACGAGGTGTTATTATGACTTGTCCGAATTGCAACAAACAAAATTTGGATACCCAAAATTTCTGTGCTTTCTGTGGTTCTGCTCTTACTCCTCCTCCCGCACAACCGCAACAGACACAAACTGTCCATCAAACAAATGTTTACCAAACTCAACCACCCTCCCCTCAACCTCAACCGACTTATCAGGATCCCAATTTCCAACAGCAGACATATCAACAACAATCTTATCAACAACCTGTATATCCGCAAGCTCCCGTTGGTGCTCCTGTGAAGGTATTAACAACTGATTATAGTCTGCTTACTGTTCTCCTCTTATCAATGGTTACTTTTGGTATTTACGGAATATATAAGTACTATCATTTGACAGAAGAAGTCAATACTGTTTGCTCCCCACATGATGGGAAAAAATCCATGAATTATATTCTTCTTGCACTTATTGTTAGTCCGCTTACCGGTGGAATCGGTATGATTGTATGGTTATATAATATCAGCAATCGTATTGAAACAGAATGTAAGCGTCGTAATTTGAGCGTTGATCTTAGTTCTAATGATTTTTGGCTTTGGTATGTTCTTGGTTCTTTAATTATTGTTGGTCCGTTCATTTTCCTCAACAAATTATTTAAAGCAGTCAATGCAATGAATGAAAGTTACAATACTTACGGATAAGAAGATAAAAACGCTTCTCTTGCGAGAGGCGTTTTTTGTTATCTTAATATTTTTTTCTGGCTGTGAAGTGGGTATGAAGAATTTTGTGTGCTTTATGACTGTTGGGAGCCTCGAAATATTCGTCATATATACGCTTGATGTCGGGATTGTCGTGAGACTTTCTAAAGGGAAGATTTGCGTCATCCTTATATAGACCTGCTGCACGAAGAGCACGGACGTCAACGACGTTTCTTATGCTTGAAGGAACAATGGGTTGTCCGCCGCCGTTTACACAGCCACCGGGACAAGCCATAATTTCAATGAAATCGTAGTATTTTTCACCCGATTTAACCATATCAAGCAGTTTTTTTGCATTCGTAAGACCTGAAGCGACAGCCACTTTAACTATATTGCCTGCAAGATCAAATTCGGCTTCTTTTATTCCCTGAACACCGCGAACAGCGGTGAAGTTGATATTTGCGTCGGTAAGCGTTTCTTTGGTGACTACTTCGTAAGCGGTACGAAGAGCGGCTTCCATAACACCGCCGGTTGCACCGAATATTGTACCAGCACCTGTACCCAGACCGAAAGGAGCATCGTAAGTGCCTTCGGGAAGTTCGTTGAAGAGGACACCTGCCTTGCGAAGCATTCTTGCAAGCTCGCGAGTTGTGATAACAGCATCAATATCCGGAATACCGTCATTGCAAGAAAGTTCGGGGCGTTCAGCTTCGAACTTTTTTGCTGTACAGGGCATAACGGAAACGACGAATAAATCCTTCGGATCAATACCTTCTTTTTCGCAATAATATGTCTTGGCAACTGCACCGAACATACCTTGAGGACTCTTACATGTGGAAACATTGTGAAGCATATCGGGATAGTAATATTCGCAGAACTTAATCCAACCGGGAGAACAGGAAGTGATAAGCGGAAGATTCTCTTTTTTTGTATATCTTGAAAGGAATTCGGTTGCTTCTTCCATAATTGTAAGGTCGGCAGTGAAGTTGGTATCAAACACCTTATCGAAGCCCAAAGTACGAAGAGAAGAAACAAGTTTACCGGTCTGAACTTCGCCGATTTTGCCGCCGAATTCTTCACCGATAGCAACACGGATTGAAGGAGCAGTCTGAACGATAACGGTCTTTGTCGGATCATTGAGAGCAGCAAATACTTTTGCTGTATCATCTCTTTCGTGAAGAGCGGCTGTCGGGCAAGCAGTAATGCACTGACCGCAGGATATGCAAGGTACATCAGACAAAGGACGCTCAAAAGCACAAGAAATATGAGTATCGAAACCGCGGTCGTTGGCACCGATAACTCCGACTTGCTGAAGACTTGCACAAGTGGCAGAGCAACGACGGCAAAGTATACACTTATCATTGTCGCGTATCATGTGAGAAGCACTTGCATCAATGTGATAGAGGTTCTTTTCACCGTCATAGCGATGAGTGTTGTCTATGCCATATTCCATGGAAAGTTTCTGCAGTTCGCAAGATTCGGAACGTGGGCAAGAAAGGCACTCCTGCTTGTGGTTTGAGAGGATGAGTTCAAGAGTGGTTTTTCTGGATTCAATTATTTTGGGAGAGCCGGTAACAACTTCCATGCCTTCGTGTACGGGATAGACGCAAGCCGCAACGAGACTGCGGGCACCCTTGACTTCAACAACACACATACGGCAAGCACCGATTTCGTTTATGTCCTTGAGAAAACAGAGAGTTGGAATCTGAATGCCGACCTTGCGGGCAGCTTCTAAAATTGTACTTCCTTTAGGAACGCTTACGGGAATACCGTTAATTTTAAGATTTATATCACTCATTTTTCGTTCCTCCTGATTATTTCGTAATAGCCTTCGGTTTGCAATTGCCCATACATACACCGCACTTGATGCACTTTTCTTCAATTATTGTGTAAGAGGCGAGCTTATGACCGGGAGCTATATAATCTGTCTTGACTATTGCATTGACGGGGCAGTTCTTTGCACAAAGACCGCAACCGATGCACTTATCTTTATTTATCGTGTAGGAAAGAAGTTTCTTACATACGCCTGCGGGACATTTTTTGTCAATTACGTGTGCACGATATTCTTCGGGGAATCTTTCATAAGTTGAAAGAACGGGGTTGGGAGCAGTCTGACCTAAACCGCAGAGAGAGTTCTCCTTGATGTAGTGACAGAGTTTTTCCATCTTGTCGAGGTCTTCCATTGTTCCGTGTCCGCTCGTAATCTTTTCAAGAATTTCGTAGAGACGCTTTGTGCCGATACGACAGGGAGAACACTTACCGCAGGATTCATCGACGGTGAATTCAAGGAAGAACTTCGCAATATCAACCATACAGTTGTCTTCGTCCATAACGATAAGACCGCCGGAACCCATCATTGCACCTTGTGCAACAAGGTTGTCATAGTCAATTTCAATATCTATCATTGATGCGGGGATACAACCGCCGGAGGGACCACCTGTCTGAGCTGCCTTGAAACGCTTGCCGTTGGGAATGCCGCCGCCGATAACTTCGATGATTTCACGAAGAGTTGTTCCCATAGGAACTTCAACAAGACCCGTGTTATTGATTTTTCCGCCTAAAGCAAAAACTTTTGTTCCCTTGGATTTTTCAGTGCCCATTGAATTGAAATATTCGGCACCGTGAAGGATAATCTGAGGAATGTTTGCGAATGTTTCAACATTATTTTCGGTGGTGGGTTTTCCGAAAAGTCCCTTGACTGCCGGATAAGGAGGACGAGGGCGAGGTTCCCCGCGATTACCTTCAATTGAAGCCATAAGAGCAGTTTCTTCACCGCAAACAAATGCACCTGCACCAAGACGGATAAAGAGGTCGAAATTGAAACCGGAATCAAAGATATTTTCACCTAAAAGACCGTATTCACGAGCATCATCAATAGCTTTCTGAAGGCGGGCAACAGCAATGGGATATTCAGCACGGACATATACATAACCTTTTGTAGCACCCGTAGCATAACCGCAAATGGTCATGGCTTCAACGATACAGTGGGGATCACCTTCCAATACGGAACGATCCATAAATGCACCCGGGTCACCTTCGTCAGCGTTACATACAACATATTTCTGGTCTGCATGATTTGCAGCCGTAAAACTCCATTTAAGACCGGTGGGGAAACCGCCGCCTCCTCTGCCTCTGAGTCCCGAATCTTTGATTACTTTAATAACATCTTCAGGAGTCATTTGTGTCAAAGCCTTGCCGAGAGCAGCATAACCGTCCATGGCGATATATTCGTCAATGCTTTCGGGATTAATTACACCGCAGTTACGGAGAGCTACACGCTTTTGCAATTTGTAGAAAGAAGTATCAGCAAGAGATGCGTGAATCTGATCACGGGATGCTTCGTCAATGGAATCGGAAACAAGACGCTTGACAATACGTCCTTTTACGAGATGTTCTTTTACGATTTCTTCAACATCTTCAGACTTGACTTTTGCGTAGAAGGTTCCGTCGGGATATACAATAACAATGGGACCTTGAGCACAAAGACCGAAACAACCGGTCTGAACGATTTTGATTTCTTTTTCAAGGTTGTTTATCTTAATTTGAGATTCAAATTCTTCGATTATTTTTTCACTGCCGGATGAATGGCAGCCTGTACCGCCACAAATCAATACTTGGGCACGAATCATAATTGTATCCTCCTGACGCTTAATCAACCTGTGATTGTATATTTCTTTATGACTTTACCGTTGATAAGGTGGTCTTTTACGATTTCTTTAACCTTATCGGGGTTTATTTTGACATAAGTAACTTTTTCTTTATCAGCCTCGAAGATTTCAACAACGGGCTCATATTGGCAGATACCTATGCAGCCTGTCTGGGTTACGGTAACCTTATCGGAAAGGCCTGCAGCACTGACTTCTTCAACAAAAGCGTTGAGAACGGGACGAGCACCTGCAGCGATACCGCAAGTAGCCATACCAACTACAACACGGATTGAGCCGGAGCCTTCACGCATAACAATTTTGTCTTGCATTTTTGCCTTGATAGCGGCAAGTTCTTCGAGTGATTTCATGTATATACTCCTTAAATAGATTTACAAATTCTGGCTATACTGTTCTTTCAAATAATCTGTAATCCAAGCAAGCACTTCGGGAACATCCAATGGGACATCACCCAGAACGGCAACCAATTCGGCGGTATCAAGATGTACGTTGTTGTGCCTGAATATCCAACGGATATTCGGAGAACCTTGTATAAGCGTAATAACAGTAGAGATAATATCTCCAAGCGGTGTAAAATCAATACTGTCTTTTATAAAAACGGCAGTTATTTTTGTGCCGTGATTATCAGTGTAATTGTCAATATGCTTTGACTCAATATTCATATATCCGCCGGTCTGTTCCGCTGCAAGCTTGAAAAATGGCAGCCCCAAACCGACTTTGCGAGTCGTACGGGTAGTCGAAAACGGATTGGTAACATTTTTAAGGAAATCTTCTTTCATTCCGCAGCCGTTGTCGGCTATTTCGATTGATAATTTATGTTCATTTTCGATAATTGCAATATGAATCGTATCGGCTTTTGCTTTGACTGAATTCATTGAAATATCGAGAATATTCAGAGATAATTCTTTCATTGTTCAAATTGTGAAGCAAGTTGATTCAAAGTATGACTGTCTGATGATATATAACAATCAAAGCCTTGCAATGCATATTTTTCAATGTATTCATCAAGTTTTGATTTATCATATATCTCAAAAGCGGTGAAACCACAGTCTTTCGGGAAAACACCCAAGGTTGTAATAATGCTGTTGCTTTGCTTGTCGATGTGTGCGGGATAACAAAATCCGCCACAAGATTTGACTAAATCTGCAACTTCATTGATAGCAATATCGGTTGCATTTATAAGCAAATACTCTTCTGTTCCGACAATCTTGTCATCGTTATTCACAATGAGTTGGTTTCCGAAAATGTCCGGTCTGTTGGGAATTTTGATGCGATGGTCATCAACCATATCTCCGAACGCCATTGTATCGTTAAGCGACTCAAACAGGCAAATAACATGAATATCTTCAGCCGTAGTCAGCTCCATTCCGCCATATGCTTTGATGTCAAACTGTTTTGCAAATTCAAAGAATGCGGGACAGTTTTTTGTTGAGTTGTGGTCGGTTATTGCCATAACATCCAAACCGATCAATTTTCCCATTCCGGCAATATTCCCCGGAGTCATATCATCATCAGCACAAGGAGAGAGACAGGAGTGAATATGCAGGTCGTATTTCCCCGCAATCATGACATATCTCCTAATGAAGAAGCTCCCAAAAGAAGAGCAATTTCATAAGCTGTTTTGTCTGTCGATAGTATGTTAATCCCCTTATCGAAAGCTGTCTGACGGATGTTTTCATCAACTTCAACACCTTCTGCAAGGACGATGCAAGCAACATCAACAAGGGCTGCAACTGCAACGATATTGACATTTGACATAATTGTAATCCAGCAGTCATCAGCTTGTGCATTGCCCATAACCCATGAGAGCAGGTCACCTATATAACAACCACGTAAAGTACGATTCGCATCGGGAATGCTTAACTCTTTGAAATTGTGTTTTGAAACTAAATCTTTGACTGTCATAATATCAGCAATCCTTCATTAAAGCACAGCCCTCGATGCCGGAAGCATTTTTGCGAACAATGTCTTCGGCAAATGCTTTGCAGGAAGGACTGCCGCACGCACCGCAATCAATTCCGGGAAGTTTCTTGACAAGCTCCTGAATCTGAGCCATCATACGCATCGATTCCGTGAAATCATTTGAAAGACGGGCAATGGGTATATATTCAGGGAAAGTGTCGTTTATAACATCAGAGGGGATAGTATTAGTTTCTTTGGGTAAACGGTTTTGAGCAACCGGTAGATATCTGCGAATGCTTTGAAGTCGTGTACGGGCTATGAACGGATTTTCAATCGTCATAACTCCTCCGACACAACCGGGAGAACAGGCATTGAGCTCAACAAATTCAAGTTTGGGAATTTTTCCGTTTTCAATCGCATCTAAAATACGATTTACATTGTCAATTCCATCGGCAGCAAGATAGCTGTCATTGAGTATGGCAGCAGCTTCTCCGCCACTTGATGCCCAGCCCATTCCGAGCATACCGCTTTCACTTGAAACTGTCGGAGAATTTCCTCGTTTCATAACCGCAATAAGCTGGAAATATATATCCTGAAGTGAGACGACAACATCAATATTTCCGGTTGGTTTGCCGTAACCGTTGCGGATATAACTTACTTTAGCGGGGCAGGGAGAGATAAAGAATGTGCCTATATCTTCTCGTTTCAGCTCCGGATGCTTTTTCATTGCACGCTCTACAGCCCTTTTGGCAGCAAGTTCCATAGGTTGTTCAAGCGGCATGATATTATCCTGCAAATACGGATAACGAAGTCCGATAAGCCGGACAACAACGGGACAAGCGGAGCTGATTACCGGTTTTTTTATTCCCGGTGTTTTAATATAAAGACGAGTGTACTCGGTAATGATTTCAGCAGCTTTTGCTACTTCAAAAACGTCATCGAAACCTATATCAATGAGACCTTGCAGGACATTGTCCACATCCTCCAAACCATCAAACTGTCCAAACAGGGCAGGTGGCGGGAGGGCTATTTTATATTTGTATTTGTCGATGTGATGTTCAAGTTTTGAACACATCGCACGTTTTGCACCATGTGGGCAGACTCTTATACATTCTCCGCAGTCAATGCATCTGTCTTCATCAATAACGGCATGTCCGTCGCGGATTCGGATTGCTTCCGTCGGACAATGTTTCAAGCAGGAGGTACACCCACGACATTTTGTAATATCAAGTTCTACACTATGACGAAAACTCATGGGATACACTCCTTTCAAATGTTTGTCAGATTAAAGCAATACAGCCATTTTAATTTTTGTTCCGACACCGACGGTGCTTTCGATATCCATATTATCGGTATATCTTTTCATATTCGGCAGTCCCATTCCGGCACCAAATCCCAGTGAACGTACACTGTCTGTTGCGGTTGAATATCCTTCCTGCATAGCAAGGTCGACATCTTCAATCCCGGGACCTTTATCCGATAAAATTATCTCGATTTTATCGGGATGTACGATAACATCTGCTGTTCCGCCTTGAGCGTGGATTACCATGTTTATTTCGCCTTCGTACATGGCAATAGACACCCGACGTATTATTTCAGGATCAAGACCTAATCTGCGAAGATTTTTTTTTACCTGAACTGATGCCTGACCGGCTGAAGTAAAGTCTTCACCGTCGATGTTAAAATGGAATATCAAAGGCTCACTCATTTGCGGCACCTAATCCGGCGGCATATAACATTCCGCAAGCCTCATAAAGACGTAAGTCCGATGTGAGTATTGCCATACCGCATTCTTTTGCAAGCTCAATCATTTCTTCGGTAGGTTGTTTTGAGCGGACGAAAACGATGCAGACCATATCCATCATTTCAGCAGTACGAATTACCTGAGGATTTACAAGTCCGGTAATGAGAACGGCTTGGTCTTTAACATAACGAAGAACATCACTCATCATGTCCGAACCGCAAGCAGAATTTACTTCATGTTCAAGATTATCTGCACAAATAACTTTTGCGTTGAGAATTTCACAAATTTTTGAAATAGTCATAATCAGTTATATTTTGCAAGAATACCGGGAATCATATCGGGAGTAAGGTTTCCGTATACGTCATCATTTATGGTCATAACGGGAGCGAGACCGCAAGCACCGATACAGCGGCAAGCTTCAATTGAAAATTTTCCGTCAAGAGTGCATTCGCCGGATTCAATACCAAGGATTTCAACAATTTTATCGAGGATTTCCTGAGCACCTTTTACATAGCAAGCAGTGCCTAAGCATACGGAAATGTTGTATCTACCCTTGGGAGCAAGAGAAAATTGTGAGTAGAATGTTGAAACACCGTAAACTTTTTCAAGTGAGATTTTCATGCCTTCGGCAATCATGACCTGAACTTCAAAGGGAAGATAGCCGTAGATTTCCTGAGCTTCCTGCATTACATGCATAAGCATTGAAGAATCACCGGCATTTTTTGCGATAACCGCCTTTAACTGAGCTTCCTGTTCGGGTGTTCCTTTGAAAGGAATCTTACTGATTTTTTTACGCATTTGAGAAATCCTCCTATAATATACACATACGATTATGATTATAACAGAATTTATTAATAATGTAAATAGCAAAATTTATTTTTTCGCTATTGTCTAAAATTGAACAGATGTTGATTATTTATTTGAACAGATTGACAGATGCTTATCTCAAATAAAAAATAAGACCGCCGAAGCGGTCAATTTTTGAATATTATTTTTGGATGATTTTAGCAATTAAGGCTTTGAGAACATCTGAAACCTGATGTGAGAAGGTACCTTCATTTGTTCCTGTGTTTGAAGATTTTGCTTCCTCAATGCTTGAAAAATCAAGTTCGGCTTCAAGACCTAAGGCATAGCGGAGAATCAAACGAGCATCGTTAAGGGAAACACCGTCAATTCCGTCATCGTTACGACCGTTTACATCAGCATTGATCTTGCGAGCACGGGTTAATTCAACAAGGCCTAAAGAATGTCTTAATGCCCACATGGCGTCTATAGTTTCAACTCTGCCGTCAAGGTTTGTATCACCCGGAACATAGACATAATTGATTTCATTACTGTCTTTCACATAGAGCTTATCGGTAAAGCGGTTGTAGTACATATACTGCGGATAAACCGGTTCAGCCCATACGTCAAAATCATCACCCTGAAGAACGAGCTTGTTTACGAAATAGTAAGCATCATCATTTGCAGTGTGGAGATAGTCATTTTTAAGACCGTAGATGAACCATGTATTTTCGGGCAGAGCACAGGTTGATGCGTCAACCGAACCTTGGAACATAGATACTCTGTTGTACTGTGTATTTAAGTGGTTGTGACCGTCATCAATCTGCTGGTATTCTCTTTGATAACCTGTCCATTCTGTATTCAAGTAAGCACAAGTTGCACCAAAGCTTGAATATTTCGTATCAACAATACCATCAGAAGTTTCGGAGGCACTCTTTTGATAATCGAGACCATCAACGATGGGGAAGAACTGCATTCCGTAGCTGGAAACAACAGCCATTCCTACGCCTTCTCTTTCAGCTTCCTGAAGTCTGTCTGCGGCTCTTCTTTGAATTTCATGCCAAGTATCGAGCTTGGATTTTAATATTTTGTTGATAGGAGCTTCCTCAGCCGGATAGATGAATTCAAGTGCTTCATAATAGCAGTAGTCGCCGTTTGTCCACGGTACGCAAGCCCAAAGCCCTGCATTGTTTTTGATAATATTTCTTATATAGAGATCATAGATAGTGTCAAGCTCATGGATAAGATATGTATCGACACAACCGACAGCATGATAAAGTTCATATTCCGTGTTCATAATGTAGTTGACAAGCCAGGAAGCAAAGGCAAGGGGAAGATAATCAGCCCAGTCATTAAGCCATCTTACAACACCGTTGGGGTCTACGTCGATCTGACCTGTATAAAGAGCACCGATCATAGTCATACCCTGAGCAGTTGAGTTGATGGTGACATAGTTGTCAAGACCGACATATTTGTTAGGAGCCTGATAAATATCCAAGTAAGCCGCTGCAACATTGCCGCCGATACCTTCGGATACGATTGTAACCTTATCAGAGCCGGTCTGGGGCTTGACATATTCTTCAATAAACTTGTGAAGCTCGTAAGCAAGGTCAACGGGGCTTAAACGCCAGTCATATGAAAAGACATAAACATTGTTGAAACCCGACTCTTCGGCAACTGCAAGACCGATATCACCAGCCATTTCTTTAAGGAGTGCAGGATCATTTTTGTAGTGAGCCAGAGAGTAATAAAGCTTCTTTGTACCTAAATTATCACGAACAGTACCGTCATTATTGCAAACAAGGTTGATGAACATTTCAGAAACCTGCGGGAAAATGCTGTTTGTTACCTCATCATAATACCCTTCGCCCATAAGAACATAGTCAACGATAATTTTTGCATAAGTAAGCAGATCGTTGGGATCCGGCGGGAAAACCTTTTGTGCACGGGATGATACTTTCATTCCGGACATAGGATAGTTATAGAGGATATTGTTCTGGTATCCGTTGATAACAACAACCGGAGAAGCCTTTCCGGTGGCTTGTATATAAGTCGGTGCCTTAGCTGCGATAGCCGTAGTAAACGGCATAGCGGCAAGAACAACAACAATAACAAGACTGATAATTCTTCTTGTCCAAGAGTGTTTCATGAACTCCAATCCTTTCATAACATAGAATATGAACATTCTAATTCATTATATACCATTCGTATTATACACCATATTTTCTTAAATATCAATACCTTTTTGAAAAAAATCAAAAAAAATTTACAAATATGTTATCAAAATTAGATATTAGTCGAAAAATTTAGCGTGAATGGAAGAAACAGCCTTGTCTGCCATATCGGCGTCGATAAGAACGGATATTTTTATTTCGCTTGTGGCAATCATTTTGATATTGCAGTTGATATCAAAAAGAGCCTCAAACATTTTTGCGGCAACACCGGGATGGGTTTCCATACCCGCACCGACAATAGATACCTTTGCACAGGAGGTATCAACATCAATCTTTTTGTCAGCCAGATCTCCGACATTTTTGCGGATAGCATCGATAGCGGTGTCTACATGTTCTTTTGCACAAGTGAAAGTAATATCTTTCGTGTCTCCTCTGCCGATTGACTGAATAATGATATCTACATTTATATTCTTTGATGCGAGAACGGAGAATACTTTAAATGCAATGCCCGGAATATCCGGAACTGCTATAATCGAAATTCTTGCAACGTCTGTATCCTTAGTAACGCCTCTGATTAACATTTTTTCCATATCTGCGACCTCCAAAACTCTTGTTCCCGGTTTTCTTGTGTAGCTTGATAATACTTCAAGTTCTACATTGTATTTTTTCGCCATTTCGACGGATCTGTTGTTGAGTACCTGTGCTCCCAATGTGGCAAGCTCAAGCATTTCATCGTAAGTGATTGATTCAAGTTTTACAGCATTGGGGACTTTTCTCGGATCAGCCGTATATACGCCTTCAACGTCGGTGAATATCTGACATTTGTCGGCACCGAGTGCGGCGGCAAGAGCAACTGCGGATGTGTCCGAACCGCCTCTGCCCAATGTGGTGATATCGTCATATTTGTTCAGACCTTGAAAGCCGGCAACGATGACGATATTGTTATTGTCAAGTTCTGCACGCACACGAGATGTATCAATATTTTTAATGCGGGCAGCACCGTGTGCGGAATTTGTATTGAAGCCTGCCTGCCAGCCTAAAAGCGAGACAGCAGGGCAATGTATCTTTTCAATAGCCATTGCAAGAAGAGCGATTGAAATCTGTTCGCCGGATGCAAGAAGCATATCCATTTCTCTTTTTCCGGGTTTTTCTGTAATTTCATGAGCCTTTTGAATAAGGTCATCAGTGGTGTCACCTTGTGCGGATACAACGACGACAACACTGTTACCGGCACGATAGGTGTCTGCAACAATCTGTGCTACATTTGCGACTTTTTCGGGGGTTGCAACCGAAGAACCGCCGAATTTCTGTACTATTAAACTCATAGGTTATCCTTTCAAATATTCACAATCAAATCAGTCTGATTATCTTTGCGTTGATTAAATCTGCTTTTGCTTTCAACTCGGTAAATGGAGCGGGAGTTTTTGTGACAAGGGCATAGGTTTCACCGTCAACTACTGTCTGAACATCACCGAATACTTCTGTTGCTTTATTGATATCACCGCAACCTGAGACATACGCATTGCAAATCAGTCCGGAAATGTCATTAGCGGCATCGGGAGTATTTGCAAGCCATTTTTCACTTCGGTCAACGTCCATATGTTTTGCGCAGTCAAGAACATCGGCAACAACCGCACTTGCTGTAGCAAGTTTGCCTGCACCGGGACCGTAGAGCATTATTTCTCCGACCGAATCACCGTTGACCATAACAGCGTTAAATACACCGTTTACATTGGATATAAGCGAATTTTTGCTTACCAATGCGGGAGTTACCAGACAAACATATTTATCGTTTTTGCATTTTTTAGCTGTGGCAATAAGTTTGATGACGCAGTTTAGTTTTCCTGCGGTTTCGACATCAAATTGAGTGATTTTTGTAATACCTTCAGTGAAAACCTGGTCAGCTGTTATATGAACTCCGCCGGCTATTGATGCTAAAATTGCAATCTTTCTTGCTGCGTCAATTCCTTCCACATCATCAGTCGGATCTTTTTCAGCATATCCTAAATCTTGAGCTTCTTTGAGAACATCTTCAAAAGTTGCACCTTCATCTATCATTTGTGTAAAAATAAAATTCGTTGTGCCGTTAAGAATGCCGTCGATTCTCAAAATATCATTGGCTGCAAGGCATTGGGAAAGAGGTCGGATAAGCGGGATCCCTCCGCCGACACTTGCTTCAAACAAGAAATTTGCGTTATTTTCACGAGCAAGCTTTAGAAGTTCTGCACCTGATGTAGCAACCAATTCTTTATTTGATGTGACAACGCTTTTTCCTTTTTTCAGTGCGGCTGCAACGAAGTCGAAAGCAGGTTTGTGTCCGCCCATAGTTTCAACAACTATTTTAATTTCGTCGCAGTTTAATATATCGTTGACATCTTTAGTCAACAAGTGCCGAAACTCATCATTTGGAAAATCATGAATATCGAGGATATATTTAACTTCAATATCACCGGGTTTTCGTTTTGTTCCGGTATGGCGTTTTTCTACTATTTCGACTACGCCGGAGCCGACCGTGCCGTAGCCCATTACTGCAATCTTCATATACTAATCTCCTATGATTGAGTTTCGAGTTTTATTGTGTATTTCTTATTGCTGAAATACAGTGCCGTGTCAACTGTTATGTAATATCGACCGGGCATAAATTCAAGAACGGTTGATGTCAGTTTGGAATCCACCCATCTTGAAGTAAATTCTTCCAGAACATCTCCGTTTTCATCCTGAATGGTAACAATCCAGCCTTCTTTATTGTCGGCTAAATTGGCGTGGGAAAATGTCAGATATGCAAAAGTCCGTTCTTCGATATCTATGAAATAGCAATCTCTGTCATAGTCAAGTTTGTTGTTGACCAAAGTGCCGCTGATTTGTGAGTTCAAGAATATTTCATCGGCTGTTTCAAAGCTGTTATTCCCTTCGGTTTCCCATGCATCAGTTTCAACGAAGGCAAGTTTCAGTGCATAGTTTGCATTGTTGTAACGCATACCTTCGGAATCGACCTTTATATAATATTTTCCGGCATTTATTCCCATAAGCGGAGCAACTTTTGTTGCTTCGTTCCAGAGTGAGACATCGTAATAAACTATTTCATCTTGTTCGTTATATACGGTAATTTGCCAGCCGCCGTTTGTCTTTTGAAATGCTTTATGGTTAAAAGTCAATACGAAAACTCCGTCATTTGCACTTTCAAAAGTAAACCAGTCAACATCATATTTGCCTTGTCGCTCGGTAATAGAGCCGGTCATAATTGAGGTCAGGTTTGAAAACTCAAGCCGTTGAGCTGTTTCCTTCGTGTCATTAAATTCTATTTCAGAAACATCACCCGTAGCAACAGTTAATGTATATTGAGTATCATTTCTTAGGTATGTCGAAATTTTTACGAAATAATTGCCCGCAGGCAAACCGATTTCACCGCTTGTAATTTCGTTATCAATGCCTGTCGAGGTTGTGTACCAATAGCATTCGTCATTTTCACCGTACAGTCCTAAAAGCCAGCAAACTTGCGGTAAATCCGCACGACCATGTGAGAATTTTACATTGACTGTACCGGTTTCGGGGAGTGTAAACATATACCAGTCATTGTCCAATAATTCTTTGTGGTTGCTCAATCCGATGACTTTTACATCGGTGCGAATCTGAGTATAGAAATTTTTGCTGTCGTTAGGTTCGGCTTCATAAATATTACCGTAATCGGCAATTACTTTGAACATATATTCATTTGTGGGAAGACGCGAATCTTTTCCCGTAATTGCTAATACATAGTTTCCGCCGTAAACACCGCTTGCACTTGTGACCAGATTCATATCTTTAGTCGTAGTTTCATATTTATTGAGCATTCTGTACCGTGCAATCCCATCGGCTCCCGATGGATCGAATTTTTCGAACAAATATATAACCCAACCGGTTAAATTACTTTGCTCGTTACGCTCGTGAGTAAATTCAACTGAAAGACCGCAACGTGCAGGGACTGAAAATTCGTAAAGGTTGATAGTTCCTGCAGTTTCAATTACACCCGTATAAAATGAGTTTACCGCAATAGGTGTGACATTTCCCAATCTTTCGTTTATATCAATGTTTTTCTCGGTAGTTGTTTCAGCTGCCGTGTTTTCAATTATTGTTTCAAGTTCCGAAGGACCTTCGTCAGAATTGTTTTTACTGACATTGGCAGCGGGAAATGATTTTGTCGTTTCTGTCGGCAATAAAATATCGGATATTTCATTGCTGCTTAATGAAGGCTCGTTGGTTTTGTTTATTACGTTTTTGTTTGCGTAAGCCGCACCGCAAGGAAGAGCAAGTGCGACTGTTAATATTATCAATATAAAATTTTTGATACGTTTCACTTGCTCACTTCCTTTCGGTTTTTTAATCGGATTATTTTAAGAATTCCGCTACATTTTCAAGACCTAAGGCTATGCGTAAAATTATGCGGGCATCGGAGGTCTTGACTTTTCCGTCACCGGATATTTCAATAGCAAGAAGTTGTGCGGGTGTTGCTGTGTCCAGATTAAGAGCACAACGAAGAGCATTTCTTGCATCAGAGGTCTTGACTTTTCCGTCACCATTAAAGTCTCCCAGGAGAACTGTGACATAAGTTTTGACTAATTCGCCGTTAAGGTAAACTGAATTTGTGCAATCTGTTCCGAGAACAACGTCATCGGTCAGATAAAGCCCATCAGAATCCACTACCTTGATTTCATAACCGGGATTGGCTTTCTTGAAGTCACCGACAGTGAATTCGCCATAATATATCGCATATACGATCTCGTTCCCTTTTTCATCCTTAGTTTCTTCGTCCTTCTTAACAAGTGAATCAACGGGAATGACTAATTCTTCATTGGGCTTTGTTTCAATAGGTTTGTCGGTCGGGTTTTCGATAGGTTTGTCGGTTGGTTTTTCAGTCGGTTTTTCAGTCGGATTTTCAGTTGGAGTTTCCGTCGGAGTTTCCAACTTCGGAATAACGGTACCTTTTTCTAAAAGAGCATCACAACCCTTGCAGTAGGTATCGCCTGAGTATCCGTCCTGTTCCTTGGTTGCTTCAACCTTTCCGAGAGTGTAAGTGCCGCCTGCATGGACGTTTTTATTAAATTCGCCGTATGCCGTTTTACATGTGTCACAGATGGCAAGTGCGTTACAGGTAGCGGTACCACCCGTGTGACCGAGAGCTGCAATTTTGCTGCCCTTGTTGATTATCGTATTACACGTTGTGCAATATGTGTCACCGCTGTAGCCTTCAAGGGTGCAGGTTGCAGCGATTTGGTTTTTAGTTATTGTTTCGGTTCCATTGCAAGTATGTGCAATGACTGTCTTCGTATTACACTTGCAACCTGAATACCATGTATATGTTGCTCCGTTTGTATGTTCGGTAGCCTTTAATGTGGCTGTATATTTTGTTCCGCTGTGGCTGTGTTTTGCAACTTGATAGCCATAAGATTTGTTGCCTTCAGCTGCACAATATTTTCTGTTAACACCGAAAGAAACAGTTTTCCAGTAGAAAAGATGGGCGGGAATTTCAATGCTTTCAGTTTTTTTACACCATGCACAAGTTCTTTCTGCCTTGCCGACATTTGAACAAGAGGGTTCGATTGTAACAAAGTATTCACCATATTTATGATTGTCGGCATTTTTGGGGATTTCGGTGGTTTCAACTTTTTGACAATATTTACAAGTTCGCTTTTGTTCTCCGACAGCTGAGCAAGTAGGAACTTTCGTAACTTCCCAGGCACTGAAAGAACAAGTGTGTTTTTCCGTTGTTGTGATTGTGGGTTTTATTTCAGGACCTTCGTTGAATTTAATGGTAATTGTCTTTTTGCCGTAATCACCTGCAAACTCTTTTGTCAACACTTCATAGCTTAATTTCAATGTGCCCTTGCCTTTATAGTCGGTGGCATTCGGTGTTGCTGTATAGTATTTCGCATCAATCGTTTTTCCGCTTATAACGACACTTTTAACAGTATATGTATTGTAGTTGACATACATTGTACAGTCTTGCTGAAGAAGAGGACAGAAGGCATCAACATTTGTCGCTGTAGGCATAAAGGTAGTGATTTTTGCTCCAAGGCTTTTAAGTGATGTGTAGGCTTGACCGTTTCTGTAAACCTTGAAAGTGTAGTTTGTTCCTTTAACACTGTTTGGTTCAAATTTTGTGTCTTTATTGTTGACTGTTATTATAATGGTTTTATTCCCGATAAACGCATTCGCTTTGACGGTAGTGACATTGTTAGAAAGAGAGAAAGCGGAACTCTTTGCATAGGGGACTGCGAAAAGCGTTTTTCCGTTTTTTGAAAGAAGAACACCGCTGATAGAGGAATATACCGTGTTGCAGTTTGCAACATTTATGGTTGCCAATGTTTTTGAAAATGCTGTTTCTGCATTTTGAATGTTAGCAACATTATCACCGAGATTCAATGTCAATATATCGGCATCATTAATCGGATTGCTTGCATTGATATTTGTAAGTCTTGAAGAAGGAGAAAAAGAGCGGTTTTTTAATCCTTTTGGATAGACTGCAATACTCGTGGCTCCGCTTTTTGAACCGTACAATACGCCGCTTTCAGTAAAATAACTCCCGTTATCTGCTATATTGATGTTTGTCAAATTTACAGAATTTCGTAAAGCCTGGACCGCAATGTTGTCAATTGCAGTAACTGTTTTCGGAAGAAGCAGTGTCTTGAGTTTCGCAGCTCTGTTATTGTCAAACAATGTTGAACCGAGGGTTTTAACATTATCAGGGACTACAAGAGTTTCAGGTTGATAGTTAAAATCTTGTATAACATTGTAATCAGGGTCTAAATATTCCCTGTAAAAATCGGTGGCTACACCCTCAGCAGATACAGTGAATTTAATTTCATCATTGGCTGAAATAATGTTTGCTTTACCGTCAATGGCTATCTTTGAGTCCGTTTTAATGCTGTTTTGGTAAATGTAGTTTTCAACAATAAGGTCAAGTTCGTATTCTGCGTCTGCGACATCTCCTGCGTGCAAAGTGATGGAAGCGATATCAAAATTTGCATCTTGTGCAACATCGCTAAACACAAAAACACAACTTACATAGTTACCATCCAAACGTTTAATTGCATAGCCGCCCTCAACGTAGGCATCTTTTAATAACGGTTTGAAGGCATTACCCTCTGCGATATCAAAGTCAGGGGGGAGTTTTATGAGTAGTGTTGCCCCTTGAATATCTTTTGCATTTTCAGCCTTGATTGTAACGGTGAAGTCGGAATTTTTAACGGTAGTGGCTGATGTAACTATAAATTTCGGCATAAAAGCCGCTAAAGTCGTTATCGGGAATGAAAGGCAGAAAAGCACAAGGCTCATCAAGACTGCTGTCATTCGGATATTGAATTTTTTCATTAGACAGTCCTCCATAATATCACAATATTCATACACGGTAGAGTATACAACAAATTGTTGTAAAATGCAAGCCCTATTTCTTTAACTGTTTGAAAATTTTATTATATGTTTCTTGGAAAAGTTTACAATGTTGTAAAAATTTGACTATTGCAATTTTGGACATAATGTTGTATAATGTGTAATGTTGGATAATTTGTTTTATGAAAGGAAACTAATCATGAAAAAATCAATAGTAGTTTTAATGGCTTTGGTTATTGCTGTCGCTTGTGTGCTTACGGCTTGCGGTCCTAAGGTTGATCCCGATGTTGCCGATGTATCGACAACCGACGAAGGTGGCACAACCAGAGTTGAAGTTGAGTTTATTGAGACTTCTCCATATGTTAACGTAACCGATGCGAGCGGTAATGCTGTTACCGTTGTTATTGACGGCGACATTTATTATCAGCAGATTCTTCGTGAGCAGGCAGGTAATGTAAATGCTCCCACCGAAGTGATAAAGATTGCTGATAACCTTTCTGTCGGTCAGGATGCTGCCGTTGAACAGATTAAGTATTTCCTTGGTGCTCTTGCAAGTAAAGCATTTGCCCTTGAAGGCTCAATGGAAAGCGATGGAGAACTTCTTCCGATTGACTTTGCCATTTGCGGTGACAATGCAAGTATGAAGACATCCATGGACAATATTACTCTTAAGATTCTCCTCTTTGATGGTGAGACATATCTTGTTTCTGATGAAGAAAAGACATATATGGCACTTGGTAAAGCTGTTCGTAAAATGCTCGGCATTGAAGATATGGATTTATCTGAAATGATGGCTTCTTTCGGTGATGTTGATATTGATTATGATACAGTTTCAACATACACGGAAGTCGTTGACGGCACAATGTATGACGTTCTTAATTATCCCTCTGATGATGCTCCCAACACAGGTACAAGATTCTATCTTGCAAACGGCGAACTTGTCAAGATGGTAACTTATGCTGCAGGCGGAGACACATCTGCTCTTGTTGTAAACAAGCTCACTGCAAACATTACTAATAATGACCTTGCAATTCCGGAAACTTATGAAAAAATCGGTTATATTGAATTCCTAAGTTCCCTTATGAAAGCTGAGTAATGAAAAAAATCGCATTGATTACGGGTGCTTGCGGAGGTATCGGTCTGGCGACAGTCAAAAGATTGTGTGCTGACGGATATTCCGTAATGCTCGGTTATAACAGTGCAAAAGACAGAGCTTCGCAAATTCTTGCGGAGCTTGTCTTAAATTATGACGTGGATACTGTTCATATTGATGTTTCGGACAGCGAAAGCGTCCATATTGCAGTTAATCAGACTGTTGAAAGATTCGGAAGAATTGATTTGCTTGTGAATAATGCAGGTTTGTCGTATTCGGGACTTTTGATGGATATGTCCGATGAAGACTGGGCAAGAGTTTTGGACGTAAATCTGACCGGAGTTTTTTATTGCTCCCGTGCGGTTCTTCCCGCAATGCTCAAAAATCACAGCGGAAAAATTATAAATATTTCATCAATGTGGGGACAGACGGGTGCGGCACTTGAAGTTGCATATTCTGCAGCAAAAGCAGGCGTTATCGGCTTAACTAAGGCACTTGCCAAGGAGATGTCGCATGGTGGAATTACCGTAAATGCTATTGCCTGTGGTGCGATTGATACTCCGATGCTTTCTTGCTATTCGGATGAAGAGATTAAAGAGTTTAAAGATGAAATTCCACTCGGTCGCCTTGGATATCCCGATGAAATTGCCGCCGCAGTTTCTTATCTCGCAAGCAAAGAAGCCGACTATATTACGGGACAGGTATTATCAGTTAACGGAGGAATGGTTATATGAATATTATCTCACCATCAATTTTGGCAGGTGATTTTGCAAATTTGGGTGATACCGTAAAACGCCTTGACAATGCAAATGCAGATTGGATTCATATTGATGTAATGGACGGACAATTTGTGCCGAATATTACCATCGGTATGCCTGTAATTGATGCTATTCGTCCCTATACCGACAAGGTGTTTGATGTTCATTTGATGATTGATGAGCCTGTCAGATATGTTGAAGAATTTGCGAAATCTGCCGATATTATTACTTTCCATATTGAAGCGGCAAAAGATGTGAAAGCTACCATTGAAGCTATCAGGAAATGCGGCAAAAAAGTCGGGATTTCCGTTGACAGAGATACTCCCGTCGAAGTTCTTTTTGATTATGTAAGTGATGTGGATATGTTTTTGGTTATGACCGTAAAGGCAGGTTTCGGCGGTCAGAAATTTGCTCCCGAAGCAGTTGAAAAAATCAGAAAACTTCGCAAATTTTGTCCTAAAAATACGATAATTCAAGTTGACGGCGGTATTGATACGGATACGTTGAAAATATGCAAAGAAGCCGGTGCAAACTGTTTTGTTGCCGGTTCTGCCATATTCAAAGCTGATGATATGAAAACTAAAATTTCGGAGCTTCAGAATATATGAAAGAGAAGAAAAATACTCCCACAACCGCCAGAGGATATACTGACTTTGACGAGAATTATATTGAGGCACAAAGCGGAGAGAGCAGACCCTTAGTTTCACCAAAACCGTCGGAAATGACAAGAAAAAACAAGCTGATTATCGCAATAATTTGTGTTGTTTTGTTCTGTTTGGCATTTATCGGAACAAGTGTTGCAATAAAGATTTCAAAACTTCCGCCTGAGATGCCGCGTGTAATTGAGGAATATGAAGGCACAACTGCATATATAATGCAATAAAATGTTCAAAAATATGTCAGTATTTTGTTGAAATAGCGGAAAATTAAAAAATATTGAAAAAAATACTTGCAAACACACACTTTTTGCTATATAATTAAATAGTTGAAAAATTAGGGAGGTTGATTCAGAAAGTCAGCGCTCCCTTTTCATTGGTAGGAGAATGCATGTCGAAAAATGTGATTGAAGCAGTATGGGAAATTGCCGAACCCATTTGTAAAGATTTAGGTTTGATTTTATGGGATATCCGTTTTCTGAAAGAAGGTCCCGACTGGAAACTTCGGCTGATTATTGACAGAGAAGAAGGCTATGTTGACATAAACGATTGCGTTGAGCTTTCTCGTGCCATGGATAAGCCGCTTGATGAACTTGATCCGATTGAACAGAGTTATTCATTGCAGGTGCAAAGTCCCGGTATTGAGCGAGAACTTGTTAGAGATTGGCATATTGAAAAATATATTGAAAAATCTGTCATATTAAAATCACATAAGGCGGTCGGCGGGAGAAAAGAGTTCAAGGGAATATTAAAATCCTGCGACAAAGAAAAAATTGTTATTGATATCGAAGGCGAAATAAAAGATTTTGACAGAAAAACCATTTACAGAATTGCCGCCGACGATTTTGAAGGAATATAAGGAGAGAAAAATGGCAGCCAGAAAAACAAAAAAGAAAAAGGTTGAAGAAAATCCGATAAGAGAACTTTGTACGGTAGCCCGTGAAATTGCAAAAGTTGAGAGTATCGACGAAGCAGATGTTTTAGATGCTATTGAGCGTGCTGTTGTTACATCGCTTAAACAAGATTATCATATCGGTAAAAAGGTTGATGTTACCACAGTTCTTAACTGTAAAATTGATCCTGAAGCCGAAACAATGGATATTATTCTTCGCAAGAAGGTTGTTGATGAGTTCTTTGACCATAAAAAGCATATACTTTTAAATCGGGCAGTTTTCTATGCTCCCAATGCTCAGGTCGGAGATATGGTACTGGTTCCGGAAGATCCGAGCAACTATGTTGATAATAACCCCGGCGATCCTGAAAATCCCTATGACCCCGCGGTTTTATACAGCTTTGAACCGCTTGATCCCGAAGATGCTTTCTATCCCTATTGTGAAAAGAAAGTTGTGGAAGAAGCATATACACCGGATCTTACGATGCTTCTTGATGAAGCTCGTCAGGTTAAACCCGACGCTCAAATCGGTGATGTAATTGAAATGTATCTTGATTCATCGGATTACAGTTTCTATAAGGTAGCTCATAAGTGCAGACAGATTATGGCACAGAATATAAAAGAACTTCGTGTGGCTGCCAATATGAAAAAGTTTGACAATCAGGCCGGCACAATCAAGACCGGCATTGTTACCGAAATTACTCAGCAGAATACTGTTGTGTTATCAATCGAAGGAGTTTCTGCTTATCTGACAACTCACAATCAGATTCCCGGAGATATTTACAAGATTGGCGACCATGTCAAAGTTTATAACGGTAATCCCACAGTCAGCGGAACAGGTGAAATCAGACTGGAAATCACTCGCAGTCATAAAGATTTTGTCAAGGCTTTATTTGAAAATGAAGTTCCTGAAATAGCAGAAAAAATTGTTGAAATCAAGGCTATTTCCCGTGACGCAGGTTCCCGTACAAAGATGGCTGTACATTCCGACAAGGTTGATCCCATCGGTGCTTGTATCGGAGAAAATTCCTCAAGAATAAATTCCGTTATAAAGACAATCGGCGGTATTGAAAAGATTGATATTGTCAAGTACAGCGATGATAAAGCGGAATTTGTCAAATCGGCTTTATCTCCCGCTCATCCTCTTGTCGTATTTGCCGATCCCATCGAAGAAGGCAAGTATATTGCGGTTATGGAACACGATAAAGTATCTCTTGCTATCGGCAAACACGGTCAGAATGCCAAGCTTGCCGCACAGCTTACCGACACCAAAATTGAAGTATGGGATTTGGCAGATCATCCCGGAGTTTTAGAAGATATTCCTGTTTCTTCAAAAGAGGGTAAGGACTGAAAATGAAAAATAAAAAAATACCGATACGCAGATGCATGGGTTGCAACGAACCGAAACCTAAGAAAGAGCTTATTCGCATAGTCAGAACTCCCGAAGGTGAGATAAAACTGGATCGTACTGGCAAAATGAATGGGCGTGGGGCATATGTTTGCGATGACCTTGAATGTCTGAAAAAGGCAAGAAAAAACGGACGTATCGGGAAAAGTCTCGAATGTGTCATAGCAGAAGATATTTATGATGCACTCGAAGAAAGTATAACATCGGATGAATGATCTCAACATGCTTGGCTTGTGTCGCAGGGCGGGGAAATTAAGTCCCGGACACGATGCCGTCAAAATGTCGATAAGAAGCGGACGTGCGAAATTAATATTGATTACAAGCGACGCATCCGACAGACTAAAAAAAGAAATATCCAATCTTGCAGGAGATATAAAAATAATTTTCTTGCAGGAGAATATCGAAGAATTATCCCTTTTTATCGGAAGAAAGGCAGCCGTGCTTTCTGTTGATGATGAAAACTTTGCTAAAGGGATAATATCCAGACTAAATCAGGAGGAATGAATATGGCAATCAGGATTTCACAAATAGCCAAGGATTTCGACCTTAAAAATGCTCAGGTTATCTCTATTGTTGAAGAAGCTTTGGAGATTAAGAAAACAGCATCACAGTCACTTAATGTTGCTGAAACTGATGTTTTGTTTGATGTTCTCATTCAAAACCTGAGCACAAATGACAGTGATGCATATTTTTCTATGGAAAAACCGGAAATGCCTGTTGAAGAAACAGTCAAGCCCGAAATTGCAGAAGAAAAACCTGAAACTAAGGAAGAAAAAGCAGAAACAAAGCCTGCTCAAAAACAGAAAAAAGCTCCCGCAAAAGAGGAGACAAAGACAGAAAAGCAACCTGAAAAGAAGGCAAAGAAGGAAACCGCCAAACCGGAGAAAAAGCAGGCTGAAAAGAAGACTGAACCTCAGAAGCAGGTTGATCCCAAGTTCGCTGAAAGATTTGCTCAGAAGGCAAAGGAAAAGCAGGAGCAACAGAGGAAACAAAAGGGTAAGACTGCTCCGCAGCCGAAACACGAGCGTGAAACCGTAACCGTTTCAACTCGTGATGAAGGCAATATCGAGCTTGACAAGCACAACACAAGATATGAGGATATTGCTCCCGCATCAAAGATGATGAAGGACAATCAATCTTCAAAGCAGAAAATAAAGCAAAGACCACAGCAGAGAAGAATCGGTACCCGTTCACAAAGGCGTGAAACTGAAGAAGAGAGGTTGAAGCGTATCGCAGCAGAACGTAAAAAGCAGACTATCAAGGTTGTTATCGGTGAAGAAATTTCTATTACCGATTTGGCTGTTCAGCTTAAAGTCCCTGCAAAGGAAGTCGTAACAAAACTCTTCAAACTCGGTGTTATGGCAAATGTCAATGCTGTTATCGACTTTGATACTGCCGCCATTGTTTCCGAAGAATTTGATGCTGTAGTCGAAAAGGAAGTTGTTGTAACAATCGAGGACAGAATCATCAACTTAACTGAAGATAAGGATGAAGATCTGGTTAAGAGAAGTCCTGTTGTTGTTATCATGGGACACGTCGACCACGGTAAAACATCTCTTCTTGATGCACTTCGTCATTCAAGTGTTACATCAACCGAAAGTGGTGGTATTACACAGCATATCGGTGCGTATCGTGTAAATCTTGAAGGTCAGGATATTACTTTCCTTGATACTCCCGGTCACGCTGCGTTTACAGCAATGCGTGCAAGAGGTGCCATGGCAACTGACATAGCTATCCTTGTGGTAGCCGCCGATGACGGCATTATGCCTCAGACAATCGAAGCAATTAACCACGCAAAAGCCGCAGGTGTTTCCATTATTGTTGCTATCAACAAGATGGATAAGCCGGAAGCAAACCCCGACAGAATTATGCAACAGCTTACCGAATATGAACTCGTTCCGGAAGAGTGGGGCGGAGATACCATCTGTGTTCCCGTTTCTGCAAAGACAGGAATGAACCTTGATACTCTCCTTGAAAGCGTGCTTTTGGTTGCAGAAATGCTTGAACTTAAAGCAAATCCAGATCGTGAAGCTCGCGGTGTTGTCATTGAAGCACGTCTTGATAAGGGCAAAGGTCCCATTGCTACATTACTTGTCCAAAATGGTACTCTTCGTACAGGTGATACTATCGTCGCAGGTACGGCAGTAGGTCGTGTCCGTACAATGGTAAACGATAAGGGTAAACGTGTCAAAGAGGCAGGTCCCTCCGTTCCTGTTGAGATAACAGGTCTTGCAGAAACACCCAAGGCAGGAGATAATTTTGACGTAGTTTCTGATGAAAGACTTGCCCGTGAACTCGTTGAACAGAGAAAAGAAGAAGAAAAAGAAGCTGAGTTTAATTCGCTTAATCGTGTTACTCTTGATACTCTTTTCTCTACTCTTGAACAAGGTCAGGTTAAGGATCTCAACTTAATTGTTAAGGCTGACGTTCAGGGGTCGGTTGAAGCCCTTAAACAAAATCTCGAAAAACTTTCCAACGATGAAGTTCGTGTCCGTGTTATTCACGGTGGTGTCGGTCCTATAAATGAATCAGACGTTATGCTTGCCGGCACAAGCGATGCCATAATCATCGGTTTCCATGTTCGTCCCGAGCCTGCCGCACAGGCAAACGCAGAACGTGATAATATAGAACTTCGTATGTATATGGTTATTTATGACTGTATCGAAGATATTGAAGCTGCTATTAAGGGTATGCTTGCTCCCAAATTCCATGAAGTTGAACTTGGTCGCGTTGAAGTTCGTCAAGTATTCAAACTTTCTTCCGCAGGTATTATCGCCGGCTCTCATGTCCAGAGCGGCAAGGTTGAGCGTAATGCTCGTGTCCGTGTTGTTCGTGACGGTATCGTCTATGCTGATGAAGAAATTGCATCACTTAAACGTAACAAAGACGATGTAAAAGAAGTTGCAGCCGGATATGAATGTGGTATCGGTCTTCTTAAATACGGCGACATCAAAGAGGGAGACATCTTTGAAGTATATCGTGTAGAAGAAGTCAAAGAAGGTTAATTTCAGAAGGCGGGGAAAACCCGCTTTTCTAAATATTCAATAGGATCTGGAGATAAATATGACAAAGAAACTCTATTATGACAATGCGTATATCTTTGATTTTACGGCTACCGTAACCAAATGTATAGATTGCGAAAATAAATATAAAATCTACCTTGATGAATCTGCGTTTTTCCCGGAAGGCGGAGGACAAAACGGAGACAGAGGTTGGATAAATGATATTCCCGTTCTGGATACTCAGGAAGATGGGGATGATATATATGTTATCACAGAGAAATGTATTGAAGTCGGTACGAAAGTTGACTGCAAAATTGACAGGGAATTTCGCATGGAAAATATGATCAAACATTCCGGTGAGCATATATTTTCAGGTTTTTGTTGTAATACTTTTGATTGTAATAATGTCGGTTTTCATATGGGAACAGATGGAGTTGGGGTTGATTTTGACAAACAGTTGACCGCAGAGGATATTGCTAAAATCGAAGATATGACCAATGATAAAATTCGTGAGAATATTGATATTGTCTGCCTTTTCCCGTCAAAAGATGAAGCTGAAAATATTGATTTTCGCAGCAAAAAAGAGGTTGACGGCGATATTCGTTTAGTTAAAATTAAAGGTGCCGATATGTGTGCTTGTTGCGGAACTCATGTCAACAAAACAGGAGAAATCGGTATTGTAAAATGCGTTTCTTTTGAAAATTATAAGGGCGGCACCCGCTTGCTTTTAAAGATTGGTGCCGATGCTGTTGTTGATTATCGTAATCGTAATGACGAGCTTCTCAAATTATGTGCCATGTTTTCCGCAAAACCCGATACTGCTGTTCAAAATGCCGAGATTTTTATGAATAAATCTGAAGGGATGAAGATGGAAATTGCCGCACTGAAAAAAGAATTGTATGAACTGAGAGCCGAGAAGGTTGATGTCAAAAACGGGCTTGGCTATGCGGTTTGTGAAGTGATGCCTCCTGCGGATATTATGTCATATTGCGATGCAATAAGAAAAATACACGGCAACGCTCTTGTCATTGCCGGTAACGATGAATCGGGATATAAGTTTGCATTGTGTGGGGATAATATCGATGGTGTATTTGCCGAAATGAAAGAAGAACTAAATGCACGGGGTGGTGGAAGAAACGGTTCAATGCAAGGTCAACTTGTTACCTCTCAATCGCAAATATCAGCCTTTATTGAGAAATAATCTTTTGTAAGACTTTTTTATAAAACGAAAAGACCTCACCGGATTCCGATGAGGTCTTATTTTTAACCTTTTATGCCGAAATCAAGATAGCCTTTTGAGCCTGTTGTTGAGGCGATAAGGTCGTTTGTCTGACGCATAAATTTTTCAAAAAGGGATTCTTTCTTCGCTGTTCGGGGAGCCTTTAAGCCGATTTCTACAAGCATATCGTAAAATTCATCTATAAGAGCATTGTCCTCTTCATAGTTATTGACTGTGCTGTCCATCATAGCAAGAACCTCTTCATAGAGAGCCTGTTGCGTATCTGTCGGAGTGTGGGATTGAGCCCATTCAAGATAAGTGGGGAGATAGTCACGGGTTAATTCTTTTAAGTTTCTTGCACCGTTAAACTGCGGGAAGTAAAGAGCATCATCTTCACTGTCACAATCGGCAACGCTTGTTATATTTCCCAAAGCCAATTCAATAGCAAGTTTAAGAGCTGTATTATTTTGTTCAAGCTCGTGTTTCTGCTTATAGAAATACCAACAATGATCGGGATAATAGGCTGTTCCTGCATCAATGGTTTTATCGGGAGAAAGACGGATACCGTTTTCAAACTGTTCATTTGGAGAAACGAAGGATGTGCCGGGAGCGGTTGAGGATATGTCAATAATTTCATCGCTGTTTATGGTTGCAGCGTGCTTCATAAAGCCAAATACGTGATAGTCGCTTGTAATTTCTCCGTAAGCAAAACCGTATCCTGAAATGAAGTATACGGGGATGTTTTGCTCATCAAGAGCTGCCAGACGGGGCTGTAAAGTGGATTGTGCTTCATAGTATTTATCCGTGAGAGCAACAACCTTTTCCTTTTTAATAAGAGGACGAATTACGTCATAATAATCTTCGGGGGGAATAAGGCAGAGCAGGGACGGAGTATTAAGGAGGAGTTTGTCTCCTAAAATTGCAAGAGCTTGGTCGATAAAATCACGAAGGCTTGTCTTTGAGAAGAGACGAAGCACCCAGTTTACCAGATAACCCCAAGGTGCACCGACTAAATCACCGATAATTCCGTTGTAGAACAAATCTGCAGAATTGTCAGCATATTGAAGAGTGAGAAGGTCGGTAATAAGCTTTGAACCTTCCCAGCAACCAACGACTGAAACAACACGACGGACATGATTTTCTGCCTTGGTGGGATATTGATAGAGGTAGCCGGAAACAACGCTTGCACCCATACTCATGGGAACTAAAACTATATCTTCAGCTCCGACTTTGTTGTTTGCAAGAATTGTTTCAATATATTCATGAAGGTCGGATATGTTTTTATCGGGATAGGAAAAAGCGGGATAATTGAAACAATAGAGATAGTCTTCGTAGTTTTCACCGAGAGCTTCTCTGGCAATATCTCTGCAGGGAATAGAACCATAGAAATGACCTTTTCCGAGATTTTCCGAGCCGTCTTCGCAGGGAGGATATTCGGATATGGGCATGGTGTAACGCGGAGTAACAACATTTGCAGGAGTATCGCCGTTGTCGTCGATTAAGTTATTTTCAAATAAACCTTCGATTACTTGTGCAATGGTTTCATCTTTAGCTGTATTTTTACGTGTAAAGAGTGAAAGCAAAAGACTGCCGATAAGTTTAATCAGAGCATTGCGGGTGTCCTTGTTTTCCATCGTTCTTTCGAAATTAATCGCAAAGAGGTTCCAGTCATCAATGAAATCCTTTTTTGCAAGGAGTTTTGAATAGTTTTCGTAGTCCTGCAATGTGCCGGTTTCAAAAGCATCTTCTTCGAGATATTTTTCATCGAAAAGATAGCTCCATGATTGACCGATACCGGTAACGAATACGATTAAACTGTTTTCGCCTTCAGCGAATACTGATTCAAGGTTGCTGTCAGGATCATCAACCGGATCTTCTGCGGATGCTGTCGTCGGAATGCAAAGTCCGGTGATAACAAGTGCAACAGAGAGTGCGAGTGAAATGAATTTTTTCATAATTTATTATCCCTTCTTTACAGAATAAATAACGAATTAAATGATAATATCGGGATTTCGAGAGGTGATATTATCGACACATATTTTTTTCAGCTTATCGGCTGTTTTTTTATCGTTTACAGTCCAAACCGAGAGAAGCAAACCCTTTTCATGCAAACTGTCAGACAGCTTTTTTGATGCTATTCCGTAATGGATGTTTGCACCCAAAGCTTGTTTTTCAATGATTTTTTCTATAAAATCGTTTATCGCTTTTTGTGTAAACAGGGGCGTAAGATGATTTATATAAAATCTGATGTCCGGACAAGAGGATTTTACTGTGTCAGCTTTATCGTAGGATACACCGGTAAAGAACACTCTGCCAAGCATATTATATTTTTTTACAAGCTCACTGATAGCGGGCAAAAATTCGGGATTAAAGTTTTTAAGGTCAATATTGATGCTTAAATCGGAATTTTCGGCAATATATAAAAGAGCCTCCTCGAAGCTTTCGCCTTCGTTTTCTTTTGCATGCTCTGCGTGAAGCATAACGGGGAAGCCGTCGGGACGAAATGTCAAATCAAGTTCAATAATCTGAATATCTTTCTGGTGTCTGACAATTTCCTTGACGGAGAACAGAGTGTTATCTTCGGTGTTATACGCACCGCTGTGAGCTGTAATAGTCATATATTTAATTTTGAAGCACCATCAGCCCCATTACATTTTTGCCGCAATGGGCAGTAACGGTGCAGCCGGCGGTGCAAACATAAATGTTTTCAAATTTACCGACTTTCTTGACTTCCTTCTTTATGTCTTCAAGTGTATTGTTAGAGAAATCAGCAGTCTTCGTGATAAAGCAAATACTCCTGTCAAGTTCATCTATTTTTTCGAGAACATCGGAGACATACTGCAACTGACATTTATCGGTTTTTCCGCGGTATTTCTTTGATACACTGAGTTTGCCGTCTTTCATTGCTATTGACAGCTTAATACCTAAAATGTTTGCTCCGAATGCCGTAACTGATGAGCAACGACCGCCTTTTGCAAGAAAGTCCAGCTTTTCAAGAATAAAAGAAGTGCGTATTTTTGGAGACATTTCGGAAATTACGGAGGCAATTTCTTTTGCAGAATAGCCCTTATCTCTCATATCACAAGCCTTAACGGCAAGAATACCCATGCCGTTGGTAAGCTGCTTTGTGTCTACTACATGCACATCTTCGTAAGCTTCTGCTGCTGTACAAGCATTTTGATGGCTTGATGACAAATCACTTGACAATGAAAGATGAACAACTGCATCGCCGTCTTTCGTAATATCGCCGAAAAATTCGAGATATTCACCGACGGATACAGCAGATGTAGTGGGCAGTTTTCCGGACTCTTCATATTTTTTCAGCAAGTCGGCACTTGTAATATCAACACCGTCAAGATAGTCTTCATTATCATAAAGAATATGAAGCGGAATAACCTTGACATCAAATTTTTCAACCAATTCGGGAGAAAAATCTATTGTGCTGTCTGCCGTAATAATAACTTTATTCATCTGCAATACCTAAAAATTCTAATTCTTCTTTTCTGTCTTGTTTGCTTCGTGCCTTAACTTTTGCACGGATAGCCTTGCGATTTGGACCAATAATACCGGTTCTTCTGAAAGCAATCAGGAACATGCCTATAACGCTGCCAACTCCACAGACAATAAGGTCTATCATCGTGTCAACTAAACCTTCTTCGGATAAAAGATTGCTCCTTTGAAGGTGATAGCCGTATAATCTGTCCATTGTAAATTCATAAAATTCCCAGGCAACGCCAATCATAATTGAGAACATAAGGGAGAACAATGAAGCCAAAGCGGGAGAAAGATGGCGTTTCTGACCTTGCATTGTAACCGCCAAGTCATAGCCGAAGTTTGTTGCGATAAGCCCTGCCCAAAAATGTTCAATAACATTTGCATATTCAAAATGTGTCTTTGCATTAAGTGTCGGACCGACTATGCAACCGAAAAATAATAAAATATTTAATAGTGTTTGCGAAAAAAATCCGACACGTGTAATAAATGATTTTCCGCCGAAAAGTTGGAACATATCCCAAAGGTGACTGAATGCAATGGAGAACATACCCATTAAAAACTCGGTAACAGAGCCAATGAAAAGTCCGTGAATTGCAAACACGAGCAATGCTGCCCGTATCAACCACCAAAGGGTTTGCTGCCACATGGGAACAGGTTTTAGTTTGTTTAATTTTCTCATTATGTAACTTCTTTCGTATTATACAACATAGTATTATAACCGCAAACAATATTCTTGTCAAGCAAAAAAAGACCGCTTTTGTGCAGTCCTTCTCCATTTGCAATACAATTGTTATAATACTTTTGCAAGAAACTCTTTAAGTCGGGGATGTTGCGGATTTTCAAAAAATTCTTTTGGTGAGTTTTGTTCGGCAATTATGCCGTCGTCAATAAATATGACCCTGTCCGCAACCTCCTTTGCAAAGCCCATTTCGTGAGTAACTATAACCATCGTCATGCCTTCTTTTGCAAGGTTTTTCATAACCTCAAGAACTTCGCCGACCATTTCGGGATCAAGTGCCGATGTAGGCTCGTCAAAAAGCATAACTGTCGGGTTCATACACAATGCACGCACGATCGCCACACGCTGTTGCTGACCGCCGGAAAGTTGACGGGGATAGCTTTCCGCTCTGTCTTTAAGTCCGACACGATCAAGCAAACTTAATGCTCTGTCCTCAGCTTCTGTTTTCGATAGTTTGAGCAATTTTATCGGAGCAATTGTCATATTCTTGAGAATAGTCATATGCGGGAAGAGGTTGAATTGCTGGAAAACCATTCCCATTTTTTGACGATGGATGTTGATGTCAACGGAAATGTCCGCAATGTCAACACCATTAAAATATATACTGCCTCCTGTGGGGTCTTCAAGACAGTTAAGACAGCGGAGAAAGGTTGATTTCCCGGAACCCGACGCACCGATAACAACGACAACTTCACCTTTTTTAATATCTATATCAATGCCTTTAAGCACCTGATTTTCACCGAAAGCTTTTTCCAAACCTTTTACGGAGATAACAATATTATCAGCGGTCACTTTTTCTCAACCTCTTTTCAAGCATACTTAATATCTTCTGAAGTCCCATAACCATAACAAGATAAATAACCGCAAGGCTGATATAGGGAACGAGAGCATTATATGTCAGATTCTGAACATTCTGTGCCTGTTTTGTAACATCACGAAGAGCAATCACAGATACAAGAGAGGTATCTTTAAGAAGAGTAATCATTTCATTTCCCAAAGCGGGAAGAATATTCTTTATCGCTTGCGGAAGCACGACATACCACATTGTTTGATAGAAGTTAAAGCCGAGTGAACGACCTGCTTCGGATTGACTTTTAGGAATGGATATAAGTCCCGAGCGAACAACCTCAGACACATAAGCACCGGAATTTATCCCCAAAGTTATAATACCGCACATAAGTGTTGCGGTATCGCTTTTCGGTACCATTATGACAAAGCCCATAATTAAAAGTTGTACCATCATCGGTGTTCCGCGTATTATCGTAATGTAAATCAGAGTAAAGGTATTGAGCAATCTAAGTATTATCGGTTTTTTCCCGACAGTGATACTCTCGTAAGCGGTACGGATTATAGCAAGAATAAGTCCGATAATAATCCCCAATATCAGTGCACCGATAGTTACAATAATCGTGATTTTCAGACCGTTAAGAAAGAGTTTCCAACGGTCTGCATGAATAAATGTTTGATAAAGTTGAAATAAGAACTTTTGGACACCTTCCGGCATTTTCAGCAGCCAATTCGGTGCTTCTTCAATCCAAGTGGCAAATTTAAGAACTGACATATACTCTCCGCTTTTAATTCAGAAATGTGGGATGCTGTAAATTGAAAAAAAGGGCGGTGCGAACACCGCCGATTTTTATTTATGATTCGGAAGGAATGTACTTTTCGATGATAGCATCGATTGTACCGTCAGCTTTAAGTTCTGCAAGAGCAGTGTTGAAAGCATCACGAAGTTCTGTGTTTTCTTTGGAGAAAGCGGCGGCATAATCTTCAACGGTATATTCTGTTTCGAGGATGGTAAGACCTTCGTTTGCGGCAACGAGATTCTTGGCGGGTTCGTTGTCAATAACAACGCAGTCAACCTGACCGTTCATAAGAGCCTGAACTGCCTGAGCACCGTTGGAATACTGTGCAACATTTTCCTGACCGACTTCGTCAGTGATATAGATGTCGCCTGTGGTACCTGCCTGAACGCCGACCTTTTTGCCTGCAAAGTCGAAATCAGCATCAGCACCTTCTTTTACGATGATAACCTGAATACCGGTTGCATAGGTGTCAGAGAAATCAACGCTTTCTTTTCTTTCATCAGTAACTGTAAGACCTGCAAGAACCATGTCAACAGCACCTTCGGAAACAGCGGTGATAAGAGAATTGAATTCCATATCTTTGATGACGAGTTCCATGCCGAGTTTAGCGGCGATTGTCTGAGCAATTTCTACGTCGATACCTGCGAAAGCACCGTTATCATCAACGAATTCATAGGGAGCGAAAGCAGCGTTTGTACCCATAACAAGCTGTTTGATGGGTGCTGTGGATTCTTCAACAGCAACGGTTGTGCCTTCATCGGGGGCGGTTGTTTCTTCGTTATTAGTGGGAGTCTTCGGACCGCAAGCTGCAAATATGCTGATAACAAGGACAGCGACAACTGCGAGAACAATGTACTTTAATGATTTTTTCATAATTATTAAATCTCCTTGGATTTAATTCCAAAATATTGATGTTCTTCACATCACGGACAATATTATATTCGTTTTTTTCCTTTTGTCAAGAATATTTATGCAAATTCGCTGTATTGTATTGTATAAATATTCTTTCTCAATTCAAATTGTGCAGAATTACTAAAAAGTGGTTACAAATTTGTAAGATATATCCAAAGGACAATCTGCTTATTTTAAATGTAAAGATATTCGTCAAGAGAACGATGCGAAGCTCAGAAAATATAATATGGAATTGCATTTGCAACTCCATACATTTGTTTGAAAAATTTGAAATATCAATGTTAAACAGGTATATTTAAACGGGATATTTGGAATAAACAAGCATATAGAGCTTGTTTAGTGCCAGAATTCGATTTCGTGAGATTCGGATTCAAAATCCTCCATTCCGAGACTGTTCATTAGCTCACGAGCCGCATTATAACCCATTTTTTTCTGGCGATTATTCATTGCAGCGACCTCAATTATAATTGCAAGGTTACGACCGGGTTTAACGGGAATAACCATAGCCGGAACGTGAACTCCCATAATGTTAAGATAGTCGTTGTTCATGCCCATGCGGTCATATACTTTTGTCGGATCCCACTGTTCCATTATGATTACCATATCAATTTTTTCAGTCAGTTTAACGGCTCCCATACCGAAAATCTGGCGGGCGTTTATAATGCCGATACCACGCATTTCGATAAAATGACGGATATTTCCGGGAGACTGACCGACCAGCGTTTTTGATGAGACTTTGCGGATTTCAACTGCGTCATCGGCGATAAGTCTGTGTCCTCTTTTAATAAGTTCAACTGCAGTTTCGCTCTTGCCGACGCCGCTGTTTCCGAGTATAAGTACACCTTCGCCGGCAACTTCAACCAAAACGCCGTGACGGGTAATTCTCTGTGCAAGATTTACTCCCAGATATGAAATAAGGGACGCCATATTTCCGCAGGTTGTATCAGTAGTGCGAAGTACGGGTATTTCATATTGTTGGGCAAGCTCCATAAACGGAACTACCGGTTCGAGATTTCGGGTAATAACAACGGCAACAGGCTTCTTTGACATAAAATTTTCGATGGATTTACGGCGGGTCTCATCATCAAGCGAGTTAAGATAACCCATTTCGGTTTTTCCGATGATTTGAATTCGGGTTTCATCGAAGAATTCTTCATAGCCGGTGAAAATAAGTCCGGGACGGTTAATGTCGGGAGAGCTTACGGACAAAGCACCCTCGTCTGCGGGCATATAAAGGATTTCATAGCAGTTATCCTTTATCAGTTCGGACATACTGATGGTATATTCTGTAGCCATATATTTCTCCTGTCAATTATTTAATACTTTCTTCAGATATTCTCCCGTATAACTTTTTTTGCATTTCGCAATATCCTCGGGAGTTCCTGTGGCAATAACCATGCCACCCTCATCACCGCCTTCGGGTCCTAAATCAATTATGAAGTCGGCGGTTTTGATTACATCGAGATTATGTTCAATCACGATAACCGTATTTCCTCCGTCCACAAACTTCTGAAGAACGTCAATAAGTCTGTGAACATCGGCGGTATGAAGTCCTGTTGTCGGCTCGTCTAAGATGTATATCGTATCACCGGTGGCAATTTTGGAAAGCTCAGTTGCAAGCTTGACTCTCTGAGCCTCACCGCCGGATAATGTTGTTGCGGACTGCCCTAAACGTATATAGCCCAAACCGACATCAAAAATTGTTTTAAGTTTCCGATAAATTTTAGGTTGATTTTCGAAGAACATCATAGCTTCTTCAACTGTCATTTGCAAAACTTCACTGATATTCTTGCCCTTGTATTTTACTTCAAGCGTTTCTCGGTTATATCTTGCTCCCTTGCATATTTCACAGGGAACATATACATCGCTTAAAAAGTGCATTTCGATTTTGACTATACCGTCACCTTTACAGGCTTCACATCTTCCGCCCGCAACGTTAAATGAAAATCGACTTTGCGTATATCCCCGAATTTTCGCGTCATTAGTAGTTGCAAAAAGATTCCTTATATCGGTAAAAACTCCCGTATATGTTGCACAATTTGAGCGTGGTGTTCTGCCGATGGGACTTTGGTCAATGGCGATAACTTTTGAAAGATGTTCAAGTCCGTCGATGCGGTCAACGTTGCCGACATTTTTCTTTGCACCGTTTAATTCGTTTGCGAGGTGCTTATAAAGTATCTCGTTTACCAAGGAGGATTTTCCAGATCCGGATACACCCGTAACGCATAGGAATGTTCCCAACGGAATGTCAATGTCAAGATTTTTTAGGTTGTTTTCGTGAGCATTGATAACTTTCAGGAATTTACCGTTGCCCTTTCGTCTTGTTTCAGGAACAGGAATTTTCTTTTTGCCGGATAAATACTGACCGGTAATTGAACGCTTGCATTTTTTTATATCTGCAACAGAGCCTTGTGCCACGAGTTCACCGCCGTGAATACCCGCTTCGGGACCTATATCAACAATATGATCGGCAGAGACAATTGTTTCCTCATCGTGCTCAACAACTATAACCGTATTTCCGATATCACGGAGATTTTTGAGTGTTTCAAGCAGGCGGGAATTATCTCTCTGGTGAAGACCGATTGAAGGCTCATCAAGAATGTATACAACGCCGCATAATGCAGAGCCAATCTGTGTAGCCAAACGTATTCTCTGACTTTCACCGCCGGATAATGTGCCGGCAGAACGAGATAGTGTCAGATATCCCAATCCGACATTTTGAAGGAAATTAAGGCGGGATTTTATTTCTTTTATAATCTGGTCTGCGATAAAAGCTTCTCTGTCGGTTAATTTCAGGTTTTCAAAGTATTTGATGCAATCTTTGATTGATATTGACGTAACATCGTGAATATTTTTTCCGTCAATCGTAACCGCCAGAATAGTCTTGTTAAAACGAGTTCCTTTACAATCGGGGCAGGGGCAGGTAGTCATAACCCGTTCAAGTTCCCAGCGAGACCATTCTGAAGTGGTTTCCCGATAACGACGTTCAATATTTCTGACTACACCTTCGAAAACATTGGTATAAGTTCCCTCTGCAAACCTGCTGCTTCGACGCATAACAAGTTTTTCTTTTCCCGTACCGTAAAGAATTGCACGGATACCCTCAGTCGGAATATCACGTATCGGAGTTGATAATTCAAAACCGTATTTTTTGCCGAGTGCTTCATAGTACATTCGGGCAACGCTGCCCTTATCAAGATTCGTCCATCCGCTTGCTCTTACTGCTCCGTCAAGCAATGAAAGAGCCTTGTTCGGAACAACCAGGTCGGGATCAACCGCCATGTAGTATCCCAAACCGTCACAAGTCGGACAAGCACCGCCGATGGTGGTAAGTGTTGTTCTTACCGGTGTCGGCTCGTCAGTCATCTCCAAAATTTCATTCGGATTTTTCGGCTTATCGGTGGTGTCAGAATTTCTTATACTACTCGGAGCGTTGAATGAAAACATACGTGGAGATAACTCCGATATTGAAAAATTGTGTTCGGGACAGGTCATATTTTGTGAATAGAAAGTATCAACTTCATCTGCATTGATTATGACCGTGCCGCCCGTCAATTTCATTGCAAGTTCAAGAGAATCGGAAAGACGGGAGCGAATGGAAGGTTTTGCGACCAATCTGTCGATAACAATATCAATAGTATGTCGTTTGTTCTTTTCAAGATAAATATTTTCCGATAAGTCATATATTATCCCATCAATTCTTGCTCGGACATAGCCGGAACGTCTTGATGCATCCAGTTCTTTTACGTGCTCACCTTTGCGGTCTGTGACAATTCGTGCCATAACCTGAAAACGAGTATTTTCGGGCATAGTCAGAATACTGTCAACGATTTCATCAACGGTTGCTCTTTTTACTTCTTTTCCGCAGACGGGACAATGGGGAATACCGATTCTTGCAAAAAGCAAGCGGAGATAGTCAAATATTTCCGTAACCGTACCGACAGTTGAGCGGGGGTTTTTTGATGTGGTTTTCTGGTCGATTGAAATGGCAGGAGAAAGTCCTTCTATTGAGTCAACATCGGGTTTGTCCATCTGTCCCAAAAACATACGTGCATAGGATGAGAGGGATTCAATATAACGTCGTTGACCTTCGGCATAGAGGGTATCAAATGCCAAAGAAGATTTACCCGAACCCGAAAGTCCCGTAAATACAATCAACTTGTCGCGAGGAATGTCGAGAGAAATATTTTTGAGATTATTCTCTCTTGCTCCTTTGATTTTTATAAAATCATTTGCCATAAATGTCACCTTATTCGGTTAATCAAGTCATTATAGCACCAATTTGAGATAATTTCAAGTATGAATTAGGAAATGTCTGCATAATACTTTACAGTTTTGTAACATATGTAAAAAAGATATTGCAAATAAGTTTATAATCTGTTATAATACTACTATAAACTCTGATAGTGGTGGATAATGAGCAAAGAAAAAAAGAAGTCGGGCAGAAAGTCATACTTATCAGATTTTTCATTAAATGCTGCCGGAGAGTACATTTATACAGGGAAATATGTTGATTATAAATGTGCAGGCGGACGTAAGGAATATGTCAAAAAAAATATACCGTTCTACATCGTATTAGTGGTTTTTTTGATAACGGCAGGTTGCTTGCCGATTGCCGCAATGTTAAATTCTTGGTATGTAATCATCCCTTATATGCTCGAAGTTCTGTCTTGTGCGTTTTTGGTTTATTCTTTTGTGAAACTTATCTCCGACGGAGACAGGATTCGTGAATATGTCTATAAGCAAACTGCTCCGAGAATTCCGAAAATTTGCTTGTTTAACATAGTTGCGGCTGCTCTTTGTTTAATCGGATTGGTTATATTTTCAATCATTAACGGTATAGACAGTGTTTTGTTCTTTGTTCTGTCGTTGATTTGCAAACTCGTTTGTATCTCTTGTTCAGCGGTTATTATGCGGAAAAGCAAACGATGTTTTTAATTGGTTAATTTCGCTGTGGCGATATTAAAATATAAAAAAGGAGTGTTTTTATGCGAAACCTCAAAAGAATTCTTGCTCTCTTACTTGCAGCGGTTATGTGCCTCTGCGTGTTCGCAGGTTGTAAGAAAAAGCCGAATGACGGAAACGATCCGTCCGGAGTCGTTGAACCTGACGATGTTGCTAAGCCTCTTGTTGTAGGTTATGCACCGTTCAGCTCAAAGTTCTCTCCTTTCTTCAGTGAGACTGCTTATGACGTAGATGTTCAAGGTATGACTCAGCTTAGTCTTCTTTCTTCCGACCGTCAGGGTGCTATTATCTACAAGGGCATTGAAGGGGAAACCATCAATTACAACGGTACAGATTACACCTATTATGGTCCCGCAGATTTAGTGCTTACCACAAATGATGATGGCACAGTATTCTATGATTTCACTCTCCGTGATGATATTGTATTCTCCGATGGTGAAAAGGTTACTGTTGACGATATCATCTTCTCAATGTATGTTCTTTCAGACCCGACTTATGATGGTTCCTCCACATTCTTCTCTTTGCCGGTCGAAGGTATGGAAGCATACAGAAGCGGTATGGACACCCTCTTTAATCTTATCGCTGCCGCAGGCAGAGATAACACTGACTTCACTCTTTGGACTGAAGAACAGCAGACTGCTCTCTGGGCTGACATTGATCAGGCAGGTATTAAGTTTGTAACAGAAATTAAGGATTATCTCATTGCCGCAGGTTACAACACTGCCGAAGACAGCGTTGCCACTTGGGCTGCAAACTGGGGCTTTGAAGTTGCCGAAGATGCTGATGAGGCTGCTTTATTTGCAGCAATGGTCGAACAATATGAAGGTGACTATGCTACATTAAGCAGTACAGAAGCTGCCGGCTCTTCTCTCTTTGATTTGATGGAAAACTACAGCGACTATACCATTGGTATTACAGTCGGTGAAACAGCACCTTCCATTACCGGTATTCAGAAGACCGGCGAGAACACCCTTCGTGTTGTTCTTACAAAAGTTGATGCTCCCGCCATTTATAGTCTTAGTCTTGCAATCGCTCCTCTCCACTATTATGGTGACGAGGCTGCTTATGACTATGAAAACAACAAGTTCGGTTTCACAAAGGGTGACCTTTCCATTGTACGTGCTAAGACAACCGTTCCCATGGGTGCAGGTCCTTACAAGTTTGTAAAGTTTGAAAACGGCACAGTATACTTTGAGGCAAACGATAGCTATTATCTCGGTGCTCCCAAGACCAAGAATGTAAACTTTGTTGAAATGCAAGACGCCGATAAACTCAACGGTGTTGTTACCGGCACAATCGACATCACCGATCCTTCATTTGATACTGAAACAGTTAAGGCTATCAAGAAAGCTAACGGTTTTGCAGAAGATGGTGAAGATATTTCCGGCGATAAGATTACTGTTGATACTGTTGACAATTTAGGCTACGGTTATCTCGGTATTTCCGCAAATGTTGTTAAAATAGGCGAACCCGGAAGTGATGCTTCCAAGGCTCTTCGTAAGGCTCTTGCTACCGTATTTGCCGTATATCGTGATGTATCCGTTGATACTTACTACGGCGAACGTGCTTCCGTTATTAACTATCCCATTTCCAACACATCTTGGGCTGCTCCTCAGGCAACCGATGCCGATTATAAGGTAGCATTCTCCGTAGATGCTCAGGGTAATGATATTTATACTTCCGACATGACTGCCGAAGACAGATATGCTGCCGCTAAGGCTGCCGCACTTACCTTCTTCGAGGCTGCTGGCTATACCGTAGAAAACGGCAAGATTACCGCTGCTCCCGAAGGTGCAGAAATGTCCTATGAAGTATGGATTCCCGCTGATGGTACCGGCGATCACCCGTCATTCATGATGCTTGCTGAAGCTGAAAAGGCATTCGAGGAGATAGGTTTTGACCTTGTTATCAAGGACCTTGCAAATTCCTCTGACCTTTGGACCGGAATTGAAGCTGAAGAAGTTCCCATGTGGTGTGCTGCTTGGGGTGCTGGCGTTGACCCGGATATGTATCAGATTTATCATCCGGAAGGCGGCTCCAACTACATGTATGACATCAACGACGATGAACTCACTCAACTTATCTTGGACGCACGTGAATCTCTCGACCAGACATACAGAAAGACTATGTATAAGCAGTGCCTTGACATCATCGTTGACTGGGCAGTAGAAATTCCTGTATATCAGCGTCAGAACGCCGTTATTTTCAGCACAGAGCGTGTTAATATTGATACAGTAACTCCTGATATTACCACATTCTATGGTTGGATGGCTGAGATTCAGAATATCGAAATGAACTAATCACAGCGTGATTAGAGGGGATGAGGACAGGTTAATCCTGTTCTCTGACCCGAAACGACGAAGCCGTGATTTTATGGCTTCGTCGTTATCCTATTTTATTAGTTCATAATGCAGAAAGCAAATCTGCGTGAAGTCCCGAGCCTTAGGAGTGAAGTTAAGAGAAATTTTGCAGCTTTGCTCTGTGTATTATGAACTAAACGGAGGTATATTCGTGCGAAAGTATATCATTAAACGATTGCTGATTTCCGTTGTCATTCTTTTCTTTGTAGCATTTGCGATTTATGCATTGATGCGTTGTTTGCCTACATCATATTTAGAATCAATCGCAAGACAAAAATCATTGCAACCTAACTCGAAATCATTTGAAGAATGGATGGAACAGTTGTCCGCTATTTATAGCATGGACAAGGGCATTGTTCCCGGCTTCTTTTCTTGGCTCGGCAATGTATTGCAAGGAAATTTCGGTGATAGTTGGAAATGGACTGTTCCGGTAGTTGAAAAGTTTAAGGATACAGTATGGGTTTCATTTGTCATGGGTGCAATTGCATTTGTATTGGAACTTATCATCGCTATTCCCTTAGGTGTTATTGCCGCAACAAAACAATATAGCAAAGTTGACAGTTTGATTTCAATCATTGCTCTTGCCGGTATTTCTTTGCCGACATTCTTCTTTGCTTCACTGCTCAAGCTGGTTTTCTCCGTAAAACTCGGCTGGTTTGACCTTTTTGGTTTGGTTGGTCGAAATCATGAAACGCTTGATGCAATGGGCAAGTTATTGGATAAGGCACATCATCTTGTTTTGCCGATTGTAACTTTGGTTGTTGTATCTATCGGCGGTCTTATGCGTTATACAAGAACAAATATGCTTGAAGTATTAAACGCAGACTATATCAGAACCGCAAGAGCAAAAGGTCTTCCCGAAAGGAAAGTTATATATCATCACGCATTCAGAAATACACTTATTCCGCTTGTTACAATTATCGGCGGTTCATTGCCCGGACTTTTTTCGGGTGCATTGATTACCGAAACATTGTACGCAATAAACGGTATCGGATTTGCATCATATCATTCGCTGATAAGTGGTGATATTCCGTTCTCGATGTTCTATCTTGTGTTCTTGGCAGTACTTACGTTGGTTGGAAATTTAATATCCGACATACTCTACGCGGTAGTTGACCCGAGAGTCAGAATTGCATAAGGAGGAGAAGACTGTGAGTGAAAATAAAGAAGTCATTACTGAGAATTATTCACTGAATGATGACAGACGAGTTAAAGTCCTCTCCCCCGGAGCGTTGGTTGCAAAAAGATTTTTCAGAAATCGTCTTGCGGTTTTCGGTCTTTCAATATTGATATTTATGTTCCTTTTCTCCTTCGTCGGAGGATTGGTTTCTCCCTATGATGAAAAGCAAACATTCTATCGTGAGGATTTTCAGAATAAAGAATTTGCCGGTGTTGTAATAAACGATGAGTTTCGATATGCTGCCGCTCCCGAAAAAGATTTCGGAGGTGTATTAAATGCACAGGCATATCTCGCTATTTCAAGCGGTCAATCCGAATTCATATATAAAGCCGTAAAATATACAGTCACCAATCATGGTGAGGATTTTTACAGTTTCTACACTGACGGTGAACTTATCGGTATTGCATATAAAGACATAGTGAATATGTCAGATGCAAACGAAACAATTGATTTTGATTTTATGTTTGCTTCTCTTGCAGCAAAGTCCGCAAACGAAAAATCCTTTGAATATAACGGTGAAACCTATACAATCGACAAAGATGACGGAGTTTTCAAAAACGGTACGGAAGTTGCTTATATCAGCCGTTTCATTGCACGTCCCATTCTGCCTGATGTATTTTTGACACGTGATTTCAAGCAGCAACTTGAACTTGCAATTGAAACAAAAGACGACGAATTTACATTTACCGATACGGACGGCACGGTTGCAGAATATACTCTTAAATATAACGCAGGAGATAACAACTGGTCTGTTATGCAGTCAATGGCAACTCGCGTTTTGGACACTTATTCGGCACCTTCAAAGAGTCATTGGCTCGGTACTGATAAAAGCGGTATGGATATGCTTACTCGTATCATGTACGGCGGTCGGGTATCTTTGATTATCGGTTTTATCGTTGTTATAATTGAAACCGTTATAGGTGTAGTTTTAGGCGGTTTGGCAGGCTATTTCGGTAAATGGGTGGATATGCTCATTATGCGAATAGTTGATGTTTTTTACTGCATTCCGTCAATGCCGATTATGCTTATTATTGGTGCAGCAATGGACGAATATAATGTCGATCCGCAAATTCGTATGCTCTATCTGATGCTTATTTTGGGTTTCCTTGGATGGCCCGGTATCGCTCGTTTGGTTCGCGGTCAGATTCTTTCACTTCGTGAACAGGAATTTATGATTGCAGCCGAGGCAAGTGGTATCAGCGTTCCGAGAAGAATATTCAAGCATCTTCTTCCAAATGTCATTCCGCAACTTATTGTTACAATGACCATGGGCATCGGCTCAACCATTATTACAGAGTCAACATTGTCATTTTTGGGACTGGGAGTTCGTTTCCCCTTTGCTTCTTGGGGTAATATAATAAACGATGTTACCGATGTTCATGTACTTACATCTTATTGGTTTGTGTGGATTCCGGCAGGTGTTTGCTTGCTCGTAACCGTTCTTGCATATAATTTGGTCGGTGACGGTCTTCGTGATGCGTTTGACCCGAAGATGAAGAGATAGGAGGGAACGTTATGGCTAAAAAGAAACCTGAAGGATATTTATCAGCGAAAGAATCCAGAAAAATATCAAGAGAAAATCGTAAGATTACCAATGCTTTTGAAAAAAAGAAAAAGCGTAAGAATGTTCCCGAAAGTGAATACTTAACCACGATGGAGAATGCTGAAAATTCTCTTGAAATTCGCAATCTTCATTCATTTTTCTTTACAGATGTCGGTACGGTTAAGGCTGTTGACGGTATTGATTTTGATGTTCCGATCGGGAAAACAGTCGGTATTGTCGGTGAATCCGGTTGCGGCAAATCGGTTACAAGTTTATCCATTATGCAGCTTCTTCAACGTCCTCAGGGACAGGTTGTCGAGGGCGAAATTCGTCTGAATTTGGGCGATAAGGCTTATGACATTACAAAAACTCCCTTGAATATCGTGCAGACACTCCGCGGAAATTATATGTCGATGATATTCCAAGAACCGATGACAAGTCTTAATCCGGTATTTCGAATCGGTGCTCAGGTTGATGAGGTTATTTCTCTTCACGACGGTAAAAATAAGACCAAAGAAGAAATTAAAAACAGAACAATAGAGCTTCTTGAAATGGTCGGTATTGCAAACAGTGAAGGTGTTTATAAAAACTATCCGCACGAACTTTCCGGCGGTATGCGTCAGCGAGTTATGATTGCTATGGCTCTTGCCTGCAATCCGAGACTTATTATTGCCGATGAGCCGACAACGGCTCTGGATGTTACCATTCAGGCACAGATATTAGATTTGCTTCGTCAACTTAAGGATAAGATAAATTCGTCAATCATGCTTATTACTCATGACCTTGGTGTTATTGCGGAGATGGCGGATTATGTAGTTGTCATGTATTCGGGCAAGGTTGTTGAACAGGGAACTGCTGCTGAGATTTTTGCACATCCCGCACATCCCTATACAATCGGACTTATGGCATCAAAACCAATTGTAGGTAAGAAAGTCGATAAACTCTATTCAATCCCCGGCAAGGTACCCAATCCCGTCAATATGCCTGACTACTGCTATTTTAAGGACAGATGTGAGATGTGTATTGAAAAGTGTGACGGTGAATATCCACGTGAAATTTCATTGTCGCCGACACATAAAGTTTCCTGCTATCGCTATTACGAGGAGGGTGAAAAATGAGTAAGAAAAATGAAAATCTCGTAATTGAAAATGTTTTCACCCCGGTGGAATATGACCCACAATATATTTTACAGGTAAATGCTCTTAAAAAATATTTCCCGATAAAAGACGGTATTGTCGCAAAAACTGTCGGTTATGTCCGTGCCGTTGATAATGTTACGTTTAACTTAAAGCGTGGCACAACAATGGGATTGGTTGGTGAATCCGGTTGCGGAAAAACTACTGCCGGTCGTACCATTTTAAGACTTTATCCCGAAAAAACAGGCGGTCAGGTTCTGTTTAACGGTAAGGAAGTTTACGATTTATCTTCAAAAGAACTTCGTGAGATACGCACAAAAATGCAGATAATTTTCCAAGACCCGTTCTCATCACTGTCTCCGCGTATGCCGGTCGGTGAAATTATCGGTGAGGCTGTTCGTGAACATAATTTAGTTCCTAAAGCTGAATATAATGATTATATCGACAATGTAATGGAAAACTGCGGTCTTCAACATTATCACAAGGCTCGTTATCCTCATGAATTTTCAGGCGGACAGCGTCAGAGAATTTGTATTGCCAGAGCACTTGCATTAAATCCCGAATTTGTTGTTTGTGATGAGCCTGTTTCCGCTCTTGATGTATCCATTCAGGCACAGATTATCAACTTGCTTAACGACTTGCAGGATAAGTATAAACTTACATATTTATTTATTTCCCATGACTTATCCGTTGTTGAGCATATTTCAGATGCTGTCGGTGTTATGTATCTGGGCAACCTGGTAGAATACGGAGATACGGAAGATATATTCAAAAATCCCTTACATCCGTACACAAAGGCTCTTTTCTCGGCTATTCCCATTCCCGATCCGACAATCAAGATGGAAAGAATTGTCCTTGAAGGGTCTATCCCGTCTCCTGCAAATCCTCCGTCGGGATGTAAATTCCATACAAGATGTAAGTATGCAACCGAGCGTTGCAAGATCGAAGTTCCCGTTCAGAAAGAAATGGAACCCGGTCACTATGTCGTATGTCATCTCTATGATGAATAAGTGTCATGAGTAAGAAATTTTATGATGACGATGATGGTCGCACCATTGCCGATATGAGCGGTTTAGACCGTCCGCCGATGTTCATTCCGAAGTTCCCCAAAAGAGATTCAAGTGAGAAAAATCACGAGATTACAGAGAGGGCAGAAACAAACGAAAGACCTTGGGAAAACAATGAAATGCCAAGGGAAGAACGAAAAGCCTATGTGCTTGGTGCATTAAAAGCTACTTTGATTATTGTCGGTGTTTTCTTGGCAGGAATTGCGATTACCATCTGGATAATGCTTGCATTCTGGACTTAAAATTAAAGCCGTGGGATTTATTCTCACGGCTTTATTGTTTTTCATAGTAAAAGGGTGTTGTTTTTTTATTCTTCGCTTAAATTCCGTTTTTTACGCATTTCGAGAAGTTCGGCATATATAGCTTCTTTTTTCTTTCCTGTATAGTTATCAAATAAAAATGCAATAGCCGAAAGAGTATTCCCTAAAAGTCCGCACAGAGTGAAGGTTCTGAATATACCTTTCAAGGTTTCGGGAGTTTGAACGGTCGGTTTTCCGCTTGTCAAATCCTTTGATTTGTAGCCGATAAACTTAAAAATAAGATTATATAAATTAGCTCTTGCAAGGTTAATAAACTTTCCGATAAGAGTTTGAGCAGACGAAAGAATACCGTCGGAGCGAATTGCAGAGCCGTAGGTTTTTTCTGAATACCATTCCATATAGTCGGTTGAGTCGGCAACAATAATCTTTCTTGATGCCCCCTGAGCGTAGTTCGGCATTCCCGCAAAACCGATAAGAATACCTATTATATAGCGTTTTTTGCGTATTTTTTCAAGATTAAAGTTAATATTGAACATTGACATGATTGCATAGAAAAACGCGGTGTACGAATATCCGCCGACGAGGATATTTCTTGCACTGACTTTGTTGCCGATAAAGGGAACTGTCAGAAGTCCGCCGTATGCAAGCGTACCGGAAATAGTGTCAATAATTGCTTTCATTCGGATATCGCCCAAGGTGTCTTCATAGAGATAGGGAAGTAAACTATAAGTAATCTGGCGAATCATATCGGAGAGAAGCGAGAATTGAAGCACAATAAAGGGACGATTATGCAGAATGGCAAGAACTTTTTCTTTTGACCATTGCAATTTCTTATCGTCCTGACGAGCACCGATTGCGATTGCAGGTCGGTCTTTAACCATAAAATACGGCAAAAGCATTGAGCCGAAACCGATAATGGCAAAAACCAAAGCAACTATGAAATAAAGCTTTTCTTTCATAATCGGGTCATTTGTTGAGCCTACAATAATCGGAATAATCCAGCCCGGCAGCATTGAACCTAAAGACGAGGCAAGTGAGGACATTGTAAAGAAGTTTTTTCTGTCGCTCGGCACATCGCACATACGAAGTCCCAATGTTGCCATAGCAATATCAAAGAATGCATCGGCAATCTCGAAAATCAATGTGCAGGCAAGAGACCATATAAAGTTGAAAGCAGCACTTGAAGACGGGACAATAAACAGCAGCAGGGAAGTGATTGCAAAAGGAATAGGCATAATAAGCGAAAAACGACGAAGGTAGGTACTGCCTCGTTTTTGTTGCTTATCGTAGAGAGCACCGGCAATCGGAGGAACAAAGAAACTCACTATTGTTGTGATATTCTCTTTTATAAGCATCTGATTTTCGTCTACGCCCATAAAGTTTCGGGCGAATTTGTCCCCGTAGGTATGGACACTGTCTTGCCCCATTGCGTTGCCGAATATGCCGCCGGCATAACTTAACTGTTCTTTAATGCTCAGGTTTGTTGAGAGCATTTGAGTTAACTTTGACAAATCATCTCCTCATTTCTTTTGTTTTTTTATATTTTATCATGTTTGAGCCTTGAATGCAAGCATTGTTTTTAAAAATATGTCGGTTTGTCAATGATGTGTTACAAAAAGAGGATTAAAAAAGTTCGCCGGATTGAATAAAAGCATTGACATAATCGGCAGGAGAATGCCAATTAAGAGGACGCATGGGGAAATTGTTGTATTTTCTGCTGTGAACAGCAAGTTGCTTTTTAAAATCATCAAAGGAAAAAAACTTGTGAGAAGCATAGAAATATTCGTTATCTTTGCGGTGAGAGCGTTCAACTTTTCCGTTGTGTCTCGGCGTGTAAGGTTTTATTAGTTTGTGCTTTATTCCATGCTGTTTGAGTCGCGACTCAAACAGCGTAGGCGTTGGATTTTCAGACTGAGCCAGCCGCTTTGTAAATTCCATACCGTTGTCGGTTTGAACACATTCTATCGGGAATGGAAATGCTTTTATCAGATTCTCAAGAAACACGGTTGAACTGTATGTACTGTGTTCATTAAACGCTTCAAGATATCTGAACCTTGAGTATTCATCTATTGCTGTGTATTGATAAAATTTCTCACCTTTAGCATCACTTACAATGCATGAATTGGGAACAAATTTGACATCTATCTGCACTCTCTGCCCCGGATACTGCATCTGTTCGTATGGCTTTGGAATGTATTTTGGATTCGGAAGCTTTTCCTGTTTCAATCCCATTTTTATCAACACTCGATACAATCCTGTTATTGAACGGGTATATCCTCTTTGCCGAAGCTTAACCCAAAACACTACAAGTCCTGCGTTAGGATTCCTTCTTCTCATATCGGATATCAGCTTTAACTCCTGTTCTGTATGCTGATTCGGGTGGCTGTGAGGTCTGTGTGATTTATCTGCCAAAGAATCCAGTGTGCCGTCATATCTGTTCTTCCAGCGATAGATATATTGCCTGTT